>Ga0209755_10000360_pt1 | contig 86240 bp, 71 predicted proteins | sample TergutCo191P1_FD_187301 | JGI IMG/M metagenome (GOLD analysis project Ga0209755, IMG submission 187301) | Cornitermes sp. P1 segment gut microbial communities from Petit-Saut dam, French Guiana - Co191P1 (SPAdes) (version 2) | ecosystem: Host-associated > Arthropoda: Insects > Digestive system...
CAAGCTAAAAGGAAGCCTCTCTTTATTAATAATATTATTAATGCCAAGAAGAATGTATTTTTCATCATCCATCTCAAACTCAAGCACATCATTATTTTTATGTTTTAATAAATATTCCTTTTTCATATATTATTATTAACCGTATCTTCCGCTCATGCTTCCAATAAGCATTCATATCTTCCTAAAATATTGTTTTTCTCATTATCCAGCATATTATTTTCTTTTTCAATCACAATGTACTTCCTGCAATTATAACAAATTGAATCTTCGGATATACTTTCTTTTATTAATTCCAATTGAATGTTTTTATATTCTTCATTCCAAATTTGCTTTATGTTTTTAATATTATCCCCCCCTAAACATTTGGCTACTACTGCTTTTTTACCATATTTAAATTCATTAACCTGACAACATGGATTTTTATTGCCATTATGTTCTATTTTCATTGTATAAAAAGGTAATGGGCATATATTCATATTGTTAATATTATAGTTAAATCTGTTATAATTTTTATTTGGAATTATATCACCTGTTAGTTTTTCAATGAATATATAATCGCATATGTCGCCAAAAAGATTGTAAAATTTAGGTTCTTCATTCTCATCTAATGCCATATCTATCACTTTTAGATGCAGTTTACAGGAGTTTCTGTGTTCATAAAAATACTTAATTTGATTGACAAATTTATTAAAGTCAATATTTGTCCTGCAAATTTCCATGTATTTTTCCGATGATATTCCCTGTAAAGAGATTTTTAGTAAATCAAGACCTGCTTGTATTAATTTATCTGATAATGCAGGTGTTAATTGATTATCATTTGTTAAAACCTTAACATTTTTAGCCAAATTTCCATCTTTAATGATTTTTATCATTAAAGGCAAATCCTTATTTAATATGGTTTCTCCGCGTGACACAAAGGATATCTGACGAACTGGTTCGCCGAATTCGCCAAGTTGATCGGCAATTCTTTTAAAATCATCCAATTTCATTAATTCAGGTTTCTCTTGATTGGAATTACAGTAAACGCATTTAAAATCGCATATATTTCCAATAGATATAGATATGCCATAAGGAACTTTTAAAGGTACCTTCTCTGACAGCTTTTCCAGCTTTGATACTATAGGTTCGTTTTTTGCCAATAGCATTGTTTATAAACTCCTAAAATAATCATAATGATATTAATATTTCATTCTCGCGTATAGTGCAGAATTTACTGTTAAGTAAAAATGAAATGTTCTTTTGCAAAATATCTTTCATCTCATCTGCTATTCCAAAACAATCCTTAACTTCCAATCTGTGTATTCTTTCATACAGCGAAATCATGAACGAAAGTTCGCAATAGAAAACGTAGTTTTTAATTTCCGGCATGTGTTCAGAGAGCCATTGGGTGCGCATCGTATTGGCTTCCAAATGTTGATTTATTTTTTCTGGCGTTATCTGTTCGGCGGAATCAAGACCGCTCATGTTTTTATCATGGCGGTAGAAATAATATAATGGCTCTCCTGAGACAACCATTTTTTGAACATTGTTCATTCTTCTGTAAGATATATGAATATCCCTAACATGATTGATATCAGGATAAATAAAGTTAAGAATATTTTTAGATAATAATGTGCCGCCTATTGCGCTATTGAACTTCTCTCTTTTCAGCATTTCAGTCATGGCTTCAATTCTATTATAAACATATATACCGTCAAACACGAATTTATTTTTCATGCTGCCATCGGGATATACATACCTAGAGCCAACGCGCGCAGCATCAGCGTCATGTTCCATTATTAAATTATATAAAGTATCAACTGTATTTAATTCCATATAGTCATCATCGTCGATTCTCATAAAATACGGAGCGGAATAATCATTTAATAACTCATATCTTTTTTTAAAAGCAACTGAATCAATACGGTTTTTTGAAAATGAGATTGTTTTAACTCTTGAATCTTTTTTACAATATTCATTTATTAAATCATTTGTATTATCGGTTGAACCATTATTGACAATTAAATATTCAAAATCAGTAAATGATTGATTAAGCACACTATTAATAGTTCTTTCAAGAAGCCCAGCTCTATTATATGTTACTGTCTGAATTATTATTTTCATTTATAAATTTTGTATTCGTTCAGATAATTCACTTATATAAGGATCAAGATTATCTTCTTCATGTGAACAACAATGCTTCATTCCGCAATTATTACAAATTTCAGTAATACCTTCAATAACTCCATGTAATGATTTTAACATTATTTCTTTATGTAATTCTCCATTCCAAAGATCAATTAATTTTTTTTCATGAATATCTATAGTATTATAAGGATATGGAAATCCGCAAACCTGATCACAAAAATTTACTTTCCCTGTTGATGAAATCGCTAATCTACGAAACGGCAATGGACAAACTTGTCTTTTTGCGGTAAGTCCTGGATGTTTACTTGTATGATTAATATTTTTAATATTATCACCTAAATGATAATCAACACCTTTATGTATAGGGGCAATAGTTTCAATGTTTATATAATCACAAATATCGCCAAATGTATTAAAAAATATTTCTTTATCTGAATCATTATTTATAAATAAATCAACAGTTTTAATATTCATTCTAAGATTTTTTTTATTTTTATATAAATATTTTATTTGTTCAACGAATTTTTCATAATTAATTTTTACTCCGCAATTTCGTTCATAATCATCAGAATTTAAACCATTTACAGATATTGTAATTATATCTAACCCTCCGTTAATAAAACCTTGACTCATTTCATGAGTAAGGTTTACCGCATTTGTAAAAGTTGTTACCTCATTTGCAATACCTGAATTTTTTATTTCTTTAACCATATATGGTAAATCAGGATTCATAAGTACTTCGCCCATACCCCCAAAACAGATACGTTTAAATTTATCTGGAAATGCTTTTAATTGCTCAAGCAATAATGTAAATGTATCCTTATCCATGTTTTTCACAATGTGATTTCTGTATTCAAGAGCCGATTTTGACGAGAAAGCACAAAATTTACAACGCAAGTCACATGCTGATGATACTTCAACTAATACCAGCTGAGGCGTATTTAATGGAATTATTTTATACAATAATTGCCTGTTATTACTTGGAAAATTCTGCATTTTTGCATTCATATTTTATACCTATCCTCCTCATCAGCAGTTATTTGTTCTGCTGGAATAAAACATTTACTATTTTTAGTGTATCGCCCAAGCCACATTTACTGTTTTTGAAGGCGGTTCAGAGTCAGCGGTCAACGACAGCCAATAATCCCGTCTGTTATTACTTGTATTATACAGTTTTTCCTGCGTTTTGCAACCTGTTTCTCTATTAACCACTGAAATACATCTTCAGGCAGAAAATATAATAAAGCAGTATGAAGTCTTCCTGTATTTAGAAATTAGAATAATATCTTTACATATCGTCATTAAATGTATCGTTTTTCAAGCAATTTTCTTCTATCACGATATCTTTATTTTCATCTTTAATCATTAATAAAATATTTTTAGCTTCATTATAATTTTTATTTGAATTATTAAAAACATCAGATTGTTTTAATTCATCAGTAGTATATGAGCCAAAATTAACAAGCCTTAAAAATCTAACTTTATCAACACCCCACTTTCTTCCACATTCAATAAAATTGCGCATTTCCTTATAATTTAAATCCTGTACAACAAAACTGATACTCAATTTATTAATTTTATTTTCCTTTCTTAGCGAAGATATAAATTCCATATTATTACTAAGTTTTTCCCATGTACCGCCAATTCTTATATTCTCATATATTTCCTTTGATGCCGCATCTATAGATATACTAATAATAGAAAACATATCATGATTAGCTATAAACTCTTTCCATTTTTCTGGAGTAAATAATTGAGCATTTGTAAGTATTTCAAATTTTAATTCAGGAAATTCTTTTTTATTTAATGATTTAACAAACTCTTGATATGAATTACTTGCAAAAAACTCGCCACCGCTGAATGTAAGGAGCTTACAGTCTTTTAATAATGGCTTTACCACCTTATTTAACATTAATAATATCTTTTCACTTTTCTCTTTAGAGCTTACAACAATCCTTTTACGGCAAGTTATACATTGTAAATTACAAGATGGATCACAAACGACATTTATAATTTTGGGCGTTGTATCAAGATGGCAATCCTGCCACTTCTCAAAATTATATTTTGAATTTGCTCTTGGATATATTATATCTTGATTTATTTCTTTATTACAAAGCTTTGTGCAATAATCATAACAATATTCAAAATTTCCTTTGGAAACACAATATCTTAATTTTTTTACATTATCAGAATTCCATATATCTTCATACGTATCATTAAATGCATTACCAAAAACATGCCCTTTTTTTACATGACTTGAACAACAACTTGTTACTTTTCCTCCGCCTCCTATTACAAGCCTTTCAAAAGGCCACATACATATCCATTTTTTCCTTTCATTGTCATTCGTCCAAACTCTTTCAACAACATCATCATGCAGTTTACAAACAGTCAAAAAGTCAGTTTCATATCTTCTTAATTTTACCAATAAATCATTAACATAACACTCTTGTTCAGTATTAGAAAATGGGGGGGGGGGGGGGGTATTATTTTCTTTCATCTTTGCTCCCTTCCTTAATTCATCTTAATTAATATGCTGAATTAATTGTCATTATTAACTGTTTATCAGGTGCACATTTTGGCATTATAGCTTCAGGTTCCTGCAAATAGCCTTCTTTACAACTTTCATTAATTGTAGCAGGAACAAATTGTAAATAAATAAGCATTTAATTTCTCCGAATATTTTCTTTTTAACATCTTTTTTCTATAAATAAATTAATATCATCTGCTATAGCTCTCCCACCCATTGTATGCAGAGCAACATAATTTTGTAAAATGTAATCAAAAGTATTATGTTTTATAAATAAATCAATTACATCCTTTGCAGATTTTTTTTCTAAATATTTATATTCTTCTATTACATAAATTAAAAAATCATTATTTATATTTGTTTTCATATTATTAATAATATATTAGGCTTCGGTTGGAAAAATTAATTTTCCTGTTTGTAACTCAATTTCCAGTAAATTATAAAGCGCTAAAGGACTTAAATGCCATAATTTTGTATCTTCAATTTCTATCTCTTTATATAATTTTGAATAATAAAATAATTTAATCGCAGGAATTATTGTTACACTCTTTTTTTCCATAATTGTTTGAATTACCATAGGAAAAAGCATTTGCAAAGTTGCTTTAAACTCAATTTCGTTCATTCTTTATATTCACCTTTAAATGATAAACACTTTAATGCTTCTTCAGTTGTAAAAACCAATTGGTTAAATAATCGTCTTATTTTAAGTCTTTTTATTGTTTCAGCCTCATTAAGTATTCCATTCTGATAAGCAATAAATGTTCTAAAAATAGTATCATTCGCAACAGGTCCAAAAATTATATCATATAATTTATCGTTATAAGTTTCATTTCTATTAGCGGAAACAAAATCCAGCCAATGTTTATCAGGTTTATTAAAAACACATGAATTAAGTTTTCTAAAAATATCTATATTAATCGTATAAATACTAATGTGTGTTTCTGATGTTTTATTTCTATTCATAACTTTCTTTGCAAAACTTTTTGCCTGATTAATATTTGTTGTTGTATAAAAACCTGCGCCAAAATCTAATGCTCTTACAGGCTGCTTTATTATTGGAAAATCTGTAATTGTATCACTACCATGGTAAACTATTGTATTTTTATTATTAAGTATTTCTTTAAATTCCATATTTCTATAATTTCTTTAGTACATATTCATCTCTAACAGCCAGTCTAATGCATTTAAATGTTTAATTCCGTTATCCATTGTGCCAGTACCAATTTCATCCAAAGTAAGCAGTATTTTGGGATAATGATCGTCAATTTTTAAAAAGGATTCCAGTTCACGCTGCAAGGTATTTTGATCAAGTACTGTTGCTGCAACCTGATAATAAACAATGCCGTCAGCGTTTTTGGCGACAAAATCCACTTCTCCGTTGGCAAGATGACCCACGTATACTTCATTGCCGCGTCCAAGAAGCTCAAGGTATACTATATTCTCCAAAATATACCCATGGTCGTTGTTGCTGTTTCCAAGCAAGAAATGTCTAAGTCCGATATCCGCTAAATAATATTTTTCCAATGTTGTAAGGTATTGTTTGCCCTTAATATTGTACCTGTATGCTTTGTAAACCATCAGGCTGTCTGTTAAACCTTTTAAATATTTCTCTATTGTTTTTTGATCCACCTTGCGGCCTTTTGATGTCATGGTATTGGCAATCTTGGTTGTTGATAACAAGTTTCCAATATTGGAAAACACAAACCGCACTACGCTTTCCAACATCATCGCATCTGATACCTTAAGCCTTGTTACAATATCTTTTAATAAAACAGAATTATATAATCCTTCCAAATAATCGCGAATATCTTTTTTTTGTCCGCTTATTTGCAGCGTATACGGAAAAGAGCTTTCGTTTATATACAAAGCATACTTTTCCATTTTTGTCAGATGTTTCAAAGGCGCATAAATCGAAAGCCCTTCGCAATATTCCGCAAAAGACAAGGGCAGCATTTTAATTTCTATGTACCGCCCTGTTAAAAGCGTGGCTAATTCGCCCGACATAAAATATGCATTGGAACCTGTTATGTACAAATCTACATTTTTTTTGATGAACAGGCTGTCTACGGCTTTTTCAAACTGTTCTACATGCTGAATCTCATCCAAAAAGATGTAATTCATTTTATCCTGCAAAAGAAGCGGCGTTATGTAATCATACAAACCGCGATAATTATTTAAGTGCTCAAAACCGATATCTTCAAAATTTATGGAAATTATTTGCTGTTCGCAGGCTCCATTTTCCAGCAACCAATCGCGGTATATGTCCATCAGCGTAGATTTGCCGCACCTGCGTATCCCGGACACAACCTTTATAATTCCCTTGTCTCTTGTCTTTATTAGGGAATTCAGGTATTCCGGGCGATTTATTCGACTCATACCCTCATTTTAGCTCAAATACAGATAAATGTCAATAAGTTTGCGGATTCTATTCCGTAAACTTGCTGTTTTTTGTAAGTTTGCGGAATAGAATCCTTATATTTGTTGATCCATCCATTCTCTTTCAAAATCTCTTGTATAGACACTGTTGTAAAACGCATTGCGGTTTTGCTTTAATTCGTCAAGCATAAAGGCATACGGTTTTTCACAGCCCATAATACTTAAACGTTTAATTTTTTCTGCCATGGAAATCATATAAGACCATTCGCTCCATTTGGCAAAATCTGCCAAATTCGGCAAAACCCGGCTTAAATAGTCCGTACGCTCTTTAAAAACAGTCAAATATTCATTTAATTGCTGCGAATTCAACAATTCATGTTTGGTTGCCGCGCCTGAATTATTGCCAAAATGACGCGTAAAATAATATTTTCCCACTCCATACGCTGCAGTTAAAACGGCATTTGCAAACAGCTTGTATGTTGTAGATATATCATCGTATTTTCCGCTATTTGGAAAACGAATATTGTCAAATAAACTCTTTTTGAATAATTTAGTAGGCGTACCGGAATTATAATATTCCCTTAAAACCATTTCTTTTACCGATGTTTCTGCGTTATGCAAAAACATGTCGTTAAAAATGTATTTAGGTTCGATATTGCCATCTTCGTTTTTGCGGTAACTTCCGCAGATTGCAATATCGGCATTGTTATTTAAAGCCAGGTTATATAAAAAATCCAAAAAATCGGGTTCTGCCCAATCGTCATCGTCTATGAAAGCGATATAATCGCCTTTTGCAATATCCAATCCGGCATTTCTTCCGCTGCCGATATTTCCGCATTCGCGGTGTATTACTTTAATACGATTGTCATTAGCGGCATATTCATCTGCAATTACGCCGCTTTTATCAGAACTTCCGTTATCTACTATTATAAACTCAAAATCTACAAATGTTTGTTTTATAATTGATTCTATTGCCCTGCTTACATACTGTTCACGGTTATATGTAAGCATAATAACAGAAATTTTAGTTTCTTTTAACATTTAATTATTTAAGAAATATCTGCAATCGACAAACTGTTTTGCGGGAAATTGATTGTCAATATCTTTAAATTCATTCCAAATTGTTACCAATGCAATATATCCGCATGTTTCGCATAATATTTCTTTTGATTCGCAGTAATTAATGTCAAATCTATAAAATTGCCTGAAATTTTCCATAGCTTGCGGATCGTATGCAAATATGTTCTTATATCCATCATCCAATAATATTTTTATTATTTTTGCCGCAGAACTGTCCCGCACATCATCAGAATTTGGCTTGAATGAAAGTCCCAGTATCCCGATTTTTTCGTTCTTGTCCCTTAAATTGCGTTTTATCTTATCTGCAGTCAATTTGGGCATTTCATCGTTTAATGAAATAACTCCATCCAATATTCTGGGAACAAAACCGTTTGCTTTTGCGTTTGCAGAAAGCGCTACAGTATCTTTTGGCAGGCAATAACCGCCGTAACCGCAGCCCGGATATATATAATGTTTGATACTTGCATTCTTTAATCGTTTATCCTGATGCAATACCTTAAAAGCTTTTCCAATATTAACATCCCCCGCCGCATCGGCAACTAAAGCCATTTCGTTTGAAAAACTGATTAACGAGGCAAGCAATGAATTGGACAGATATTTAATAAATTCCGCCGTATCCTGCGAAACAAAATGGATCGGCGCATTAAACGGTTTATACAGATCTGTTAGAATTTTAATCGCATGCGTATCAAAATCATTACATCCGCAGACAATTCTGTCGGGCTCTATAAAATCATTCCAGCAATATCCTTCCCTTAAAAATTCCGGGTTGTTTGCAACAATGATTTTTTCATTTTTTTCTTTTACATGTTTTTGTATAATATTTTTTACAGTTCCCGGCGGCACCGTAGATTTTACAACAAATACGCAAGTTTCATGCAGTATGTCAACAACACTGTCAATTGCAGAAATTAAATATTTTAAATCGGCTTTGCCGTCATCATCACAAGGGGTTCCAACACAAAAGAAAACAACATCTGCATTGTTAACAACGTCTTTTGCATTTGAAACAATTTTAAAATTAATGCCCAGTGTGCGCTTTAACGCTTCGTCAAGGCCCGGTTCGAAAAATGGAACAATTCCGTTTTCAATTTTTGCCAATCGTTCGGTATTTATATCATACCCTTTTACATTAAAGCCCTTATCGGCAAATCCAAGCGCTGTTGTCAATCCGACAAAGCCAAGACCTATTACAGATATATTCAATTTGTCTTACCTTCCATTTATTAAAAGAAAATCATTCAGACTTTCATTCCATGCCGGTATGTTAAAAGAAAGCGTATTTTTAATTTTTGATTTGTCCAGCACAGAATACGCAGGCCGCGTAACTTTTGCGGGAAATTCAGCACTTGTGCACGGTTTAACATCGCAATTTTTTGTCAAAATGCCTTTATCTTTTGCCTGTTTATAAATTTCATTTGCAAAATCAAACCATGCAATTTCGCCTTCATTTGTATAATGATATATTCCATAAGGAATTGTTTTGCCATTATTTGACTGTATCATGATTTCCGCAATTGTTACCGCCAAATCATACGCCCATGTGGGACTTCCTTTTTGATCGTTTACAACAGAGACACTCTCTTTTTCGTTCATTAAACGCAGCATGGTTTTAACAAAATTGGGACCGTGCTTGCCGTAGAGCCATGCTGTCCTGACAATATACGATTTTTCGTTTTCATGCATCAATTTGGTTTCGCCATCCCGTTTGGTGGTTCCGTAAACGCCGATAGGGTCCGTATCATCTTCTTCCGTATAAGGTTTGTTTCCTTTCCCGTTAAAAACATAATCGGTGGATATATGAATTACTTTTGCATTTATTTCTTTGGCGGTTTTTCCAATGTTCATCGGTCCTGTTTCGTTTAACACCTTGCAAAAATCCCTGTCGTCTTCCGCTTTGTCTACCGCAGTGTAAGCTGCGCAGTTAATTATCCATTCTATTGAATGATTTTTTACAAATTCTTTCAATATTTTTAAATCGGTTATATCGACTTCCCTGTCTGTACCGATAAAACTTGTTTTTTCATTTTCCAAAACAAGCGATAATTCGGTTCCCAGCATTCCCCTGTTTCCGACAAGCCAGATCATATTCCGTTTAATCCTTTCCAGGTTTTATCTTTTTCCGATAACAAAAATTCCATGCCCAAATCGGGCCATTCGATTCCAATATCGGGGTCGTTCCACAAAAGACCGCCTTCGTCATTCGGATAATAAAAATCAGTGCATTTGTATGCAAAAATTGCAGAATCAGACAAAACCAAAAAACCGTGGGCAAAACCGGGCGGAATGTAGAATTGGTTTTGCTTTTTTGCGCATAACGTAACGGCATGCCATTTGCCTTTTGTATGTGAATCCCGGCGCATGTCAACCGCAACATCAAAAACTTCACCTTCTATTGCCCTTACAAGTTTTCCCTGCGGTTTTGTTTTTTGAAAATGCAATCCCCTTAATACGCCTTTTAAGGAGCGTGATTGGTTATCCTGAACAAAGGGCAAATTGATTCCCGCTTCCTCGTAATCGCGTTTTGACCAGCATTCAAAAAAATAACCGCGATCGTCGCCGAATATTTTTGGCTGTATTTCGACAAGTCCGTCTATCGGACATTTGGTAAAAGTAAAAGGCATAATTTTCCTTATTGTATATAATATTCTTCATAAGCGGCGCAGACTTCTTCCGAACTTCCGCTCATTACAAGTTCGCCGTTACGCAGCCAAATTGCATTTTTGCATAATTCTTTAACTATTTCATTACTATGTGAGACAAAAAGGAATGTCGTGTTTCCGCTCAGCATTTCTTGAATGCGATTTGAACATTTTCTTTGAAACGCGGCATCGCCTACGGCAAGCGCTTCGTCAACAATAAGTATCTCGGGTTCCACAACTGTTGCTACGGAAAATGCCATTCGCGCCTGCATGCCTGTTGAATAATTTTTAATCGGCATTTCCAAAAAATCCCCAAGCTCCGAAAATTCTACAATGCTTTCAAACCTTTCTTTCATAAAAGCGTGGCTGTGACCCAAAAGCGCACCCTGAAGATAAATATTTTCTCTTGCCGTCAAATTGGGATCAAAACCCGCTCCCAGTTCAAGTATTGGGGAAATTCTTCCATTGACAGTTATGCTTCCCTTGTCGGGCGAAATAATTCCGCAGATAAGACGTAATAACGTCGACTTTCCCGCTCCGTTATTGCCGACAATTCCCCACGATTCGCCTTTATTAACTCTGAAATTAATATCCTTTAATGCCAAAAATTCCTTAAAATGAAGCGCACCCTTGAAAAATTTGACAAAATATTCCTTTATATTGTCAACTTTTTCCGATGCAATGTTAAAACGGATTGTCGCATCATTAACTTGGATAACAGGTTCCAATTTTTACCTCACATATACAAAATGAATTTTTTCTTTGCTCTTGTAAATGTTACAAGCCCCAGAATCAGCATTATCGCAGCTGCAATAGCACCGCGTATTGCCAAATCCAAACTGCCCATATTTGCGGTTCCTATTGTAAAATTGCGAAACATTGTTATGTAAAAATACATGGGGTTATATTTTGTTACAAGATTATACAGCCACTCGGGCAGAATGCTTACAGGATAAAAAATCGCCGAAAGATACAACCATGCGGTGCTTACAATGCTCCAAATATAAATAATATCCCTGAAGAACACGGTTGCCTGCGCCATAAACAATCCAAACCCAAGACAGAAAAAATAAAGCTGAATAATGGGAATGATTACAAAAAACAAACGCGGTGAAAGCGGCACGCTTGTTGCAATAAAAAGAATGATAAGGGCACCAAGAGAAAAAAGAAATGTTACAAACTCGCTTGTAACAGTCGCCATTGTAAAAATATATTTTGGAACAAATACTTTTTTTAAAAGACCCGCATTTCCAAGAACCGAAGTAAGCGACTGTGAAATGGCTCCCGACATGAAATTGAAAAGTAATTGTCCGATTAAAAGATAAATGGGAAAATTTACGACATTAAACCTGAAAAGATTGGAAAAAACAATATACATTACAAGCATGGTTAAAAGCGGGTTTAACATGCTCCATATATAACCCAAAAAACTTCTGCGGTATTTAAGCTTGATGTCACGGGATACAAGCTGAAAAAACAATTCCCTGTATCTGAAAAAAGTGCGCAGTCTGTCGATTGTTTTGCTCATTTATTAACTATTCCTTAAAACTAAAAATTATCTGTAACTGTAATCGGTTTTCTCAAGCGAAAAATTTATGTTATAATACGGATCACCCGCCATCAGTTCCTTTTTCCATCGTTCCTTAAACAAAGCCGTATCATAAATAAGTTTGGTTTTTCTTTCCGCATTTGTATTGTATCCCCGAGTTTTAGATTCAAGATGATACGCTTCGGCATAGGGAGTCCATACAATTAAGAATCCGGCTTTTCTGATCTTAAGGCAAAGGTCTACATCATTAAACGAGCTGGGAAACTCGGAAGCAAAACAGCCGACTTCTTCAAATACCTGTCTTCTTATCATCATGCATGCGGCGGTAATTACGCTTATATTCTGCACAATATGCAGTCTTCCCATATAGCCTATTTCATCGTGAGGAGCGCCGTTGTAAATGTGAGCGGCAACGTCTCCAAGACCCAAAATCATTCCTGCGTGCTGAATTGAACCGTTTACATAGTACAATTTTGCGCCTACAGCTCCAACATCGCTTCGCTGGCTGTACATCAGCATTTCTTCGATCCAGTTAGGCGTAATAATAATTACATCGTTGTTCAAAAAAACCAACTGTTCGCCTTTTGAATGCTGATATCCAAAGTTGCACAATTCGCTGAAATTAAAACCCTGCCCTTCCCAATAAACCGTGCTGATGTTTTTGTATCTTTTCAATTCTTCGTACAGGGCAAATGTCGCGTCATCCTTACTGTTATTTTCCACTATTATGATCTCGTAATTTTTATATGTCGATTTTTGGAAGATCGAAGAAAGGCAGCGTCTAAGCATTGACGCGTTGTCCTTATTCGGAATAATTATGGAAACAAGCGGTTTTTCCCTTATTTCATAAGTTACCCTGTAATATCCCGGAAGCTCGATTTTATTTTCCACAACGGCGTTTTTATTGTGATTTTTCAAATACTCCGCCAAAACTTTTTCTGCGGCGGTAATGTTTTCCACTTTCTTTTTTATGTCGGCAGGAACAGGTTTTTTGTCATTTCTGTGGAAATATAAAAGTTTTGGTATGTGATAAATCTTTGATGCCGTGTCGGTATACCGCAAAATAAGATCGTAATCCTGACTGCCGTCGAACTCGCTTCTGAAGCCGCCAAATTTGGCGACAAACTTTTTGGAAAAAGCGGTAAAATGGCTTATAAAATTATGCGAACACAATGTATCAATCGCATAACAGGGTTTGTGATGCCTTGTGCTCACATAATAACTTTCCGAAAAATACGCTTCGTCCGAATAAATAAAATCGGCGCCTTCGTCGCAGATGGCTTTCATCACTTCGTAAAGGCATGAAGGGTGCAGCACATCGCTTTGATGCAGATGTCCCAAAAAATCCCCGGACGACATCTTGATCGCTTCGTTCAGTCTTTCCGACAAACCGGCATTGTCTGCGACTTTTAAATATTTTATCCTGCTGTCTTTTTTTGCAAAATCTTCGCATAACTGCCTTGTCTCGGAATCGTTATTGCTTCCGTCCGCAAGACACAATTCCCAATTTGAATAGGTCTGTTCGGTTATGGATTCAATCATATCCAGCAAGTATTGCTTCGGCGGATTGAACAACGACGTAATAATTGAGATTTTCACCTTTTTGTAGAAAATCATTTTTGACTGCGATCTTTTTTCGCTGTTGGTCAAAGCCACATAGTATTGAAGGGGAACCTTTTGCTGGCGCATGCCGCCGATAAATTCCCTGAATGTCTTTATAAACCCCTGTTTTTTAATCGAACGCAGTACGCTTACGATAAAGAATAGTTTTCTGTTACGTCGTATAAAATTAAGTATTTCCCACATATGTTTATGCTTGTCCCCGAATGTATTTTATTTAATTATGCGCGCAAATTATAATTTTTTTCTATCCATTTTTTATATTCGCCCGAACGTATCGATTCAACCCAATCTTTGTTTTCCAGATACCATTCGACGGTTTTTTTTAACCCTTCTTCGAAGCTGACAGATTGTTTCCAGCCCAACTCGTTTTTTAATTTTTTGCAGTCGATCGCATAACGGCGGTCGTGCCCGGGACGATCTTTCACATGGGTTATCGTTTTACGGATATCATCCGCGCCCAAATTTGCCTTTTGCGCGACAGTCCCGATTAAAACATCAAGCAGTTTGATGTTTTCCCACTCGTTTTCCCCGCCGATATTGTATGTTTCGCCCGATTTTCCGTTTTGCATGATTGTCCAAACCGCGCTGTTATGGTCTTCTACATAAAGCCAATCGCGGATATATTTTCCGTCTCCGTAAACGGGCAATGGCTTTCCTTCGAGCATGTTCAGGATCATAAGCGGAATCAGTTTTTCCGGAAACTGGAAAGGACCGTAATTGTTGGAACAATTTGACAATGTGACAGGAAGACCATAAGTATGGTTATACGCCATTACAAGATGATCGCTTCCCGCCTTGCTTGCCGAATACGGGGATCGCGGATCGTAAGCCGTAGTTTCCGTAAAATAGCCTGTTTCGCCCAAGGAGCCGTACACTTCGTCCGTACTGACATGATGGAACAGGACACCGGGCTTAAAACCTTCGGTTTTTTCAAGCCATGCGTTACGCGCAACATCAAGAAGCGTAAAGGTGCCGAAAATATTCGTTTTTATGAAAGCTTCGGGGCCGTGAATGGAACGATCAACATGGCTCTCTGCGGCAAAATGCACAACAGTGTCAATATTATGCCTTTTAAAAACCGCCTGTACAAATTCCCTGTCGCAGATATCGCCGTGTTCAAAAACGTAGCGGGAATCATTTTCCGTATCCTTAAGGCTTAAAAGATTTCCGGCATAAGTCAGGGCGTCCAGATTGACAATCCTGCCTGAAAAATCATTTTTTTTATTAAGTAAAAAACGGATAAAATTGCATCCGATAAACCCGGCGCCGCCTGTTACAAGAATGTTGTTTAATATGCGCATAACTGCAATGTCTCCCATTATGTGTTTTCGGCAATATATTTCAAGTATGTGCTGTAATCAGTTTTATATTCGGAAGCAAGACGCAAAAGATCGTCTTTTGATATCCATTTGTTGTTATACGCAATTTCTTCGATGCAGGAAACGTACATTCCCTGCCGTTTTTGAATCGTCTCGACAAAATTCGACGCTTCCAAAAGTCCGTCATAGCTGCCCGTATCAAGCCATGCCATGCCCCTTCCCAGCACTTCAACGGACAGACTGCCCTTTTCCAAATATGCATTGTTTACTGCGGTAATTTCGATCTCGCCTCTTGCGGACGGTTTGACATTTTTTGCAATTTCCACCACGTTGTTGTCGTAAAAATAAAGCCCGGGAACCGCATAGTGCGATTTTGGGTTTGCAGGTTTTTCTTCTATGGATACCGCTTTTCCGTCCGCATTGAATTCCACAACGCCGTAAGAGGTTGGGTCTCTTACATAATAACCAAAAATGGCGGCACCGCCATTATTGACTACAATATTTGACGCATTGCGCAATGTCAGGCTGAATCCCCTGCCGTGAAAAATATTATCACCTAACACCAGGGCGCAAGTGTCGTTTCCTATAAAATCCGCGCCTATTATGAACGCATCGGCAAGACCCCTCGGACTTTCCTGAACTTTATATTCAAAGCGCATTCCAAGCCAATCGCCACTGCCGAAAAGTTCCTTAAAGACAGGAAGATCTCTTGGAGTCGAAATGATAAGAACATCCCTGATTCCCGAAAGCATAAGAACAGAGAGCGGATAATAAATCATCGGCTTGTCGTAGAGAGGCAGTATTTGTTTGGAAACAGCCCGGGTAATTGGGTAGAGTCTTGTGCCGGCACCGCCTGCGAGTATAATTCCTTTCATGTTTTATTCCCAAATAGACAAATTTATCCCGTTCTCATTTTTGTTTGGAGAAAACAGGAGCCTGCCCTGCATATAAAACAGCTTTATATACCTGACGGACGCAATAATTAACGGCAGCCGAAACATGCTCGCCAAGAATTCGCGATTTTTGAATACGTTTCTGCGTATTAAACAAATATACCATATACGGAATAAGAAATTCAAGATTGGGATGAACAACCTTTTGGTTTTCGGGGTAACTTGACTTTTTTAGTTAATAAATTCATTATAAATAATGGCAAAAGTGGACAAATTTTCAGGTTCCGATATTGAAATTGCACAGTCTGTATACCCCGATCACGCGCTAAATATACGCGAAGTAGCCCAAAAAGCCGGAATCTCTGAGGATTTTATCGAATATTACGGAAATTTTAAGGCAAAAATCGATTTTAACCTGTTAAAAAACCCAAAAAACAACGAAAAAACCGGTTCCAATGGCAAATTGATCCTTGTTACGGCCATAAATCCCACTCCCGCAGGCGAAGGAAAGACCACAACAACGGTTGGAGTTGCCGACAGCCTCTCATCCATCGGAAAAAAAACGATTGTTGCCCTTCGTGAACCCTCTTTGGGACCGGTTTTCGGCGTAAAAGGCGGAGCTGCGGGCGGCGGTTGGGCGCAAGTTATCCCCATGGAGGACATAAATCTGCACTTTACTGGCGATTTTCACGCAATCGGGGCAGCAAACAACCTGCTTGCGGCGATGATTGACAATCATATATACCAGGGCAATCAGCTTAATATTGATTCGGGAAAAATTGTCTGGCGCAGATGCATCGATATGAACGACAGACAGCTTCGTTTTGTTGCAAACGGGCTGGGCGGAAGGGTTAACGGCTCTGTGCGCGAAGACGGTTTTGACATTACCGCCGCTTCGGAAATCATGGCTATTCTTTGCCTCGCGTCGGACATTGACGATTTAAAAACAAGGCTTGGGCGCATCATTGTCGGCTACACTCACGGCAAGCAAAGTGAGGAAATGCCTGTAACTGCCGCGCAGCTTCATGCCGAGGGCGCGATGGCGGCTCTTCTTAAAGACGCGTTAAAGCCGAATCTTGCGCAGACGCTGGAAGGAACGCCCGCTTTTATCCACGGCGGACCGTTTGCAAATATCGCGCACGGCTGCAATTCGATTATGGCGACGCGCATGGCTCTTAAATGCGCAGATTATGTCGTTACGGAAGCGGGCTTTGGCGCAGACTTGGGCGCGGAAAAGTTTTTGGACATTAAATGCCGGTTTGCAGGTCTTAAACCGTCTGCAGTAATCATTGTCGCGACTGTTCGCGCATTAAAATCTCACGGCGGTGTAAAAAAGGCAGACCTTGACAAGGAAAATCTTGCCGCGCTTGAGGCGGGTCTTCCCAACCTTTTGCAGCATGTGGAAAACATTACAAAGGTGTATAAACTTCCTGCGGTTGTCGCGATAAACGCCTTTCCCAAAGACACAAAGGCAGAGCTTGATCTTGTAGATAAAAAATGCAAAGAGTTAGGTGTAAACGCGGCTCTTTCAGAAGTTTGGGCAAAGGGATCGCAAGGCGGCATAAAATTGGCGGAAGAGGTTGTGCGTCTTTGCGAAGAGCCCAACCAATTTGAATTTTCCTATGACGTTAATAAATCTATTATAGAAAAAATTGAAGCTATCGCAAAAAAGATTTACAGGGCGGACGGCGTAATAATATTACGAGACGCGCAAAAAGCGATTAATCAAATAGAAAAAATGGGTTTGGATAAAGTTCCAATCTGCATGGCAAAAACTCAGTACAGTTTTTCCGACGACGCGTCCCTTTTGGGCGCGCCCAAAGGATGGCGTTTAACGGTAAGAGACGTAAAAATATCGGCAGGCGCGGGCTTTATTGTGGCGTACACAGGAGAGATCATGACGATGCCGGGGCTTCCGCCGATTCCTTCTGCGGAAAAAATCGATATTGACAGTAACGGGAAAATTTCGGGGCTTTTCTGAAGAAGAGGAAGAGTGTCCACGGATTTTCACGGATTAACACGAAGGAAGAAGGATTAATAAAGTAGTGGGAAGGTTCTTTTTATTTTTTTTACTATTACCAATTACTCTGCATGCGCAGATAAGTTATTCGACTGCCTTGAATATTGCGCCCGATACTGTGCCGGAAATAAAAACAAGAGCCGCCGTTTTGATAGACGCGCATACAGGCACAATTCTGTACGCAAAAAATCCCGACGATGTTATTCCGCCTGCGTCTTTGGCAAAACTTATGACAATGCATATCGCCATGAAGGAGATAAAGGAAGGAAGAGCGTCTTACGATGAAATAATTCCTGTTACGGCGGAAAGCTGGGCACAGAATCAACCGAGCCGCTCCAGCTTGATGTTTTTGGAACCGGGGCAAACCGTTACGTTACGCGAACTGCTGCTCGGCCTTGCGGTTGTCTCGGGGAATGATGCCGCTGTCGCCGTCGCTCTTCGCTTTGCGCCGAGCATGCGCGATTTTTCAAATTTGATGACAGAAGAGGCAAGGCGAATGGGACTTAATGTGACGCGTTTTGTCGAAAGTTCGGGCATTTCGGGCACAAATGTCACCACGGCAGCGGAGTTTGCCTCATTTTGCAGGCAGTATATTTCGATGCATCCGCACAGCATGGAAGAGTTTCATTCTGTTCTTGAATTTTCGTATCCGTTGGAACACAACGCTCTTCCAAAGTATGGAAATCGTATTGGTACAATCGTACAGGAAAACAGAAACAGTCTTTTGCAAACTTTTCCCGGCGTAGACGGATTAAAAACAGGATTCATAAACGAATCGGGTTTTAATATTGCGATTACGGCGCAAAGAAACGGAACGCGTTTCATTCTTGTTTTGCTTGGCGGTCCTTCCGGCCGCAGCGGAGCCATTTACCGCGCAAGCGACAGCGCCTCTTTGTTAAACTGGGCATTTGAAAATTTTAAAACAGTTTATACCAATATAAATGAAATTGAAAATGCTCGTTTATGGAAAGGAAAAGCGAAAAATGCCGCGTTAAGGCTATTGGAATCTCCCGATTTTACGACTCACATCAAGCGCGCGCAAAATTTGAATTACGAAGTTGTTATACCAAACAAATTGATCGCGCCGATACCAAAAGATTTTCCTGTAGGCTATTTAAGCATATCCGACGAACACGGCGAATTGAGCAGAACTCCGCTTGTTACAATGGAAGCGTACGAACGTGGAAATGCGCTAAAACGCTTTTGGCACTCTATTGTACTGTTTTTTAAAAAGTAAATCGTATGCTTAATGATATTATTACAAAGACAGAGGCGCAAACCTTTTTACCCGCGCTCTTTCAAGTAATTTAATTAGTATACGAATGGAGATATATATAGATGAGAATATTTTATATTATTTTAATTATTTTTTTCTTTTCTTCCTGTTTTTCCAAGAATGAAATAAAAAATAATGATGTAGAGTTAGTAGAATTTAAATTTAATGGCAATTTATGGCATCTTGATCTGCAATATGAAGCAGATTTTGATGAGCTTGAATACATAAAATTTGATTTAAACAAGATGAGAAAAACAGATATTTCTTTAATTAATGCAGGTATAAATTATTATATGTTAACTGATGATGATACCGGACTAAGATTAACTTCAAATGAATTTTCCAGTGAATATGTAAAATTTAATATTAATTCCGGTGAGCTATCCGGTAAATTTGTCTTTCGTAAAGATATGATGAGTGCAATAGATTTTATTGAAGTATTGGTTGATGGTAGAAAGCAACCTGTTTTTAACACAAAAATACAAGATTATATAGCATTTTCTTCTTCTCCGGACAGAAATTATTTCTATATTCATGAAGTTACAGAAAAACACAATAAGTTTTTCATTAGAATGGAATGGAGGAGAATTGGCAAGGAAGGTATATTTTGGTGGGGAGGAGATGGACCTGAAGGACCACGAGAAAAAAATACAAGGTATTTGCGTGGATTTTATATATCAAGTAAAAGAAAAACACTAGATATAACATATAGGGTAATTCTTCCATATCAATCGCTGACAAAAAGAAATTTGGCAGATTTAAATTACGAAAATAAGAATTATACTAAAGAATATAAAATTCGTATTAATTTGGAGGATTTTTTTAAATCTGATTCTTTCCGATTGGGAAGAACTGATTTACAGGAATAATTAATATAAACTTCCCCCATAAGATAATACATACTAAACTAATTTAAAATTCCGCCTGACCCACGGCTCTTGGATACGGGATTACATCGCGTATGTTCGCCATACCGGATACATATTGAATTAGTCTTTCAAAACCCAAACCGAATCCCGCATGGGGAACTGTTCCGTAGCGGCGAAGATCCAAATACCACCAGTAATCTTTTGCGTGCAAACCCATTTCGCCCATGCGCTTGACAAGTTTTTCAAGGTTGTCTTCGCGCTGGGAGCCGCCTATAATTTCACCTAACCTTGGGACAAGCACGTCCATTGCGCGAACGGTTTTTTCGTCGTCGTTAAGCTTCATGTAAAAAGCTTTTATGTCTTTCGGGTAATCTGTAACAATAACAGGGCCTTTTGCAACCTTTTCGGTTAAAAACTTTTCATGTTCGCTTTGAAGATCGCATCCCCAGCTTGGCTTGAACTCAAACTGCGATGCGTTTTTTTCCAGTTCCTTGATCGCATCGGTATATGTCATGTGCGAAAATTTTGCATTTGCAACCTGGCGCAGGTTTTCGATTATGCCCTTTTCGACATGAGCGTCAAAGAAAGAAAGCTCGTCCGCGCATTCGTTAAGTGCCGCATTGAATACATATTTTAAGAAACTTTCGGCAAGCGCCATGTCGTCTTCAAGCTGCGCGAAAGCAACCTCGGGTTCTACCATCCAGAACTCGGCAAGATGGCGCACGGTGTTTGAGTTTTCGGCGCGGAAAGTCGGACCGAATGTATAAACTCGCGAAATCGCCGTTGCATAAGTTTCCGCTTCAAGCTGGCCCGAGACCGTCAAATATGTCTTTTTGCCGAAAAAGTCCTTGGACCATAAATCATGTCCGCCCGCCGCTTCTTCCTTGGCGATTGCTTTGGAATCCAGCGTCGTTACCTGAAACATCGCGCCTGCGCCTTCGCAGTCGCCTGCCGTGACAATCGGGGTGTGCAGATAATGGAAATCGTTTTCCTGAAAATAGCGGTGAATCGCATAAGCCATTTTGCTTCGCAAGCGCGCTACAGCGCCGAATGTGTTGGTACGCGGGCGAAGATGCGCAATTTCACGCAAAAATTCAAGGGAATGGCGCTTTTTTTGGAGCGGGTAGCCTTGGGTATCCCCGACAGTCTCCGCAGGCGCTTCCCCGATAATTTCGACGGATGAGGCGGCAATTTCCACCGCCTGTCCGGATGCGGGAGAAGGCGCCAATTTGCCGATAATCTTAACAGAAGCGCCTGTTGCAAGAGAGCCGATTGCGTCTTCTGTTTTGGAATCGAGCCCCGAGGCGCGATCAAACGTGCATTGGATACCTGCAAAACAGGAACCGTCGTTCACTTCGACAAAAACGAGATTTTTCATGTCCCGTTTTGTTCTGACCCATCCGCAAACTGCGATGTCTTGCATGGACGGCGTTTCTTTCAGGATATATTTGATTAATACAGGCAGCATAGTGCATTATAAGAAAAAGATGTGGAAAATACAAGGCAATTATTGTATATTTATACAGTCGGAGGAGAGAGGTTTTGCGGGAAAGCGTCAATAATTTGAAAATTTGCATTCCTTTGATTGTTTTTACCCTTTTCTTTGCCTCGTGCGACAATCCTTTTATCGACAGCGTCCTCGATATAAAAATCATCACGTTTGAGAGTAACGGCGGAAGCCCTGTTGACAGCCAAAGAATTTTCAGGGGCGAAAAAATCATGATGCCGCAACCACCTGCAAAAACGGGTCATGCGTTTGCAGGATGGTTTACGGAAGATTACGAAGAATGGGATTTTGACATTGTGCCGGAAGACGACTTGACCCTTTATGCCGATTGGGAAAGCGTCGGAATATCCCTTACGCCGCGAAGGGTTATTTTTCCGCAGGAAGCCATGGGATACCAGGCGATGCCGCCCGTAACAATAACTGTTACAAATATTGACAATTTCCACACAGGCTCATTGTCGGTATTGCTAACAGGCGAAGACGCAGACTGTTTCATTTTATCAAGCACATCAATCGGAAACATCAACGCGGGAAGCTTTGAGACGTTTACAATTACACCTAACACAGGACTGCCTCCCGGAACGTACAGCGCCAACATAAACGTAACCAACCTGCCGGGCGGCGGCATCATATCGACCAATGTATACGTGTCGTTCACCGTAAAAAACGCAGTAATAACAAACGCAAATGTAAATATTGGCAGCCCTTCGCCGGGAACCGCTCCCAATACTGCCTCGGGCGTAAATCCGAATGACAATTACACGGCGGGAGCCGTTTCGTGGAGCCCGAACAACAATCCGTTTACGGGCGGAGTGTCGTATACGGCAACTGTCACGCTTACCGCAAAGGAAAATTATGCATTTTCGCAAACCGGTTTTAGCGCGACTTTCAACAATTTGCTGACCGCAGTAACCGCGAACAACTCGGGCAATTCTGTAACCGTATCTTATCAATTCCCGGAATTGATTACTAAAATCGTCACGGGTTTGACAATTACAAGTCAGCCTGCGCAAGCCGACTTGACTTACATTCACGGCGACTCCCTTAATCTTTCGGGTCTTGCAGTAAGGCTAGATTTTGACGATTCGACTTTCCAGGCGGACATTACGCCCGCAATTTTTGCAGTTTACGGAATTTCGGCAAGCGCAGGCGGCGTGCCTGTCTCGCATGGAGATTTTGTTTCATTCTCGGGCGCATACAAGGATTTGCCCATAACGGTATCGACTCAGGGAATTTCAGCCAACACAACAAGTCAGATTGTCATAACAAGAAGATCCGTAACAATCGGCGTAACTGCCTCAAACAAGATTTATGACGGCACTGTAACCGCCGTAATTAACAGCATTCCTGTCATAAACGGAAACAGGGACGGCGCAAATTTGACGGTTTTGCAGGGAACTGCCGTTTTTAACGACAAGAACACGGGAACCGGAAAACCGGTTGTGTTTGCAGGATGGGATCTTGGCGGTTTGGCAAAAGACAACTACATTCTTGCAGCCCAGCCGACAAGCGTTACGGCAAATATAACGCCAAGAACCGTTACAATAACGAATATAAATCATACCAAACCCTACGACGGCAACACATCAGCCAACATCACTGCGGCAAATGCATCGGCAAACGGAATTTTATCGGGTGACAATGTAAATATTGGAGCAATTGCTGCAGCATACACAAGTCCCAACGCGGGAACGCAAACGATGATCATAAACGTTCTGGAATTGACAGGAAGCGATATTGCAAATTATGTCAGCATGCCGCTGCCCGCCTTGAATATTCCCGTAACGGGTGGCATTGTAAAAATTGATCCTGTTGTAAACTGGCCGGAAACGGCTTTTTCCGCCTTTTACGGGCAAACGCTTTCTGTCATAACGCTTCCCGGAAACGGAACGGGAACCGCAGGCGCATTCGTGTGGACTTATCCCGACGATTATGCGGGCAATGTCGGCACAAGGACGCATAACATGACGTTCATGCCCCAGGACTTTACCAATTACAACCAAATGACGCGTAACTACAGTGTGACGGTTCTGCCAAAGGCAATTACAAGCGCAACGATTACCGTGACAGCGCCTGTAGCAGCAGAACAGCCAAACGCAACTGCCGAAGGAGAGGGTGATTTTTCTATTGGCACTGTTTTGTGGACTGACAACGGCGTTGCGCATAACAGCACGTTTCACGGCGGCACGGCATACACGGCAAATGTTACGCTGACTGCAAATGCGAATCATACGTTTGAAGGTCTTTCTGCGGGTCCGAATCCCGGAATGACAATTAACGGAATTACCGCGACTGTCGGCGCAATTTCGGGAACATCAATCACGTTGTCGGCGGAATTCCCAAAAACGGCCGCAAGAATTGTCACCAAACTGGAAGCTGTTTCAAGTCCGCCGCCTGTTGTCTATTGTACGCACGGAGAACCTCTCAATTTGTCGGGAATTACCGTAAAAGTTTCGTTCGACGACAATACGCAGGAAATCCTTCCGTTTTCGCAATTCTCACTTTACAATATCTCGACAACCCCCGAAAACGGCACACATATAACCCGTTTTGAATATCACAACCTGACAGTTACGACAGTTTATAATGACGATACGTCGATTCAGGTTATATCGAACCGGTTAAACGTTGCAAAGGCGCAGGGAGCGGCTGTTACCGCAGTCACGATAACCGATTTGGGTTCCAATTCGTTCCGCATCGATACATCTCTTGCAAACAACTCCCCGTATCAAAAATTGGAATATGCTTTCAGCGAAACAAGCGGCGCATCTGCGAATGATTTATTGTGGCAAGCCAGCAATATTGTGTTTTTATTGACATCCAACCCGCAAAAAACATACTATTTTTACGCGCGTTCCGCCGGAAACGACGAGTATCACCCCGGAACCGTACAGCAAAGCGCTCAAAGCAAAACATTATAACCTCATGTTTTATCGTTTTTCCTCATTTTAAGGGTTAAAAATACCGTTAATGTTATAGAAGACTCTTTATTTGGAGAAGACAGTGAGCGATTCCCAAACGGCAAACAAAAAACGCAGAAAAACAGATAAAAACGCGCTTTTTTCCATAGGCGCAAAACTTGTAGTGATTGTTACCCTCATCGTTCTTTTCTCGCTTGGATCGATTACTGTCCTTGTTTCATGGCTAATGCGTCAGGACCTTCAGATTACGGCGGAAGAAAACAATTATGAAGCGAACAGAAGATCCGCCGCAGAAGCCGAAGAGACGCTTATAAAGATGCGCACAGACGCGATGCTCCTTATTCAAATAGTGACATCTGCGGGAACCGGAAGCAATCTTGCAAGGGAAACAACGGGTTTCTTTTTTGAAAACAATTCCAGAATCGCGGCGCTTTCTTTTAACATTGGCGGCAGAAACGAATCGCTTGTAAACAAACAGTTTTTTGCAACCAACGAAATGGATTACACCCTTGCAGATTCGTTCCTGGAAGAGCATAAAATCACGATGGAACAAGCTGCGTCAGGTGAAACTATTGCAATAAACGCAACGCCTCATTTTGCCAAATCTTTGATTGCGCTGTTTTTTAAAATCGCGGACAACAGCTGCGCCGCTATCATATTCTCGCCCGAAAACCTTAACCATTCGTTCGGTTTTGGGGTTAACAAATCGTACATGATAAACGGAACGGGCGACATTTTGATTCATGTCGATTATGCCTTAATGCGCGAAAATACAAACATTTCCGAAAGAAATTTCATACGCGACATTAAGACAAGCCCTCATAAAAGCAGTCAGTTCCTAATCGAAACCGATTTTGGCATATCTCCCATAGAAACTGAAAAGCCCGCCTTTTTAATGAACCAATTGCAAAAAGCCGTTGACTTTTTAACGCCCGCGTTTCTTTCGGCAAAGAAAGCGTCATTGGCATTTTTAAAAAGCTGCAAAGACGCAATTTTAACAGTGTTTCAAATTGAGAAAGCGCAAAGTTTTGACGTTTTACCGGAAGAAACAAAAATGCAGGAAGCGAATTCGGCAAATGCAGTGCGTCAATTTGTAGCTTACAGCAAATTGAACATTGGCGGATGCATTGTAATAACAAACATTGAATATGATAAAGTGTTTGAAGGAATAACCGCAACTACAAGACGCAATATCTACCTTACAATTGCCGTAATGTTTTTTTCCATAATGCTAATTTGGTTTTTCTCAAAAACAATTTCCATTCCGCTTAAATCTCTTGCAGTGGCGGCAAGAAGAATTGAAGGCGGAGAATTCAATTTGGAATTCAAGCCGAAAGGACGCGACGAAATAGGCATATTGACAGCCAGTTTCCAAAAGATGTGCGCGGCGCTGAATATTTTCGGCAGATTTACGAACAAGGAAATTGCGCTTCAGGCAATGCGCAATCAGATAAAACCCGGAGGCTTGCCGAAGCATGCGACAATTTTCTTTTCCGACATACGCGAGTTTACCGCCAAATCGGAAGGCTTTACGAATTACTTCGGTTTTGAAGCGTCAAATTACATCGTACACTGGCTAAACGGATATTTTACGCAGATGATCGACTGTGTGGAAAAAACCGGCGGATGCATAGACAAATTTATCGGGGATGCCGTAATGGCACACTGGGGAACAGCCTACACTGCGGGAAGCGCAAGAGCTGACGCGTTCAACTGCATAAAAGCCGCATTGATGATGCGCAAAGCGTTATACTTCATGAACAGGGAACGAAAAAAAGGCGACCCTGGCGATCCAATGATACGCATCGGCTGCGGAATCAATACGGGAATGGTAACTGCAGGTCAGCTTGGAAGCGATATGCGCATGGAATACACCGTAATAGGCGATCCTGTAAATCTTGCATCGCGCATAGAAGCGTTGACAAAACCGTTAGGCACGGATATTTTAATTTCCGAAGATACATGGAATCTTGTGGGTGACAAATTTGTAACCGAAGAAATGCCCTCTGTAACTGTCAAGGGAAAAGCAAAACCTGTAAGGATCTTTGCCGTTGTCAATTTTTCGGGCGAAGAAAAAGGACCGCAGACACTTGACGAAGTGCGCGAGCTTCTGGAAATAAAAGCTCCCGATCTTGAAAGCGTAGACGTAAACGAAGGCGAGAAAAAGTACAAAATCGGCGGAGATAATAAAGGCAAGGAATGAGTGTTACACGCACAAAACCAAGACAGATCGAATCTGTACGCTCCGGTTTCCGTTTTAGGGACTTTGTCATAATCGCATTATGCCTGTTTGGCATTTTTTATTTTTTGAATCTTTTCAGACTGGATTTGTTTCACACTATCAGGTTAAAAAATGTGAGTCCTGTAGGAGAAATCATTTTAAAGCACAATGTTGTTCAGCGCCGCATTGCAGATAGGGTTTTATGGGACAGACTGGAAGTAAGATCGTCGGTTTATCTTGGAGATTTGATACGAATACCCGAATTGTCGTCTGCAACGCTTGACATTACGGGACAAAAAATTGATTTGCACGAAAACACATTAATCCGCATTCAGCTTGCCGATGACGGAACAACCCTTCAAATTGAACTGACAGAAGGAAGCGTCGGACTTACAACAAACGAAGAAGGGGCTCCTTTACAGTTGAATTTAATGGGACATGTAATTGAAACTGCGGCAGGCTCTTCGATTAATGTTACGGCAACAGATAACGGACTTGTAGTGCAGGTAAACGAAGGCAGCGCGGTAATTGTTGAAGAAAATGCAAGAACACGGGAAGTAACGGCAGGAACGATGCTTTCTTTGGATACAGCGGGAAATGAAACACTCGAGAACATTGTTGTCGTAACGAGTCCGCCTCCGGAACCGCAGATTGCATTAACACTGCCGCCGCCCGAACCGATACCGATACTTGAACCGACACCGATGCCTGAACCAACACCGCCGCCTGCACCGCCGACACCGCCTGCACCGCGACCAATACCGATAACACCGGAACCGCGACCTGCACCAACACCGCCTGCACCGCGACCAACACCGATACCGCAACCTGTACCGGTATCACCGGAACCGCAGCCGATACCGCAGCCTGCATTGCCGCCTGCCGCGCCGCTTCCGCCTTTAGGTTCTCCCGCAAATCTTTTGCCAAACCCGAATTATCAGATTAATATGGAATATTTAAGAAATTCCAGAAACCTTGTTTTTAACTGGTCTCCCGTGCAGGAAGCAAACGCATACAGACTGAGCATATTCCTGCAAAGACAGGACGGAACGCGGCGGCAGGTTATTCGCACAGAACCCGAGAATGTCACAAGCTGGACTTTGGAAAATTTTAATTCCTTTACGCGCGGAACCTACATTTGGCAGGTAGAAGCATTGGAAACAGACGCGGACGGAGAAATTGTGCGAAGAAGCGCGCCTTCTTCCGGTTCTTTCATAATTGACATTCCTCTTCCCGAAGTGCAGGCAAATACGCCGGGAGTGCTATATGGCCAATAAACGCTTGTGTTTGTCGCTTTTGTTTTTTATTGTCCTTTCTGCGTTATGCGCACAGGATGCCGAATTTTATTCGGAAATGCGGTTTTTTCAGCGTTTGACATGGAGCGGAGACGAGTATGCGCAATTTTATGAAATAATTGTCGAAAAAGAACGGCAGGGCGCAAGAAATGTTTTTGAAGAAATTTTGCATCAGAGGACGCATAATTATTCTATAGAGGTTTCCCTCTCTCCGGGAAAATACAGATTTCGCGTAATTCCGTTCGATTTTCTTGACACTCAAGGCGAGGGAACACAGTGGATCGAATTTGAGGTCTACCCCGCTATTGCTCCGCAGGTTCATGATACGACATACAAATACAATTATACGGGAACTGAAGGCGAGTTTGTTTTGAATATTATGGGCAACAATATCGGGAGAAACGCGGAAATAAACATTGTTAACGCAAACGGAGACATCCTTGTACCCGATGAAAAATACATAACAGAAAACGGAAGAGGAGCACAGATAGTTTTTTATGACGTTTACTCTGTTCCTCTTGCATTTACATTGAATGTCACCAATCCGGGAGGACTTGGCATCAGCGTAAGAAAGACAATTGTTTTTACTCCGCCGCCGCCTCCTCCCCCTCCCCCCCCTCCGCAAAAACCGGGATTTAACGATAAAAACGATACGTTTTTCGGAATTGCGTGGATGCCTTTGTTTGTTACTTACAAATACGAAAACAGCAATGCACAGTTTGTCGTTTTGGAAGGAGCAGGCATCAATTTAAGCGTTATAAACAAAACCAATAATACCATCAATATGGGTTTTGAATTGAATTTGTCATGGTTAAACGCTTCAAGCCTTCCGCAATTTATAAAGGGAGACTTGAATTTCATGGCTCAAATTTTTTCTCCCAAGAATTCATTCGGTTTCAGATTCAGACTTGGCGCAGGAGCTGGGATATCCGATTCGTTTGATTTGTTGTCATTTCATTTTAATGCCGGTTTTTCATTTTTGCTGTTTGTTTCCAAAAGAGCGTATATCGAACTTGGCGTCGATAGCGTCTTTTGGAATTATGACGAATTGTTTTCGGGCGGATTAAGACCTTTTGCCGGAATCGGATGGAGAACTAACCGATGAAAAGATTTTTATTGTTCATTTTCATTTTAATTGTTACTGCAATGCCGTCTTTTTCCCAGGAAGAAGAACCTGAAAAACCCGTTCGCGAAGCGGGTTTGGAACCCGAAAGAAAAATGATATCGGGAGATTTCTGGTTGGGTCCTTCCTTTGACATGGCAATGTACACATCAGGCGGATTTAACATGGGAGGCGGCTTTTCTTTCGGTTACGGAAAAGGAGCAAGCATAGGTCTTAAGGTAACATATTTGTTTGACAATGAATATAATTACAATGTTTTGGAATTGCTGTTTTTATTCAGAATTTATTTTTTCGGAAGAGATTATTGTTCGGGCCCTTTCATTCAATTTGCAGGAGGACAGAGCCTGTTTTTCCGTCAAGACGATGTTTCTCTTCCCGCAAATTGGGGAATATTTGCAGGCGGAATAAATATTGGTTGGCGTATCCATTTGGGAAAAATTTTTTATATTGAACCCGCGTTTAACGCCGGGTATCCATTTTTCCTGAGCTTTGCGTTTTCCTTGGGAGTTCACTTCTAGTCTCCTCTTGACATTTTTAATTTTAACTGTACAATTAAGGCAATCTGCTTAAAAAGGGCGCCTTTATGGATAAAGAAGAGATTATTGAACTTATCAGAGAAGGTTCCCTTAGCATATCCAAATTAAAAATTTTCCTTTCCGACATGAACACTGTTGACATTGCAGAAATCCTTGGAGAGCTTGACGGGGATAAAATCATTCAAATGTTCAGGATTTTGCCCAAGGCAATTGCCTCCGACGTTTTTTCTTACATTGATACCGATCATCAGCAGGCGATAATCGAAACCCTTACCGATTCTGAAGTAGGCGATATTATAAATACGCTCTTTGTTGACGACGCTGTTGACTTTATCGAAGAAATGCCCGCAAGCGTTGTAAAGCGCGTTTTGCAGCATGTTCCTTTTGCAAAGCGAAAAATAATAAATCAGATACTGCAATACCCCGACGATTCTGCGGGCAGCATAATGACCACGGAATACATCGATTTGCGCGAAGATACAAAAGTAAAAGAAGCTTTTGACACAATACGCACCATCGGTTTAAACAAGGAAACAATTTACAACTGTTATGTGATACGAAAGGATCGTCTTTTGGTAGGCGGCGTATCCGCAAAAACATTGATGCTCTCCAAGCCGCAGGATAAAATCGCTTCCATTATGGACGCGGACATTGCATTTGCGTATACGACAGACGACAGGGAAATAGTCGTAGACCTTTTTAAAAAATACAATTTGCTCGCAATGCCCGTAGTGGACAAGGAACAGCGTCTTGTCGGAATTATCACAGTTGACGACATCGTTGACGTTATCGTCGAAGAAAGCACCGAGGACATCGAAAAAATGGCAGCTATCGTTCCGTCGGACGAAACTTATTTAAAGACGACGATTTTCCAACATGCAAGAAACCGTTTTTTGTGGATGCTGATCCTTATGCTCTCCGCGACAATTACAGGAACGATAATTTCAAGTTTCGAAAAAGGACTTATGGCTATTCCTATTTTAATGGCGTTTATTCCAATGCTCATGAACACAGGCGGCATTGCGGGTTCCCAATCGTCAACATTGATCATCCGCGGTATGGCGGTAGGTGAAATCGATTTGAAAGACATTTTGATTATTTTATGGAAAGAACTTCGCGTTGCCGTTCTGTGCGGACTAGGTCTGGGCCTTGTAAATTTTATCCGTGTCCTTATTATGAACAACAACGACTGGAAATTGTGCCTGACGATAACGGTCTCTCTTTTTTGCACTATATGCATGGCAAAAACGGTTGGCGGCGTTCTGCCTATTTTTGCAAAAAGACTTAAAATCGACCCTGCGATAATGTCCGCTCCCCTTCTTACCACAATTGTTGACGCTGTCTCCCTGATAATTTATTTTTCGTTTGCAAAATTAATCTTTGGTCTTTAACATGCTTACAGACGTTCACTGTCATCCGTTTGATTTAATACGCGTTTTCCCCGAAGCGGAAACGGAAAGAAAACACCTTAACGTAAAAATTTTGGCAAGCGCGTATTCATTGGAAGATTTTTCGTATAACGAAAATTTGGCAAAAACCGCCTTTAAGGAAGACGCGCCGATATTCTTAAGTTTTGGAATACATCCGCAGTATTTGTCAAAAAAAGATGCGGAATTAAATTTGAAAGACCTTTTGAATTTAACCGACACTTATGCCTCGGAAAAAAAAATTAAAGCAATCGGCGAATGCGGATTTGATTTATACGGCGAAGAATACAAGGAAACAGAAGAGCGGCAGGAAATGGTTTTTAACGCGCATTTGGAGACTGCGATTAAATTCGGTTTGCCTGTTATCCTTCATGTGAGGCGCGCCATGCATAAAATTTTTCCTTTGGCAAAACAACTTTCCAAATGCAAGGCTGTCGTTTTTCACACATGGCCCGGCACTTATGACGAGGCAATCTCTCTTCTTAACCATGGAATTAACGCATACTTTTCGTTCGGCAATATTATAATGTTAAACCATAAAAAAGCGATAAAATCCTGCTCTCTCCTTCCTTTGGACAGACTTTTAACGGAAACGGATGCGCCGTATGCTCCAAAAAGAGGAGAAGAACATTCAAGTTACAGAGACCTTCCTTTGATACTTGAGACTATGGCAAAATTGCGAAGCGAGAACGCGAAAGAACTTGAAACACAAACAGAAACCAACTTTAATAATGCTATTTTATGATTTATTCTTCCGATGAATCCAATTCGTAATCCGCGAGCTTTCGCAAAAGCGTCTTCCTGCCAATATCCAGCGTTTCGGACGCTTTGGTTTTGTTTCCATTGCAAAAGGAAAGCGTGTCGCGTATGATTATTTTTTCGCATTCCGCCATGTTTGCGCCAAGCTTTATGTTAATCCATCCGTCATCTGCTGCATTTCTGAAAGCGGGCGGCAAATCGTCCACCGTAATAACATTGGATTGGCACATAACGACAGCGCTTTCCATGCAATTGCGAAGCTCGCGGATGTTCCCGGGCCATTCAAATGAATAAAGACGCGATCTTGCCTTTTCGTTAATGCCTTCGATACTTTTTCCGTTCTCCTGCGCGAATTCTTTAAGGAATGCGGCTGCCAAAAGCGGGATATCGTCTTTTCTTTCGCGTAACGGCGGCACATGAATGTTTACAACATTCAGGCGGAAATACAAATCTTCGCGGAAATTGCCTTTTTCTATTTCCGCCTTTAAATCCTTATTGGTGGCGGCAACAATCCTAACGTCTGTTTCTATGGTTTGTTCTCCCCCCACCCTCTCAAATTTCTTTTCCTGCAAGACGCGAAGAAGTTTTATCTGGTTGTTTAGGTCGATTTCGCCGATTTCGTCCAAAAACAATGTCCCCCCCGAGGCAAGTTCGAATCTTCCCCTCTTCCTTGAAACGGCTCCTGTAAACGATCCCTTTTCATGACCAAAAAGTTCGCTTTCCAAAAGAGTCGGGGAAAGCGCCGCGCAATGCACTTTTATTAACGGCTGATCCTTTCTAGGAGATAGTTCGTGCAAGGCGTCCGCGACAAGTTCTTTTCCAACTCCCGATTCGCCTGTAATCAAAACTGAAGCTTTTGTGGGAGCGGCTTTGTTAATCGTGTTGAAAACTTCGCGCATGTTACGCGAAATGCTGATAATCGATTTAAACTGCTTTTTTCGCTCCAGTTCCTCTTCCATTCTGCGGTGTTGGAAAAACAATTCGCGCGTTTCAAGTGCGCGTTTTACTTTTAACGACAAGTGATCCAAATCGACAGGTTTGGTCAAAAAATCCCATGCGCCGTCGCGCATTGCGGTAACGGCGGATTCAACGGTACCGTGACCTGTCAATATAATTACGGGAAATCCCGGCGCAGAGGCTAGAATGCGTTTCATTAATTCTTCGCCGCTTGTTCCCGGCATTTTCAAATCCGTAACAACAAGGTCGATATCTCCTGCGCAAAAATATTTCCATCCTTCATCGCCGTTCTCCGCGCAGACAACATCGTAACCGTCGCCCTGAAGCGCTTCTGCAAGACCTTCGCGGATATTTTTTTCATCATCAATTACAAGAAGGCGAAAGTTCATGGGTTGTCTCCTTTATTTGAATTGCTTTCGGTAAAATCAAGTAATTTTGTTTCCTTTTGCGGCAGAGGAAGACTGATTTTGAATTCCGTCCCTGTCTGCGGCTGTGAGTCCACGATGATTTCGCCGTTATGTTCCCTTATTATTTTATAAACCTGCGTAAGACCCAAACCTGTACCAGTTTCTCTTGTTGTAAAATACGGTTCGAAAATTTTGGAAAGATATTCATTTTCTATTCCGTTGCCCGTATCGCAAATCAAAATTCTGATTTCGTTGTCGACAAAGTTTGTCGCAATCGTAAAAACTCCGCCTTCGGGCATCGCGGCCTGTGCGTTTTTTACAAGATTCAAAATTGCCTGCTTCATGTATCTTTCGTCTATTTGAATTTTCGGCAGATTTTCATCAAGTTCCAAAAGGCACATTATTTTTGACTGTTCCATTTCGAAACGCACAAAATCCATAATCTGCGATATCAATTTGTTTAAGTCGCCTTCCCTTAATTCCAGATTCATCGGGCGTACAGCAAAAAGAAAATCCACCACAATGCGGTTTAACCTGTCAACTTCTTCTTTTAATACGTCAAAATATTTGTCCGTTTTGCCGTCTGTAACATCTATTTTTTTTGCGAGCGCTTTTTGCAAAAGCTGAAGATGAATTGAAATTGACCCAAGCGGATTTTTTATTTCATGAGCGACGCCTGCGGCAAGTGTCGTAAGGCTTGCCAAATTTTCAGCTCTTCTAAGACGCGCTTCCCCTTTTCGTTTTTCGGTAATGTCTTCCACATATATCAAAGTGCCTGTTATCCTTTTGTCTTCCACAAGCGGAACAATATTTACAGATAACAGCCTGTTTCGCCCCTGATTTTGTACGTCAATCTCCTTGTCTGTAACCCTTTCCCTGTTTGCCAAAATGTCTTTTAACATTTCGACAATTTTTTCGTCCGTTATTGCGGATCGCAGTTTTACGCCTTCGATATAATTCATGGGGATTAGGCGCAAAGCGCATTTATTTACCATTATCAGATTATCCGATTCGTCGCATACCAAAATTCCCATGTCTATCGAATTTAAAACGTTTTCGAACAGATTTATTTCGCCGATTGCAGACGACAAAAGCTCATTTCGCTGCTCTGTGTTGAGTTTGTCGAGTTTTCTTAGCGCCCTGCGGAAAAAATCAACCATTAAAACCCCTTTTTAGGTTATAAACAAGCGATTCAAGCGCAATTGCCGAATTTATGTTAAGCACATCCACTGCAGTAACGGCTTCGTTTATGTTTTTCCTGAACATGTCATTATACGCCGTAATCTGACATTCATTTTTATTTCGCGTTACATCTCCGATTAAATCCAAACATATTTTCATAAAACGCGAAAAAGACGAGTCTTCGAAATTATTGCTACCGGTTGCAATTGTCTTGATTATTGCCGCCGTTTTCAAACTTTTTTCATAGCCGCTTTTTTCCGCTATTGGCGCATAACGTTCTCCAAGCGCGTTTAATATTTCCGGTATGCGTTCAATTCCTTTTTTCTTTGCTGACATAACGCAAATACGCGCCAAGGATACAATGAACCATGCGGCAAGCGGATACAATTTTTCGGTGCTTTGCGGCAAAAACGAATCCATGTATTCGCTTAGATTGTTTCCTTCATCCTGAAAAACCCTGCGTATGACATCTTTTTCGCTTTGTTCGCTTCGTTTTAAAAACCGGTAAGGGCGGAGCCTTGAAAGTATCGTAGGCATAATCACTTCCCTTCTTTTTGCGGTAAGAACAATGCATACGGAAGGTGGTGGCTCTTCCAGTAATTTTAAAAGCGAATTTCGCGCCTCGTCTCTCATGCTTTCGGCATTTTCTATAATCAGCGTTTTTCGCTTTCCGTTAGGTGCAAGGCGGCACCAATATGACGCTTTTCGTATCTGCGCAATCGGAACCGCGCTTGCAATTCCATCGTTTTCCAGTGCAAGCGCGTTTTTTACAAGCGAATTTAAATTTTTTTCATAAGCCGCTTTTTCCATTGAAGAAGTGTTTGACAAAAAGTCGTTTAATCCTTCGTCGACAGACTGTAAAAGCTGGGCCGATTTTGCAAGTTTTGGATCGTCTTCCATCAAAACGGGAGAAAATCGAAGCATTAATTTCCTAATCGACCTGTAAAACAAAAGTTTTACATTTTGGTTTTCCGTATTTTTTAGTAATGTTTTATTGCACGCCGCAATTTCTGCGGCAAACGAACGGTTTCCAATCGCCAAAAGATCGTCATGCCTTAGGAATCTGTGCTGCTCGCATGAAGCGCAAGCGCATTTCCAACTGCCGCGAAGATTTGGCTGCGGCTCTTCGCACGACAAAACACGCGCAAGTTCCAAAGATGCGCTTCCCTTTCCCGTTTCACCGGGACCGTAAAACAACATGCTTGGCGCATTGCGCCCCGATTGAATATCGTCGCGTAATTGAAGAACAGCTCCTTGATCGATTATATTTTCAAACATTTGGAACCTCAATTTGAAGTAAATTTTCCCTGCCGAAAATAAGCGGAGAAAGAAGGCGCGCAAAGAAACTGTCTTTTAAAAATTCGCTTGTATCGATAAAAGGTTTTGTAATGTTTAAGGCGATAATTATCAAACTGACAAGGATAATTCCTTCAAAAAATCCGAAAACAAGTCCCAAAAAACTGTTTGCGCCTGTCAGGCTGACGCTGTTTATAATATTTGTAAGCATTCTTGCAAGAATTTTTGCAATTATAAGCACGATCAAAAACAGGGCGACAAAAGAGACAATTTCCGGGATTGCCTGCAAATCGGGCCAAAATTCGCTTCTTAAAAATGCGGCTCCGTTTTTGTAAAAGAAAACTGCGGCATAAAAACCAAACACAATTGCCGCCATTGATAAAATCTCTGCGACAAAACCTTTTAGATAAGCGCGAATCATCAAAAGACCTATAAGAGAAACAAAAACAACATCAAGAACGGAAAAAGTCAATTGTTTCCTCCGTCTTTTTCGCAAGCCTTAAAAAGAATTTCCGCGATTGTTTTTGCTCCGTTCTGCTCTCCAATCATTAAGGACGCATGCGCCATTTTTTGTCTTTTTTCTTCGTCGTTTGCAAATGAATTGACGGCAAGCGCAAGTTCATTGGAAGTAATGCCTTCACCAAATACAAGGGCTGCGCCGGCGTTTTCAAAAAACAGCGCGTTCTCTTCCTGGTCGCCACGCGTGCCCGCTCCCCTAAGCGGAATTAGAAGCATCGGCTTTCCCAAAACCGCCCATTCCCAAATTCCCGCTCCGCTTCTTCCCATAACGATTTGTGCAGCCGCCATGACATCCGCCATCTCGTCCCTAATATAAGGAAAAGGTTTGTACTTTTCGCTTGCGGGAACATCCCACTCAAGATTGGGACCTGTCTGATGCACTACCGTATAGTTTTGCGTCAAACCGCCAAGGGAAGAACGCACAAGATCATTAATTTCTTTTGCTCCCTGACTTCCGCCAAGAATCAGCAAAATGCGTTCGTTAGGTGAAACTTTTAAAAATTCCCTTCCTTTCGCAGGATCGGCGTTTCTGAAGCATGAGCGCACGGGGTTTCCCGTTACAGTTATGCGCTTTCTGATATTTTCGGGGAAATACCGCGCCGTATCCTTATATGCGGTAAAAATCATTCCTTTTGTTTTTTCGGCAAAACGCGAATTGATTTTTGTCGCAAGTCCAGGGCTGTAATCCGACTCATGCGTAAATACGGGGATTTTTAAGGAACAGGCTGCGGCGCATGGCGGAACGCTCACATATCCGCCTTTGGAAAAAAGAATCGAAGCCTTATTCTTTTTTAGAATCTTTCGCGAAGCAAAAAAACCCGAAACAACCCTAAAAAAATCGGGAATTGTCTTAACGGAAAAATATCGTCTTAGTTTGCCGGAAGGAACGCCGAAGAATTCTATCCCCGCTCCCTCGACAAGAGTTTGATCCATGCCGGACGAAGAACCTATCCAAAAAATCCTGTACTGAAGGTCTTTTAGCAAGTCTTTTAGTTCAATTGCCACCGCCAGTCCCGGGTAAATATGCCCGCCTGTCCCTCCGCCGGTAAATGCAATGTTTACCATAAATGCATTATATAGGAAATTATTATGATCAACAACAGCGGACTGACAAAGACATTCGTCTTAAGGCTGTTGTCTGCTGTCCGATTCTACAATTATAACGACAAGCTCAGGCGGATTGAATATTCTTGGAATCAAATTAACTGCAAGACCCCTGCTTACAATGTGCGTAAGATTCTCATGTTGATACAACCCGCCTGCATATTTTGGAAAAAATCCCTGATGGGGCGCAACCAATCCATTCATGATCCCGGGGATGCGCACCTGCCCTCCGTGCGCATGACCCGATAAAACAAGATCGAATGAAAATCGTTTGTACATTTCGATTCTTTCCGGGCGATGCGCCGCCAATATGCTGAAAGCTTCGATATTGTCAAGTTCCCTGAATCTTTCTTCCATTATTTCGCCTTGATTATAACCCGGACTTTCATAAATTCTAACATAAGGATCTTCAATGCCTGCTATGATTATTTCGTTGCCGTTTATTGTAATTCTTTCGTAACTGTCCGATAATATTATCACGCCATGAGATAAAAGCGTTTCTCGTATAAAATCCATTTTTCTGCTTGCATATTCATGATTTCCCGTTACATAAAAAATCGGCGCAATGCCTGAAATACCCGATAAAAAAACAGTCGACCTTTTCATTGGTCCCGCCGAATCAAACATATCGCCCGCCAAAACAATCAAATCGGGATTTTGCTCTGTTATTTTCCCTATCAATATGCTTTGATTCTTGCCGTAAATCGTATTGTGCAGATCGGAAACCAATACTATTCTGACGCTTGTGTTTTCTTTTATCAGCGGCGATTCCAAATTATAAATTTCCGTAGATATCGACTTGCACGAAAAAACTGGAAACAAGACCGCAGCCGTAAGAATTGTCAGAAAGATGGGTTTCTTCATGGTGCTATTATCTCATTAAACGTTGTTTTATTTCTTCTTTGGAGAGGTCTTGATCAAGCAGGGAAATTACATATTTACGTTCTTTTTCTTGACCTTCCTCACAGCCATCTTCATAAGCTTCTTTGGCGCGTATTTCTGCAATCTCCTCTATAGTTATATCATGATACAGCATATTGGTTACCTCCGATCCATGTGTTTCCAGAAACTCCCTCAAGATATTATTCTCTATACAATATCTTACTACAGCTTTGGCTGATTCTTCAAGTGATAAATATTGCCTATATTCGTAGAATTTATTCACAAAATAGGAGTAATTATCAAGATATTTACTTCTTTCCATGATTTTCTTGTTCTGACCTTGATTTATATTAAAAACTTGAACCACAAGCTCTAAAGGAAATTCTTCGCTATCCTTTAATTTAAGTCCGGTAATGTCTTCAAACGACGAAGAAAGCCGCATTTCCTGATATTCAATACACTCTTCTTTGCCATTATATAAAACAATAAACTCAGGGGTTGGGATTTTGATCAATTTCCTGTGATAAATATCTTTCTTTTCTATTATTTTTTCGTACACTCTTGCAATATACATTAAAATCCTAAGCGGAATGTTCCGGCTTATTGATGATTGATGTTCAATTAAGACAACAATTCTATTGTCGATTGTGAAAGAGAGATCGTTAATCTTCTTCATGAAAAGAGCTTCCGACAAAGTGTTGATGTTTACGATTGCATCAGGAGGAATATCAATCCCTTCAATAGCCGAGTACAGTTCCCTTAAGATTTTCGGTTCGCTAAAAAGCAATGAAAACACACTGTCTTTGTAATTTCTGTTTACGTTCATGTCCATAATAAATACCTCTAAAAATGATTTTCCCGAGGCTTCAAAAGATGCCCGGCAGAGAACCTTCAAAATCATGAAAATTCTCCACCTATATATGGCGTGAGCGTGCATGGCGCTTTAGTGAAAATGCAAGAATTTTGATAAAAGTGAGAAATTTTTAAGGTTTTTATTTAACCGTTATGAAATATTTACTATTGTCCACAGATTTTCACGAATTGGCACGAAGGAAGAAGCATGTGCTGTACTCTACTTTCCGCTGAAATCTTTCTTCCTAATATCCATTCTTTTAATTTTTCCGCTGATAGTTTTGGGAAGCTCGTTTACAAAATCAATGATGCGCGGGTATTTGTACGGCGCCGTTACGTGCTTTACATGATTTTGAAGTTCCTTAATCAATTCATCGGAAGCTTCGTAGCCGCGCGCAAGAACGATTGTCGCTTTTACTACTTGTCCGCGCATTGCGTCGGGGGCTGCGGTTACCGCGCATTCCAAAACGGACGGATGTTCCATAAGAGCGCTTTCAACTTCGAAGGGACCAATGCGGTAACCGGAACACTTGATAACGTCGTCGTTACGTCCAACAAACCACAAATAGCCGTCATCGTCGCGCCATGCCAAATCGCCTGTTTGATACGTTCCGTTCTTCCATGCTTTTTCGGTTACTTCTTTGTCTCTCCAGTAGCCTCGGAAAAGACCCGGGAAATCGGAATTGCCGATAACAGGCGGCATTGCTTCGGGTTCTCCGTCAGCAATTTCGTACATGTTTTTTCCAGCGCTTGTTATGCTCATGTTGCCTGTAATGCCTTCGTCGCAAATTTCGCCGTCTTCGTCTATCAATTTTAAATTAAAAAGCGGCGCTGGTTTTCCCATCGAGCCCGGTTTGATTGGGAGCCATTTAAAAACAGCCGCCATTACAGACGTTTCGCTTTGACCGAAACCTTCGCGTATTTCAAGACCTGTAAGTTCCTTTAATTTGCTTAAAACTTCCGGGCTTAAAGGTTCACCCGCCATTGACGTGTGTTTAATAAAACTAAAATCGTAACCCGATAAATCTTCTTTAATAAGATAGCGAAACACTGTCGCAGGAGCGCAGAAAGTAACGGGTTTCAGGCGCATAATTGCGTCTAACATTCCCTTGGGAGTGAATTTTTCCGTGTCGTATGCGCCGATTGCCGCGCCGCATATCCACTGGCCGTAAATTTTTCCCCATGCAAATTTTGCCCATCCTGAATCCGTCTGCGTCAAATGAATACCGTTGTCCTCTGCGCAATGCCAGTATTTTGCGGTTACTATGTGACCCAACGGAAGTGAATGATTGTGAATAACCATTTTAGGAAGACCCGTAGTACCGGAAGAAAAATAAATCAGCATAGGGTCTTTTATTACGGTTGGTATCCTTGTAAAATTTTCGCTTGCCTTTTCAATTTCGTTTTTCATGTCGATGTAACCGCCAGGAATCGTTTTTCCTATTACGGCAATTTTTTCCAGTTTGGGGCAGTTTGGTTTTGCAAGCGCGATATTGTCAAGAATCTCCTTGTCTTCTACAGTAATTAAAAGTTTTACATCGGCTACACTGCATCTGTATTCCAAATCTTTTGCCGTTAGCTGATATGTGCCCGGTATGCAGATGGCGCCTATTTTGGAAAGAGCCGTCATAAGAATCCAAACGCCGAGGCGCTGTTTTAATATCAGTTTTACAACGTCTCCTTTTTTTATTCCAAGCGCAAGAAGGGCGTTTGCCGCTTTGTCGGAAAGACGTTTTATATCCGTGAACGTAAAAGTTTTCATTTCTTCTTCGTCATTTGTCCAGACAAGCGCGATTTTTTCCGGTTGAAGACGCGCCCATTCGTCCACTACATCATAGGCAAAGTTAAAATCATCGGGGCTTTTGCAGCTATAGTTTTCGTAAAAATCTTCGTAGCTGTCAAATTCGATTCTTGGCAGATAACGCGAAAGTATCTCGTTCATTTTATTTTCCTTACTTTTCCTGTATGATTGTCAAAAATTGAGCCTTGCCGTTCACAGCGCTTTGGCTGTGAGGAAGACGCGCGTCAAAATAAATCGAATCGCCCTGATTTAAAATATGCTCCGTGTTTACAACGGCTACTCTTACCTGTCCTTCGGTTACAAAATTAAATTCCTGACCTGCGTGCGAAACTTTTGCTGCGGGCGGCTTTGACGAATCGAGCGTTACGAGCAAAGGTTCGATCGTTCTGTGCTTAAAGTTATACGCAAGACTTGCAAACTCGTATCCGGGATAACGTTCAATTTGAACACCCTTTCCTTTGCGGCAGACTGCGGCGCTGTCCATTCTTGCCTCTTCGCCCGTTAAAAGCACCGTAACGTCCGTTCCAAGTCTGCCTGCAATTGTATACAAAACGCTTATCGGTATGTCGATTTTGCCTTCTTCGTATCCTGAATAAACTTCAAAAGGAATGCCTGTTTCTTTTGCCATATCAAGAGCGCTAATTTCAAGTATTTCCCTTAATTCTATTATTCTATCAGGCACATGTGCCGCTATTTCGTTCATACATACTCCTTCCAATTCCTTCCGATAATTTTATCGTTTTCATCCCGGATTTCTGCGGGAATTCTAACCCTTTCTCTTCCGTTGGATTCAAGTCTTGTGCCGTCAACCTTTATTCCAGCAATTTTATCATTCAAAATCAGATTAACATAATCATGAATGCTTTCCAATTTTTTTTCCGAATATATGCCGAACAATTCACCGTAATATACATCAAGCGCATTGTGAATATCGGTTCCGGCGGTCACAGGCTTTCCGATTTTCTTCGCGTAACGGAAAGCGAGAGCGTCATAAGAATAATCTTCGTTATGACCGCCGTTTACAACTTCGACGGCATCAACGCAGCCTGCGGAAAGTATCACCTTGGGGATATAAACGCGTTGCCTGAAAGGATGCGCCTGAACAACGCAACCGCCAGCCTCCCTGACTGCGCGGTACTGCTCTCCCCTTGTCCATGTGCGCGACTCGGGGTGTTTCAAAAGCCACTCTTTGTCGAGACCGTAAACAAGATAATCGTCGCAGCCGTCAAAAGTTTCTTCCCAGCCGAAAAATACGGAAAACCCGTACTTGTCGCCTTCTTCCTTTGCCTTTTCGTAGCCCCAGCAAAAATTATCCACCCACTGCTCCCACGGCAGCTTGCGGGAAAGCCCGCTATTTGCGTTGTAAAAATGATCGGTTACTATAATGCCTGAGTACCCCTTTTCGATGTACCCGGCGATGTAATCGGCTCCTCCTGAAACCGCGCATTTGCTGACTCCGGCTGTGTGGAGGTGAGTCTCGTATAGATATGCCACAATAAAGCCATTATATCAAATAAAAACAATAAAATACAATAGTCAATATATGTACTAATCTTACAAAAAAAGGTATATTTATACTGGAGACATCAAATGAAATTAACAGATTCATTAAGATTCAGATTTATTGTATTTTTTATAGTTTTTATAGTCGCTCTTACCCTAATCCTCGTCATAACGGGCGTTCGCCAGATGTCGCATGTTGTTATCGATACATTCGCCCAAAGCGGGGTCTATACTGTCGAAAGAGCGGCATCATTAATTGACGGCGACTCCTTTGAGGCTCTTGTAAAATCGATGGACGAAGAAGACCCGTTTTACGAAGAAACCCGGGTTATGCTGCACGGTTTAAAGGAAACTGTAGGATGCGTTTACCTGTATACGATGGCGCCAAAAGACGGGGATATCTGGCATTACATTATTGACGGCTCCGCCCTCCCCGAAGACGAGGATGAATTTTCCGCGCTTGGAGACGAACAGGACACAAGCGATTACGATCATGCGTTTAAAGAAGTCTGGGAATCGGGAGAAACCGAAGTCTCAGGTCTTGTAGATCAAGGTGAGTGGGGATGGTTAATTTCGATCTATACGCCGATAAAAAATTCATCCGGCAAGATTGTCGGAATTATCGGCTGCGATTTTGACGGTGAAGAGCTGTACGAAACAATAATAACAAGCGAAATTCAACAGGCAATAATCGGAGTTGTATCGATATTTATCGGCATTACTCTTTTACTCATTTTAATGCGCATGATTTTTAAACCTATAAAAGAAATCGATTTGATTCTTCACGAAATATCGCGCGGCGACGGAGATTTGACAAAACGCATTCATTTGAAGGATAAAAACGAAGTTGGAGAGCTTGCCGAATCATTCAATCTGACATTGGACAAAATAAGCAATTTGATAATCAGCATAAAAAAAGAAACCGGAAATTTAAGCGAAACAGGAAACGATTTAAGTTCCCATATGAGCGAAACTGCGACGGCAGTCAATCAAATAAACGCGAATATTCAGTCAATTAAGGGGCGCATATTAAGCCAGAGCGCAAGCGTAAGCGAAACGCATGCGACAATGGAGCAGGTTGTTGTAAATATAAACAAGTTAAACGAACATGTTGAGAATCAGACAACCCATGTGGCTCAGGCTTCGTCCGCAATAGAAGAAATGGTTGCAAACACAAGGTCTGTAACAAATACGCTGATAAGAAATGCGGCGAATGTTCATTCGTTAAAAGAAGCTGCGGAAGAAGGTCATGCAGGTTTAAGAATCGTAGAAACAAATATAAAAGAAATTGCGCAGGAATCGGAAGGTCTTTTAAAAATCAACGCCGTTATGGAAAATATTTCCAGCCAGACAAATTTGCTTTCGATGAACGCCGCAATCGAAGCGGCTCATGCAGGCGAATCGGGCAAAGGTTTTGCGGTTGTCGCGGGAGAAATCAGAAAGCTTGCGGCAAATTCAAGCGAACAGTCAAAAACAATCAGTGACGTGCTAAAAAAGATTAAAGATTCCATCGATAAAATCACTTTGTCGACAGAAAACGTAATGAATAAATTTACTGACATCGAAACAAGCGTAAATATTGTTGTCGAGCAGGAAGACAATGTGCGCACCGCAATGGAAGAACAGGGCGAGGGAAGCAAGCAGATACTTGACGGAGTTGGAAGCGTAAACGATATTACAAAACAGGTTAGGCAGGGCGCCAGTCAAATGCTTGAAGGCAGCAAGGAAGTTATCACGGAAAGCACAAACCTTGAAAAAACCACTCACGAAATTACGGGCGGCATGAACGAAATGTCAAACGGAGCGGAACAAATAAATATCGCAGTTCAGCGAGTCAGCGAAATTTCTGTAAAGAACAGGGAAAATATCGAAAAACTCATTCATGAAATATCCAAATTCAAGGTGAATGACAATTAACAATACGTTATGCGATAATCGCCTGTAACGGCAAAGCCGAGAGAAGCGTAAAGTTTTCGCGCCGCTGTGTTGGATTTTTTTACAAATAATGTAATGCCCCTGCCCTGCATTGCAAGCGAAGAAATGAAACTGTACGCCATAAAGCGCGCTATTCCCAAACAGCGGTAACTCGGATGAACATACACTCCGCCGACAAGATACCGCGTAAAGGAAACCGCGCTTACGTTGATTTTTCCCACAAATTGTCCGTCAATCTCCGCTGCAAGAACTCTTCCGCCCGCGATAATATTTGCAATGTTGATTCTGCTTGCGGCGGGGCTAAAAGCGGAGCCTTTGGGAATAACCTCTTCAATTTCATAAGCTGCCTGAAGCGGCGCAATAGCGTCCAAATCGGTCAAGCGCGGAACTTTTAACACAAGATTTTTTATTCCCCTGTTTTTAATAACACTCATTTTTTCAAGCGACATAAGATCGTAATCGTAAATGTCGGAAATTTTCAATTGCAGCTTGTCCAATGCGTCTTCCATGATGCAAACCTCGTTTTTTAGGCCCTGCACGGAATGAATCTTTTTTTTTGCGAAAAATCCGTTTAAAAATTCCGTGTGCGGGATTTGATTCATTCCGCAAAGTACGGGAATTAGCGTGCTTCTTGAATTTATTACAAGCGCATCCGCCTTGCTCTTGTTTTGACGCAAAATCCAAATCGGGTCTTTGGCCGCATCGCGGACAAGGAATCTTCCGCATGCGCTGACATAATCGTATTCATTTTCGCGTAACAGCGATTCGACGATGCTTGTATCGGCATTTTTCATCTTTTGCCATTTAAAGTTCTCACAATTCATAGGGAAGGACACCTTGCGCGGGCATTCTGCCGATTATTGCCGAAAATCCTGCCGCAAAAGAGCCGGGCGCATAGCTGTACACCGCAACGGCTCCTGTTATCCATGGAATGTTTTCCAGGTGAACGGGACTTAAAATGGAAAACGCAATTATCCTTTTGTTTAAATTCGAAAGACTTCGAAGCACACGCAAATCGTTGGAATCCGAAAGGCAAAAAATAATCGTATCTGCGCCATTCGCAACAGAAATAATTTCTGACGTGTCTGTCGCGCCTGTAAATCTGTAATGCGTCGCTCTTGGAAACGCAATTCTTCCGTATGTAAAGAAATAACCGTATCTTGAAGAACCTGCCAAGAGAACGCGCCCCGCATTTTCCCTTGTAACGGGAAAAACCGAAGAAGGCGGATTGGGTTTTACAATTGTAACGCTTCTTGCCGCAAGATTCAGAAAAAACGCCTGACCTTCCGCATCGGGAAGTTCTGCGCCCGCTCTTGCAGGATCCGGAATATGCGGAACGCTTCCGTGTCCTTTAAGATACGTCAATTTCATTTCAAGAACCCTTCGCGCGGACGTGCGGACTATCTGCCTGAACTCGGGCTCTTCCCTCATTGACCGCACAAGATACGTCCAAATTTGATCGTTTAAAAACGGCGTTCTTGAATACATTATAATATCGTTACCTGCGGCAATTGCCTGTTTTGCGGTACGCTCAAAAGATCGCATGTACGAAATCGCTCCCATCATTTCCAAATCGTCCGTTATCACAATTCCCCTAAAACCCATTCTTTCGCGTAACACTGTGCGCAAAAACCACGAAGATAAAGAAGCGGGTGTCTGCCCTCCGTCTGTCAAAGGAAAAGAAAGGTGTCCGCTCATTATCGCGGGAATCCCTTCTGCAACCATCATCCTGTACGGAACAAGTTCTCTTTCCCAGAGAGTGTCGTAAGAAATTTCGATTCGCGGAAGAACGCCGTGCGAATCAAGGGCCGTAGCGCCGTGGCCGGGATAATGTTTTGCAGTTGGAATTACGCCTGCCGCAAGCTGACCTCTTGCAAAAGCCGCGCCCAAAATCCCCGCTCTTACAGGATCGTTCCCAAATGCGCGCGGGCCTATTAAAACCGATTCGCGATCGGTAAAAAGATCGACTGTCGGCGCAAAATTCATATTAACGCCAAGGAGCGCAAGTTCTCTTCCTATATAATAACCTGACAAATACGCATCGCGCGGATAGCCGGACGCGCCTATTGCCATGTTACCGGGCGTTTCGCTTGTATTGCCCTTTATGTGCCTGATCCATCCGCCCTCCTGATCCGTTGCGACAAGGAGCGGAATATGGAACGGCCCCTGCAGACTTGCCCTTTGAAGTTGACTTACAGTTCTTGCAAGCCGCGCCGTATCGTTTGTATTCCAGCCGAAAATTTTTATGCCGCCAATGTTTCTCTGCCTCACCCAATCCATGATAAGCGGCGAAGGATCTTCACCTACCCAGCCGAACATTAAAAGTTGGGAAAGCGCCTGCTCGTCTGTCATTGCGTTTTCGATTCTCGCGGCAAGATCACGCGGTGTGCCTGTATCGTTAAAACTCTGCGCAAACCCCGGCACAGAAATAATTAGAAACAGTATCCACGGATTAACACGGATTAACACGAATGAAAATAAAAACCGGAAAAGGCGAAGCTTTAATTCGTGAAAATCAGTGAAAATTCGTGGACAAATAGATAAATTCTTAATTTTCATCGATGTATCCTGCGGCGTGGTGGGCGGCAGTTGCGCCGTCGGCGGCGGCGGTAATTACCTGCCTGAATGCGCCCGAGCGCACATCGCCTGCGGCAAAAACGCCGTCAATGTTAGTTGCCATTTTTTGATTTGTAATAATGTATCCGTTCTCGTCCAACTGCACTTTTAAATTTTCTGCAAGCGACACCTGCGGCACAGTTCCCGCAAAAATAAAAACTGCGTCTGTCTCTTCTTCGTAAATTTCTTTAGTAAGCGTATTCATTAAACTAACCGCGTTTAATTTAGGTTCTCCCTTGATTTCTTTTATTACCGTGTTATAACGAACAGTAATATTAGGATTTGATAACGTTCTTTGTACCAGCGCTTTTTGCGCGCGAAAGCTGTCCCTTCTGTGAATTAGGACAATTTTATCCGTCAGACGCGAAAGATAGCGCGCTTCGTCACATGCGGCATCCCCTCCGCCAACGACAAATATTTTTTTACCTTTAAAAAAATTGCCGTCGCATGTCGCGCAGTACGAAACGCCTTTTCCCGCATATTCCAGTTCGCCTGGCACGCCTAGAAGGCGCGGCTTTGCGCCTGTTGCAAGAATGACAGCCTTTGCCTTGTGCTCCGTTCCGTCCGACAAAGACGCTTCGAATCTGCCGTCTTTGCCTTTCTTTAAATAATTTACAGTGCCGGAAAAAAAGTTTGCGCCGAATGCTTTCGCCTGTTTATGCAAATCTTCTATAAATTCATATCCCGATTTTTCGCCGCCGCCCGGATAATTTTCCAATACATCGATAACCAAAGCCTGTCCGCCGACCGACAGGTGTTCGATTACAAGCGTTTTCAAGTTTGCCCTTGCTCCGTATTGGGCGGCTGTGAGCCCCGCAGGTCCTGCTCCAATTATTAAAAGATCCAAATCCGACATTTATGCTCCTAAGACATTTTACACATTTAATGGTATAATTTATAGTAAGTCGTGAATATAAAACCGTCAATAATTTTAACCCTCATTATATTGATTTTTTCCTCGCAAACACAAGTTTTTTCGCAAAACAGAGCGCAAAGCGCGACGCAAAATGCAGTCCAATTTCCGCGCTTGGAACCCGATCCAAAAGCGCTTGAATATTACCGTCTTGGAAGGAACGGTTATACATGGGAACAGCTCGCCGAAATCGCGCTTTGGGCTTCCGGCGACACATCAACTTCAAACATGGAACGAATCAGGACAGCGGTTGCAAATTTGAACAGCTCAAGCGATCTTCCTTCGGATCAAAAAGAAAAAGCCGATTTTATACTTTCGTTTTTACATCGTAATATTTTAAGAAATTATTCGATTTATCAGACAAGGATCGATACTGCCCTTACAAACGGCGTTTACAACTGCGTATCGTCCGCAGTTCTTTATATAATTTTATGCGAAGCGGCTGGAATCAGAACTAGCGGAGTTATTACAAGGGAGCATGCGCTTGTAATCGTTCATATTGGCGGCGAAGAAATCGATGTGGAAACGACAAACCGTTTTGGTTTTGATCCTGGCAACCGAAGGGAGTTTCACGATCAATTCGGGCGGCTTACAGGCTTTGCGTATGTACCGCCGCAGAATTACCGCGACAGGCAGACAATCGGCAAGATCGAGCTTGTGTCATTGATCATGAACAACAGGATCGCGGATTTTGAAAGACGAAACAGTTTTGCGTCTTCCGTACCAATCGCGATTGACAGAGCGGCGCTTCTTTTCGGCGAATCGTTAGCTGCAACCGCAGGAGAAACCTTAAATTCGCAGGTTTTATTCGCGGACCCAAGAAAAGATTTAATGGACAGATTAATAAACTACGGCGCGACCCTTTTGCGCGCAAACAGGGAAGACGAAAGTCTTCGCTGGGCGGCAGCCGCTTCCTTAAGATACCCTGACTCTATCCGCTGGCAGGATTATACATTTGCCGCAATCAATAACAGGATTACAAGACTTATCAGGGACAGGCAGCCTGTAAATGCAAGAGAATTTTTACAAGCCAACAGAAATCTTTTAACGGACGCATCTCATGCGCGTCTTGATATTGTAGTAACGGACGCAGTTCTTTTATACCGCGCAGGCCAAAGCGTAACTATTGACGAAGGAAACGCAATCATACGCGACATTTTAATTGAGCGCGAAAACGGAAAAATACAACAGCGAAGGGCTCAAGAATTAATTACTTATGTGATACAAAGAACAGCGGCTTCCCTTTGCGCTTCTCCCGAAAGAAACTGGCGCGCGGCGATAAGATACATGGAAACTGCAATTTCCGAATACGGCGCAAACCGCGAACTTGAACAAGCCCTTGCAACATACAGGGGAAATTTGGCGGCTGAGTATCACAATCGTTTCGCCGCAGAATGGAACAGACGCAATTATGACGAAGCCGAGAGAATTTTAAACGAAGGCTTGGCGGAATTTCCCGATAATCGCCAATTATTATCGAACAGAGAAACCGTTAACCGGCGTAATAATTAATTAAACAGCCGTCTATCAATATTTGGCGTTCTGCGTCGGTAAGCTCGCCTAGCGCGGCTTTGATTTCCGTTACGCTGTCACCTAACACATAGCCTTTGATTTGTTCCGTCTTTTCCTGCACGGCTTTTTTTATGTTCGGGAAAAAAATGAAGCTGTTCAGGCCAAACGCGCTTTCGTCGGTTACAAGGAACGGAAGAATACCCCAGTTTATAAGGTTTGAGCGGTAACGCTTTGTCGCGTATTCAAGCGCGAAGTTTGCGCTTGCTCCAAGTACGCGCTGGCAGCTTGCAGCCTGCTCTCTTGCAGAACCGTCACCCGGTTTTCGTGCGAAAATTACGCTTCCAATTCCCATATTGCTTTCTGTTACGCCTGCGCATCCTTCGATGTTTTTTATTTTACTGATAACGCTCGCCAACTCACTGCTCCCTGCCAAAGCCTGTACTGCCTTCGCCCTCTTTACATATTCGGGGTCTTTTCGGCTTAACGTAAACTCGGCAAGCTTTATCGGATTGGAACGGTACGAAGAAGTTTCGCCTGACGGAATAAGTTCATCCGTGGTTGTAACAGGATCTGTAATAAAACTAACCACCTTTAATAACAAATTGTCAGGCAATGCAGGCATTTTGGGCCAGTCTTTGATATTGGGTCCAAAAACAAGCTCTGCGTTTTGCTGCGGTTTTCCAACGCCGTTAAAAACGCGCTTGTCGTATACGCTTTTGTCAAAGAAAAACTTGTATTTGCCGTACTTTGCGTTTATATCCGTTGCGGCGGTGAGTTTTCCGCCGTTTACAGCGCTCGCCGCGATTGATCTTGCGTCCATGAGCGCAACCGAGGCGATCTGTCCGTCGTTGGGCTTGGAACCTTCGCGGTTCATAAAGTTTCGCGTAACGTGACGAATCGAAAGCTCGTTGTTTGCGGGCGTGTCGCCGGCTCCGAAACACGGGCCGCAGAAAGCTTCGCGCACCAATACGCCTGCGTTCATGAATGTTTCGACAGCGCCGTTTTTGACAAGCTGTAAATATGTGGGCTGGCTCTCGGGGTATACGCTCATTGTAAAATTGTTGTTTCCGATATTTGCGCCCTTCATAATGTCCGCCGCCGCCATGATATTTTCGAAAATGCCGCCCGAACATCCTGCGATTACCGCCTGCTCTGCCCAAATGCCGCCGTCTCTTATTTTTAAACCCAAATTCAAATTAAGCCCTGTGCTTTTATTTTCTTCTTCTGTTTTGGCAAAAATGTCTTTTGCGTTGCGTTGCAATTCTTTAATCGTGTAAACATTACTCGGATGAAACGGGAGCGCAATACACGGTTCAATTTTTGACAAATCAACCTTGATAAATCCGTCGTAGTACGCAACATTTGCAGGTTTAAGCTCTTTATAATCGCCCGCTCTTCCCCGCTCCTGTAAATATGTTTTTACAACATCGTCTGTTTTCCAAATCGAAGACCAGCATGAGGTTTCTGTTGTCATTACATCGATGCCGTTTCTAAAACCAATCGAAAGTTTTGCAATCCCCGGTCCCACAAATTCCATCACCTTGTTTTTTACAAAACCGTTTTTAAAAGTTGCGCCAATTAACGCAAGCGCGACATCCTGCGGGCCAACGCCTTTTGCAAGTTCGCCCTCAAGATAAATTCCGACAACGGGAGCCGCCGGCATATCGTAAGTTCTGCCGACAAGCTGCTTTGCAAGCTCTCCGCCGCCTTCGCCGACTGACATTGTGCCAAGCGCGCCGTAACGTGTGTGACTGTCCGAGCCAAGAATCATTTTGCCGCAGCCTGCCATCATTTCGCGGTTATAGCTGTGAATGACAGCGAGGTGGGGCGGCACATAAATACCGCCGTATTTTTTCGCGGCAGAAAGCGCGAACACATGATCATCCTGATTGATTGTGCCGCCAACGGCGCAAAGACTGTTGTGACAATTTGTCAGCACATAAGGAATTGGAAACTTGTCCATGCCGCTTGCTCTGGCAGTTTGAATTATCCCCACATAGGTAATATCATGCGAAGTGAGCGAATCGAATTTTAACGTAAGATTTCGATCATCTGATCCCTTATTGTGAGCTTTTAAAATGCCGTAAGAAATCGTTCCCTCTTTTGCCTGCTCCTTAGACACACTTATACCTTTTTGAGACAGTTTCGAAGCTGCGTCATTATCGTCTGGTATAATAACATTTTCATTAAACAAATAAACACCGCTATTATAAAGCTCCATCATATTACCTCCAAATTTTTATTAATATTTCCTATTGTGATTTTATCACATTCCCGATATAGTTTGAACATGGCACAAACGAGTCTAACCCGCAATTTTTGCATTATCGCCCATATCGACCATGGCAAGTCCACCCTTGCGGACAGGCTCATTCAAAAAGCAAAAATTGTCGATGACCGCAATTTTCAAAACCAGATTCTCGATAATATGGACATTGAAAGGGAGAGGGGCATCACGATAAAAAGTCAGGCTGTCACGATTCCGTACAAGGCAAATGACGGCACCGAATATACCCTAAACCTTGTCGATACGCCGGGTCATGTCGATTTTAGCTATGAGGTCAGCCGCGCGATCAATTCATGCGAGGGCGCTCTTTTGCTTGTAGATGCGACTCAGGGCGTACAAGCGCAGACTTTATCCAACATGTTCCTCGCGCTTGAAAACAACCTGGAAATTGTGCCTGTTATCAATAAAATCGATATGCCTGCAGCCGACGTTCCGCGCGTAAAAAAAATGATAGATAAAGACCTTGGCCTTGACGCGGAAACCGCAATTTTATGCTCTGCGCGTCAGGGCATCGGCATAGACGAACTTTTTGAAGCGATTGTCGAGCGCATTCCGGCTCCTGCAGGCGATCCCGCCTCTCCGTTACGCGCATTGATTTTTGACTGCCATTACGATCCGTACCGAGGCGTTGTCGTTCACCTTCGTTTGTTCGACGGCAGCATTAAAAAAGGAATGAAAATTTCTTTTATGTCGAACAGCTCTGTTTACGAGGTGGAGACTGTCGGTATTTTCAAACTTGCCCTTTTTGAAACTTCGGGGCTTGATGCGGGAGACGTAGGCTATATAATCGCAGGAATAAAAACCGTAAGCGATGTTCGCGTAGGCGACACTGTTACAGGCGCGGAAAATCCGTGCGCGGCGGCTCTTCCCGGTTTTAGGGAAGTTAAACCTGTCGTGTTTTCTTCCATATACCCTGTCGATTCAAACGATTACGAAGAACTTCGCACAAGCATGGAAAAATTAAAATTAAACGATGCAAGTTTAATTTACGAAAAAGATTCTTCCGCAGCTCTTGGTTTTGGTTTTCGCTGCGGCTTTTTGGGTCTTTTGCATTTGGAAGTCATTCAGGAAAGACTTGAGCGCGAATTCGATCAATCAGTAATTTTTACGGCTCCTTCTGTCAAATACAAGATAAAAATAAAAAACGCCGACGAAGTTTTAATCGACAACCCTGTCGATTATCCCGACGAAGGCAGATTGGAAAGCGCTCAGGAGCCGTACATCCGCGCATCTGTCATTACACCGACAGATTATCTTGGAAACATCATGACGCTATGCCTTGAAAAGCGCGGCGTTCAGACAAACATGACGTACCTTGACGAAAAACGCGTGGAAATGATTTACGACATGCCGCTTTCGGAAGTGCTTTTCGATTTTTACGATCGTTTAAAAAGCATAAGCCGCGGTTACGCGTCATTTGATTACGACATAACCGATTATAAACCGACAGAACTCGCCAAATTGGATATTCTTTTAAACGGAAAACCTGTCGACGCGCTTTCTCAGCTTGTATTTAAAGGCAACGCTTATGATCGCGCGCGAAAAGTCTGCGAGCGTTTACGCGACGAAATTCCGCGCCAGCAGTTTAAGATTCCCATACAAGGTTCAATCGGAAGCACGGTAATCGCGCGCGAGACTGTAAACGCCCTTCGCAAAGACGTACTTGCAAAATGTTACGGCGGCGACATTACGCGCAAGCGAAAACTTTTGGAAAAGCAAAAAGAAGGCAAAAAACGCATGAAGATGGTCGGGGACGTGGAGCTTCCGCAAAGCGCGTTTTTGGCAGTTTTAAAATCGCGCGATGAATAAGGCTTACGGATTCTTACCGGTATACGCAGCCTGCCTTTCCATAATAGAATGTAACCATGACCCGCTTCTCGGTTTTAATCCTTCTTTTCCTCTGCCTGCCGGTTCTTCTGTTCGCGCGATCTCCCGGCAGCATAACAGGTGACAGTTTTGAGTATGTTTCGGGAAGAGGGCTTTTGATAGAAACAAATCCTTCCGGGGTTACGGTATTTATTGACGGCAGGGAGAGGGGAACCACTCCCCTAACCATAACTAATATGGCGCAGGGAGATTATCTTGTTCGTCTTGAAAGAGACGGATACGAAACCAGAACTTTTAATGTAACGGTTTTTGATACCGGCCGCTTGAATGTTGCTGTTAAAATGAAGGAACTGCAGGGGTTTGCAAGCATTACAATAAGAAGGGATCCTGCAAGCTCGCAAGCGCTTCCGTTTGAACCTCATATTACCGCTTCTTCACAGGGTTTTTTTGAATCATGGAACGATTTTTCTTCAGATAACAGTGTTCTCCTCGCTTTGCCCGCAAGAGTTAACACAATAAATATTCGCGCTTTCGGCTGGGAAAGCGTAATGATGCCTGTTTTAATAGAAGAAAATGTAACTGCCGCGCTTAATATTGTAATGCAGCCTGCGCAAATGAAGATAGAAAGAATTACCCAATTACGGACGCGTTTTAATCCGCTAAGGTCTACATCTTACAGTATTAACATTATTCGTTTTCAGGTAACAACTTACGGATCGGGAACAATGACTGTCTTTGATTCAGATAATTTGGCAATTTACACGGAAGAATTGCAGCAATTTGATAATCCATTTCGTTCCATTGTGTGGGACGGCAAAGACGCTGACGGCAATATTGTGCCGCAGGGAATTTATACAATCACAATCGAAGCAAAGGCTCTTAATGAATATTCGCACAGAGAGATGCAAAGCGTTTCTGCAAGCATTCAAACCGAAGTAAATTATTCGCTGAATGTTTTGCCTTTATCGATAGAAAGCGGGAGCGCAGGTCTTTCTTTTTCTCCGCTGCCGTCCGTATTAAAATTTATTAACAATTACCAAATTAATGCGGGCTTAAGTTATGACACGGACGGCTTTCCTTTTAAAATCGGGCTTAGACTTTTGCCATTTAACCGGTTTGAACTTGCGACAATCTTTTGCGTAAACCCGCTTTTAAACAGAGAAAATATAATATGGAGCATCTCAGGTTCCGCAAAATATAATATATTAAACGGAACGGGTTCTGTTCCTGTTGCTTTTTCTCTTGGCGCATCTTATGAGTGGGCAACAGGAGAATACGAAAACAATTTAAGCGCAGGGCGCGGCATCGGCTTTTTCGCACCCCTCTCTCTTGAACTTGCAAACTTTTCCATTGTGCTCTCCCCTGGCGCATTCTGGCGCGGACCTGAAAATGCTGTTCCCGATTTTCAGTTAAGCGCAGGCGTTCTTTACCGCGCGTATCTGTTTAACGCGGGAATCAGCGCAAGATACGAATTCGATTTTAACGATATAAACAATTCGCGTTTGCTTGCAGGCGCGGAAGTACGATTTTTTCCCGAGCCGTCATTTGTCTTTTATGCATTGCAAGGCGGAATCATAATGAGAGGAGACAATTTAAAAGGTTACGGCGGCATCGGAGTCGGACTGATTGCAAATTAACCTATTGATTCGTCCTCATAATTTCTTCGCGATCGGCAAGCGTTACGCGCAATGTGCTTGTCTGCCCGCCTCTAATAATTTCTACCGTGACGATATCCCCGGGTCTTGAAGCTTCCAGCGAAGAGTAAAGATCTGCAAGCGTATTTGTCGGCATTCCGTTTACCGAAGTTATTATGTCGCCGCCAAGATAAATTACGCTTCTGCCGTATTGCACAGGTTCTGCGCCCTGACGCAAACCGGCTCTTTCGGCAAGGCCTCCCCTTCGCGTGCGCGAAACAAGAAGACCCGATTCGACAGGAAGACGCGCATAACGCACAAGGCTTGGGAAAAGCTGAACGACTGTCGCGTCCATCCAGCCTCTTCGCACCCTGCCGTGCTGCATTATTTCGCTTACCACCCTTCGGGCGGTATTTACGGGAACCGCAAACCCGATTCCAACAGAGCCGCCTGTCGGCGAATAGATCATCGTGTTTATTCCAATCATTCTGCCCTGAGTGTCGAGTAACGGACCGCCCGAATTGCCGGGATTAATTGACGCGTCTGTTTGAATCATGTCGCGGATAATTCTGTTTCTGGATGTTTGTATCGGGCGTCCAAGACCCGAGACAATTCCCACGGTTAAGGTGCGCTCCAATGCGAAGGGATTTCCAATCGCAAGAACTTTTTGCCCTACGCGAAGATTGTCGGAGTTGCCGTAATTAATCGTTGTTAAAACCGTTCCCGCCGGAGGGTCGAATTTTAAAACCGCCAAATCGTTTTCGGGGTCTATGCCGATGACCCTCCCCTCAAACTGAGAGCCGTCCGCCAAATTTACAAACACCCTGTGGGCGTTTTGAATAACGTGATTGTTGGTAAGGACGAATCCGTTTGTATCGATGATCGAACCCGAACCTGATGTGCCTTCCTGAGGAACCGGTTCCAAAAACCAGTTTATCGCCATAACTTCCGTTGTTATGTTGACAACGGCGGAATTCAACCGTTCGTAAATCGTGATATTCTCGCGTTCGCCCGCGGAAAATTGGTTAAGGTCGTCCGATACGGGAATCACGTTGTAATCGGATTGAGAGAGCTTGTACTCGTCTTCGAATCTGTCATTTAGCGGGGACACCGCTGCGGGCGCGGAAACGGGTTTTGACAATCGGGGTTTGATAAAGGCAAAGCCAAAAACCAAAAGCAGGGCAAGAGCTGCGCTAAGTGACGAAAAAAGTATTACTTGACCTCGGCTGTATAATTTCATAAAATTCCCCCTGTATAAGTATAATGGAAAAAAGCCGATAATTAAAGTGGATATGAAGCAGTTTTTTACAGTTTTTTTAATATTTATTGCCGCTTTGCCGTTGTTTGGTTTCGACCTCCCGGTATCGAGGATCGCGGACGACTCGCTTTTAAGAATCAGATTGAGGGACGAGTGGATGATGGAATCCCCTGTAAGGGTGCTCGCCCTGCGTCCGAGAATCGAAATACTGGAAAGCAGAGAGCGCGTTCAAGTCAGCACACAGACAGGCAGAGAAGAATTCAGGGTGATGTTTTCGCGCGAATTGCAGCGTGGCACGAGCGTTTCAAACCGAAGACCGACAGGAGAGTTCCCGGGCTGGGCTCAAGGATCGTGGATGATCACAAGACGGCGCGATACGGGAGCCGCAACCCAGATAAGAATTTTTCTTAGAAGCGATCAGGATACGCATATTCAATTCAGCCCTTTGGGCGCGGACAGAAGTCAGCTTGATGTTGTCCTTTACGGCGGATTTATCGCACGCGGAATTCCAATCGCCGTTCCATTTGAGCGGCTCTATGTAATGCCGATTAATGACGTCATAAGACTTGTTCAGGATAAATTCCCGATGCGCTACTTTGAGCCAATCGCGGCAAATTACGGCGACACGCGAAGATTTATAGAAAGCGTTCGCTCGCATCTTGGCAGTTTGCGTTTTGCCGATGACGGCGCTCTCGATGAAAATAACAATTATGTTTTAATCGAAACAGGGCAAAGACAAAATGCAAGATCCTCAGGTTTGAACTGTTCAGGATTTTTAAAATGGCTGATCGACGGAATGATTCGTCCTGTAACCGGCGAACGTCTTACCATACCACCATTGAAAGCTCCGTTTCATCCGCGCGGCTCCACATTTACAGAAAACTTTGAAGAACCCCGCGACATATTTTTCGGTCTTGACTGGAACAGGAATCTTGCGTCAATTGCCAACATTGCATTAAGAACGCCCGCTCACGGCACATTGAACGAGTTTGAAGTTAGAAGCGAAAGATTTTCATCGATACTGGTAAATCAAAACAGAACCTTTGTGATTAATTCATATCCCGGTTTTTTAAACGAAGCGGGTTACGGAGTTGAGGGTTTGCATCCGCTTCTCTACACTCTAGCAATCGACGAACCTTTTAATTTTTATCTTGCCGCATTAAACAGAGAGTTTCACAATCCTGCAAACCCCAGAGGCACGCCGCGTCTACGCCAGTATTTTCATGTAGCGGCACTCATTCCCTATTTTGACGAAAACGGCAATTTCCGCATCGTGGTTTTTGAAAGCGCAGCCGAAACAACATTTGCAGGTTTTTTAAATCGACAGAGAAACAATTATGTCAATCTGGTCAGGGTGCCTGTGGTGACGCGCTTTGATCCTTAATGTGTATACCTAAAGAGTTAATTACAAGGGTGAGGGGAAAAAGGAATTTTTATGAAAAGAAAAATTTGGAAGGCAGGAGTTATCATTCTTATAATGATGATTGGATTCGCATTTACAACATGTGCCCTTAATGACGGCAATGCAGGCAATGACGGCTTGCAGCCCGCAGGAGACGGCTCGATAAATTTTTCAAGCACTAAAACTTATTCAGTTTATACTAGGACGTGGAATTCAGGTACCGGCGTTCATAATATAACCCCGTATACCGGAGGCGTAATTGATTTATCATTTTTTAGTGATTATGATGAAAATACCGAAATGGGTATTATAAAACCTCTTTCAGATTTAGGAAGCGGCACATGGGAAGTAAAGGCGTCAAGCAGCGGAGTTTCAATTAAACTTGGAACACCTGATCCATCATTTTTAGAATCGGTAGGAAATTATGGAGAATATGATTTTACAGTTACAGATGGATTGATGATAAAAAGTTTATTCGGTTTTTTCAGTTCATCAACTGGTGGTAATTTTCTATACTGGGAACATATTACTGATACAAGTTATTCTTATTCCGGTTTTATATTTGCAAATAAAGCCGGTGTAATGAAAGGTATTTATACCGATACTTATTGCGGCTGCAATTGTAATATATATGATTGTGAAGGCGGCAGCGATTGTCAGGATAAAAAGACTGCAACTGTTACATACAATTTAGAATTCAAACAAGGCTGGAATATTATTATAGGGAAAATCGGCGATTCCTACAATTATGTTACAGGAATACCTGAAAATGACTTAAAATGGATAATTAGAGATAATTAAAAACATTTCCACTGCAAGCTCTTCCCTGTTACGGGAAGGGCGAGGAGAAAAAGATCAACCACGGAGGACACAGAGAACACGGAGCTGCTGTCAGATGTCTTTTCCTTCTCCGTGTAAATCCGTGGACAATGGAAGCAGCTTACTGGTAGCTTTTAGATTTAAAGAAAAGAATACGGACAGCAGGTTTGATCTTTTTGGTGTGGTTCGTGGTAAAATTCTTGGGTCTTCCTTCTTCGTGAAAATCCATGCTAATCCGTGGATTAAATTCTTTTTTTTACGATAGAAATTATCTGAAGAAATTTATAACATATATACCTAAAAATTTATAAATACAAATAAAATAATCTTCGTTTTGTGTTTTTTCCAAATGTAAGAAAGGCGTGGGTGAGTAGCCCTAGTGGGGGTATTTGGTCTGCGTTAGATATGCTCTTGTAATTAATCCTTAGGTATACACTTTATATCATTCCCTATATACTTATCCCATGCGCCCCAACATCGAAGGAATAGCGTTCGACCTCGACGGTACTCTCTATCCCAACTACCGCCTGAATGTCAGGTTAGTCCCTTTTTTATTAAAAGAAACTCGTTTGATCAGCGCATTCGGCAAAGCAAGGATTATAATCAGAAAAGAGCAGGAAGCAGGCTCGCTTGTCAATGGTGATTTTTACGACTATCAAGCCGAGGTCACCGCCAAATTGCTTGGCTTGCCTGTCATTAAAACAAAAGAAAAAATTGTCAGGCAAATTTACAAGGGATGGGAACCGTTCTTTAAAAAAATCAAACTTTTCAAGCAGGTAACGGAAACGCTTGATGCCCTAAAAAAAACGGGATACAAATTGGGGCTTTTATCGGACTTTCCGCCCGAGACAAAACTCAAATACTTGAATATCGACAAGGGATGGGACGCAGTTCTTTGCTCCGAACGCTGCGGCGCGTTAAAACCTCACCCCCTGTCTTTCGAAATGACTGCCGAAAAAATGGGGCTTCCCTGCGAAAAAATCATCTATGTGGGCAACAGCCATTCCTACGATGTCGCAGGCGCGGCAGGAGCCGGCATGAAAACAGCATGGATCAGGAGCCCACTCGCTTCAGGAAGCGGAAAAAAACAGCCAAAACCCGATTTTTCTTTCCATAACTATCGCCAATTATTTGAATTTATGATACAGTAATTACAGTAAGTATTATTCGGGAGGGATATAATACTGATGATCACACTCGGAAACATTATCACCCTGGGCATTGTAGCGATCGCTCTGATTCTTTACAGGTTTGCGGATAAAAACAGCCGTACTCTGGAAAAAGTTAAAAAGTACGGTGAAAAAATCAAGGAAGAAATCGCGGCTTTTGCGGAAGAAAAAAGCATGGCGGTTAAAAATTTCGGCATTGACCTCGACGTGGAAAAAAAAGCCGCTTCTCAGTTAATGAAAAACATTCAAAAGCTGAACGAAGAAGAGCTTGCCAAAAAATCCGCCGCAATTGCAAAGATCGAAGACCATATCAAGGCATTTGAATCCTCTCTTGACGAACTGTTTGGAATGACAGACAGGGTTCAGGAAAATCTTAACCGCATTAAGGACGAATCTGTCTTTGTAGAGAATACGGGAAGGCGCGTAACGGAAGCAAAAGAAAAATTCGAGCAGGTGGAAAAAGCTTTGGATGCAGCCGGGAAAAGTTTAATCAATCTTGAGGAGCAGCTTGAAAAGAAAAACGCCATCGCCCTGGAAGCTGCAACGCGTGACATTGTAGTTGCGGCAAAATCGACCGTTAAGGATTACGAAGCGACATCCCATGTAATAGCAAGAAAAATCGAGGAACACAGGGAAGTTGTCGTTAAGATCGAGAAAGATCGCGAAGCTGCAATCGCGCGTGACGTTGAGCAGGTAAAAAAAATATTAAGGGACGTAGTTGAAAACGCAACAAAACGCGCCGATAAAATGGAAGATACGGCATTAATTAAACTTCGCGAGCAGGCTCAGGAAAGAGTTACCCAGATTAAGGCGTTCTTTGAAGAAAAAATCAAGGCAACGCAGGATGTTTTAAAAACGGAACAGGGTTCGATAAACGAAAAATTAAAAACTACCAATGATAAAATCAACACCGAGATTCAGGAAATTACAACCAAACAAAGAACGCTGCATCAGGAATGGACCAAGGGGAGCGCGGAACTTGACGCTGTCGCAAAAAAGCAAAGAGAAGAAATTATTACGTCTCTTTCGCGCCAGCAAAACGAAGTTACAACCGCGCTTACAAAAGAACGCGATACAATTAACAATGCGCTTTTACAGCAGCAAAATGACTGGAACTCAAATTTTCAGGAATTAAAAAGGTCTGCAGAAAAACAACGCAAGGAAATTGACACGGCATTGGGATCTTCAAAGCAGGAATTAAATCAGGCGATTATGGATTTAAAAACAAAATCGCAGACTGCGTTAAAACAACAGCACGACGAGCTTGATTCCGCAATTAAGGTGCATCAAAAGGAAATCAGCTCCGCCATAACCGAACTAAAAGATAAATCAGGCTCCGCATTAAAACAACAACAGCAAGAAACACAAGATGTTATTTCGCGTCTTAACGCATCTCTTGCAGAAATGCAAAATCAATCGAAGTTCCTGCAAAAACAACAGCAAGAGGAGCTTAGCTCCATCTTAAACGAACTGCGTGAAAAATCAGGCGGAGCTATCAAACAACAGCAGGATGAAATAAACGCGGTGCTTGGCGATCTAAAAGAAAAATCAAACGCTACTGTTACACAGCAGAGAGATGAAATTACAACCGCGCTTAAAGAATTAAAAGAGAGCACAACTTCGTCCGTACAATCGCAGTACAACGAGCTTAATTCCGCAATTAAAGATTTAAAAGAAAGAACAGTTACGTCTACACAGGCTCAGCATAATGAACTTAACGCCGCGATAAAAGACCTAAAAGAAAAAACTGTTTCGTTTACTCAGGTGCAACATAATGAATTAAATGCGGCAATAAAAGATTTAAAAGAAAAAACAGCTTTGTTTACAAGCACTCAAAACAGCGATCTTGATACCGCAATAAAAGAGATAAACGAAAAAACTGCTTTGTTAACAAATGAACAGAACAATGAACTTAACGCCGCGATAAAGGACTTAAAAGAAAAAACTGTTTCGTTTACTCAGGTGCAAAACAGCGAATTAAACGCGGCAATAAAAGAATTTAAAGAAAAGACATCTTCAAGCGCTCTTTTGCAGCAGAAAGAACTTAACGCAACATTAACAGAGCTAAAAGAAAAAACAGACACTGCGGTTTCTCTGCATCAAAGAGAACTTTCCTCATCTTTAAAAGAATTAAAAGATACAACAGATGCGGCATTCTCACATCAGCACGACGATTTAACCACCTCGTTAAAGGCGCAGATGGAAGACTGGAAACATCTTTGCAAAGACACAGAACGCGATATTATTTCAGCTAACGAAAAGCGGCTGGAAGAATACAACAAGAGCAACGCAGAAGCCATTAAACAGCTTAATAATCTTGCAGATGACGCCGCAAAACTTGAAAACGAACTGCGCCTTTCCATGCAGGATGTTATCGCAAAAGTAAAAAAAGATTTTGCACTGCACGAAAAAGAATCCAACGAAAGCATGCAAGGCGCGGCAAACGCGTTTAACACCCAGGCGCAGGCTCTTCGCAAAGAACTCGAAGAAATGAACAAGGAACTTGATAAAATCAGAAAGCAGGCATACAGCAACGTATCGGAAAAACTTACGGCATTCGAAAAAGATTTTACCGCAGAGCTTGGAAAACGCGCATCCGAAGCGGGCCGTCAAATTGCAGACTGGCAGTCAGGCTTGCAGGAACGCCTTGACAACAGCGGAAAGAAAATTACAAGCGATTGGAAACATGCCGAAGAAAAACTCAGCGCAGAGCAGAAAAAGAATATCGCAAATCTTGGCGAGCGCATTTCTTCCGATCTTGAAAAAATTAAAATCAGCGCCGCCGCGCTTGAGGAAGGCATCAGAAAAGACATTCACAATATCGATGAAACGCGTCTTTCCTTCTCTGAACAAATCAAAAAAGACCTTACAGAAATGCGCACATCCGCAGAAAACGAAGTTAAAACGCAGGTTGGTCAGTATCAATTGTCCGCGCAGGAAACGATCAAGCAAAAACAAAAAGAGCTTGACAAGGAACTTGCGGACATTTCCGAGCATTCAAAGAATTCTTACGCGGAACTTGGCGAAACTGCGCGTGACACGAAACAAACAATGGATGAATGGTACGGTCAATACAACACAAGGATGCGCGACATGGACGCGTCATTGGAAGAGCTTCGCCGCCATTCAAGGGAAACCGCCGCAGAAAACGACGAACGTATCGCGCTCTTCCGCCAAAGCGTGGAAGATATCCATAAAGAACTTGGCGTACAGAAAAAGATTTTTGATCAAACAGGCACTCTCAAAAAAGACCTTGAAAAGAACATTGAATCGATCAATGACGATCTTAACAGGCTTGAACAGCGTAAAAATGAAATCACACAGCTTGAAGCAAAATTGACAAGCGTAAGGCGGCTTGAAGACGAAATCAACAACAAGATGACGCGCTTCCTTAACGAACAGCGCAGAATCGAACAGATGGAAAAAGATTTTAACAACGCGATTAAAACTTCGCTGTCTGTCAAGGATAAACTTGAAGAAGTTCAGACTTCCGACGACATCCTGCAAAAAGTTCAGGTTCAAATCCGAAAACTGGAAGATTCAATTAAGGAAACCGAAGTTAAATTTCAGCGCGTCGAAAAGAAAAACGAAGTGCTCGACCAAACCAACGAAGGAATCGACCGCAACTTTAAATCATTGCAGAATAATGAAAAGACAATCAAAAACGCGGAAAAAGTTATTGCGTCCCTTACGGCTCAATTTGACAATCTGCGCTCTTCCATCGAGGTTCTTGCCGCGCAAAACGACAAGGCGACAAGCGCAGTGGAAAAAATATCTTCGCTTGACGAATCGCTCGCGCAGATCGAAAAACGCATCGCCGACATGAATGTTGCGCGTGAATGGCTTGCCCGCACCGAAACCGAGCTTAAAGCGCTTGATAAGGACGCAAGGGCTCATCTTAAATTATCCAAGGCAATGCTGGAAAAAGAAACGGGCAAAACGCAATCGGGTTCTTCCAAGGGCGCGCCGAATCCTCAGGATCGCGACAATATATTGCGTCTTAAAAATCAGGGCTGGACTGTCGAAGAAATTGCAAATGCAATGAACATGTCAAGGGGCGAAGTTGAACTGACGCTGGAAGTTGCAAGCAGAGGATGAACAAAGTTACATGGAATAAATTTGTCAAGGCAAGGGAGAGATTCAAACAGGAAGTTGAAAATATTTCTGCATCTCTTCCAAAATTAAGAAATATTCAGCAGGAACTGGTTGATTCAAGAAGCGAAGTGACTTACAAAATCGAAACGCCTGTGGTTTATAATACGGCGCTTGATGAAATTGCACCGGACGATGAAATTAAAATGATTCTAACTGCCGACAACCCGGGAAGACGAGAACAAGCTGCCGAAAACAGACGCTATCTTGTGGGACCTTCCGGCAAAATTGCAAAAAAATTCTTTATTGACAATCCTTCGCTTGATATCGATTTTACAAAGAACGTAATAATATTGAACAAAACGCCGATTCATACTCCAAGAACAATAGAATTAAAAGAACTTTGCAAATTTTCCGGGAGACCTCTCGCCAAGACGCCAAGACGCCAAGACGAAAATGAAAATTTAGTTTGCATACTTGAAGATTCGCAAAGGGTTATGGCGGATTTGCTGTATGAATTTTACAAGGCGTTTGAGTGTCCTGTCTGGATAATCGGTTATTCCGAGATGCGAAAAAACGGTATTTTTGAAGTTTATACGGAAAAATTAAAAGAAATATGCAATGCAAACAGGGATTTTTACAGGCAGATTTGTTTTTACCGTCATTTTTCCATGAATCAGTTTACTGTCGATTTAAGGCAAAAATCCGTTTCGGGCGAAACTGTTTCCAAAAGCTTGAAGAGGATCGGAAAGGATTACAGGGAAAGAATTTTGGGAGGGTGACATCCTTCTTTTTATTTGCTACAATGTTTCTGCATGAACTCTGTTGAAACCGTTCTTTTGGAAAATATCGACAAGCCCGAATCATTGTTCATTTTTCCCACAGATATAAGCGTCTCAGGCTGGGCGGATCATCTGCTTCGCATAAAGGGCGGCTCTGTTGGCATGGACAAATTTATTGCATGGGACAAATTCAAGCAGAATTCCGTAAAATCAAAGGTAAAAGAAAAAAAAAGCGTTCCTTCCGCGCTTAGAAAAATTTTTACAAGCTGTCTTATAAATGAAAACGCGCAACTGGTTTCCAATGGAAGCGCTCCAATTTTTTCGTCATTAATAAAAAAAGAATGGGCAAATGGCGCATCGCATTTTGCTTCATGGCTTACTTCAATTCTGCCGCAGCTTGGCGCTTGGTTTTTAAAAATGACGAATGTCTCCATTGACAATGTTCTTAGCATTGAGGCAAAAAACGCTTCATTAAAATTGGAAGGGGACGATAAGGATATGTTCGTTTTGGCAACCCGTTATGCGCAGTTTTTAAACGAACACGGTCTTTTTGAACCTGCGTGGGAAACGCCGCCTTTTAATAATAACGGCAAGGAATGTTTTTTGTTTTTCCCTGAATCGCTTTCCGACTACAGCGAATACAGGGAACTTTTACAAAAAAGCGAACATGTAAAAATAATTAGTGTAAACGAAACAGAAATTAAAAATTGCGATACGTTTTTTTACACAAACTCGCGGCGCGAAATTACAGAAGCTTGTCTTTATATACGCGCTCTTAACGAAAAACAAAATATTCCATGGGAATCAATCGCGGTTTGTATCCCGGATTCAAACAATTACGAACCCTATGTGCTTCGCGAATTTGCAAACAGAAATATCCCGTTTGTAAAAAGAACAAGTAAGCCTCTTTGCGATTACCCTGCCGGGAATTTTTTCGCGTCTTTATTAGAATGCGTATCCTGCGATTTTTCTTTTGATTCATTGGTTTCGTTAATCATGAACAAGGCTCTTCCATGGAAAGACGCTCCCTTAATAGAAAAATTAATACAATTTGGCATAAACAATAATTGCCTTTATTCATGGACAGAATCAAAAGGCGCAGATTCAAAGCATATAAATGTATGGGAAGACGCTTTTGAATATCCGTATAAACACAATGACAGAGAAATTTTTAAGTTTTTTAACGATTTAAAAAAACGCGTTATAGCATTAAGAGGCGCAGACTCTTTTGCAGAACTTAGAAAACAATATTTTATTTTCCGCGAGTATTTTTTTGACATGTCTTTGTGTTCTGACGAAACAGACTTAGTATTGTCGCGCTGTATATCAGAACTTATGAATCTTACAGAACTTGAAAAAGATTATCCTGATGTCCGCGCAGTCGATCCTTTTTCTTTTTTTACGGAATTTATAAGCGATGTAAATTATCTAGCTCAGCCGGAACTAAGCGGCGTTGCGGTTCTTCCTTATAAAACTGCCGCCTGCGCCCCTTTTGACTGCCATGTAATTCTTGGAGCGGGGCACGAAAACATTTCTGTTGTTTATCCCCATCTTTCTTTCATGCCAAGATTAAAACGCAAAGAACTTGACATAAGCGACGAGGACGCATCGGAAGCGTATATAAATCTTCATAAGTTTAATTCCGTAAAAAAAGCCGCATTTTTCTGCGCAGAGCAAACCTTCACAGAATTCTCCATACCTCACACAAAAATTGACGCGCCTGTCAAACCAACCGAAAGTTACGCAAATAAAGACGAATACAAAGACTTTTTTTCTTTTGACAATTACAGCGCAGAAAGCATTTTCTGTTCAAACCCCGATTTTTTTAAAAACAAAGACGGAAATTCACTTCATGAAAACCAGATTGCAGGGTTTGCAGAATGGAAAAAAAGACGCAATCGCAACAAGGCGGACAATAAATGGAAAGCGCATGACGAAGTACGCAATAAAATAAATTCTGTTTTTATGAACAACGGAAAGACAAACCTTTCCGCCACAACCATGCAATCATATAATTTTTGTTCGTTAAACTGGCTTTTTAACCGCGTATTTAAAATTGATAATGCGCAAATAGAGACAAGTTTGACGGACAGCAGCATTTCGGGTTCCGTTTATCATGCTATCTTTGAAACTTTTTTTAATAAAATCAGGGAAGAAGGCAAACCCATTTTGGCTCCGTTACTCAATGAAAACGAAAATGAATTAATGCTCCCCGAAACGTACAAAACCCTTTTAAATGAATGCATGGACGCGGTTTTTGATTGTTTTCCTTCATTAAAACAAGGCGAAGCTCCAAAGATGAGCGCATTAACGGCGCGTCTTTTATCGGCATCAAGAAAAGATATTAAATACCATTGCGAATTTTTCATTGCGCAATTTATTTCGTTTTTTGCAGGATGCTGCGTTATGGATTGCGAAAAATCGTACACAATGGAAAATGATTCTTTTTCTTTAAAAGGTAATGTTGATATTATCCTTAAAGACAAATCTGATAAATATATCATAGTTGATTATAAAACCAAAAACATGCCTGAAAGAAACGATTGTATCATTGAAGAAAAAGGCGGCGATATCTCAAATTTTCAGCTACCTTCTTACATTACGCTTTTGGAAGAAAACGAAAACCATAAAGTGCATAATGCCCTGTTTTTCAGCATAATTGACGGCGAACCGGAAGTTATTATCGGAAAAGTATCCAATATTGCATCAGAAAAAACGATACCAAACAAAACAGAAAAAATTATAGAAAAAGACAGCGAAAAATATAAATTGATATTTGAAGCATTTAAGGAAAAAACCCGAAAATACGCAAAAGAAATTGCAGACGCAGACTTTACGGTCTTTCCAAAGAAAACAAACGAATGTTTTGATTGCAGTTATCATCGTATTTGCCGCACAGTTTACGTTATAAAACGGGAGAACCTTTAATGCAATTGGAAAACATTAAACAAGAATTAAACGAAGATCAAATAAAAGCCGTCTACTGCGAAAACAACGCAGTTGTCGCGGCGGGCGCGGGTTCCGGCAAAACAAAAGTTTTGGCAAATCGGTTTATATGGCTTATTACGGAAAAAGGTTTTAAAGTTGACGAAATACTTACCCTCACCTTTACAAAAAAAGCCGCCGCGGAAATGTTCAGGCGCATTTATTCCCTTGTCCTTGAAACCTCGCAAAACGAAACGGGAGCCAAGGCAAAAAGGGCAAAAGAAGCCCTTGATAATTTTCTTCATGCGCGGATCCAAACCCTGGATTCCTACAGCTCCTCAATCGTCAAACAATGCGCTCCCCGTTACGGCATAAGCCCGGATTTTAAAATCGATCAGGATCGCTGTTACAGCCTTGCTTTGGAAATCTCATATCCTTTTTTTATCGCAAACAGGCGACATCCGGCTGTCGAAAAACTTTACAGCATTAACGGTCCAAACAGCATAGTAAGCAATATTTTTGCAGATATTATTTTTGAACACTGCCATATCGACAAACCGTTGAATTTCATTGACGATACAAAAAAACAATTTTATATTATTGGCGAAGAATGGAAAAAATACGCAAAAAAAATAAATGATATATTTGGCGAAATCGAGCGTGATATAAAAGCCGACGAAAGTCTTTTGCCTGCCTTGCTTCCGATAATCAAAAAAAACAAAAAAATTGAAATGCCCGAGCCCGGGGAATTGAAAAAATATTTTGAATTTTTATTGTCGGTTTCAAATGATTCTTACATCGAAAAATCCGAAGAACACGCATTGCAAATTTCCATTGTTTCTTTTTTATTTTATTATAATGCCATAACCTCCGTAAACATGAGAGGCGGAAAGAAATCCGATAACCCTGTAAAGGATAATCTTCGCCTCCTTAGGGAAATGTCCGATTCTGTTTTTTCTCTTTCAATTACCTGTCTTCAGGGCGGCTTCATACTTTCCATTATGTCTTTGTTAACGCAGCTTCAGGATATTTACCTGACGCGGAAAAGAACGGAAGGCATTTTGTCCTATAAAGACATTGCAAAACTTTCAAGAACAATTTTAATGGAACAAATTGACATAAGGCAAAGCGAAAAAGACGCGTTTAAGGCGATTATGATCGATGAGTTTCAGGATAACAATGAACTGCAAAAAGACATTTTATTTTTGCTGTCGGAAAAATCCGAAATAAAAAACAAGGGCGTTCCTTCGGCAAAAGACCTGTATCCCAACAAACTTTTTTTTGTTGGAGACGAAAAACAATCCATTTATCTTTTTAGGGGCGCTGATGTTTCCGTATTTCGAAAACTTAAGGACGAACTGGGGAGCGATAACCTTCCATTAAAAATCAATTACAGGTCTTCTCCACATTTAATCGGCGCTTTTAATACGATTTTTGGCGGCGTTGATTTTTTCCGGCAGGAAAACACTCAAGGAGCGGCAAAATCTGTTTTTCACCCTGCCGTGTTTGCGCCGCCAAAATCGCTTCCTCCATACGAAGCGCAATACTCGCCGCTTGAAGCTTTTAAAAAAGACGACGGAAATCTCTCGCTTTGCATTTTAAACACTTGTGCCGCGGAAGAAGATGAAGAAAACGAAGAAAATTATCTTCACCCTGACGAAAACGAAGCGCGTTTTGTAGCAGAAAAAATAAAAACGCTTTTAACCAAATATGCGCCCCATGAAATTGCTGTTCTTTTTCGCACGGGAACTCCCCAATATCATTTTGAAAAGCATTTAAGGCATTTGGGCATTCCTTATACGTGCGAAAACATAAGTAACCTTTTTTTTGGCGGACTTGCAAACGACATAATTTGCGTTCTTCGCCTTGTTGCCCACCATTCTGACAGCGCGTCTTACGCTGAAATGCTTCGCTCTCCTTTTGCCGGGTTGTCAATTTCGGGAACTTCCCTTTGCATTTCCCTGTTTTCGGACGCGCCGTTTGACGATGCTCCCGTTTCTCATCTTGACGACGAAGACAAAGAGAAATATCTTAACGGGCAAAAGGTTTTTAACAAAATGTGCAAATTAAGCGAAAACCAAAACATTTCTTCTCTTGTAAGCGAACTGTGGTACAAAGAAGGCTATCGTTATGAAACCGAGTGGAATCCCGATACAAGCGTTTACCGCGAAATGTTTGATTATCTTTTTCATCATGCGGCAATTGCAGACTCGGAAAACCAAACGCTTGCCTCTTTTACAGACGAAATAATCAAAGCAAGAGAAAACAATTCCGGGCTTTCGGAAATTGACATTCCGCTGGAAAGCCCAAGCGCCGTAAAACTTACGACAATTCACAAAAGCAAGGGATTGGAATACCCTGTTGTTTTTCTTTGCTGCTGCGGAAGAAAAAGCCAAACAGACAGATGCGATATCGTTTACCATTCCAATACGGCAGGAATTGTTTTCAGTCCGCCACCTCCTTCCAAGTTACGCGAAATTTCGGGCAAAAGAAGCAACTTTTTTTGGAAGCAGGCAAGCGAAGAGGCAAAATATAAAAGAACCGCAGAACTTCGCCGCCTTTTATATGTCGGAATGACAAGAGCCGAAAAGGAACTTTATATAACAGGCTCCCTTGACATGAAAAATGAAGACGAAGAAAACAAACCGGGCGATTTTTCCGTTTTGTTAAAAAATCATATAAACGCAAAATGCGAAAAAAGCGAAAATCATATCGAAGGCGATTCGATTTTGAATAACGATACTTTATTCGGTCTTTTATTGCCTGCAATGGCAAGCCATATTCCGCAAGACGGACTTACTCATAACAAAACTTTTTTTAACCTTGAAGAGATTGAAAGACTCACGGAAGAAAAAATAAAAAAAGCTGATTCCAAAAATATAAAAATAAAAAATGACCAAAACGGTTTGAATGAATTTTTTAAAAAGGCGCAAGATTTTTACGAAAAAGCGCAAATAATTAAAACGCCTGTTATACGCAATAATCACATTGCGCCGACTCAGCTTAAAGAAACGCAGACGGCAGAAACAGGCGGCAAAGGTTCAAGTTTTAACAGCGAATATTCGGGCGAAAAAGCCGATGATATCTTTATCAAAGTGGATAAAATGCTTTCCCGTTATATTAAAAACGAAGATGAAAATTCTTTTAAATTCAATTCGGGAAGTTTTGGAACAATCGCGCATATTTGTGTGGAAGCATTGTTAAACGGGGAAGAACCGCTAATCCCCGTAAATATATCCGGGCTTTTGTCGCCTGCGGAATTCAGCGCCTTTTTGGAAGCGGGAAAAGAAATTGCGCTTCGTTTTGTCATGTCTCCTCTTGGTAAAATCGCCGAAAACGCGGATCTTCGCGAAAACGAATTTCCCTTCAGAAGCATAATTAAAAACAGGGACGGAAAAGAAATCTTTATTAACGGCACCATCGATTTGTTCTTTGAAGAAAAAGACGCTTTCCATATTGTTGATTTTAAAACTGACAGCAGGGAAAATCCGTGCGAACATACGGCGCAAATGGCATGTTATTACAACGCAGTGGCAAGTCTTTTTGCAGTCCCGTCAAAAAAAGAATGCAGGGTTTGGCTTTACTATCTTCGTACGGGGAGAGCAGTGGAAATGACAGAAAAAACAAGGCAATTTAATCTGGAACAAAAAGTTTTTTTATGATATAATAACTCAAGGAGAAATTCATGAGTAAGTTTAACCCTGATGCTTTATCGGATTTTGCAAGGTACTACGGTTTTCATTACGACTGCATAAATCCCCACGCGCTTGTAAAAGATATTCTTATAGAAATGCAAAGAGGTCTTGAAGGCTCCACATCCAGTCTTCCCATGATTCCTTCTTATATAACTCCTGTTACGCATATTCCGCCAGGCAAAACCGTGCTTGCGCTCGACGCAGGCGGAACTAATCTTCGTTCCAGTCTCGTTTATTTTAACGAGAACGGAGAAGCTGTCGCGCAAAGAACAAGCAAGACGCCGATGCCCGGCACAAACGGCCAATTAAAAGCAAGCGAATTTTTTAACGCAATTGCCGATGTAACGCTTCCGCTTTTGAACGACACAAAAATTGAAGGCATCGGGTTTACTTTTTCGTATCCGATGAAAATTACTTCCGACGCGGACGGAATTCTTTTGTCGTTCAGCAAGGAAGTTGACGCTCCCGACGTAGTGGGAAAAGAAATCGGCAAAGGACTTAGAGACGCTCTTTGCGCAAAGGGATGCAAATATTCGGGCCCAATCGTTTTGTTAAACGACACTGTCGCAACGTTGCTATCCGGTCTTGTTTCAATTTCTCCCGACGGCGAAAATACGCGCACGAAAAATGATTTTAACGCCAAAGGCGGCCCTGTAGTGGGATTTATTTTAGGCACAGGATTTAACACGGCATACCCCGAAACAAACATTCCCAAAATCAAATTCAATTCATCATCGGGGCAAATTGTCGTCTGCGAAACGGGTAATTTTGACATTCATTACCGGGGACAGCTTGACAGGGAATACGACAGCACAACAAAAAACCCGGGCAGCTATTTCCTAGAAAAAGCGACAGCGGGCGCATACCTTGGTCCTCTTACATTGGTAATTTTAAAACAGGCTATTAAAGACAAATTATTACAGTTTAAAAAAGCGGACGAACTTTTGGCAATGCCCAATTTGGAAACAAGATTTTTAAACGAGTTTGCTCATGCGCCTCTTTGTGCGCAGGATCCTCTTGGCTCTTTATTTGCGCCCGATGAAACAGGCGCATTGGCAAGCGTACAGTATCTTACGTCTCTTGTAACAGAGCGCGGCGCGCTTTTTTCCGCCGCTGTGTTAGCCGCAACCATTAAACGCGTAAGTTTTGGCTATGAGCCTTTTTCACCTGTACGCGTTGCGGTGGAAGGCACCACATACATGATTTACAAGGGGATGCGCCGCTCGTTGGAATCCTACCTGCACAGAATTTTATTCAAGGACAAACCGCTTCCTTATGTTGTTTCTCCTGTGGAACAGGGAAGTTTGTTCGGCGCGGCGGTTGCGGCATTAAGCAAAAAGAACTAGTTATCAATCAACCTTAAACCGCTTTACTTCACCGCGAAGCATCTCGATATTTTCCCGGTTTTGGATGGTAATTTCATTTACCTGATGCACTGCGGTATTTATTTCTTCCGCGCCGGTTGCCATCTCGTTTATGCCCATAGTGATTTCCGATGTAATTTTTTCCAGGTTTTCGCTTTCCCTGATTACTTCTGTAGAGCCTTCAAGCATTTCCTGAGAACTTCTCTTTACATCGCTTGTAATAAGATTGATATTGCTTACGCCTTCCAAAATCTGTTTGGAACCGGTTCCCTGCTCTTCCATCGCATTACGGATATTGTCTTCCTGCTGCGCCACAACCTGTACGCTTGAATCTATCGCCTGGAATTTATTCAAAACATTTTCCGTTGCAAAAGTGATCTTGTCAATCGATTCTTTTATCAATTTTAATACGTCGCTGATCGTTTTGGACTGCTGACTTGACGATTCTGCAAGTTTTCTGATTTCGCCCGCGACAACGGCAAATCCCCTGCCCGCTTCTCCCGCATGAGCCGCTTCAATTGCGGCGTTCATCGATAAAAGATTAGTCTGGCTTGCAATGCTTTCCATCATTGCGTTTATCTGAAGAAGACCCTCGGACTGACGCGCAATTTCCTTTATGTCTTCGGCAACTTCATGAAGACCGCCTCTTCCTATCTCGGACGAATCCATCAGCGTTTTAACGTTAGCTGCATTTTTGACAAGCGTATCCGTTACAGAGCGCGTATTTGCAACCATTTGTTCAATGGCGGAAGATGCCTGCGCGATGTTCATGCTTTGATGCTCGACATGGGTGTTAAGCTTGCCGATATTTACCGTTACCTGCTCCATTGTCGCGTGAGTTTCGCTTACGCTCGCGCTTTGCGTCAAAATCCTTCCCTTTACGCTTTGAATGTTTGACGTTATCTGATTTACGGCAGCCGCAGTCTGATTCATGTTACTCGCAAGATCATCCCCGGTGATTGCAAGCGCGTCGGCCTCCGCCCTTATATTGATAACAAGATTTTTGATTTTTTCCAAAGTCATGTTAAAATATTTGGAAAGTTCGCCTATTTCATCATTGGATTTTACGACAATTTGATGGGTTAAATCGCCCTCGCCTTCGGCAATATCCCTTAAAGTTACAGCAACGTTATGAACGGGTTTTGCAATCGAACGCCCGATAATGAATGCGGCAATAAGCGCGCCAAATAACAAAATAAGCGCAATTCCGATTGCGGCATTGCGGATTTCCGCAACCTTTTCGTTAAGTTCCGCCGTATCTACCGCAAAAAAAAGTTTCCATGGAAAACCGTTTATCACACAATGATAACCCATCATTCTTCCGTTAAAAACATAATCAACAAATCCGGACTGTGAATTTAAAGATGCCGATACCGCATTTCCAAGCGAAATAAAAGAATTATCATCCTTGGCGGCTTCCATGGGATTTAATTGAGCAACGATATAATCGGGATTTCTGTGAGCGATAAATGTTCCTTTTTCGTTTAAAATATAATAACGTCCTGTTCCCATACTGGAATCAAGATTGTTTGTAAACTCTGCAAGCATCATCCCGTCTTTACGCGCAATTAACACGCCTACCACAGGCGAATTAGGATTGGAATCCCTGAAAATAGGAACCGCGTACAGAGCGACAACATTGCCGCTTAAACGGCTGACAACAATCTCTATGTTTTTTTCGCCGTTAAGCGCTTTCTTAAAATAATCGCGATCTCCAATATTAAGAGATGTATTATCTATCATATAATTGGAAACACCTTGAGTATTTGCCACAGCCAAATCGCTTGCGCCGATCCTTGCAACATCAGCCACAAGACTTGTGCGAATTGTATTTATATCCATATCACGCACATAGTAACGCGCGGCAATCTCGGAAAGCACATCCAACTGCCCGATAAGCTTTGAGCTGATAATTTCGGCATTTGCATGACCCTCGGATGTCATCGCATTCATGATTGTAGTTCTTAATATCACGGTACTTCTGTATATTGACACTATCGCAATGCTGACGGCTACAACTATTATAATTACCCCAAAAAACAACGGTATTTTTACGCTTAATTTCACAAAATGCTCCCTTATCTTATTATTATACTTTAAATTGAATTTGTAAAGGAAATAATGTATCATTTTCTCATGTTAAACATCTTTTTTCTGGGTTTGATCAGCTTTTTTACGGATCTAAGCACGGAAATGGTATATCCCCTTATTCCCCTGTACCTTGTCGGCACATTCGGAGCAACTCATGTTCTTGTAGGCATTATAGAAGGAATTGCAGAAAGCCTTGCAAGCCTTTTAAAAGTCTATTCGGGCTATCTTACAGACAGGCTAAAAAAGAAGAAACTGCTTGCATTTTTTGGATACGCGGCAGGTCTTGTTTACAAGGCAGGTTTGTTATTCGCAAGTTCATGGCTTGGCATTTTGGGAGCCCGCGTGATTGACAGATTCGGAAAGGGGATTCGAACGGCTCCAAGAGACGTTCTTGTAAGCGAAAGCGCGGACAGTCAAAACATGGGCAAGGCGTTCGGCCTTCATAAAGCGCTTGATATGGCAGGAGCCGCCTGCGGCATTTTGATAATTTATTTTTTAATGAAAAGTTCAAGCGGCGATTACGATTACAAACGCCTTTTTGCGCTTTCCATGATTCCCGCAATTCTCGGGCTTTTCATGTTTGTTTTTGTAAAGGAAAAAAAACACGATTTAGATACCGTCGCGCAAATTACAAAACAGCGCGAACCGTTTTGGAAAAACATAAAAAAAATCGACAACCAATTAAAATTGTATTTGGCGGTTGTTTTTATTTTTACATTGGGAAACTCTTCCAAAGCGTTTATGATCCTAAAGGCAAGCGATGCCGGTTTTAGCGAGCTAAATGTCATTTTGCTTTTTTTACTTTATCATGCAGTTGCGGCAATTCTTTCCATGCCGCTTGGAAAACTCTCCGATAAAATCGGACGCAAAAATCTGCTAGTCCCCGGATACATCGTATTTGCCCTTTGCTTCTTGGGTTTTGCCTTTGTTTCATCAGCGTCCGGTTTTATCGCCGTCTTTATCCTCTATGGCGTTTATACCGCAATGATTGCAGGTGTAGAACGCGCCTTTGTCGCGGAAATTGCCCCGGGCGAATTAAAAGGAACTATGCTTGGGCTTCATTCTACAGTTGCAGGCATCGCCCTTCTTCCTGCAAGCATCATAGCGGGTGTTTTATGGACAAATTTCGGCTCTTCTTTTCCATTTTTATTCGGCGCATTTCTTTCTCTGTTAGCTGCAATTATACTGATTATTTTTTTCCGGAGTAAAGCGTAAATTCCATTTTTTCCTTGTTCTGCAAAAGCATGTTAAGCCACAAATTTTTCTTTTTGGTAAGCTCTTTGCTTTTTCTTCCGATTCCGCGAAGCTTTTCGTAGATTTGCGCGCCGTTCTTTGCGGCAATCCATGTTTTGTAATGATCTCCGTGGAAAATGTGCGCCGCTTTGTCGTCAACTTCCCTGTCGATATGTTTTTCAAAAGCGTTAAGAAGAAGCTGATATTTTTCCGTTACGCCCCTAAGATAATCCAAAATGAGCCTGTCAAAGCCGTTGATTTTTTCGCTGATGTCACAAAGGATGTTCAAGTAATCAACCGCCTGATAATAATCTTCGTTTACGCAGTATGTTTTCATCGCAAGACGGCAAAGCTGCACATACACATCATTGGTGACGCTTTGAATTCCCTGTATCTGCTTTTTTGGCGTTACGGAAAATTTGGGCATGCACTGGGCAACCCTTGTAAGCAGTTCCATCAAGTCCTGATAAATGCGCTGTTCCCAAAGATTGTCGCGGATGGAGCCCAAAAGTTTGGTCATCTCTTCTTCGAATTTTTCCTTATAGCGCTCGCCAGGATCAAAAACAACTTCGCAAGTCGGAATCATTACGCCCTTAAACTCAATATGTCCCGTATCAAAAAAGTAAATCGAATCCTTCTGCGAAAGAATGCACTTGCCGCCGCTTTCCTTGTTTTCTTTGTCATAGTTCATCATGACCTGCTTTGCAATCATGACCCTCGATTCATGCGGGGAAAGTTCGTTCGCCCTTGTCTGAAGCCTTGCGCCGGAGTTTAAAAGAAAACCCGCAAGGTTTCCCCTTTCCGTGATAATCAACGGGCTTTGCGTATTGCCGCCCGTAATACCTGCGGTGATTTTAAAAATGGGAAGAGCGTCGGCGTTCCCTCCCCTCTTTGTGGAAATGGAAGGATCGCCCACAACATCGGTCTTGCCGAAATAATCGATTATGCAAAGCGTGACCATAAGCGCATCCGTCGCGCTTGCCGCGACAACAACCATTTCGTCTCCGCGCTCGCGCTGACTAATCGCCCCGCATTGGGTGGAGATTCGTTTTATTTCGTTTTCAATCGCCCAGTCCAAGGTATGCATCATCGACAGATTTTTTCTGGACTCCATGCAGAACTTGGTATAGCCGTGAATATCGCACATCGCGACATAGAGGTTGGAAATTTGCAGCGTTTTTTTAATATCCCCCGCCTCGGGAAAATCCCTGTCGGGAATGACCATTTCCTTCCAGAGCTTTTTATGGGTATTCGGGCAAATGGCGGCAAAGAAGCCCCAGTTAGTTCTTTTTAATAACTGAAAAGCCCTCATTACAACGGGGTGAGTCCACTTTTCTTTCATTGCAGGTTGAACTATCTCTCTTAATTTCGAGAAAGTGGTAATTTCCTTTGCCACGATTTTATCGTACAGGAAGGAAAAAAACTCATATTCGGACATCCCGCTTGAGAATTCACTTATGTCTTTCACTCTTATACCTTTAATAATTATACTATAGACAATAACAAAAGAATAGGGAAAAAAACAAAATTTTGGTTGTTTATAAGCCGATTTTGGGATATACTGTATATTGATGGAAACTGCAGCCGCTCTTAACAATTCCGCAGTCGCGCTGACCGAAGCAAACCAACCCTTCGAGGCAATCCCCCTTTTTCGCGAAGCCTTGATTCTGGAGCCCGAAAATCCCCTGCTTTGGCTAAATCTGGGCATTGCCCAGCAAAAAACCGGCGAATATACCGAGGCAATCGAAAGTTTCCAACGCTCCCTTATTATTGACGACGGTCTTACAGAGTCATGGCATTCAATGGGGTTGATTTATTACGAGTTGGGCGAGTTTGATCTTGCAACAGAATGTTACATAGCGGCTCTTCGCCAGGACGGAAACGATCCGAAAATTTGGAACAACCTTGGCGTTGTTTATTTTAATGAAAAAAATTATGAAGAAGCCCGCAATTGTTTCGAAAAATCCGTAAGCCTTTGCCCTCAATATAACGATGCGATTATAAATCTGCGCGACACCTGCAGAGAACTTGGCGACTTCCGCGCTGCCGCTGAATTTGAGCGAATACTGTCCGGTCTATGAAAATACTTTATGTTGCGGAACTTGTCGGCAAGACAGGTGTCTATGTATTGAAAAAATCGATGGATGAGCTTAAAAAACGCTACCCTTGGGATTTTTTGGCAGTCTGTGCCGATGGCGCAACGGGAGGCACAGGACTTGGACGCAGCCACGGCGCATACATTCACAAATTGGGCGCAAATGCCATCACGCTTGGAGAATGCTGCTTTTACAAAAAAGACCTAACGCACAATATGGAAAAAATTCCATACATTCTTCGCCCTTACAATTTAAATCAGGAAGCGCCCGGCATCGGATTTAAAATTTTCAAAACATCAAACGGAGAAAAAATCGCGCTTGCGGTTCTTTTGGGACAAAACGGTTTTACGCGCATTCATTCAAACAGTCCTTTTGTCGTTTTATCCCATTTGGCGCAGGAAGTAAAAAAACAAACACCCTATTTTTTAATTGATTTTCATGCGCAGGCAAGCGCCGAAAAAAAAACACTTTTCCACGCCGCAGACGGCCTTGTGTCGGCTGTCATAGGTTCTCACACGCGCGTACAAACTTCCGATGAGACAATCATGCCAAACGGTACTGCAATAATAAGCGATGCGGGAAGAACCGGAAGCCAGCAATCTGTCGGCGGCTGCGACATTAATTCGCGCATCAAGGAATATTTGACAGGCATTCCCGACTGGACAAAAGAAGCATGGGAAGATCCGCAGTTACAAGGCGTATATTTGGATATCGACAAAGACGGGAAGGCAAAATTAATAGAAAGGGTAAAGATCTCCATCAAACTGGATTAGCACGTATGCTTAAGTATTATTTTAAAAAGCGGAGAAATTATTATCCCATTCCCGGTATTAATAGCTTAAATATATAAAATGATATAATATTTAACGGTATGTTTATGCATAAAATAAAAACATTTAATTTATTAAATACAAATTTTTCCGTTTTTTCCTTATATGGTCCCATATTATTATATATCCATCTTATTGGAAATGAAATTAAGTATATTATAACAATTACATATTTTATTATTGAATAATAAAAAATTATCGAAATGGGAAATAAATAATTAAAATAATCATATATAATGGATTGTGGAATGATAATCGCTGCCAATAACAATAACAATACAAGCATTATTATACTGTCAATTATTAATAATTTTCTCATTTTTTTATTGCCACTGCCATATTAGGATATTTTTGAAAAATTATCCCGTATATCACTTTTATTTTGCCATGCCCTTAAATTGTAAACACCATTCAAATCGCCTTCTTCTGTTACCCTAATCTGTTCAGGAGATAAAATTGAAATATATCTTTTTAAATTTTTCCTTATGTGACGAGCTACTATCAAGTTATAAGTCATGCCAATAATATATCCTACACCAACATAATTATATTCTCCTTTCATATCACATAAACCTATTATTATGAATTTTCTGCAATTGAATGGACGAACTGGATATATGGAACAATTATCATCTTTTAGAAACGGACATCTAATTCCTGTATATTTTGCACCTATTAATTCATTTTTTCCGGCGTTTTCCTGTTTTGCTTTCAAAGAATTTAATTGTTGATATTTAATGTTATTTTTATCCAAATATTCCTTTATTATTATTGCTTCCAAATCGGAAATTGCTACCGGAATATCACAGCAAGATGAGCATCCTTTTTTACATGGACTATACTCTTGATATATACTGTTTAATTCATCAACATATGCCAAAAATTTTTTCATAGTGGATATTATATTATCCTTTCCATTTTTTAAGGTATATGAAATCCCGTCATCTTTACTTTCTTCCCTTAATTTGTTTGCAAAATCCATACCTCGTTTTGATTCAACAATTTTATATGCAGATTCCAAATCGGCTTCTTCCAATAAATCCTTAATTATTCTCTTTTCCAACTTGTAATGCGCCGGAATATCAATTTCCTCTTCAAAAAAACTGCCATTTTCGATTTCTTTGGCTTTTTCGGGTCTTAATACGGCATAATATCTTTTTTCTTCATTACTGACTTTTGATGTTCTATTCCGCATAGGTATATTTGTCATATATTTCCGCCTTATTTTTTTTCATAATGAATAATCATACATTTATATATTAATTTTGTCAACTCGAATAAGGGCATGGCAGAATCGAAACGAAGGTTCCTACGAACCCAGAGGGTGCGAACAGCTTTTGAATTGCCGCATACAGCCCAAGTTGCATAGCAACTTGGCAGTTAACGTTTGTTATGCGAAGTATCAACTTTTTTATTCTATATAATTAATACTTAATTTAATACCATTCAAATATATATTTAAATCACTACTGGAAATTAATTCAAATACTTCATTTTTATCAAGGTATTCTTTAAAATTTTCCGATACTGAATATATTTCTGAAAATGTTATTTTGTGTTCACTGTTAAAAAGGACATTATACACAATTACCCCCATATATGAAACTCCGGAGCCAAATATTTTTCTATATATATAATAATTGCCATTTTCATTGATTAATGTAAAACTTTGTCCGGCCCAATTATCATTTATTACAATTTCTTTATTAATAATTTCATATATATTATTATATTCAATATTATTTATACTTTCATTATTTTTCAAAATGTTTACGTTTTTTATCTCTTTTAAAGCACAACTTGTTATATTTAACAATTGTATAATTGTTATTATTATGATAAATATAAATTTCCTAAAGTTCATGTTTCATTCTACTTGATTTATATTTTTTTACCCTATAATGTCAAATGTAAATATAACAGGGTTTTCAAAATTTATATCTGAAGGCACTTCAACTGATTTAATTTTTAGTTTTATTCCCAATGCCTTTTGAAATTCATATAAACGCCCACCCGCACAATTTTCATAATAAAATTGAAGCGAAGTGGTAATAGTTCCTTCTCGCATATGTTTGAAACCATGATTACAGGTAAATGGTACAATTAAAAGATTATTATCTGTATCCAATATAACAGGTTTTGATGATGCTGTACTATATCCATTTCCTATAGTTTTTAAAAATATTTCCAATTTTTTATGAAGAGGTTTATCTGCATGAGAATTAAAAAATGCTTTACGTTCTTTATCATGACCGGTTCCAGGGCATCCTCCATGCTGTTCCCAAAGATGAAAAAGCTGTTCTTTGGAAAGATGTTTTTCCATTGCTTCTTTGAACTTATTATCACCTTCCCTGCTGCCTTTGTTTGGAACATAATGTTTTTCAATAATATGTTCAAATTTTGATATTACATCTTTTGGAATTTCATATTTTTCCATTTGCATTGATTTTAATACAGTTCTCATTACATATCTCCTTTTTACTTTTTTAAAAAACTCCGCCGTTCTCCATAGTTGTTTTGTTTACAAAGTCCATGTGGTATAATTTTTCCCAATGGTTTATATTCAATGTTCCTTTTGTCAGACGAATTGCCAGAATACAGCAATTTTCGTCTTTCTCATTATTTGCTTTGTCGTACCATTCGGCAAAAACTGTACGGAGTTTATCTCTTAACCCGGCATTTTTTGGATCTAATACCCAGCCAAGATTTTCACCTTTTCCAATGGCAGTAAACCATTCAAAACAGACCGCAACTGAAACCGCAGGATTTTTATCAATTTGCTGCATTTTTTTTGATTTTGCGTGTGTCGTAACATAAAAAACGCCGTCTGCATAATAAGCGTCTACATCGCGCACTACAGGCTGCGGGTTTCCGTCCGCATCAGGTTCACGAGCGATAGTCGAAAGCGAGACAACATTGTCCTTGCCATTGCCAAATTTCTCTTCAAGCAATTTAAGTCCTTCTTCATATAAATTCATCTGTAATTCCTCCATACCGTCAAAAATTGAATTCCTATAAAACATTTATCATATCACAATAACAGTTTTTTTAAATCCTTTTTGATATTTTTGGACATTTTTACAAATCTGAAACAGGAAACCACAAGGTATATCCGGTTTCTTTATTAAATGTCTCAAAATAGGGAATTTTATCAAAAGCCCATTTCAAGCCATTAGAAGCAGCGTCATAATCTTTTTGCGCATTCCATGCGCTGTTAACAACATCATCGTGATTGTCACATGAATTTATTTCACAATTGAATACAACGTATTTGGATTGAGGAATATTGATAACTTCAAAATCGCGCAAAATATCCAAGGGGTAATTTTCTTCAACTTCAATGCCGAGGCTCAATTCCCATTTTCTAAACCATCTGTATCCATTTGATTTATTACCGTCAATTTTTGCCTGTAAATACTTCTGCCATTTTTCTTTATTATGGAGTTCAGTCGGCAGATAAGCCCCTCCTTCTATAATCACATCGGGAATAGATATTGTTTTTTGCATAACTCCTTCACGTTCACAATTTTCATAAAATTCCTGAATACTCAAATTATTATGGTTTCTCCGTGCGCTTGCCCAAATACGATTGGGTTTTGCGATTATCCAGCTTTCAATATTTAATTTCCGGTAAATACCTTTTCGGTAATAATATTTATGCTCCTCATCGTGAATGAATTTACTGATATGATTATTTTTTGCAGCCACTTCATACTTTGACTTTCTGAATTTACCCGGATTTAAGGAAAAAACATCTTTGAACGCTCTTGTAAACGCTTCTTGTGATTCATATCCGTATTTAAAAGCAATATCTATGATAGACATTTTGCTGTATTTTAATTCAAATAACGTTTGTGTCAGTTTATACCAGCGTATATACTCGCCGAGCGTCAAACCTGTTGTTAAAGAAAAAATACGGTTAAGCTGCTTTAATGAATAATTGGCTGTCCTTGCCGCATCGTCGGAAGTTATGTTATTTTCAATATTACGTTCGATATATTTTTTTACAAATTCTGTAACTTCCATATAATAGTTCATATCTTTGTTAACCCTGTTTTATTGGATTATTTATTATCTTCGAATGTATTATACCATGCTCTTTCAGAAAATGTTTTATATTTAGGACGTTTTTCCTCTTTTTCCGGAATTCCAATCGGTAAAAAACCAACTACAGTATATTTTTCGGGAATATGTAATAATTTTGCTATTTCAATTTGTGTTTCAATATTTTCTGTAATATGACCTTCTATCCAACAACTTGCATATCCAAGAGCAGTTATTACAATCAACATATTTTCAATAGCGGCAGAATAATCTTGTACATTAAAATATACATCTGCATAGCCGGGTATTTTTTGAGTCAATATACAAATTCCGGCAGGAGGAATACTACCGCCAAAACCGTTTTTCCTGATTAAACCGGTCATTGTTTCAAGAATTTTTGGATCATCTAATCCAACAAGTGATGTTGTCTGCTTGTTACAACCGGAAGGCGCCGCAAGTCCGGCTTTAATTATTTTTTCCAAATCTTCCCGATTAACGGGTATATTTTTATAAGAATTGCGATAACTGTATCGTTTTTGAATACATTCATAAACATCCATAATTTTATTCTCCTTATTTACTTCCAAAAATCCATGCTACACCCAATGCTAAATATATATGCCCTAATTGAGCCGACCAACCTGCGGCAGCACTAGAATTATCAATATTTGAGCGTGTAATAAATGCCAGATTCCAACCACCCCTAATATCAATTGCCAGAGAGTTAATTACAAAACGCCAACCGAACATTATGTCAGGCATGAAACTGTATGCGAAATAATCTGTTTCTATACTGCTCCAAAAGAAATTTCTAAAAAATAAACCGATACTCAAACCACCGTTCCAATTTAAGAATTTATTTAGAGGATACCAGATATAACCTAATTGAATTTGCATATCCCAGATATCAGGGTTTTCAAGCCCTGTTGAAAAACGTACTTCTATGGAATTGGCTTTAATATAATTTATACCGCCGTATAGCGATATACCGTACTCCTGACCTGACATACCGCCGTATAATGTTCCGACAGTTCCTAAACCATTAGGCAAAAAAGATATTAACGCTATTGGGTTTATACCTGCATAAAACGATATTTTATGTTCATCTGCCGATGGGGATAGTATTTCAATATCATCAGCAGGCAGGACATGAAGACATACGACAAATAAAAATATTGAAAACAAATATTTAATTTTCACAATGAACCTCAAAAATACCATTTCATCTGAAATGAAACGGTTCGTTTAATTTATAGCCTTTTTCTAAAAGACTGATAATTATTTCTTCTACGGCAGCAGGAATCCATGAACGATTAAAATCGCCATGCGGTTTTCTTTGCAATTCAATTTCAGTACGTTCATGAGTATCACGACCGTCATGCAGTAAAATAATACCTCCATTTGATTCTACCGTTATATTTATAACTTCTTTGATTATATCTTTACTGCTTCCAGGAGCTGCATAAGAGTCCATAACGCTGACTGTAAAAGGAACCAGTGTGTACCCTTCTCCGGTAAATATCCTTTCATGCGACTTTTTATAAATGCCGCCTTGCGGGCGGTAAAGTTTTGGGAATAAATCCTTACCTAATACTTCCGATATTGCCCTTTCTCCTTTTAAAAGGTTATCTCTGAATTCTTCTTCACTTAAAAAATATACAAGACTGTCAGAATACCCATGATTGACAATTGTATGACCTTCGTTATACATTCGTCTGACAGTATCTGGATATTGCAAAGCATTTATGCCAATAAGGCAGAAAACTCCTTTTATATCGTATTTATTTAATACATCAAGCAATCTGGCGGTTGTTGTGTGATGATTATTCGGTCCATCATCAAAAGTGAATACTACCTGATACGGAAGTACGCCCAATGTATCATTGTCACTGATTATATTTAAGGTATCACACGCCGTAAAAACTACGGCTATAATCATAAAAAACATCCAAATTTTACTCAAGAAATTCCTCCTGTACTTTATTTACCATGTTATTCTTAATATATTGGAGTATTTAGTTTATTACAATAGAAAACTACCAAGATACGAAAAATTACTGCCAAAGTGCAAATTTAGTTCTCTTCATTCAATTTATTCAATAATCTGTTTGTAATTTCTGTGTCTTTTTTTACTTTAGAGACAGTGATTATTGACGTTATTATATATTGCCCTATGCACGAAATAATGAGAAGCCAAACAGGTACTTTTACAAACCAGCCGAATATAAATCCAAATAATAAAAGAACAGCAATTATTATGCTATTATCTGCAATGTTTTCTAAAATCGAGTTTCTAATTTCAAATTTATATCTTAAATACAGTGCCAAATGAAGCAATACATTTGCACCGAATAACTGCAAAATTGTCTTGATTAATATACGTTCTTCTTGAATAATTAAAAAATACAATGTTAAACCGATTATTGACGTTCCTGTTGTGAACATCATATTCATTATTGTTTTTTTCATGTTACTGTTTCTCCATTAAAATATTTTTTAAATTATTAAGATATTTTCTTGTTACATATAGCTGAGTTCCGTTTTTTAATACTGCTTCTAAATGACTGTTAGGAAGTTGTTTTATATTTTTCAATCTGTTTAAATTTAAAACACAGTATTTGTTTATTTGAATAAATCCAATATGCTTCAATTTTTCATAAATTTTGTAAAGAGGTTCTTTAATTAGATAACCGTTTTTTTCACAATAGATAAATGATTTTTTATCAATACTTTCAATATAATCGATTTCAGATGAATTAACTATTTTTACATTTCCATTTGATTGACAAATTAATTGAGTATCGGCAGATTTTATCAGATTAAGAAGCCTCTTTACAAATGTAGTTTTTTGCGGATATGTAATATATACTTCAATATCAATTGCATTTTCCAGTTGTTCATGTTTTATGACCATTATCTATGTTATATTTTACGATACTATTTGTCAATATATAATTTTGGCATATTTTCATCTGCAAACACTCAATATTTATGTCGCATAACGTTCTAGGTAACTGACGTTTTGCCAGCCCGAATAAGGGCTTGCGTAGCAAGACCAGGGCTGGCAAAATGTGGGTGAGGGAGGCGTGGGAATGAGCGCAGCGACTGACCTAGCCGACC
>Ga0209755_10000361_pt1 | contig 86202 bp, 71 predicted proteins | sample TergutCo191P1_FD_187301 | JGI IMG/M metagenome (GOLD analysis project Ga0209755, IMG submission 187301) | Cornitermes sp. P1 segment gut microbial communities from Petit-Saut dam, French Guiana - Co191P1 (SPAdes) (version 2) | ecosystem: Host-associated > Arthropoda: Insects > Digestive system...
ATAACTACGCTTAATCTTGGCCTCGCGGCTTCCGATCCAAGTTTTGGTACCGGCTGTTTGCTAAACTTTACCGGAGGTGGACTTGCACCACCCTATATTACACGCGCCGAACTGGCGCTATTAGCCCTTCAGGCAACGCACGCTATGCAGGGTCGTCTTGCCGCGGTTGTACCTGTACACGAAATCATATTCGTAGCTCATGTCCCGGAGCCAGGCATAGCTCGCACCGCGCTCCGTGGCGCTCCACCAGCGGCCGTAGTAGCCGGCATCGCCGAAGCTGCCAGCTGAGTAGCCGTCGCCGCAGGGCAGGGCCGAAAAGCCGTGTTCATCGGTACCGTTCCCACCACCACTCCAACCTGACGTAGACTTCAACTTCGTTCCTGCGTTATTATCATAATCTCCTGACGCATTAGGATCAACATACTTCACAAGAGTCTCCCACTCCGCATCACTCGGAACATGCCAACCGGATGGACAAATACCTTGAACCCCGCTGGGACTCAATGTTGAACTCGACGCTCCGTTCATCACCGTAGCCCAATCATACAAACGACCATAAGTATTACAGTTGGACTCCTGATTATTGTAACATACACTGCCACTTGCGTTATAATTCAAATTCTCTGCCATCCACATCTGCGAGCCTATCGTTACAATACGATATTGTTTACCGTCACTGTCAGTTAAAGTATTTCCAGATATCGTGGCATTACCTCTATCCAATTTGAAGTTAGCGGTAACGGTTGCATTACCGTTCACGGTAACGGATGTACTCGCACTTGTAGGGTCGACAATTGTACCACTACCACTCGTAATCATCCACCTATTGAATGTGTAACCGCTTGCCGGAGACGCTGTGATATCAACCACCGTTCCGGCAGTAATGCCCGATTGCGACGCAGGGCTAACGGTACCGGAGCCTGTACCGCTTGTATTTACGGTTAGCGTGTAGGTGGTGGCAGTGGGTTCGTACCCGCACGGATATCCATCCACGCAATCCGGCACCTCAACGCAGACGCACAGGAGAAGAGACAAAATACAGAATACGGCGCAGTATAATTTGCTTAGTGATTTTTTAATGTGTTGAGTCATTGGTCATCCCTTAAAAGAATATGTGAATGGTTATCCCGCCAAGCAGGGCGGCTATGCCGATTGTGTATGCGATATTACGGGCGCTTGCTGATTTCCGGGCTCCGCTGTAATTATAGTCGTCGATTCTGTTTTGCGCGTTTGCGTTCTCTACAAAACCGTACGCGATTGCCCCGGCGCCAACGACGTCTAACCCTATCCCTAACCACAGTGTGGAACTCCCGGAAGATTTGGGCGGGGCGGCAATCGCCTCTGGTTTTGGCGTGGCTGCGGTTGGGGCGGCTACGGGCGGAGCGACTGGTTGTTGCGGAGCTGCCGCAACCGGTTGGCTCGCTTCCATGAATTTTTGGTACATTGCAACGCAGACAGCCTTACTTTTCTCCAAAAGCTCTTCAAGGTTCGCCGTGCGCACAGGTTCGGCGGTGGCTACAAGCATTCCGTATTCTGTCTCGTATATCTCTACGGTGAGCGTGTAGTTGTCCCGAAACTTGCTTATTATCCCGCGCACTATGTAGTCAGCACCTATTTTGATGCCGAGCGATATCACGCAGTTCTCCTCAGCGCATTCTTCAAGCACAGCCGAGCCCATAGACTGGACGGTTTCAGACGTCATTACGCTATATCGGTCCCGCGGAAGGTTGTTTACGGCTTCGCGGCGGATCTCATTAGTTATTAGCCTCACCTCGGCCTTGCTTATCTCGCTGGCCGCGCCGGACTGCTCGTCTATCTGCGTCTCTACTACGGCAACGTTTCTTATCGGCACCTTGGGGCCTTGGGCAAAGGCCGTGGAGAATAGGAGCATTAATAGCAATAGGGCCAGCCTCTTCATTAAAAAAATCCTGTCTTTGGAGAAATGATGTAATTATATTATTGTTCTATAATATACCGGGAGGCTTGGAGGCAAGGCTTTTTTGGGATTTTTTTGGGGCGAAACAGGGCCATAGGGCGCCGGATTTTGCTGAGGGTTTACAGGTTGTTAATCTCATCAACCGAGAGCCCGGTCATTTTCGCGACTTTTTCTACGGGCATCCCGTCGCGTTTCATCTCTTTGGCGACTTCCGCTTTACCTTCCGCACGGCCTTCCGCCTTGCCTTCTGCCCGGCCTTCCGCCCGGCCTTCTGCCCGGCCCTTCGCACGCCCCCTCGCCCCTTCTTCCAGCATTAAGTTGTCGAGGTCGCACTGATTATCCTTAAAACGGTTGTAGGCCTCCCTCTCGGCAGGAGTCATTTTAAGGAAATCTAATTTTTCGGCGGCCTCTGCTATGCCGGCGGCCGTGAAGTCGCTGCGGACAGCGGATTTTTTCAGCACATAGATCCACTCATCAAAGCGGCCGCGCAGGTGATCGTCGAACATATTGGGCAATATAAGGTAGTATTCTGGGTGGATATCTACCTTTGCGCCCGTACCGGCAACCGGGGCCTGCGCGAACGGAATATGCTCATCGTCAAAATGAAGCCCGCAGAAGCCGCCGAACTTGCCGGAAAAAAGGTATTCGCGTTTTGCGCCAAGGTCGTAGTAGGCGATGTTTATCGAATAAACCTTTTTTATGTCGTACAACTTGCCCGTAGTAACCTGCTCGACTATGGCCTTGCTGACACCGAACAGTACCTTGCCGAAAAAGTCTATCAGCTGGTGGAACTGTATCTCAAATACGGCTATCTCGCCGTCGTCTATGCGCGCCTTGAGGTCTACGCGGTTGGTCTTGCCACCCGGTTCGGCCTTGTTGCTTTCGCTTTCGAGGATGGTGTCGACCGTGACCTTCCGGCAGAGGAGCTCACTGAGGAAGCCGCTCAGAATGCCGAAATCGGCCTTATCACGCAGTATGTACTTCATCGCGTAGTCGAGTGAGACAATTGTGCGTTCTTCCATGGGGCGCCCTTTCAGTTAGTCCGCCATATTATAAATATAATACAAAACGGGGCTCAAGTGGTTATTTTTCGGAAAAAACCGGGGGTTATAACTTTTCAAGCATTTATTGATTTATCCGGCGATTGATGGCTTTGTTCCCCCATCAAAACACCACTTGCAGTACAACAAACGCTATGGCCGCAACTATAACGCATATCACAACCGCTTTTTTCGCCGTAAACGGCGGCAGCGGGAGAAAAGAGGCCAGCCCCGACGGCGGTTTCGGTTTTCGCGGCGGCTGGGGGGCGGGCGCAGGGGCACTATTTACGTTTTTCAGCCTTTCCGTCGCCGCTGTTGCTATGCGGGAATCGGGGGGGCTGAGTTCTATTGCCGTTTCGTAATCAAGTATAGCTTTATCATACACTTCCTCTTTGTTATACGCGACGCCTCGGGCGAGATAGAGTTTAGCGTCCTCCGGGGTAATCCCTATCGCCGCGTCGAAATCTTCTATTGCCATTTCGAACTCTTTTTTCCGCCCGTACGCAATGCCGCGCAAATAGTAGAGCGCCGCGTTATCGGGGGCTACCGCGAGCGCTTCGTTAAATGACGCCATTGCGCTGTCGAGATCATCGGCGTGCATATATGCCTTGCCGTGCATTACATGCGAATTGATATCGGGCGCCGCAATTCCGTTGGCGGCATGAGCCTCAAGAATATCTTTTTTTTCTAATCCCTTTACTACGTCAAGCGGGGTGCGGCCCAAATCGCATTTTACGTTAATATCCGCGCCTTGCGAAATAAGGTATTCCAAAACATCTATATTGGGGTTGCTCACAGCGGCGTGGTGCAGCGGCGTCCAGCCGTCGCTGTCTATCTCATTGACATTCGCGCCAACCCCCTCAATCAGCAGCTGCAGGTCATCTACAGTCCCGCTTTTGGCGGCCTCTATAATATTTATGGGATACCCCCCAAAAGATGCCCAGGGGTCTGCGGTATCAGGCGGGGTTTGAGCGGGCGGGGGCGGGACTGTTTTAGTACCCAAAGTACATCTGATGCGCGTAGGCTCTTCTACTTTCCAGTTGCCGTTCGGCAGGCGCTTAACTTTTCCTTTCTCCGTCGTTTTAATCTCTTTTATGCGGTCGCTCTTTTTCTTAGGAGGATTTTCCATGCTGCAAGCCGCCGGCTTTATAAACTTGTCTACATCTTCAACCCACGCCATCACCTCTTTTGCAAGTTCGAAAACAGCTTCATCCTGCTTATCTGACGTATACACGAATTCATAATAAGAGATACCCTCCTCGTACTCTTCGGAGTACTTGGTACCATTAAAAACGCCGTCGGCGCTCGGTACTGAAAGGTAAAAATTGTTAAATTTCATCCACCTGTTTCCCCTTTAGGATATGCAATAATAGCGTATTTTAACTTTGTTTGTTATGCGCCATTTATCGCCCTCCAAAACAGCCTTGCCGCGCTCAATGGTCTCTACGCCGTTGTCTCTTTCGCCACACTGGTTCAACTGCTCGCAAAAGCTCTCCAAAGCGTCGGGGTTGCTGGAAAACTTTCTCACAACGCTATGTTTATCTACCACCGAAACGAAGGCTTCATTTTCATTGATTTTTTCGAAGCAATAGAGAGATATCCTGTCTAAAAACTCCGGCGAGGCGGTAGTTTTGAGAAAAACGCCCGCAGCCCCGTTGGCAAAGTAAAGGCACTCTTTTTTCGCCTCAACGGTATTTTGGCCGGAGTACTGCGGTTCCTGTCTTTCGATTGATGATACGGCAGGAGCATCATATACGGGAGCCGATACGGCATCACCGCAGCTGCCGTTATCTCCGCCGGTGCCGGCCTCAAGGCGGGCGATTTTTTCTTCTATACACTGAACTCTTTTCTCCAACGCCTGAAAATACGTTCCGGCAGTGTTAAGGACTTTCAGGAAGTCTCCGGCGTTATTTGTTCCTTCAGCCATATTCACGCTCCCCTATCTGGTCATTTTCACGATTTGTTCCGACAACTCCAGAATAATGCTCTTTAACGGCATAAAGAAAGATGTTTCGGTAATTTCGTCGTTCACCGGCTGCCTTTCTTCATCTATGGGCTGGTTCCTGCCAATACTGTCTTTGAGCAGCCTATCAATAGATATTTTGCCGTTATTTTCATCGAGCGCGTTTTTCGCAAGCGCTGTTACGCTTTTGCTTATGCAGAAAAACTCCTCGAAAGAGTAGCTTTTATCGTCGTTGAGCTTAAAGAAAAATTTGTGAAAATCAACAAGTTCCCTCTTTATGCACTCAAGGCCATCCCGGTAGTCCGAGTATCTGAGCGATTTATCATACTCCCTGTCTTTTATGCAGGTATAGATTATGGAATCGGCGCTCTTGCTCTCTTTGCTGGCATTTTCTATGTCTACTATGTTTGCCCTCAAACCGCCGTTGCAGGTAACCTCTTTGGGGTCTTTAACAAGAATAACCTCCAGATTCCTGTGTTCCAGACCAAGGTCTTTAAAGGCTTTTTGAGTAAAGTCATTAAGGTTCTCTTCGCTTCCGCCGCTCAAAATAGTCAACATTTTTGACGCGGTCCCGCTGAACATTAAATATTGCACGGCGATAGGTTTGCCGTCTTCCATCAAATTCTCGTGCTTTAATACCTTGGATATATGGTAGATCACGGCCATATAGAAATAAAGTATCAAAAACTTCAAATCATCGCACTGGTGCAGCTGTTCGGTATAAGAGAGGTCGGCGCGCATCTTTCTGGATATATCTTTACCTTTTGCCCAAAAGTCTATGGATTTTTCTACGGAAAACAGAAAAGCGTTTATATCGGACGCTTTGGCCCTTTTGGGATTCCGCAAATCATTCAATATATCCCGCGGTTTGGGGTAGTCTTTAAGTTTGTCGGCAAAATAGTCGGCGAATCTGAGCACAAAGCCATTTTTGTCTGCGGCCTGCGCGGCATAGCCATCCCCGAAAAGAACGTCCCCCGCGAATTTGAACGATGTCGTAGCCCTTAATTTCGCGTCCTGAAACACCGCGACGTCGGTTGTGCCGCCCCCTATATCTATGGATACTACCGCGCCGCCCAAAAAGTCTTTCTTGTCTTTTTCGGCAAAAAACGGCGCCAAAGACTCCCTGACCGAAACCAAATGGCCGCTCGGAACCCTCTCGCCCTTAAAAAAGTAGTCAGAAAAATAGGCATTCCACGTCTTTTCCAGCGTGGTTCTCTGCCCGCGGCCCATTGAACTGGGATAAAACCAAATTAAACGTGTCTCGCTCAATTTGCCGTTTTCAGACAAAACCTTAGCCTGTATAAGCATTATAATCTCTTCCAGATACGCGGCCATTTGCTTCCCCGCGTGTTCACTGCCGCTCCACTTAAGCGTGGTGGCTATGATATTGCCGAATTGAGCGGTCTTTTCATAACCAAAGGGTATATTGCCCTCCTGCAGGGTATCCAGGCCGTCTCCGTCGTCCCAATCTTCATCGCGTATATCTTCATTATAGGCGATAGCAGTCCTTTGCGGGAATATGAAGATATTATCATCCTTACTGTCTCTCTTCCCGATCCGCCTCGGCACGAACTCTCTGTCTATCAAATCTATTATGTTATCAGCGCCGCCGCCGCGTATGTTAAGCTCAGAGCCGGTTTCATCGTAAAGAGTGGCTATCGCGTCCCTCAGCTCAAACGCGCTGGGTTCGATATCTTCATTTACCTTGTACGCCACATAAGTGTTGGTATTCCCAAAATCCACCGCAAAGGTAAATTTGCTGGACCTGCTGTATGTAGGCCACTTGGGGACAATAAGCGCTTTTATATGCGGGTTGTTTATCTTGAGCTGAATAAGGTCAAATTCCCCCTTTATTTTATAATAATCCGAGGTGGAATCATACTTTTCGGTAGAATCCTTTTTATTAAAACGGCGCTTATAACCGGCGGAAAGGTTTTGCGTTACGGCATCCTGAGAGTAAAATTCAAGTTCATAATCCCGGTGCTGCAGATGCGCATCGGAATCTACAAGCTGTACGCGGTACTTAATATTAGCGTAATCGCCAACCTTTACAAACGGGAAGATGGTCGTCCCCACTTTTACATCTACAATCATCCCGCCGTCGGGGCTTTTTTCATCAGGCGTCTGGTTCAAACCTCGGTTTTTATACGTCCTGTCAAATATTATATCTCCCTTGTAAGCCCTTTTCCCCTCTTTGTCAAGCGGGCCAACCGGAATTCTAAGCGTTACCTTAACATCGCCGTTGTTTTGGGGCGTTATGGCAAGCTTAGGCTTTTGCGGGTCGGTTTCGCCGTCCATCAGGTCTTTAATAGAAAAAAACCTGAAAAAATCTAAAGAGAGCGGCAGCATATAACCCTTAGAATCCTTATCCGCCCTGCAGCCTCCGGTATAAAAACGGTCTGATATGGGATAAAGCGTACGAACGATGTACGGCTCCAAAAAATCGCCAACAGTCAGGTAATACCCCTTTATATCTGAAAATCCGGGCATATCCCTCTTTTCCATAAACGGAGTATCCACCTTGGCCTCAACTGCAATAGACGGCATAAAAGATGTTGTTCTTAAATAAGCCCACCCCGTTTTCGAAAAGCCGTTTTGCAGCACCAGAGGGAGCCGCGTATCGGTATAATTTTTGCCCGCTTTTATAACGAAGTCGCTTTTTAGCAGGTCATCCTCTATGGCGCTCGGCTTTCCGACGCAAAGCCCAATGCCCAAAATGTCGACCGGGGTATTCCCGCCTCCGGTATTCAGCTGATAATATTCATTTTCGAAATCGGCAACCGTGGGCTTGCCGGCATAAATATCCGCAAACGTGTCGCTCTGTCTGAGGCTTTTTTCCGCATAATCAAACATGCAGCTTAAATTTTTCTTAACCGCGTCGGGAAGGTTAGACTTGCAAAGAGCAAGCAGGTAATAGAACCATCTTTGAAAATCGGGCGTACGCTTATACAGCGGCAAAGACTCTTCGCCAAAGGCCACGCGCCGTTCCGCCATGCACCTTATATCCAATTTGGAAAGATCCGCCGCGCTTGGGCAAAAAAGTGTAACCGGAGACGTGCACCCTATAACGTCTCTTCCGTATTTGAATATGAAGATTTTCTTCATGTCGTCAAAATTATAAGTTTCCGCGTCCTGGCTCAAATAAAGGCTCAGCGATTCGGCGAAATCCCTGTGTTTTTTTGAGGAACTTTTTTTAAGCTCATCTATGTGATTCGCGTCGCCGGACTTGCGCCATGTCAAGATTTCCAATTTGCCGCCGCGCGCCTGGCTGTCGAATATATATTCCGCCAAATCCAGAGTGTGCGAGACAATACGCTCGTCAAATTTGCCGGCTTTTATATCTTCGCCGCGGTCCGCTGTCAACTGCTCATTTTTTGTTATGTTTTTAAACGCCGTCTGAACCAGATCAAAGCGGGCAAAAGGGCTTGGAACAGCGGTTGGCATCTCCGTACGTTTGCCGCCGTCAGGGTCTTTTATTCTTTCAATCTGAAGTTCGTCATAGCCGGTCTCGCTGACCTGAAAAAAATCCGACTGCCCGTCTTTATCCGCATATTTGCCAAGTACATAGCTCATTTTTTCGGCCCTCCGGTTTTATCGTTTAGCCCGTATAGTTCGTCAAGAAGTTTGTGCGTGGCGCCATGAAATACATCCATCATCTTTTTCTCCGCGCTCCATGACTTCTTATCTTTAGCTAACATATTAAGAAATGTCTCAAGGTCCATATACGCAGGGGGTTTGGCCTTTGAAAAAAGCTTTGCGATGCCGGTTTTGGATTCTATATCTACGCCTTTTATAAAGGAGGCCAAATCGGCATTATCAGCCAGATTAAAAGGCGCGAAACCGCGGTTGTTATCATGCAATTCTACGAGCCATTCATGGAAATCGTCAAAAAACCTCTTCAAGTTGTCCCTATAAAAACCGTCTGTCAGGAAGCTGTCGTCTACCTCCGGCGGCTCCTTTTTCCACTCTCTTTTTTTGCCGCGGTACTCCTCTTCCATATACTTCCTGAACAGGGCGAATTGAGAAAGTGGCATTGCCATAAGCCGTTGGGTTTCTGTTTTAAAATCAAAAAAGGTCGGGTTCGCAGTGTTCTCCTGAATGCTGAACTCATTGCAAACAGGGTATTTCGCCCTGCCTACGGCATTATCTCCGTCGGTATTTATTTCGCATTCTAAGCGATGATCATTCGCCGGTATGCTCAAAAAGTTTATAAGCGCAAGCGCTCCGGCCAATTCCACAAAGTGCGATTTGTTTTTTTGGCCGCCGTAACCGGGATCGTTATTATAGCTGTTTCCCGGATTGTCGCCAAGATAATACATTACGTTTACGGATTTGTTGCCGGTTACGTTTTTTCCGTAGTAATAGAGGGCGCTTTTGGTTTTTGCTATAAAATCGGAGTAATTTATGGCGCTGTCGTCATTTTTTTCCAGTTTAAAATAGGGTAAAACGGAAACCGCGCCTATCTTTGCGGTTTTAAGGTTTATGGAAGCGTCGCCCTTGCCATCGCGGATATTCTTCAGCAGGCACGGGAAGCCCGCCGCTCCGGTACCGCCGAAAATGGAGGATATTATGAAAATGCGGTCATCGTTCTCCGGCTTAAAATTGCGCGCGAAAGCGTCAAAAATTTCAGATTCCACAATCTGGTTGAGCACCACGCTGCCCACATTGGGATTACCGACAAAACCGATATCCATCTGTATGTCCAATAAATCGCAGTCTTCCCCGTTCTTGTTTTTTGTACTGCCGGAAAAGAGCAGCTCGGCAAGGGCCGCGTTTTCAGCGCCCATATTTCCGTGGTCGATATAGTCTCTGAACTTGTCTCCAGACCCGCTCAATCTGAACGTAAAGGTAGTTGTCGTGTCGGATTTATCGGGATCGCCGGATTTTAAATCTTCAAGCGTGTAGATTTTTGTCGGGAAAAAACCATTGGGATCGGAAATCTTTTTAACGTTCTTGTACCAATCCAGCATACGCACGGTTCTCTGCAAGTCTTCATTGCCGTAATGCGGGTCTATTATTATGGGAATAATATCAAAGTTGTTCTTTTCAGGCTTCACTCCGGACGCCAGCAAATGGGTTAAGGAGCGAAGCACCCTTGATCCGGTGCCGCCTATGGCAAAAACAAAACATTTCGGATTATTTTTCGACATAAACGCTCCCTCCTAACGCGGAATGGGGGTTGTATTGTAACAGTTCTTGCTCAATCTGCGCAAAAGCGGCGGCCAGCTCAAAATGGTAAATACAATAAAGCCAAAAATGCCGTTAACAAAAGCAAACATCCCAACTTCAGAGTAGTTAAAAATCACACTGATAAACTCCTCGTCACACCCATACGCATCCGCCCCGCCGCCCAAAAGCCCCCACAGCCTTATGAACGCGAAGGCGAAGTTAAAAACAAACGCGGAAGAGGCGAATATCCACCACCACTTGCATCCGTTAAAATTGACCCTGTCAATAATATGGTACTGCAAAACGTAAATAAACGCGGAACTTATAAGCATCACAAGGCCAAAAGATGTATACAGCGGCACACTGGTGTACGGGTCGGCGCAAAGGTCTTCTATGCCAGCAAGAAAGGCGGCCATGTTGTCTGAAAAAAACGGGTTCAGACCGAAGAGTTCGTAAATGTCACGAAACATTTTTATTTCTCCAACTGTATATTAAGGTTAATCGTTTGCAGCGTATGGCGCTCATCCATGGAAATGGTCGGGTAGAAAGCTGAATACACCCCTCCCACTATATGCAAAAGCCCAAAAGTCTTGCTTTGTTCGGATACGTCATTCCTTATCCGGGAGTCGTCTATGGAATTAACCTCTTTAACCCACGCGGGTATCCTGCCCATAACGGAGACCTTTACATCGCCCGACGTTACCCTTTCGGCAGTCAGGGAGATGCGGTGCTTGAAGTTTTTGGGCGGGCGGGCGTTTACGGTTAATTCGTAACCCTTAACGTGGTAATTGCCGGTATCGGCAAAGTACGCTGAATCCCTGAACGCGTCGTTAAAGTTCGCTTCCATTGTAAAATGGTAATTTGAGTTTCTTTTGGCCCTTTGCGCCTTGATTGAGCGGGTTTTATTATCAAACGAGTAGTTTTCCGACGCCACAATCCTGACCTCCGGATGCTTCTCCGCGGAAGCAGACTCAAAAATAAACCTCTCGCCCGTGAACCCGTTGCTGCTTAAAGTTACAAACATCCTTTCATTTCTGGCTATTTGGGTCAGATGCAGAGGCGAACCTATGAACCATATATAGTAGGGCCTTTGGGCGACAAGCCTGCCCACGTTATCACTCTTGCAGTTCCAGTAATTCCCGTCAAATTCGGACTCCATCTTCAATGCCAGCACCGCCAGATCCAACTCATCCGTTTTACGGGCGAACTTGACCCTTATGCTGTTCCTCTGCTTTTCCAGATACTCGGCAACGTTTACCCCCTTGCCCGGACTGAAGATAAAATCGGCGGCCAAAACGGCTACGTTGTTTTTGTTTACCGTTTCAAGGACGTGCCCGAAAATTACATCGAAGTCGGTGGTGCCGGTGTTGCCGCCGTTTTTCCTGCCGAACTCCATAAATTGATTGCGGTCTATCTTGTAGATGAAACTGTTCGCCGCGTCGAGATTGTCGTCTTTGACCGAATGGCTCACTTTCACGTTTACGTGGTTAAGGGTTATATCGCTGCCACGGAAACCGGACTTCAAGTCTGCCAGAAGCCCGAAAAGGGCGTCCTGAAACTGGCTTTTGGGCTTTATATAACCGTTCATGTTGGCCGTATTCTTCACGAAAAAATTTATATTAAACCGCTCGGAAATTGGATCCATAACGCTGCGCCTGTCCTGCGTTATGCCGTTCCCCTCCAAAGTCCGGCAGATATGGTTAGCGATGGAATCCGTATTTACCCGGCCTTCGGCGTCCTTCCATTTGGCCACGCGGGGATTTTTTGACTCGGAAACCCAATTTTTAAGGGAATCTATGTCTTCTTTGCTCAAAAAGCCGTCATTTTGGCGCAAATTCAGGATAGCATCGTTAAAAGGCTTCAGGGTGCCGGCGGATGACGCCTCTTTCTTATCGCCGCCGCAGCCGGCAAAGGCCAACATGGAGAACGCCGCCAGCGCGGAAACGAGTTTCACGGGCGACAGCCAAATTCTGGCGCGAATTCTGCACTTGCTCAAAATCCAAACCTCCCTCGCTATTGCTGTTAGCATAGCAACCCGTTGCGAATACTTAGCATACAGCTAAGGCAGTGCCGTACCCCCAAAAAGCGATATTTTCAAGAGCCCAGCACACACCCCAAACCGTATCAATTATACTATATTATAGTATACGAACATAACGAAAAACAATTTTTTTTGCTATTTTCACATTCCGGGGCGGCAACAGCAGGGGCGCGTAAGGGGTATACGGCCTGTTTCAGGAGGATTTGAACTTCAGCGCCCGGCCAACCGGCGCCGGATTTCAGGGTTTAAGTATAATCTTGGTCCTCTTGCCCGACGGTTTGGCGACCGCAATATACGTTCCCGGCGCCAATCCGCGCCGCGGGGTCCAAATAGCCCGCCACTCATCCTCATTGAACCGCTGCGCGTCGGCCTTTGCCACGAGCGCCCCGTTTACCGTGTAGACTGCCACGGAGGCGCGTTGCTCGAGTCCCTCGAACGTTATATGCTTTGCGCCGCGCTGGCTGCCTCCCACCGAAAACACGTTGGGAAACGCGCGCAGCTCTTTACGGGATGCGGCTTTGCGCCCGCGGCCCACGTCCAAGTACGATATGCCCTCGTCGGTTACTATCCACAGACGTCCGCCCGCTCTGTCTAACGCGATGGAGAGCACCTCGTTAGACGGCAATCCGGACGACTCGTTGATCCACCTGCGCTCGTTAGTATTGAGGTCGAACCGCAAAATACCGTCCGTTACGGTGCTCAACCACAGCACGCTGCCCCTTACGGCCAAACTTGTGATGTTGGTGAGCGTACTGTCTACAGCCTCCGTCCTCACCGCGCCGCGCGCGACCCTCCGCAGACCGTTCGAGGCGGCTATATAAGTCGTACCGTCTTCCCCCGTTACAATTGCCTTGACTTCGCCGTAGTTGGGGAATGTGGCGTTTATTGTTATCCCGTTGGCCAGCGGGTTACCGTCATGGCTGAAGATTGTGAGGCCATTCTCTTTGTCGTAAGCGAATATCCTGCCGTCCGCATCTACATTAAGCGCCGTTATGTTTTCGACCTTGTAAGGGGCCTCGGTGAAAAAGCGCCTGTAGCGGGCCCGCATTGGCTCGTGCTCAAGCGATAAGACCGGGTCGTAGCGCGGATCATAACAGAGGAGGCTGCCGTAGTCGCTACCCCATATAGAAACCCAAAGGTACCCGGAGGAGTCCCGCGCCAACGCGTCGGACTTGCCCCAAATAATGTATCCGGCGCTGTTTCGGATGTAGGCTATATCGCGGAAATCGGCATACCCTATTGCCAGCTGCCCCACCGTATTTCTAACCGGGTCTATATGCTTTACGTTGCCTCCGCTCGTACCCGCCCAAAACGAGCCATCACTCCAAACGGCCCCCCCAAGCGCGGCTGCGTCGCCGACGTATCCGAACTGGTCCCGGTAGGTAACGTTATTGTACAGATGCCACCGCGAGCCGTCGAACCGGTAAATCCCGTTATGCCACTGTATGTTCAGGTGCGACGCCATAGGCAGGAACCAAACGTTGCCGTCGTTAGCGGAGAAAACGCGCGAGGCCCGCCGCAGCGTCATGCCGGTTTCCTCTATACGGTGCTGCACCGGCGGGAAATACAATCCCCCTTCGCCCATCTCGCCTGCCCATGAGTAATAAAAGCCTTCAAGAGACCCAATCCAAAGCCGCCTGTCGCCCTCGTTAAAAAGCTTCTGTATAGTGCCCCACGGCGTAATCCGCGCCCCGGGGAAACGCCTGCCGCCGTGCGTAAGCCACCCGCTGTCGGCGGCCGCTATCACATACCCAAAAAAATCGGCCGCAGGCGTGGAATGAGCCGACAGGGTGTCGCCGGCGCGCACAAACGCCTGCACGGAGAGCGTGTCGCCGGAACGGACAACCCCCTTCACGGGATTGGTACGCCCGGTTTTCCAAATACCGGGATCGTAAAAATTCCGCTGGGATAGCGGGACTATATCCAAACTGTCCAAATAAGCGACCCCATCTTCGCATCCGAGCAGGAGCATACTCCCGTAAACATCTATCGTATTAACCCGCTGATTGGTGAAGTTAGCGATCCGCGCGGCGTTGCGCACGGCTACGCCCTTGACCGGGTCAAAGAGGCTTACCCCCTTGATAGTCCCTACGACAATCAATCCATCATGGCTATACAGGGAGGTGATGCCCCAGTCGGATATCTTATAGTTGGAGTATGTGGTAAACCGCCCTCGCGGCGTCATCCGGTAGAGGTACCCCTTGCGCGAGCCAATCCAGATGTTCCCATCGTCGTCGCGGCAGAGCGAGGTCAGATGGAGGTCGGGGAATATGCGGCTGTTGGCGAACATCTCGTGGGCGGCGGTATCTTTGAAATTGTGGAGACGAAGGCCCCCGCTCGTAGCCACCCACATAGTATCGCCCCACTTCAGGAAGTCGTTGGCGGTAACCGGAGAGCTGTAGCTGGTGATGTTTTCGGACGCAAAAAGAACCGGCGAGCAGCAAACGAGCGCCGCCAGAACGGTCTTGACGAGAATGTTTGTCTCAGGCTTAATCGGTATCTTCATAGTTAATAAAAATATATTATGTCCCGCTAATATAAAAATCAATACCTTAAAATATTGTTTTGACCTTTAACCCGAATTCCGGCGCGGCCGCGCCTGCGTCATGTTAACTCTTTAATCAGGCAGCACGTCAGCCTCGCCCGCCGGGCAAATTAAGATTCATACAACTCAGCCACATTGTACCCCCTTAACGTTCATCTGCAGGCTGACTTTGCCGTTCCACTCGTTCTCCTCCAGCCCGAATACGACATTCACCGACTTGGATTTGCCGACCTCCGAGAATCGATCACCCATGTTGAAAGCTATGGCGTCCATTACCGCGTGTCCGGCTGTCAGCGACATTTTCAGGTGTTTTTGGCCCACAATCCTTGGCGGGTAGCGGTGCCTCAGGCCGCGACAAAAGAGGTTGGGGCGCATATTGCCGGGGCCGAAGGGCTCCATTTGGTTGATTATGCGCAAAAGTTTGGGTGTCAGCTCATCTATGGAAAGCTCCACATCGGCTGTAACTCTGGGCGCAAGGTCCTCTATGGATACTTTGGATTTTACAGTGGCGTTGAACTTTTCACGGAACGCATCAATGTTATCGGCGCGCAGAGAGAGGCCCGCAGCGGCGGCGTGCCCCCCGTAGGCCTCAAGCAGATCCCGACACTCATCAAGCGCCTCTAAAAGATGGAAGCCGGAGACGCTGCGGCCCGAACCTTTGGCAAGGCCGTCTTCGCCTATGGATATAAGGATAGAGGGGCGGCTGAACCGCTCAACCACCTTGGAGGCGACTATCCCTATAACCCCCACGTGCCAGCCGGGGTTCGCAACTACCAGCCCGTAGCACTCATCGGGGGCGCAGTTATCCTCCACCCACTTGAAGGCCTCCTCGGCGGCGAGGCTGTCAAGCGACCGGCGCTCAATATTCGCCTCCTTAAGCTCCGCGGCGTAGATAGCGGCGAGGGGAGCGTCATCGGTCAGCAGCAGCTCCACCCCGCGGCGGGGATCTCCCAGCCGGCCTACAGCGTTTATACACGGCGACAACTGGAAAACCACCTGACCCGTCGATAAATTCTTGCCGGTAAGGCCCTGGGCCTCTATTAGCGCCCTGAGCCCGATAACGGACGTTTCCCGCATCCGCTTGAATCCCAGCGCCGTAATGAGGCGGCTCTCTCCGGTCATTGGAACGATATCGGCTGCGGTGCCGAGCGCCGCGAGATCCAGCAGGTCTGCCCATAAATCGCTGCTGCGGCCCGTTATTTTCGCGAGTCCCTGACAAAGTTTGAGCGCAACGCCTACGCCGGCCAGAGACTTATCGGGATAGGCGCACCCGCGCAGCTTGGGATCGATGATAGCCAGCGCCGGCGGCAAAACGTCCTTGGGCTCGTGATGGTCGGTGATTATAAGGTCTATGCCCAACGATGCCGCCAGCTCCGCCTCTTTACACGCGGTAACGCCGCAGTCTACGGTAATGATAAGCGCCGCGCCGCCCTCGGAGGCGCGGCGTATACCCATCTCAGACATCCCGTAACCCTCGTTCAGCCTGTGGGGCAGATAATAATCGCAGTCGCAGCCCAAACGCCTCAATACCCTGAGTAAAAGCGCGGTCGACGTAACGCCGTCAACATCGTAATCGCCGTATACAATGACTTTTTCCTTATTGTCAATAGCATGTTTTATACGATATGCCGATTTTTCCATATCGGCGAAGAGAAACGGATCGTAAAAATTATCAACATCGGAGCGAAAAAAATTTCTGCACTCATCGTATGTCATTAGCTTCCGGCCAACAAGAATAACCGCGGCGGCAAGCGGGATGCCAAGCTCGTCCGCCAATCTCTGCGCGGCCGAGGCGTCAACATCCCTCAGGCGGATTATTTCCCGCAGGGCCGAAAAGCTCATGATTGAGCCGCCGGCGTGAACAAGGCGTTCAGGTGGCTGTCATCTAACGGTATCACCAATTTTTCTACGGCGTTGATCCTGTGACCCGACAGACTGAACCGGTAATCATCCCACCCCATTTGCAGCGACAGCTGACGCTCAAAGCCGGCGCTTATGCCCGGAGTCATCGGCTTGAGGTAAACTATCAACGCTTTTATCAAATTGACGCATGTTACAATAACAATCGCGGCGGCGTCCTTGTCCCCCGCCTTGATGGACTCCCACGGCTTGCTGTCCTGAAAATATTTGTTGCCGATACTGCCGAGCGCGTGGATCTTTTCAACAACGAGCTTGTTGTCGCCGCTCTCGTACCAGCCCGCTATCTCCTCCGCCGCCGACTCTATCTGCGAAGCTATGGCGTCATCCCATTTGGCGGCGGGAACCTGATTGTCAAAATACCTCTCGCAAAAAACCATCGAACGATGGTGCAGGTTGCCGATGTTGTTGACGAGCGTCGTGTTTACGCGCGTGATAAGCTCATCCTTATTAAGATCAAGGTCCGCGCTGTTAGGCGACAGTTTCGACCCGTAATAAAAGCGCAGGAACTCTGCGGCTTGCGGATGTTCAACTTTTTCGAGGTAATCGCGCGCCAGAATAAACGTCCTTCTGGATTTTGACATCTTCTCGCCCTGAATATTAAGAAAACCGTGTATCCTCAAACTTGACGGCACGGCAAAATCTGAATTATCCAGCATCACCGGCCAAAAAAGCGCGTGGAAATAAACTATATCCTTACCTATAAAATGGACGACCTCCGCCGGCGCGCCCTTTTTCCAATAATCCATAGCGCTGCCACCGTGATCCTTGCAGTACCGCTCGGTTGACGAGAGGTAACCGATGGGCGCGTCCATCCACACATAAAAGAACTTGTTCTCGGTGCCGGGGATCTTAAAGCCGAAATAGGGGCCGTCCCTCGAAATGCACCACTCCTTGAGCCCTTCGTCTATCCACGTCTTAACGAAATTCCTCATGTCGGACTGCAGCACACCGGGCCTGTTGATGAACTCGCGCAAAAAATCCTCACGCTTGGCAAGCTGTACGTAGATATGCGTAGACGACCGCATCTGCGGGGTGTTGCCGCAGATACCGCACGCCGGGTCGATGACATCGACCGGTTCATATGTCGCGCCGCATACCTCGCATACGTCCCCATACTGTTTGGGCGCTTTGCATTTGGGGCAGGTGCCTGTTATGAATCTATCCGGCAGAAAGCGCTTGTCGTGCTCGCAGTAGTATTGGTTGATCTCTTTCTCGATAACAAGGCCGTTTTTACGCAAATTCTCGTATATCAACTCGGCATAATGCCGGTTTTCATCTGAATTGGTCGTATAATAGATATCAAAACTGATATCGTACCCCGAATAATCCTTAACGTGGCTCTCGCGCGCCTTGCCTATCAGCTCCTCCGGCGTAATGCCCTGACGCAGCGCACTCAGTTCAATCGGCGTACCGTGGGTATCATCGGCGCATACATACAGCACATCGCGCCCGCGCAGGCGGTTGTACCGCGCGAAGATATCGGTTTGTACAGCCTCAAGCAGGTGGCCGAGATGTATGTCGCCGTTTGCGTACGGCAGGGCACTTGTTATAAGTACGCGCCGGCGTTCGTTATTGTTAACTGCCATAACCATCCCCTCTCAGAAGGATGCATCCATATAAGGATACAGAAATTATTTTTGCGGATATTTTTCCGCCAACCCGCACATCCGTATAAAACAAAGATGCGAAAATGTCCTCACGGCTTAACGGCGTTTCCAGTCACTCCGCTTTGCAAATCTTCCGGTTCTAACCACTCCTGCGAATCGCCAAAGTGAACTAAGCCCTTATTTTGGAATATGTTGATGTAATTGAGCGTCCCTTCCTTGTTACCGTAGCGGATTCTCGACCCGACCGGCGGAAAAGTGCTGAATATCTCTATGTACATCTCATTCTCGTACCTCAAACAGCAGAGCAGACGGCCGCAGTTGCCGGATATTTTGGTAGGATTCAGCGCAATCTGCTGGTCCTTCGCCATCTGTGTAGTTATCTGCTCGAATTCGTTGAGGAATGCGTTGCAGCACTGCTTGCGCCCGCACACCCCGCAGCCGCTTATCCTCTTCGCCTCGTCGCGCACGCCTATCTGGCGCAGTTCTATGCGCGTGCGGTAGACCGACGCCAGTTCCTTAACAAGCTCCCTGAAGTCTACGCGCTGCGCTGCGGTGAAGTAGAATGTGATTTTGCTGCCGTCGAACTGCATCTCTACGTCAACTAGCTTCATTTCTAGCTTGAAGTGCTTGATCTTCTCGCGGCACACCTTAAACGCGGCCTTCTCTTTCTCCTGATTTTTCTTCAGGACTTCGAGGTCGTTCTCCTGCGCCTTGCGGATGATGCTGCGCGTTTCGCCCTTGCCGCGCTTGAGCTTGACCAAAGAGCCTACGCATGAGGCCTTGCCCAAATCCTGCCCGCGCTCCGCCTCCACCACTATATACTCGCCCTCGAGGATTTCGAGGTCGTTGCGGTCTTTGAAGATCGCCTTGCGCTCGCCCTTGAAAACGACTTCCACCAGCTTACTGTTCTTTGCCATTCAGCATCTCCATTAGATTACACGCAAAATTTACCATAACCATCATGGGGTTCCCTCTGGCCTTAAACGCGCCCAAAGCATTCTGACAAAGCGACAAATATCGCTCAATGTCGTTCGCCGCGACGGTTTTCGGGAGGCCAATCTGATAAGAGGTCCCCAAACTAATATAATTCATTGACGCGCCGAATTTCTCAAAAAACGCAAACCTCATAAGTTGGATGAGACAGTTTAGCGTTTTCTGGCACAGCGCCGTGGCCGAAGCGGAATCTCCGGATGCGAGACGCTCGGCGGCCTGCGTCGCCCCGTCCCAATTGCCGCAAAGGGCATCGTTCCACAGGGCTGCGGCATATTCATAAAACTCCTCCCGTGCATCCTCGTACTCCTCAATCGCTACGCCGAGAGAACCGCAAACAGATGCGGTTTCGACCTTGGGATCGGGCGTAATCGGGATATTTGGCTCGATTTCGGGGGTGATATCCGCGTTAATGCCTTCTTTGACGACCGGTTCCGCATTACTGCCTGCATCGGTACCGGCGGGCGTATCCGTACCGGCCGCCCCCCCGAACAGGTCATTGCCAAAGAGGTCGTTCCCGAACAGATCGTTATCCGAAGCGCTGTTTTTGCCCCCTTTTTTACCGCCTTTCCTGACTTCTTTCTTGACAAACGTAATAACTTCAGGTTCCTCGGTGACAACCTCCTCCCGCCGCCCCGGCCCTATGGCGCCAGCACGAACCCGCTTATAAAGCTCGGACTTGATGGTATCCGGCGGCAGCAGGGCGAACCGCATTGTCTGGCAGCGCGACAGTATGGTCTGCAAAACGGAGTGCGGCTTATCCGTCAAGAGTATCATAACGGTCCCCGGCGGCGGCTCTTCCAGCGTTTTGAGCATCGCGTTGGCAGCCATGTGGCTCATGGTATCAACCCCGTCTATGATCACCGCGTTTGCCGGCCCCTCGGTCCCGCCGCGCATTATCGCGCTGTTTGCCTCGCGTATCCAGTCTACGGGTATGCTCGGCGGGCCGCTGTACTGCGGGAGCCTGTACGGGTCGCCGATACGCCGCTTCGCCTCCGCCCCGGCAAACGCCCACCCCTCGTCGGAGAGGGAGCCGCCATCCTTCTTGTGCTCGTTTTGGAGGAACAGCGGCATTATAATATGAAAATCGGGATGCGAGTACGAGGCGACCTTTTTGCAAGCGGGGCACACACCGCACGGGCGCGCCTCGCTGTGCCGGCACAAAAGCGCCATGGCGATATCAAGAGCCGCCGCGAACTTGCCCGTACCGCGCTCTCCGCAAAACAGATACGCATGGCCGAGCGCCCCGACTTGAAACGCCTGCCCGATAACGCTTTTAACACGGTTCTGCCCGACTAACTTATTCCATTGTAATATCATTTTTCCAGCCACTCCTCCGGATTCAACGACTCAATCATCTTTTTAATCTTAAAATTCAGCCTCGGCCCGCTGTACGTCCCACCAGACCTGCCGACCTCCTCCCCCATTGCCACTTTCTGGTCCTGCTTTACGCTCACCTCGTCGAGGTTCGCGTATATCGTATAGTACCCGCCGCCGTGGTCGAGGAGCACGAACCTCCCCAAACCGCGCATGGAACTGACCACCGCCGTCCCGTGCGCCACGCTTTTTACGGATGACCCCCGCACTGCGGCAATATCTATGCCATCATTAACGGTAACCGTCCCATAAACAGGGTGCACCACCCTGCCGAACCTGCCTATTACCTCACCCCGCAACGGCCACGCCAGTTTTCCTTTTCTTTTCTCGAAGTTGATGAGCGCCTGCCGCTCATCCTCCTCCCTCGCAGTCTTTCTTCTCGTCTCAAGGAGCTTTATCAACTCGTTAAGCTCACGGTGCGCCGCCTCAAGCTCCACAACCATCGCCTCCGACGCGCCCCTCTTCGTGCGGACCTCGTCAAGCAGCGTACGGCGCATAAGTTCTTCGTCTACCAGCGCCAGCTGCTCCTTGCGCTTGTCCTCCAAAAGCTTAACCAACCCCGCCTTGTTCTCCTCCTGCGCACTCCTCTTATCGTTTACCTCGGCGATGCCGGTGTGAATGGACGCCGCAAGCTGCCTGTCGTATCGATTCAGGTCCTGAAAATAGCGCGCGCGGTTGACAAACTCCGTCGGGTTCCTTACCGAAAGGAGCATCTGCAACTGGCTGATCTCGCCACTCATATACGCGTTGCGCAGCCGTTTCTTCATAAGTTCCCGCGCGCTGCCCAAATCGGACTCCGCCCGCACAAGCGAGTCAGCCAGCACCGCTATCGCCATTTCCGTCGTGTCAATCTGCCCCTGCACGAGCGCCATATACCGCCTCGACGCGTTGACGTTCCGCTCTATCTGCTCCAAGCGGCTAAGGTAGTTCCCCTCCTCGCTCTGCAGCCGCCTTACCGCCGTGCGGCCCTGCTCAAGCACCGCCCTTATGGAGTCGAGCGCGGCCTGCGTCTGCTTTATCTCCCTATCCACGCGTGACACCGCCGATTCTGCGGCTTTGCCCTGCTGCGGTGCAGCTTTCTGCGAAGCCTTTTGCGGCGTACCCTTCGCCGGCGCTTTCTGCTGCGGCTTTTGAAGCGCTTTTTGCTGCGTACTGTCCTGCTGTTTCTGCAAAGACTTCTGCTGCGCCCATAGCGGAGCGGCGCCTATCACCGAGGCGATAAGCGCTGCCGCGGCCGCAAGGCGCGCTAAACCAGAAATTTGCGCACCGCGAGCCAGCTGCCGAGCCACCCGAAATACACCCCTATCAATATGATTAACGGTAAATAGGAAAAATACCAGTTTATTGATATATGCGCCAGAAACACCCGCGCTGCAACCATCGCGCAGATACATAGCACGCTGCCTATCAACCCCTGCAGCATCCCCTCAAGCAGAAACGGCATCTTGATGAACAGGTCGGTCGCGCCTACATAGTGCATATTCCTCACTAAATCCCTGCGCGCGTATATAGTGAGTTTTATGGTATTGGAAATGATGGAGTGCAGCGCGAGCATGATGATAAGGCCGGCCGCCAGCGATATGACATAGAACCGGTCGCGCAGCCGCGTTATCGTATCAAGCCACTCCTTGGAGTAGCGGATATCCACAATGCCCGAAAGCGCCAATATCTTTTCGCGCAGCGCGGCGACGGCGTCCGGCGACTGGCTATTTTCGTGCAGCAGTATATTAAGCGACGCGGGGAACGGGTTTTCGTTTACCGCCTCAAGCATCTCCCTTCCGTAAAGCGTCTCAAAAACGGTCCACGCGCTGTCTTTGCTTATAAAAAAAATCCCCTTGACACCGGACATCTTACTCACCGTGTCGATAAGCGACGCATGAGCAGACGAATCAACAGACGCGGACTCGCTCAGGTAAACCACAACATCGGCGCTGTCGCTCGTGCGCCTGAGAACCTCGTCAATATTCATGAGGCCGATAAACACGCCGCAAATAAGGAACAGCGTCGCCGTGATGGTCATAATGGAAACGAAGGTCATCAGCTTGGCCTGATAGAACCCACGAAACGCCTCGACGATAAAATATAAGATTTTTCTCATGGTATTTGATATGGATACGGCCCAAAATCCGTATCCGTACTTATCTGTTTGCCGATATCAATAATAATATAAATTCAATCGATTAAACATTATATCTGTGCCGCAGTGCGGGTATAATATTTAATCGTGTCTTCAATAATCACCGGCCATAAATAAAACGCGCCGGCGCAGTCAACGGGCAGCCATCAATGAACTCTCATAAATCCCGTTTCCGTAACTTTCATTATCAACACCTCGCTGTTCGCGCCCGTCTGCGGATCGAACGTTACCATACCAGAAAGCCCGCTGTACCCCTGCACGGCGGCGAGCGCCTTTCTCATTTTGCCCACATCCGCCCCGCCGTTCTCGTTTATCAGCTTGACAATCAGCTGCGCGGCGTCGTAGCCCATCGCCGAGATGCGGTTGGCGTCGGAATTGAAGCGGGCCCTGTGCGCGGCATTGAAGTTTGTCCAGGCCTCGCCCGTCTGATCAATCTGGGGTCCTACAGATATTATGGCATTTTGCACGTAGCGCTTACCTTCCGTGGGCACACGCGGGTCGTCCCACCTGCCGGCGCCGAGCATCTGCGTGCGTATGCGCTGAAACACCACCTGCGGCGCGAGCTTCACCACATCCTCATAATTAAGCAGCGGCATAAAAAGCCCGCCCACGGCGAACGTGGTGTCGGCGTATCGAATGCTGTCGGCGCGGGTGACCTGAGTTATCCGCTGCATATTGCCCCGCTCAACCGCTATCGCCTCCAGGCGGCGCATGAGCAATCTGGAACGCAAACGCCGCAGTTCCTGGGTAAAATCGTGCTTGCCCTCATCAAAATACTCCTCGTGCACCGTCTCTATGCTGCGCCTGGAAAGCTCCTCCTTAAACGCCTCTGCCATAGCGTAGCCGAACCCACTGTTGGGAGCTATAATCGCGAACTCGCGCACATTGAGGTTCTCCACCGCGTACCTCGCGAGCTTGCGGGCCATCGCACCGAGCGTTACGTTCATCTGGAAGATGTTGTCGCCTATGGACGATATCCCGTCCTCGTTGGCGGTGGGGGTCAGCATCACAATATCTTTCCCCGAAAACATCGCCGCGCTGACTGCTGCGGTGTTGGAGAGGATGGGGCCTATGCAAAACTGCGCATGATCCTTCGTAATCAGCTCTTTAGACCTCTTCGCGGTCTCTACCGGGCTGCCCTTGGTATCGTACACTATAAGTTTAACGGGATTATGCGAACGCGCGTTGTGGTCGTCGAACGCGAGCTTGACCCCTTGCAGGATGAACTGCCCTATCTGCGCGTCCTCGCCGGTTATGGGCGCAAGGAGGCCTACCTGCACCGGAGCGCCCTTATGCTGATCCTTGGAAACCCTGCCCAAAAAATCCTTCACCTGCTCGGTGTAGCGCGAGCGCGGGTACATCCTGCGAAACTCATCGGCGCTGTTGCGGGCGCGCACCGTCTGACCCGACGCGAACAGCTTCTGTATCTCGTAAAAACGCACGATCTCAAGCAAAACGGCGTGCAGCTCACCCTTACTCGAAATGGTAGAAAGCTCGTCTACACTTAACGACCGGCCGCATACGTTTTCGGCGTTAACAAGCGTCAGGTTGAACAAATCCGCCGAAAGGCCGAGGTTAAGCGCATTCGAGAACGATGTCAGCGCCTGCGCCGGTTTAGCCTGTCTGGCGTACGCCACCCCCTGAAGGTAGGCGAGGCGAGGCACAAACGGCGCGTCCGGGAACTGCTGGTTGTACATATCTATCAGCCGGTGCACCTGCGCGTTCTCGCCCTTGCGCATATAGGCCTCGGCTATAAGCGGCACCAGCGTAAGCGACTCCGGGTCGCGCCCGTGGCGCCGCAGGTGCTCGCGGATCAAAACGATAGTGGAATCGTACTGCCCGGCGGCGTAAAACGCCCGCGCCTTGCGGAACAGCGGAGACCCCCCCTCCGGAATCCCGGCGGCATAAACACCCGCCGCGCTGAAAAGGCCTATCGCGGCAGCCATCAACAAATATTTTTTGGTCATGATGGTAATCCTTATCACTATATATCAACCTGTTATTATTGACATCGCAACATCACAAAATTACGTCCCGCAGCAATGCCGCACCCCAAATCACTCCAGCACGTACCGTCCAAATTCGGCCGTGTCAACGGCACGCACGCGCTCCCTGAGCTGCTCCGCCTCGGTCTGCCCCCGCTCAGAAGCCCGCTTCGCGAAAACCTCGTCGCGCACAAACAGCGGGGCACCGCACTTGAGCGCCAGCGCCACGGCATCGGCGGGGCGGCAGTCTATCACCTTGAGCGACAAGCCCGACTGAATGACGATGTACGACGAAAACACGCCCTCATCCGAGGCATCGCTTATAACCACCCTGTAGAGCGTTCCGCCCAACTGCTCAATGGCGATTTTCACCAAATCTATGGCAAACGGCTTGTCGACCTGCACCTGCAGCGAATGCATCGCAATCGCGTTCGCCTCGACAATATCAAGCGGAACCGCGACGGAACGCGCCCCGCTTATCTCCTTGAGTACAACCAAAGGCGTGCCCTTCTGCGTATCGGCCGCAAATGACGATATCTCCACAGGTACCAGCATCAGCACTTTTCCCTGACTGTTTTTAGGTATAATATCCCCAAATGATAAAATATATCGGGGCAAGGGGATACATGAAGATTTTTTTATTTGTGGCGATTATTTTGCCGCCGGGCAGGGTTACTCGTCGTCCTCGCCCATATCTATTTCCGGCCCGCCGATGCCCGCCGCGTCGTCGGCGTGGGTATCCGCCGGCGCCTGAGCATTCATGGGAGGGGTGGGGACGGAGGCCGAGACCACCTGTTTTTCGGCCTCCTTACCGCTCCTTATTATGAGCCTGCGGCCCACTTTAAGCGGTGTCCTTGTGGTGATGCCGTTCAGGCGGCAGAGGTTGACGGCGGTGGTGCCATGGCGCCGGGCTATGCTGCCCAAGTTGTCTCCCCTGCGTACTACATAATATACTGTTTTCCTGACTTCCGTCAAATACTCGAAGTTATCCCGCGTCAGCATCAGTGTATCGCGCTTAAGCGCATAGGTGTTGTCGAAGTCTATGATATACTCCGGGTTGAACGGCTCGCCGCAGTAGCGTATTTCGAAATGCAGGTGCGCGCCTGTGGAACGGCCGGTATTTCCGCCCAGACCCACGGCCTCCCCCGCCTTTATGTGCTGGTTTGGCTGGACCAAAACGCGCGACATATGCCCGTAGACCGTCTCAAGGCCATTGTGGTGGCGCACCACCGCCACGTTACCGTAACCGCGCCGGTCGAACTGTATCACGCGGACTATGCCGTCCAAAGCGCTGCGGAGGGTATCGCCCGTAGCGAGCTTTACGTCTATGCCGTAGTGCCACATATAGCGGCGCAGACCAAAACGCGACGTAACGTAATTTTTGATCGGGTGCACGTAGAATTTACCGTGCGCGGAGTCTACAAGCGGGATCTTTATAGTATCGCCGGGGCCGAGCGTCCTGTAGTCGAAGCGGCCGGAGTTTATGCGGTCGTTGCTCCAGGCAAACAGCGTGTCGACCTGCATGATACTGTCTGCGTCGTAAAACAGCGAGCTGAAATCCTCCCCCTCCTCCTCGCGCAGCGCCGCCTGGGCGATGCTGTCGGCAGTAGTTTCATCGCTGAACGCCAACGCGAAATCCACATCGCCGGCAGGGGTCGATGTGGCGAACGCCAACGCGGAGAGCGCCAGCAACAGGGCGACGACAGCCTTACGATACATACAGCGAACGGTTTTCAGACCCATTTACCTACAATTCCGTTAATCTGTTAAGAGCGATTTCGCCATTTAGAGCCTATATATATTATATATTATGTCCATCAAATATTTCAAGTTAAAAATAAAAAAATTATCAATCCCCAATACGCACCCTTTTGCAAAACAGCCAAAGCCGGAAGTAAAATACGGCCAAAACAGGATGTGAAACACGGCCAAAGCCGGCAGTAACACCTGATTTTTATCAAAAATTACTCTATATTATATCTATAAACATGACACCGGAAACGCCTGAAAAGGGGGGGGTTATCATAAAAAAGGAGTATTTGTACCGTATACCGGATAAGGTTCCGGACTTCGCGCTCTCCGCGTCGGGAGCGGTACTGATTGAGGGGCCAAAATGGTGCGGAAAAACCCGAACCGCCGAGGAGAAAGCCGCGAGCGTACTCTATATGCAGGCCCCCCGGCCATACCGCCTCATACATGAAGGCCGTCGACACCATGCCGTCGCTGCTCCCAATGGGGGATGTCCCGCGGCTTGATCGACGAGTGGCAGATGGCGCCAGTCATTTTGGACGCCGTAGGGTGCCTGCGGGAGTGACGCGGCAGATTAACGCCAACGCCTTACCGGACTTTTTATTTTTACCTTCTGTCAAGATACTCCGAAATATCCATGCCTCCATCATTATATTTCGGCGGCGGCGTGCCGCCGTATACCACCCATGCGCGGTCTACGGCGCGGTCGAAGTGGGTGGTGATATTCGCGTGGCCGATCTGGCCGACCAGCTCTGCTTTTATTATGGCTCTCAGCACAGGGCGCTGCACGCCGGAAAGTATCAGCGTTATCTTCTTTTTATTGCACTGAGCGGAAAAAAGCCGCAGTGCGTTTATACCCGAAGAGTCTATAATCGGAACGTTGCGCATACGCAGAATGCGTATCTTCATCAGCTTGCTCTCGTCCCCCACCGCCTCCTCGAACTTGAACGCGGTGCCGAAGAAGAACGGGCCGTTGACTTCGTAGACATCGGTTTCAGGCGGCACCCTTTTGAGATCTTTCGCGTCGTCGTCGTAGCGGGACGCGCTCTCTTCGCTGCTGCTGCCGCTCAGTTCGCGGGATACCTCCGTAACGCCCGATACCTTGGCCATCTGCCGCATAAACAGCAGCACCGACAGCACCACCCCGGCCTGAATAGCCACTACGAGGTCGGCAAGCACCGTTAAGGTAAAAGTAATCAGGAGTACCGCCACATCGCTGCGCGGATTTTTCCACAGGGTTACAAACGTGCGCCACTCGCTCATGTTGTAGGAGACCATCACCAATATCGCGCCGAGCGCGGCGAGGGGGATATGCTTAACCCACTTTCCCAAAAAGAGCATAATGAACAGCACAACAACCGCGTGAATAATACCGGCAATGGGCGTGCGGCCTCCGTTGCGGATGTTGGTAGCCGTTCGGGCGATAGCGCCCGTAGCCGGGATTCCGCCAAAGAGCGGCGAGACGATGTTGGCGGCGCCCTGAGCCACAAGCTCCATGTTCGAGCGGTGCCTTTTTCCGCCGGTCATTCCGTCTGCCACAACCGCAGAGAGCAACGCCTCTATAGCCCCAAGCAACGCGATTGATATTGCCGGCGAGATGAGCGCCTGTATAGTGGCGAACTTGAGGTCGGGCAGCACAGGGGCTGGCAGCGTAGATGATATTTCGCCGAAACGGCTCCCGATAGTTTCAACATCCCAGCCCAAAATTTTTACCGCGGCCACCGCCGCGAAAATTGCTATGAGGGAACCCGGCAGCTTGCGGTTTATTTTGGGCCATACGTTCAAAATCAGCAGAGAAAACGCGGCTATTACAGCAGCGTGCCAGTTCAAGTGGGTGATTGATTGAAAGTACATCGCCCATTTACCGATAAAATCCCCAGGAAGTTTCTCTATGGAAAGCCCCAACAGATCCCTGATCTGCGAAGTAAAAATTACAACCGCGATTCCGCTTGTAAAACCCACAATAACCGGATACGGGATGAACTTTATCACCGATCCAAGGCCGCTTACACCCATCGCCACCAATATCAGCCCCGCCATCAATGTAGCAGTAGCAAGCCCGCCTGTGCCGTACTGCTCGACAATACCGAAGAGGATGATGACAAACGCGCCGGTGGGCCCGCCTATCTGCACCCGGCTACCGCCCAGAAGCGAGATAACGAACCCCGCTACAACCGCGGTAATAAGCCCCTTTTCCGGCCCCACCCCCGACGCTATGGCAAACGCGATAGCCAGAGGTATGGCCACGATGCCAACAATAGTCCCGGCCGTAAGATCGGTCATGAACCGTTTGCGGTCATAGCCCTTAAGGCAATCCAAAATCATTGGGCGAAGCATTTTAATTTTCCTGTTATTATCCCGGCGGCCAGGAAAGTTCGCGCCCGCCAAGCACGTGTATATGCAGATGCGGCACGGTCTGTCCCGCTATTTCTCCTGAGTTCGCGACAAGCCTGTAGCCGTTTTGCACAAGCCCGCACGCCTCAAGCGCCTTGCAATAGGCGTTCATCACCCCCCCAAAGACCTCCCCCATAAGGGGCGGCGGAATATCGTGCACACCGGGATAGTGCTTTCTCGGTATGGCGAGGAAGTGGAACGGCGCCTGCGGATTGATATCGCGGATGACAATAGCGTGCTCATCCTCATAGAGCTTGTCAGCCGGAATCTCCCCCCTGATGATTTTGCAAAAAATGCAATCGTCCATAAACAATACCTCCTCACCCGCAGAGGGTCTTAATATTAGATTATTGTTGCCGCTTTCTCAAATATGTTGGCGCTTCAAACGCCTCATACACCCTGTAGCCGTCAACCGATCTGTAAAAGACATTGGCCGCGACCATCACCGGAAGCACATTTTTTGATTCTTCTTCCGGCTCCTGCGTTTGTGCCTGCTTTTGCTGACAATTTTTCAGCCATATCGGCACTCCCGCCGGAGTTTTTTTCTGTTCTGCGGCGCTTTCATCCATTATCTCCTCGTCAAGCGTAAAAAGCATAGCCATTACCTCCTGTTGATAAGATAAGGGCACGGCACCGAGCCGTGCCCCAACCACGCAATAACCACACATCAACACACACATTAGTACAGATACTGACATACATCAACAACATAACAACAATACGCATACTACTACACACACATCAATGCACATACAACTTCAACACGCATAACAACATATCAACAAAACGGCACACCTGCCGCCTACTGCTGCTGTTTTCTCAAATACGTAGGCGTATCAATATCCTCCACGCCGCCATACACCTTCGGCGCGAAGTAGTCTGTGGTAGCGAACGGCGTCTTGAACCCCTTGTACTGCTCTTTCTTATCTATGGTTTCCGTTGCAACCGACGGCATTCTCACCGCAAACGCATCCGCCATAGCGGCTACCGGATTGAGGCTGCCCTGCGCCGCCATAACCGTTTCGGCTGGTGACTTGGGAGCTGTTGTCTGGGTAAGTTGCATATCGTTTTCGGTAAAGACGAGTTTTGTCTGCTCTACCTTCTCCTTAACGGGAGGCGGGAGCGCTACCTTTAGCGCTGCGGAGCCCTTCTCGTCCCTGAACATCTCCATAGACTCATCGTTGAAACCGGTGGCGATAACGGTAACCTTGATCGCGCCTTCCATATCTTCATCAATAACCGCGCCGACAACGATATTCGTCTCCGAATCTTCGCCAACAGTTTCGTACGCTTTCTGCGAAGCATCGGCCAGTTCAAGCATGGCCATATCTCTGCCGCCGGTAAAGTTTATGATGAGTCCGCGCGCGCCGCAAATATTTATATCATCGAGGAGCGGGCTGGAAATAGCGCTGTCGAGTGCCGTAAGGGCGCGGTCGCTGGTGTTGTCGCCCTCAGCGTAGCCGGTACCCATAAGCGCGTCGCCCATACCCTTCATAACGGTCCTCACGTCCGCAAAGTCAACGCTTATCAGGCCATCCCTCGTGATGATATCGGAGATGCCCTTCGTACCGTGATACAGTACATCATCGGCAGTCTTGAACGCCTCAAGAATGGGCGTACTCCTGTCGATTATGGAGAGCAGCTTCTGGTTGGGAACTACGATTATGGTATCGGCGTGCTTCCGCAGCTCTTCGATGCCCTTCTTGTAATTCTTTTTGCGGATGAACCCCTCGAACTCGAAGGGGCGCGTTACAATGGCCACAGAGAGTATGCCGAGTTCGCGCGCGAGTTCCGCCACTATAGGAGCGCCGCCGGTACCAGTGCCGCCGCCCATACCCGCCGTGATGAATACCATGTCGGCGCCCACCAGAAGCTCCTTGACCCTCTCGCGGTCCTCTTCCATCGCCGCGCGGCCAATCTCAGGGCAGGTGCCGGCGCCCAGCCCGTTGGTCAGCTTTTTGCCGATCTGTATGCGCACGGGCGCGCGGTTGTGATTCAGCGCCATTTCATCGGTATTCACCGCGATGAAATCAACACCCGTAAGCCCGGCGTCTACCATGTGATTAACAGCGTTACCGCCGCCGCCGCCAACCCCGATAACCTTCAACTTCGCTACATTATCAAACTTCTCATCAAGCACAAACCGCATTTACGCCTCCTTGTAAGAGTGTTTATTTTTATTTGTTTTTATTCTTTTCTTCCGACGGCGCTGGTTCGGTAATAATATTCCATAAACCGCGCCCCACAGCCTTTATAGGATCAAAAAACGACCGGCCAGATTCGCCGCCCTCGTCTTTGGATGCAATCTCATTCTCCTTCGCTTTCGCGGCGAGTTCTTTCTGCGCTTTCTCCTCCTCAAGCGCTCTTACAGCCGCCCTCTTATCCTCCCTATCTTTCAACACGATGATATCATCCCACACGTACTTGCACAACCCGACAGCAGTAGAGAACACAGGCGAACTGACCATCTCTTCCATCCCGCCAATGCCACTGGGCTGACCGATCCTCACGGGGCGCTGAAAAACGCTCTCCGCCTTCTCTTTCATCCCCGCCAGCAGCGCGCCGCCGCCGGTAAGCATAATGCCGGCCCCAAGCTGGTCGTAGCGCTGCGTCTTCATAATCTCCCGCATGGCAAGCGACAGTATCTCCTCGACACGCGCCTCTATGACTCTCCCCAGCAAATCCCGCCCCGCCTCCTTATCATCGCGGCCTGTAAATCCAGGAATTATTATACGCTCGTCTTCCTTTACTAATGGCAAAAACGCGCATCCGCTCTCCTTTTTGAGTTTTTCAGCGCTCTCCACAGTACATCTCAAGACTTGCGCGACATCCCTTGTAATATTCTCCCCGCCCATTCCAACAATCGCCACATGGCAGATCTTGCCGCCAAAGTAAACTGCGATATCGGTCGTCCCGCCGCCTATGTCTACAAGCGCTACTCCCATGTCCTTATCATCCTGCGAGAGTACCGCCTCACTGGATGCCAAAGGTTCGAGCACAAGACGGTCCAGTTTTACCCCGGCCATCTCCACGCACTTCCTGATGGTCCGTACCTTCATGGTCTGAGCGGTGATGATGTGGACATACGTAACAAGCATCTTGCCGTGCATACCGCGCGGGTTTGTGCACTCATGATCATCCAATATGTATGCCTGCGGTATGGCATGTATTATCTCGCAGTTGTCCGGGAGCTGTATGTTCTCCGCGATATTCAGCGTCTGCTGTATATCATTCTCCGTTACATTTTCGGAGATAATAGCCTTCCCGTTGCTGGCCATAGACTTGATGTGTTCACCGGCAATGCCCGCCACCCAATAAGATATCTCTTCCGGTGCGTATGTCTTCGCGTGCTCCACCGCCTCCTTTATGGCCGCCACGGTCCTGTCCATGTCAACAACAACACCCTTGCGCAGCCCGCCAACAGATGAACACTTACCCTGGCCAAGAATCTCCAGTTTTTTGCCATCCTCGTCTATCTGGGCAATAACGCAGGCGACCTTCGTAGTCCCGATATCAAGCCCGGCGACAATGATTTTCTTCTCGGCCTTGACCCCGGCGGATACGTTCTCACCGAATTTGTTCTCTACCGTCTTGCTCTCCATAAACACGCTCCTTTTTTGTTGACGACACAGTATAGCCATGTCATACATCATTATATACAGTCAACACCGTTTCACATCTCGCACCTAACGTAAAATACTCACTTCTGCGCCAGCACAACCGCAATGTGGCGGTACCTCATATCTATACGCATCGGATCGCCCTCATCCTGCAACAACTTCTGCCTCAGCGATTTCACCCGAACCAGCTTATCCTCAATATCATCAGGGTCGAGCAGATACTCCGCCTCGCCGGACTTGAAAATCAGATTGACCTCATCGCTGTTGCTGATGTCAATCTGTGATATTTGATTTAAGAAAGAGTCACCCAAATTACGGCTCGCCTTCATAACCCTGTTAAAAAACTCAATCTCATGTTTAAGAGTATCGCTCTCCGGCGTACCTACAACCAAAAGCGGCAGAGCATCGTAATACCGTCCTGCTTCCGCAGGAAAGCGTACGCCATACTTGTCGACAAGCGAGATCTTACCGCAGTGAACAAGGGCCACTGGCTTGCGCTCGGTAACCTTTATGGTTATATTCAACTGACGGCTCTGCCTGTCCTTGACTTTTTTAATGCTGACCTTCTCGATCGCCGGAATCTCCAACGCGATTTTTTCAACTGCGGCGCGGCTGTAAGGGCATGTGTCAGGCGCCATCAGCGGTTCAAGCGCCCGCCTGAGCGTATCCCGCACCGCCCCACTGCAGTTCGTTATACCGTTAATCTTTGCCGACACCCTCTTGCCAGCGTTTATAGACTCGGCGACAGAATCAAAGGCCAGCGGGCCGTGCAAAAAAACAACAACAGCCACCGACGCCGCAAACGCGATAACCAACGCGACCTTAACCGGCCTGCGAATTCTCCTCTTTCCGCTCCCAGCGGATTTTTCGGTGCGCTGTTTTGCGCCGGCTTGACTATTACCATTTTTTAATCGTTCAGCCATCACACTGTCTCCCCCGCCCCGGCAAAGTTTCGGGCGATTTCCCAAATATCGCCGGCCCCCATGAATACGGCCAGATCACCGCTGCCAACCATACCCCTTAATTGATTCACAATATCATTCCTGTCGCGCACGTAAAGCGCCTTTGCGCCGCCGGCGCTATTTATGCGGTCTACAATACCGCCGGCGTCCACGCCAGGAATCGGTAATTCGCGCGCCTTGTAAATATCCGTAACTATAACAACATCCGCGCCGCTCAATGACGACGCGAACTGATCCATAAAGTCGCGCGTACGCGAATACAGGTGCGGCTGAAACACGGCGGCAATCTTCCCATAACCGCGCCCGCGGGCAGCCTCAAGCGTAGCGCTTATCTCGCCGGGATGGTGCGCGTAATCGTCAACGACAGTAACGCCGTCAACCGTGCCGATAACCTCAAAACGCCTCGCTACTCCCTGAAAACCGGAAACGCTCAATGACGCCGTCTCAAAATCAACGCCGATCTCACAGGCGGCAGCCAGCGCGGCCAGCGCATTCCTTACGTTATGCGTACCGGGAATCCCGATAGACACACACCCAAGCAATTTACCCGTGCGCGATATGTCAAATGACGTCCTGCCGTTTTCAACTTTTATGTTGACGGCGCGATAATCAGCACCCTCGTCAATACCATAGGTGATAACACTCCTGCGAATCCTCGGCAGCACACCGCGCACGCCATCATCATCAACACAGGCGATAACCGCCCCGTCAAACGGCACCAGATCGGTAAACCGCACAAAAGTATCCTTGATATCATCAATATCCCTGTAGCAGTCGAGATGATCGGCCTCGATATTGGTGATGACGGCGATAGACGGGTACATCGCCAGAAACGACCTGTCATACTCATCGGCCTCGGCGACTATAATGTTACCGCGGCCTACAATAGCGTGCGAACCGGCGCTTTTTAGCATCCCGCCTACAAGAACCGTCGGAGACAATTTCGCGTCAGTCAACGCAGTCCCCACAAGCGATGTTGTGGTAGTCTTTCCATGCGTTCCCGAAACACAAACGGTAAAGTTCGACCGCATGATGTCGCCGAGAACCTCCGCCCTTCTGATAACCGGAATGTTATTGTCAACCGCATACTTCCGCTCCGGGTTATCCTCTTTGACCGCGCTCGAATAAACAAGCAGGTCGGCGCCGGTTATCAAATCAGGCTCGTGGCCGTGCTGCACCTTTATCCCCAAATATCCCAAACGGCGCGTCGAATCAGATAAAGCCCGGTCGCTCCCCGTTACGGTATGCCCGCGCGAGAGCAAAACCTCGGCCAGCGGGCTCATACCCGCGCCGCCGATACCGACCATGTGGATTCTTTTTGAGAATTGTTTCATGGCACGGCTCCCCCGGCTTCCGCTTTACGCACCTTTTTTCTCCGCTCTATCTGGCTCGATATGTTGAAGAGAATTCCAAGGCTCCACATCGTAAACAGCAGGTTCGTCCCGCCGTAGCTCAAAAACGGCATAGGTACGCCCGTAGCCGGCGCAAGGCGCGTAACCACCGCCGCGTGGAAGAGCACGTATACGGCAATCATAAACGTCAGCCCAAACGCGATAAATCGGCCGGAGCGGTCGGGCGCTTTAAGGGAAATGCTGAAACCTTTGATAACGATAAGCGCAAACACCGTGAACAGCAGCATAATCCCCAAAAAGCCAAGTTCCTCGCCAAAGATCGAGAGCATATAATCGGTATGCGGCTCCGGCAGGTGGAACTCCTTTTGCATTCCACGGCCAAGCCCCACGCCGCCAAAACCGCCGTTGCCCAGCGCCGCTTCCGACTGCATGGGCTGATAATTGGCGCCCTGCAGATTCGCGGAGGGGTTAAGGAAATTTACAAAACGCTGAGCCTGATACCCGGCGCTTGCCGTGACGCTTTCCCATAAACCCTTCGCGGCGATGCCATCACCTGCGATATTTGCCGCCGCGATATGGCCACCGCTCCGCGGCCTGAATAAATAGAGCGCGCCCACAAGAGCGCTCATGCCGGTAAACAGCAGAATGTGCCTGAACTTCGCCCCGGCTACAAAAAGCATCGCAAGCGCTATGATAAAAATTATGGAGGTCGTCGAAAAAGCCTTCCCCGCAACCACAAGGCCGCAGATAAGCGCTATGCCGATGTACGGGATGAACGGGCGCAGCCTGCGCAAATCAAATTCCCAGGCCTTGCGCTTCTCCTTAGTAAACAGAGCGCGTACCTCGCGCGCAATCTCGCGCGTGAAATCGGAAACGGTGGCGCGGAATTTATCGAGCTTAAACCACTCCCTGTTACAGACATTCGCCAAAAACAGTATGAGCGCCACCCGCGCGAAATCGGAAACCTGAAAAAAGAGGCCGTCGGTAATCCTTATCCAGCGGTGCACACCCTTTATGGGCGGCATAACGATCACATACACCAGCAAACCAACCGCCACCATGAATATGAGGAACCAGTACCTGTTCAGTAAACGGTAGTTTATAAAAATAGAGATCAAAAAAACGGTCATGGCCAGAGATACAAGCTGCATCTGCCGCACTACAAACTGCTCCGGGCCGCCATTCCTGTCCAACACCACGGCGGATGTTGCGCTGTCCACCATAATGATGCTGGCGCCGAGCAGCAGCATTACCAGCACAAACAGCCCTATATCATACCTTCTGTTCTTAACAAGCACTCCCAGCACGCCAAATACGGATGTAAGGAAAACTATCAGGGCAACCGACACGGGCTTAAGCTGGCGCAGCAGAAAATGCTCCGGGCCGCTGTCTTTATCCAGCGCCACGGCGGAGGTAATGCTGCGCACGGTAACAATGCAGGCAAGAACCAGCAGCGCTACCGCCACAAACAGCCCGATATCGAATTTGCCTTTATTGTTAAGCACCCTCAACACGCCTTTCGTGACGCTAATTCGTTTACGGTTTCCCTGAACATCTCGCCCCTGTGCTCGAAGTTCTTGAACATATCGAAACTCGAACATCCGGGAGAGAAGACGACCCTGTCGCCGGCTGCCGCGAGATTAAACGCGGTGCTGACGGCATCTTCAAGAGTTACGGTCTTGTGGATGGGGGCTATCCCCTCCCACTGCGACGACATCCTGTCCTTCGCCTCGCCAAGCAGTACTATATTTTTGACGGTGCTGCGCAGCGAATTGCCTATAACCGAAAAATCGCACCCCTTGTCCTTGCCGCCGGCAATGAGCTGTACGCTCTTGGAACCGAAGGCGTTTACCGCGCACTCTATAGACTCGGCGGTAGTGGACTTGCTGTCGTTGTAAAATTTTATCCCGTTTATCTCTGTGACATACTCAAGCCTGTGCGGCAGGCCGGCAAAGTTACACAAACCGCGGGCGATACGCTCAGACATTGCTCCCCCCGCCAGCGCTATAGCGGCGGCGGCGCAGGCGTTTATATGATTATGCCGCCCGCTGATCTTCATCCGCATAACATCGTCCAATATCTCCCCGCAACTCCCGTTAAACTGATAATGTATGCTGTTACCGGAAAGGAAAACACAGTCTTTATTGTTACTGCACTGCGTTCCGAACATAATTATATTTGTCCTTTTAGAAAGTTCTTTGGCCCATGATGACAAACGGACGTCATCACTGTTCAACACCAGATACTCACTGCGCGTCAAATTATCAGCTATACGCAGTTTGGCATTGTAATACTCCTCCTCGCAGCTGTATCTATCCAAATGGTTTTTCATCAGGTTGATAACAGAGGCGACTTTCGGCTTAAACCGGTCAATGGTTTCCAGCTGGAAACTTGATACTTCGGCTACGACGACCGCGTTACCCGAAAGATTCGGAGTGACGCCGATCACCGGTGTTCCGATGTTGCCAACCAACGCTGTTTCAAAACCCGCGCCTGTCATGGCTGATGCCAGAAGCGACACCGTCGTGCTCTTGCCTGATGACCCGGTGACCGCGAGGAACGGAGCCTTTGACACCCTGAAGCCAAGCTCCATTTCGGACCATACGGGGATGCCCTTTGCCGATGCCCGTACCAACACGTCAAGGTCTGAACGTACGCCGGGCGAGAGAATTATCAGCTCGCACGACAAAACCTTATCGCTGTGCCGATCCGATTCGCTCTCAACGCCATCAACATCCAAACCGCTGCCGCGCAGTATCCCGTCAAGACGCTCACGTGAACAGGTGTCGCTTATAAAAACAGCGCTGCCGCGGGCGCGGAAGTACTGCGCCGCAGCCACGCCGCTTTTGGCGGCGCCGATTACGGCTACACGTCCCGGAGCTTTGCCGGCGATGTTGTCGAAGTCAATCCCCATCAATCAATACCCCTCAAACACTTTTTCAAGCCCAACGCCGCGGGACCCCTTTAAGAGGACGGTCTCGCCATCTTTCAATACCGAACGGCATACGTCAAGCGCGTCCGCTGAATTTTCCGCGATAAAAACCCTGTCGGGCGATATTCCCGCCTTGACCGCACCGTCCTTAACATACTGCGCGAACTTGCCGACCGCGATGATTTTTTGGACATCCGCTTTAACAAGTTCTTCACCCAGTTTCAGGTGGCACTTGCGTGTATACTGCTCAAGTTCATACATATCGCCGACAATCGCGGCCCTTTTGGTTTTCGCCGGCGTCACGTCCACAAGATACTTTATCGCGTTGCTCATTGAAGACGGATTGGCGTTATAGCAGTCTACAATGAACTTCACGCCTTTCTTCGATTCCAACATTCCGCGCAGTGATACGGGCTTGAGCGATGATATAGCCTTTTTGATGGCGGCATCGTCAACGCCGCACCTTTTGGCGATATATATGGCCGGCAGCGCGCAGTAGATGAAGTGGCGGCCCGGCATCGACAAAAAGTATTCCTCTCCGTCAACACAAAAACTAACGCCCTTCTCGCTGACATTGATCTTAGTGGCCCTTATATCGCACCCTGAAGATGTCCCAAACAGCACAGTCTTTAATTTGCGCTCAGCCGCGCCCTGCACCAGCCTACGGTCATCACCGTTAAGCAGCATAAACCCGTTCCGGCCCAGCCCTTCCGCTATCTCAAACTTGGCTTCCGCCGTATTCTCGATAGACCCGAACAGGCCAACGTGCGCGTAACCGATGTTTGTTATGACGGCGATATCCGGGCGGCAGATCTTTGTGAGCGGCCTGATCTCGCCGACATGGTTCGCACCCATCTCAAGAACAGCAACATACTCATCACCCTTAAACTTGAGGATGCTCTGGGGAACGCCGATATGATTATTCCAATTAGTGAAGGTTTCACCAATGGAGACATTTTTGCCGGAGATTTTTATGTTCTTGAGCAGCTCCGAAATAAAGCTGCGCGTAGTCGTCTTGCCGTTTGAGCCGGTAATGCCTACGGTCAGAAGCCCCATCTCTTTACGGTAACGGGCGGCCATTTTCTGTATTGCCTTTAAGGTGTCGCTAACGACAATACACTTTTTGTGATATTTCGCCGGTATCACCTTAATCCCCTTTTTATCAACAATCGCCGCAATCGCACCCTGCTTAAAGGCGGCCTCTGCGTAGTGGTGGCCGTCGTCGGTATCGCTGCGCAGGGCGATAAAGACATCCCCCTCGCCTACCTTGCGCGAATCGTTCCATACGATGTTGACTTTACTCTTGCGGCCAAGCGCCGACATATCGGATTTGCCGCCGCCCCACTCGATAAGCGAACCGACCGTAAGCTCGGTTTTGCTGCCGGCCTGACACTCATGCCCAAGTTTACTCTGCATTTTTCTCCACCATCTTCCTGTAAAGGTTAATAACCTCTTCCCTGTCGTCAAAGTGATAACGGGTCCCGCAAATCTCCTGATACGTCTCGTGCCCCTTGCCGGCTATGACCACGCAATCTCCCGGTTTCGCGCTGCGCAGCGCGCTATTTATGGCTTCCCTGCGGTCCGCTACCACCGTATACGGGAAATCAAGCGGCATACCCTTCACTATCTCGGCGATAATCGCGTCCGGCTTCTCGGAACGCGGATTGTCCGACGTTACGACCGCCATATCGCAATTTTGGGCTACGGCTTTCGCCATAAGCGGGCGCTTCGTCCTGTCTCTGTCGCCGCCGCACCCGAATACGCAAATCAGGCGCCCAGACGTTAAATCGGAGGACGTTTTCAAGATGTTGACAAGCGCGTCGGGCGTATGCGCGTAATCGACTATTACTGTGAACGGCGCGTCAATCTCCACCTTATCCATCCGCCCGGAAACTACTCGCGTCGCGGCAAGCGCGGCGGCAATTATTTCATGGCCGATGCCAAGAGAAAAAGCTCCGGCAATCATCGCCGTCATATTGTAGACGTTAAACGCTCCCCTCAATAAACTTGTGAAGCCGTATTCGCACCCGTCATAAACAATATCAACGGCAGTCCCGCTCCAGTCACACTTACTGCCGGCAATCCTTACATCGGCATCTTCTGCCCTGCCATACGTCAACACCCTGCACATCCCCTTCAACTCCCCGGCAAGCCTCCCGCCGTACTCATCATCAACATTTATAACCGCGCAGCCACGGCCTTTCAGGTAATCAACAAAAATCAATTTTTTAGCCTGATAATAGTTCTCCATCGACCCGTGGAAATCCAAATGGTCCTGAGTCAGATTAGTCCACACGGCAACATCAAACTCCATCCCGGCCACACGGTTAAGCGCGAGCGAGTGGGATGATACCTCCATTGAAATCGCCTTGGGCGTTACCTTCGCCTCGCTGATGAGTCTGAAGATATCGACAGACTCCGGCGTAGTATGCGTCGCGGCGACCCTTTCGCTGCCCAAACAGTTTTCTACCGTGCCAAACATCCACACGCGGTCCCCGCCCGCAAAACAATCAAGCAGGTATTTGAACAGATACGCCGTAGTAGTCTTCCCGTTGGTACCCGTAACACCAACCGTTGTCATCCCCGGCAAATCAATGCCCCAAAGCGCCTTGCCCAAAACGCCCGGCGCTGTCCTTATATCCTTAACCACCGCGCAAGGGGCCGATATCCCCTCCTGACGATTTTCCGAAATCACCGCAGCCGCGCCGCTCTTTATCGCCGGTTCGATAAACGTATCGCCGTGAGCCTTTATACCCGGAATAGCCACATAAACCGCCCCCGGCCTGACACAGCGGGAGTCGTAGACTACATCGCTGACAACCGGATTATCATCCCCGGCCCTCTCTACGACATTAAGTCCCGACGCGTTTAAGAGTTCGTTCAGGCGCATCATTTTTTCACCACCGTTCCATAAAGCGTACACACCGCCGACGACGCGGCCTTTTCTCCCGGCGCAATGCTTTGCCTTGTAACAAACCCGCTGCCCACCGCGTACACCGGAATGCCGCTGGCGTTAAACAGGTTGAACGCGTCGCGCATATCCTTGCCCACGCCGTTCGGCACGATCCGCGCCGCGCTGTCAGCCGTAAAATCCGTATACAGCACAACGCCGCCCCTCATAATGCTGCCGGCCGGCGGCGCCTGATGACGCACGATATCGCCGTCACCCGCGAACGTGTAGGTAAATTTCGCGGAGTCTAACCGCGCCGCCGCGCCGCGCCTTGTAAGCCCGCCAACCTCCGGAACAACCGTACGCCTGCTGCCGGCAATATTTCCGGTCGCCGTCGCCGGCTTGAGGTATTCGAGGTCGGGATGCGCTATAACCATCTCCATTATCCTTTTGAACGCCGGGGCGGCCGCCACGCCGCCGGTCTCACGGCCTGCCGGTTCGTCGAACACCACGCCGCATAAGAGTTCGGGAGCTTCCGCCGGAAGAAAACCGATGAACGACGACCAGTGCCTGTCGTCCGTATATGTTTTCGTATGACTGTCCCACTTGCGGCTCGTACCGGTTTTCCCCGCGACTCTTATACCGTCCATCCTTGCGCGCCCGGCGGTGCCTTCCCTGCTCTCCACCACATTTATCATCATATCGCGCAGATTAGCCGCGACCTCCGGCGGCATTACCGGGCGTACAGGCGACCTGGCCTCGGCGCTCTCTATAATTCTGCCCTCTTTGGTCTGAACCCTTTCGCTTATAACCGGCAGCAGCAGATCGCCGCCGTTCGCAACGCTCGCGTAGGCCCTCATCATCTGCAAAAGCGTTGCCATTACCTCGTAGCCCATAGCCCCTATCGCAGCTCTCGAACGGTTCCCCGACCACTTGTCAGGCGGGTGCAAAACCCCCGACTCCTCGCCGTAAAAACGCTCGTGCGTCTTGGCGCCAAAGCCGAACCTGTCGATATGGCGATAAAACTGCTCATTGGTGAACTTGTTTGCGACCTGAGCGAGAACCACATTGCATGACATGGCTATAGCCCTCTTGAACGTAATCTCCTGCCCGTGCGGCGGCCAGCACTTTATGGGCCTTTCGCCGGGGATCTCAAGCGTGCCGTTGCAGTCAAAAACGGTGGAGTCGGTAACCACCTTCTCCCGCAGCGCAATGGCGGCGGTGATGACCTTAAAGGTTGAGCCCACCTCGTAGGCAACGCTGACGCAGCTGTTCTTCATGTCATCCTCCGAGGGTGGCTTTGACACGTTGGGATTGAATGACGGTTCGTTGGCCATCGCCAGAATTTTTCCGGTATTCGGTTCCATCACAATCGCCATCGCTCCCTTTGCGTTAAGCTCCCTGACTCTTTGCCTTAGCACATGCTGGACTATCTCCTGCATATGCTGATCTATGGTCAAATAAACATCATTCCCGTCCTGCGGCTCCTCGTTCAGCAAGCCGATCGTCTTGTACGCTCTCTGCCTGCCGTCTTTGCCGATCACCCTCAAACCGTCCACTCCGAGAAGGTGGTGGTCAAACGTGTACTCTATGCCGCTGCGCCCCAAACCTCCGGTACCTACGAACCCGATAAGGTTGCCCGCCAAATCCTCTTTCGGGTACTTGCGGCGCATAACCAGATCACCGTCCGAAGTCCGGCGCGGAACGCTGGTCGTAAACGAGCGCCCCTTGCGGTCGTATATATCTCCGCGCTTCGCGCCGATCTTTCTCTCCTGCTCAACCCGTTTCCTTATCACTTCCGCGTGCCTTTTCCCGTCTACAAGCTGTATCTTGACAAGCCTTGCCACCACAACCGAGAGAAACAAAGCCAGTACAAGTGAAACAATAACCAACCTCGCCCCGTACTGCCCTTCCATCAGTTTTCCCAAAAAAACCGCCCGCGCTGCAAAAGAAGACGCCTGCTTCGTTTTCTTCCGGGCCACTTTCAATTTTCCCCGTAAAAAAACTGCATAAAACGCGCAAACAACCCACCGTTCGCCCCCGACGGCCGCTCCGCGTCAAGCATTATAAACTCCTGCTGCCTCGGTTTCACGTATTTAAGCTCCCGCGCCATCGCTATGTTCTCCACGCGCTCCAACTTCTCCAGCTGCTTGCGTATGGAGTCCTGCTTCTGGCGGTCGCTCTTCAAAATATCGAGCATCGACTCCTTAGCCTGAATCTGCCTCTCGGTGTGCTTTACGTACCTGCTCGTTTGAACCGAGCAGAACGCCACCACGAACACGCACAGGGCAATGAACATATAGCGCGGCCAGCGGTCCGGCCTGCGCCTCGCGTCGCGCACACGCGCAGAGCTATCCGAGCCGTATATATCCCCGGCCCTCTTATCCGATGCCGTAACGTTCGTTGGAATATTATTCACAGGCACACCCCCGTACGTACAGCGACACGCAAGCGGGCGCTGCGGGCGCGCGGATTGCGCGATATCTCGCTATCAGACGCCGTTACCGCTTTCCTGTTTACGCGCCTTAAAAGAACCTGCTTGCCGCAAACGCAAACGGGCTGACGGGGCGGGCAGACGCACGCCTCTTCAGCCTTTCTGAAAAATTCTTTAACCATCCTGTCTTCAAGCGAGTGGTAGGAGATTACGGCAAGCCGGCCGCCTTCGGCCAAATATTTTACAGACTTGTCGAGGAACGTCCGCAGTTCATCCAGTTCGCCGTTCACGGCTATGCGCAGCGCCTGAAACAGCTTGGCGAGCGCCTGAATGTCCACGCGCGGGCCGTACTCGCGCGCAATGCAAGCTTTCAGGCCGGCGGACGTAAGGATTTTTTCGTGCTTCATATAACCTTTGATGGCTCCCGCCATCCGTTGTGAATTTCTGATCTCGCCGTACTCTTTGAGCACACGGGCGAGCTCGTTCTCACCGCACTCTTCCAGAAACCGCGCCGCCGTTATACCGCCGCACTGATCCATTCTCATGTCAAGGGGAGAGTCTTCCATATACCTGAACCCCCGCTCCGGAACGTCAATCTGCCGCGACGATACACCAAGATCAACGAACAGCCCATGAACTTTCTCTATATCATGCTTTCTCAACACAGAATCGAACTCCGAAAACCGCGCCTGCTCAAGAACCACCTCCGCGCCTATACCGTCAAACCCGGCACGCCGCGCGTTGTCCAAAGCCTCCCGATCCCTGTCGATTCCTATTAATACCGTCCTTTTTGATAATTCAGCAATGTCCGATGGCGCCTCCCGCACGGGTGGCCCACCCTCTCCCGCTATTGCCGCCGCAATCGCCCTGAAATGCCCGCCGCCGCCCAATGTGCCGTCGACATAAACACCGGCGCCGGCTACGAAAAGTTCCAATACCTCATTCAAAAGTACCGGAACGTGATACCCTGAACCGCTCACAGCCCCCCAAGCTCCGCCCCGACCGCGTAAAACGCCTCAGCAAAAGGTGTCGGATCACCCTTGCCGCCCGAAGCAAGGTACTCTTCGTGTTTCGCCCCGTCCCACAGCTTTATATGGGATATATTGCCCACCAATTTCACCTCTTTTGTTATCCCTGCGTCTTTAATAAGGTCCGGAGCAAGCATGATACGCCCCTGAACATCAAGCGTGGCTTCGGTCAGGCTGCTGAAAATCGTCTCCTTGAACCAGTTATTCTTGATAGATTCGGGGAGCGCGACCAGTTTGGACTCGAATTTATCCCAAACGTCCTTGGGATAAGCCCTCAAACACCCTTCAGGGGCGCATACGACAATAAAAGTCTCCTCAGCCTCGGGAGAGAGAGCCTTCCGGAACTTCGCCGGAATGTTCACCCGCCCCTTGGCGTCGAGTTGACTGCCGTAATTGCCGCGAAAAGTTGCCATAACGCTCCTTAAATTCCACACAATTCAACACAATTCCACACTTTTATGTCCTGACACTACTAAATAATACCATTTCGGGACACAATTATGCAAAAAAAAAATGATTTTTTTTAGCCAAAACATAAAAATGTCGAAATTTTGATGTTTTTGGCGGTTTGGGAGAGGCCCGGCGGCGGTGGAAACCGTGCGGCCGGGCGCGGCGGGGAGAAATCCGCCCTGCCCCGCAATTCGGCGAAAGGGGGTGCGCCTGCGGGCTGCGCGGCACAAATAAGCGCCAAAACACCCAAAAAAACTATAAAATAAAGATATCTCTTGACACGTAGTAGTATTATATGGTATATTATTAATAGGATAACCGGCATTAACTTCATATAATATAAACTCTAACAAAGAAAGGGATCGATCTCCATGAGCCGATCTTCTTGTAACAAAAATGCAGGTGCCGTCAAAGGCAAATTACTTTTGGGCGCGGCCGTCGCCGCCCTCTGCGCGATGACGCTGTTCGTTGTCTGCGGAGGCGATGACAAAAACAGTCCCAGCGGCCCCACCACATACACGCTGGCGGCCAGCGCCAGCCCTTCGAACAGCGGCAGCGTGTCCCGTAATCCCGACAAGGCAACCTATAACGCCGGCGAAGTGGTCACCGTAACGGCCACAGCGTTCTCCGGCTACACGTTCCTCAACTGGGCGGGGGCGGTAGCAAATCCCACAGCCGCGACCACAACGGTCACAGTAAACGGGAATATGGCTGTCACAGCCAACTTCTCGTCGACGACAGGCGGCAATGACCCCTGCGCCGGCGGCCCGACTGCGGCCTGCTGTGCGGTCAATTCGAGCTATCCGGGATGCGGTACCGGCACCGGAGCGAAATACTGCCGTTGGGACGGAGACCCCACAAATTGCTGGGAGATAGGCACCCAGTGGTCTGACGAGAATACCGCTACAGAGGCGGCCTGCATAGCGGCTTACGGCGAAGTAGTCACAAATTGCAACACCGCGTCCACCTTACAGTACTGCGACTGGGGCGCTGGCGGCTGCTATGCGATAACCAACCCCAACTCACCGGCCGATCCGCCGAACAGCCACCTGACAAACCTCCAGAATTGCCAGAACAACGGCAGGGTGGTCCCAAACTGCGACAACTGGACCCCGCCCACTACTGTGCGGTACTGCTATTGGGGCGTCGGTAACTGCCAGTCGTTCGACCCTACCGCTGCGCACTCTAACAACGGGGTTCCGTCTGGCCTTACGATGCTTGAGGCTTGCACAAATTTTGGCCAGTTAGTCCCCGAAAATCAGACTTGCTCTACCTTCACCCCCAACACCGTTGTATATTGCGACTGGGGCGGTGGCGAGTGCTGGCCGCAGCACGATGGCGGCGACAACTGCAGAGCAACCTATGGCACCGTCGTTTCGTCCTGCCCGTAACAGGCATTACGTTACGATGTAAATAAACGGGCGGCCGAAAGGCCGCCCTTCTTATTTTGAGCCAAGCAATAATCCTCACGCAAGCAGCCATACCGGGCGGCGGCCTTTTGGCGCAAATCTTTGAAATTAACGGCTATACCATTCCAGCCGCATATTATTTTATAAGGACAGGGGCTTAAGGAGGGCGTTATGCCTAAAAGAGGTTTTGTTATCTGCGCGGTTTTGCTGGCCGTGGCTTTTGCGAGCGCTCAGAAACCGGGTCTTTTCGCTTCATTTATCGGCTACGACGGGGAGGCTGCCCTTTTCAGCTCGTCTGTAAGGGATTCTCTCCGTTCCCGCGGCTATTTTTACCCTAATGGCGAGATATACAGATATGCCGGCGGGCGTTTGACCAAAACGGACGTGTATTCCCCGAAAAACGGCGAATGGGTTTTGGTACGGGACGGCGTTTATGTCTTTGCTTATCAGGACACTATTGCGCATACGATAAACTTCCAATTCCTGCGGGGCGGCCGGGAACTTTTTTTTGAACAGCCCATCGGGAAAGACAACACACACGGGTACAATGTGGCTATGAACGATGAGGATTTTTTTGTTATTGCCAAAATCCGTGATGAGTACACCGGCAATGCCGACGACAATGTCAGCATGATGTTGAGGATAAAATACCGCGCTCATGCAAAAATCGACACTATTATGATTGACGGTTACTGCCAAACCCTGCTTGAAGCCACCAATACCCATTTGTACTATGTCTCTTATCCCTACGACAAAAGCCACGAAGACGACAATTATGAGTATGGAACCGTATACCGAATGGATCTCAGCGACGGCAGCATAGACGTGGTAGTGGACGATGTCTGGATTATGGATAACACAACCACGATTGTCCCGCATCTGAATTTAGTTTTTGACGACGGCACCCTTGTGGACTACAGGGAAAATACCAAAGCCCGTTCACAGCGTATTAACGACATTGTTACGGTTTTCTTTTCGTATGAGCATAACGCGTTTATAAGTTACGGATATTCATCGGATGTCGGCAATTGGGAGTGTTTCCCACTCGGCCCCCACGGGAAAATGCCCTCCGAATTTCGCAGCGCCCTGTGCAGCGGGGCCGACATTTCGTGGTACAGCGGCAATGCGGACACGTTTACCATAAATACCGGCAAGGAGCTGGCGGGATTCGCGAAGCTGGTAAATGACAATTCCGAGCGGTTCAAGGGTAAAACCATAATGCTCGGACGCGACATAACAATCAACGACACGGCTGACTGGCGGAGCTGGGCAAACAACCCGCCCGCGCACAGCTGGACGCCGATAGGCATCGAAGCCCATCAGTTCTACGGTACGTTTGACGGCAACGGCCATACGATAAGCGGGCTTTATATCAGCAGCACAGATAAAGGTCAGGGCCTGTTTGGATTTATAACCAACTACGGGACAATAACGAGGCTCAACATAACCGCGTCGTACGTAAAGGGCGCAAATTATACCGGTATACTTGCCGGGATCAATTACGGCGTGATTACGGAGTGCAATACCGCTGGCGTTGTTATCGGGCAAGACATCGCAGGCGGGCTTGTGGGGCTTAACTGCAGACTGGTAAGCGGCTGCCACGCGTCCGGAAGCGTTACGGGCGACACAGAGGTTGGCGGGCTTATTGGCCGCATCGACCTCGGATCGGCGGCGGCCGGCAACTCTTCATCGGCCGCCGTATCCGGCGACGATATTGCCGGCGGGCTTATAGGGGCCGCTCTGGCCGGATCGGTGGCCGGCAATTTTTCCACAGGTAAAGTAACCGCGAAAACAAACGCCGGCGGATTTATGGGGCATATGTACAACGGCATTATGCGAAACAATTACTACGATATGGAAACAAGCGGGCAGAGCGACACAGGCAAAGGCGCGGGCAAAACCACAGCCGGGATGCAGAGCAAAAAAACCGTTGACAGCCTGAACCTCATCGCCGGAGTTTTATCCGCAAACGCCTGGGTTCACTCAGACGGCAAATATCCCGCGCGAAGCGGCAAAACCGCCAATGCCGTAGACGCGGCCCGCTACTTTGCAAGCGGGAGGGGAACAGAGAGACATCCATACATAATCAACACCAAAGAGTATCTGGAAAACCTCGCGATGCTCGTAAACATCGGCGTGAGCTTTGAAGGCAGGTACATTAAACTCGGCCAGGCCATTGCGCTCAACGATACCGCGAACTGGCAAAATTGGCCGGACGAGCCGCCCATCTACAACTGGACGCCGATAGGGATAAGCCCCGCCAACTCGTTTGGAGGGACCTTCGACGGCGGCGGCTATACCGTAAGCGGAATTTATTACATATCGCTTATTAAAAGCGGCGTCGGGCTGTTCGCCGTTACATCTAATGCCGCGACTATAAAAAATCTCGGCGTTACCGCATCGTACATCAGGGGCGACGGAAGCGTCGGCGGCCTTGTGGGATTTAACCGCGGGAGGATAATCAACTGCTACGCCTCCGTCAACGCGGAAGGCGTGAATGGCGTAGGCGGGCTTGTGGGCTACAACCCCGGCGGCAAGATAATAGGGTGCTACTCAACCGGCACGGTAAAGGGCAGAGAGAGCATAGGCGGCCTCATAGGATGCTGCACTGAAGACGCCATAATAAGCGACAGCTACTCAAGGGCCGCGGCAACCGGCGATACCGCCATCGGCGGATTGACGGGGAGCAGCTACAAAGAAACCATTATGAATAATTGCTACGCAGCCGGCAAGGTAACAGGCAAAGTCGAAACAGGCGGGCTTGCGGGGTGGAACGGCCCCAAATGCAAGGCACGCAACAGCTTCTTCGACAGCACGGCAAACGGCGTAAACAACAAGGGCATTGACGGCCAATACGGCAGGTCCACAGCGCAGATGAAGAAAAAGGAAACCTATGTCGGATGGGACTTCCGCAGCATATGGGGCATAAACAGAACGGTCAATAACGGCTATCCGTACCTCACCGGAAAGATTGACGCAGCAGCCATCCGCGCGGCCCTTGAACCTGTAATGGAAAATGCCGGCAGCCCGTGCCCTGAATCCGCGCCGTGCAACAAATCATCCGGCAGACCGAAAGGAAAATAACCGCGATGAAACGACCGGCGGCAGCTTTCACACCGGCAGTATGCCTCGCCCTAATCATCCTCGCGGCTCTGGCCGGCTGCGGCGGCAAGGCAGCCAGAGCGCGTTCCGAAAACGCCGCGGGGTATTACAACCGCGGCCTTGCGCATTATGAAAAAGGCAGCTATGATTTGGCTATAGCGGATTTCGACAGGGCGATAACAGCAAACCCCAATAATGCCGACGCGTATATGAAACGCGGCCGCTCGCATTTTATCAGGGGCAGCTATAACATGGCCATAGATGATTACAGCCGGGCGATAAAGATAAATCCGGGCAGCGCCCAAGCGTACAGGGACCGGGGGGCCGCGTATCTGGGCAAGGGCAGTTCAGATCAGGCTATAGAAGACTTTAGCCAGGCCATTAAGATAAATCCCAATAACGCCGACACGTATATCGCCCGCAGCACAGCCTGTATTTCAAAAGGCGATTTGGATACGGCTGCCGCAGACCTGAAAGCCGCTGCGCGAATTAACCCAGACCATCCGCAGATTGATATTCTGAAAGCCGCGATTGAAGACGCCCGTAAAGAGACCGGGCGACCGTGATAATGGCGCGGACGGGTACAGTTTTAAGGCGAGTGCGCAAGCCTGAACCCTAAATTAACCGTCCGGTAATCCGGCTTCGCGAAATTTCTCATCGATATCCTGCAGTGCTGCTCGCCGGAGTTAAACGCGCACCCTCGGTACACGCGGTCGGTGCCGCCGCGCGGGCCGCGGGGATTATTGATCTGGCCGGTGCTGTAATAATCTCTGTCGTACCAGTCGTTCACCCACTCCCAAACGTTACCAATCATATCATACAGACCAAGCTCATTTGGCTCCCTGCCGCCAACAGGCATCGTCCGGCCGCCGCTGTTGTACTCGTACCACGCGACATCGGCAAGGAACCGCTGACCGAAAAAGGGCTGGCCCGATGCTTTGGCCCCGCCCAGCGCCGCGTACTCCCACTCCGCCTCGGTTGGCAAACGGTACTTCTTGCCCGTCATGGCGTTGAGCCGCCTGATAAATTCATGAACCTCATTCCAGCTGACCTGCTCGACGGGCAGAGAGTCATTCCCATGAAAGTGGGATGGGTTGATGCCCATGACAGACGCCCACTGTAACTGTGTTACAGGGGTGCGGCTAATCAGGAAATGCTTGAGCTTAATCTCGTGCCGGGGCCGCTCATCAATCAGACAGCCCGCGCCGTCAAGATTGGGGCAGCCGCGGCGAATCTTGCCGCCCTGAATGAAGACCATGTCGATTGCGGGCTTGACAATGGGATAAATTTTTGGCGGCGGAGGCGGCGCCTGAACCCTTTTGACCGGCGCGGGGGCAGCAACGGTATCAACAACCGCGACGGAGTCAACAACGGCGGCTTTCGCGGCGGCGGATGTATCAACGGCGGCAGTATCAACAACGGCGGCTTTCGCGGCGGCTGACGTGTCGATAACGGCAGTATCAACAGCAGCGGCTTTCTTCACGGTGGATGTGTCGACATCTACAACTTTCTTCGCGGCGGTATCAGCGGCAACAATCTTCTTTACTGCGGAAGTGTCAACGGCAGCAGCCTTTTTGGTGGCGGATGTGTCGATGACAGCAACTTTCTTCGCGGCGGCGGTATCAACGACAACGGCCTTCTTAGCGGATGATGTGTCGACAACAGCAGCCTTCTTCGCGGCCGATTTACCGGTAGTCGCAGCCCTCACGGCTGATTTCCTTGTGGCGGAAGAAGTGTCTATGACCGGAATGATACCAGCGGCAGTCTCCTTCCCGTACGATTTGTCAACGACCGAACCAACAGCGGCAATCGATGCCGCCGACAACAGCAACAACAACAGTATTGTCCTCACAGTGCCCCTTCTGCCCGCCCCAGATCTTCAACCACGCACTCCGTCGTCCCATCAGGCAAGTCCTTAACAGCAACCCCAGCGCCAGCGAACCGGTCTCGTATCAAATCAGCGGTCTTGAAATCTTTGGCCGCCCTGGACTTCTTGCGCAGCACGGCCTTTTCGATGATAGTGTTCTTTAATGTTGGTGATATGTTTCCGTTTACCGACAAAAATATTTTATAGCCATCGACCTCCTCGGTAATCTCAGTACGGCGATTCTCCGCCGGTTTCATAAGGTCGAGGCCCAGCACCTTGTCGGCCTCTTCGGCAAGAGCCAGCTTTTCTCCGTCTGTCAACTTGTTGTCCCGCAGGCCCTCCCAAAGCGCCGCCATCGCCCGCGGCATGTTCAGGTCGTCGCACAGGGCGTCCATAAACGGACCCGAAATTTCGGCGAGGCGGCCTTTGTCTACACCGGCGCGGCCTGACCCATCTGACAATGTTGATATTATCCTGCGCAGATTTGTCAGCCCCTGCTCCGCCGACGCCGCGCCCTCAAACGAAAAAGTCAGCGGGGAGCGGTAGTGCGCGGTGTAGCAGAACATCCTGTAGCCTAAAGGGGATACCCCCTTATCCCTTAACGTATCCAATGTAACAAAATTCCCGCCCGACTTCGCCATTTTCCCCTTGTCAAGCACCAAAAACTCGCCGTGCAGCCAGAAGTTGGCGAATTTCTCCCCCGTCGCCGCCTCGGTCTGCGCGATCTCGTTGGTATGGTGGACGCGTATGTGGTCCATGCCGCCGCAGTGGATATCTACAGGCTGCGGCAGGTGCGCCAGAGACATCGCGCTGCACTCGATATGCCACCCCGGGAACCCTGTCCCCCACGGGCTCTCCCACTCCATCTGGCGCTTCGCGTCTTTCGGCGAGAATTTCCACAGAGCGAAATCCGTAACGTTACGCTTGTCCCCCATGTCAACCCGCTCGCCCGCGCGCAAAGTTTCGGGATCAATACGCGCAAAATCGCAGTACGTGGGGAATTTCGCGGTATCAAAATATATTCCGTCACCGGTACGGTAAGTAAAGCCTTTTTCTTCGAGGGATTTTACAATGCCGATCATCTGCGGAATATAATCGGTCGCCTTCGGCCATACGTCCGGCTGCAATATATTCAGCGATGATATGTCCGCCATAAATTTTTCGGTATAGAACTTCGCTATGTCCCACACGCTCTTGCCCTCGCGCGCGGCGCCGGTCTCCATCTTGTCCTCGCCCGTATCGGCATCGGATACAAGGTGCCCGACATCAGTAATGTTGACGATATGCTTTACATCGTACCCGCAGGCGATTAACGCGCGTTTCAGAACATCCTCAAATATATAAGTACGCAGATTGCCTATATGCGCGTAGTTGTATACGGTCGGGCCGCAGCAGTACATACCGACCCGCTCGTGCTGCGGGACGAACTTTTCCTTGCGGGCTGTCGCGGTGTTGTAGAGGTTTATGTGTTTTCTCATAGTTGGCATCTTCCCGGCTGCTAAAACTTCATCTGCACAGCGCCGGCCCCCGAAACGATATTACCGATAACGACAGGGTCGAACTCCGCTATCCCGCCATCCTTCAGCACCGTATCAACATTCTCAGGCGATACGGCCAAAGTCATCCCGATACCCATATTAAACGTGCGGTACATCTCCGAATCCTCAACATTCCCCGTGCGCTGCAGATATTGAAATATAGGCAGGGGCGTCCATGATTTCGCGTTGATCACCGCGTCACAGTTGGATGGGAGGATTCTGTTGACATTATCCGGAAATCCGCCACCGGTTATATGCGCGCATCCCTTAATTATCCCCCTGTCCATGAGCGGCAATAACTTTGCATAAGAGCGATGAGGCTCAAGCAGCGCCTGCCCAAACGTCTTGCCGTCTTCAAAGGCATCCGAATACCTCTTTTTGCCGACCTCGGTGATGATCTTCCGCGCAAGGCTGAATCCGTTAGTATGCAACCCGGCAGACTTCAGCCCGATCACCGCGTCCCCGGCCGTTATCGATGCCCCGTCAATAATCCTGCATTTATCCACTACCCCGACAATCGTACCCACCAAATCAAACTCGCCCGCGCCGTATATATCCGGCATCTCGGCAGTCTCCCCGCCAATCAGCACGCAGCCGCTGTCCCGGCAAGCCCGCGCCAGACCCTCAACAATCTGCAACGCGATCTCAGGCACTAATTTACCAATCCCAATATAATCCAGAAAAAACAGCGGCTTCGCCCCCATCACCAGAATATCATCCACACAATGGTTGACAATGTCCATCCCGACTGTATTATATACTTTGGAATCGAAAGCAACCTTGACCTTGGTCCCCACGCTGTCTGTTGACGACACCAGCACCGGAGCATCCATACTCTTGAGGTGTGATATGTCGAACATCCCGCCGAACTGGCCGAATGAGCCAGCTACGCTCGCATTGTAGGTAGACGAGACGAGCTCGCCTATGCGGCCCTTGACGGCATTCCAGGTGTCTATGCTGACCCCGGCGGATGCGTATGTTAGCGGTGCGGCCATAATGCCCCTTTGCAGTTTCTTGTTGACGTACCGGATAATAACGAATCCATAAAATAGTTTACGCGCTGCGAAAAAGCAAATGTTCGCAGACATTGGCGCCAAAGATATCAACAAAAAGATACGGGACAGCGACCGTCTTTGCGGCCCCGCCCCGTATTAACACCAGTTAAAACCCTTCTAAACCGCGTTTATCAGCGTACACCGACCTTGAGCGTTACCCTCTCCCGCTTCCCGTCGGACGCCGTCACCGTGCCCCTGACCAGGTAGGTACCCTCGGCTACCGCCCTGCCCTTAGAGTCGGCCAGGTCCCACGACCCTACCACGCGCCTGGATTCGCCGCCCTTGTCGCTGATATTGATCTTCCTGACGAGGTTGCCGGAGGCGTCGAACACCGACAGCGTCCCGCTAACCGCCCTGCCCGTCCTGAAGAAGTTGACCGTTGAGCGCTTAATGACCGGGTTCGGGCCGGCCGCGAACTCGCCCGCCGTTACGACTATGGGCGCGATGACCGCCGTCTCTATACCACCGGAGGGCGGTATAACGCGGTCGGACTCAAGCACGGCCACTTTTATTTTCTCGAACCGCGCCGTAACGTTCATGTCGGCCTCTGGAGTGTCTGTTCGGGTTTCCGTAGACACATTGTCGCTCCAACCCTTAAATTCATAGCCTTCGTCGGGAACCGCCTTAACCTCCGGGCCGGCGGCGCCCTTCTCTACCATGCGGGTGAAAGCGGGAGACGTCTCCGTGCCTATCTGTATACTGCCCCCCATATCCGCCATATAGGTGATGGTGAAAAAGTCATCGGGATCGATCCCGTCTTTCCGGAACAGGGCGATGATCTGGACATCCTCCGCCTTTATGATATCGGCGCGAGTCGCTTCGGTCACATCATCACTCCATCTCAAAAAGATGTAACCTTCATCGGGGACGGCAGTTATGGAAACGAGATCGTCCTCGTCCCCGCCAAAACCTTCCGGGCCCGTGATGACATACACGCTCCTGATATCCGGTACGCACGGTTCACATTCTGCCTCTTCAGGGCAAGGCGGGCAATCCCCGCCAATCCGCAGATTTCCGCCATCACTCGCCTTGTAGGTGATGGTGAACGAATCGACGACCACTACATCAAGCGCGAACTCCGCAGTTAACGTCACGCTCTTCGCCACCCCAGCCTTATCGCTGCGGGACGCCGTGAGGACGTTATCGCTCCACTTAAGGAATTTGTAGCCGTTGTCCGGCACGGCAGTAATTTGGGGCAGTTCGGTCTCCGGCTCCACCTCGTACTTGAACTCCGTCTTCAGCTCGGGTTCCCCGCCTTCGGCCTCATCATCAAAAACAACCTTCGCCATCAGCTTGCCGCCGGTCCCGGCTTTGTAGGTAACGGTGACCAGTTCTGGGATATCGTCTTCGGAAATAAACTCCGCAGTAAACGTCATGTCGGCCGTGGCGATATCCGTACGCACCGCCGTTTGGACATCATCATCCCACTTGCTGAACACCATGCCTATGGGCGGGACGGCCTCAACCTTAGGGCCGGGCTTGCCCGATTCCACCTCTTGAGAGTAAGTCACCAGTATCGTAGTAGCGTCATTGATCTTCACTCCGCCGCCAGCGGTAGCCGATTTGTAGGTTAGCGTGAAGATTGTGACTTCCGGCGGGGTAATCAAATGTTTCGAGCCGAGGAAATAGACGTTGTCGACCTGTATTGCGCCCATATCGCCGCTACCGGCACCCTTATATGAGATCTGCAGCTTTGCAAGGCCCTGAGTAATGAGGGTACGGCTGGCCGTTACCCAATCCGGCAGGGCGAACTGGCTGTAGCTGATGTTCGCCGCACGCCACTGGCCGCCGGTGCCCGGGAGCTTTACGAAAAAATCCTGACCGTCGGGATTGAGTACGCTGTGGTTGTCGTAAAGTTCTACGGTAATGGGGGCGACGCCGTCGGTCTTGTACTCGAAGTATATGCCGGTAAACCTGCTCCCGTCAAAATAGGCCGCCGAGGCTGCCGGTTTGGTTGCATCGTACAAATTGGTGCCTATGCCGGCAAACGGGGCAACCGTTTCGGTGCCGTTCAAATAAGGCTCCCCAAGGGTGATGTCTGAGGATATGGCCTTGCCCTGCCCTGCCACCCTGATGTTATCGACCGGCGTAGCCGTTCCGGCAACAGAAGTGCCGCCGGGCTGGTCGTCGTAGGCGTACCAGTAGTACATCAACTCATTCCGCAACGGTGTGGCGATATTGTTGAAATCGGAAAGGAGCGCGGCAGTAGCGGTTTCAGGGTTTATGAATGTGGTCGACACGCAAGTCGCGCAAACATCGGTGTCAGGTATATCGAACGTGCCGACAAACTTGATGTCGTCGACCGCAAGCGTGCCGGAGGTAACCGCGGCGTTTTCGCCCGCCTTTATGGACCACGATACCTTGACCGCGTTGGCCGGCTTGAACGTAAACGCTTTGCCCCAGAATGCTTCCTGCTCAAGGTCGCCGGCTTTCGCGCCGGTCTTGCCTGTCTCGCCGAAGTTGGCAGTATTGATATCTTCCCCCTCCTTCCCCGCGGCCACTGCCACCACCGGGGTTAATGCTACCGAGTATAATTTCCACTGGTTATTGTCGGCAGCGGCAACCTCAAACTGCTTGCTGTAGGCGTTGGAGTTGGCGGAAGTGTTCTCAAGGGTCTCGACCCTGAAATAAAACTTCAGGCCAGCCGGCCCTTTGGCATAAAACGAGATATGCGTAACCCCGCCGAAATCGGCGCCTATACCGGTGGTACTGCCGTCAGCCACCAGATTGGTCCCCATACCGATAGACGGTTCACCGGTCCCCGAATTTAGGCCGGTAAACGTAATACCCGCCGCGTAGCTGCTACCGCCGTAACCGCCCTCCATAGGCGAAAAGGTAGTGGTGGGCGGATAAGTTATCACCGAAGACGAGGAGGTGTACCCATGAGCAAAAGTATACCAATAATACCCCAGACGGTTCTTCCCATTCCCGTCATCAAGGTCGTCCAGCACAAACTGCGCGGACGCTGAAACAGAAATCACCAGGATCATCGCAAATCCCGGAGCCAACCGCCTGAAAACAGACTTAAACATCGGCATACTCCTTTATATAAGGTGACTGGATTGTGTACTACATTACGCGCCACATGCAGACAATATTCTATAATATAAGCAATTTTGTAAAAAAAGGCAAGAACTTTGACGAAAACAGACAAAAAAAATTGCTTAACGAGCGGCACGCAGAGTACGCCGTCGTATAAAAATCAACAACTTACAGCTTTGGTAAGATAAACGCGGAAAGGCACCGCCGTATTCAGTATTCAGCGGCGGCCCCACGAAAACATCAGGCGCCGGCGCCGGAATCAGACCTAATCCTCCTCGTCCCCGTCAATGTTGATAACCGTGTACTGCTCCGCGGTGAGGCTGTCGTCAAAGATCTCGTAGATCTCCTCCATCTCGTCGTCTGACTCCTCGTCAACGGCAGCAAACTCCAAATACGGCTGAATTTCACGGCCATTCACAATGAAATACGGCGTAAGAGCCCCTTCCTCGCCAATAGACTCCTTAATTTCAACACCGTCGGGCAAATCAAAAATTGAGGTTACAGTAATTGCGACTTTCATGGTTCGCTCTCCTTAAGTTTAGAATGTTTTTTATAGATGTTATACAATATACTATTTTTCCAATGCAGGATGTAAATAAATTATTTATCAATGTTACTCGTGGCGAACGCCGTTAAACGCGGCGCGCCGGAAAGCATATCTGGGAACAATGATACCAAAACTGTTCGCTTTCGATCTAGACGGCACGCTGCTCGACTCCGGCAAGCGCATGAGGCAGGCCAACATAGACGCGATAAGGGAGATGCGTGCACGCGGCGCCGTGATCGCCCTGTCGTCGGGCCGGATGGGAGCGGGGGTGCGCCGGTACGCCAGGGAGCTTGGCGTCGACCCCGCGCTCGTCATACTCAACGGGGCGGAAGTATACACAGGCTCGGCGGAGGGCGCGGAACGGATAAGGTACGCACCGCTAAATCCCGCACACGCCAGATTTTTGACAGATTACGGGATCGACAAGCCGGTAGCTGTCAATTTCTACTACGAGGACAAACTGTATACCGTCAAAACGGGCGTAAATTCCGAGTGGATGAGCCTGTATCATCAGGAAACCGGCATTAATTATAATTGTATAGGCAGTTTCGCCGAGATGGATGGCGTACCACCGTCAAAAATCATCTTCGTAGGCGCCCCGTCGTACATCGACGAGCAGGAAAAGGCTTTCCGCGAGCGGTGGGACGACAAAACCGTCTACGTCTGCCGGTCGTGGGACCACTACCTCGAATTCATGAATCCCCAGGCAAACAAGGGGCTGGGGCTCGCGGCGCTGTGCCGCGCCCTCGGCATCGACCCGGCGGACGCCGCCGCCTACGGTGACGCCGAGAACGACATACCCATGCTGCAGGCGGCAGGGCACGGCACGGCAATGCGCAACTCCACCGAAAAGGTCAGGGCGGCCGCCAAACGGGTAACTGAGCAGACGAACGAGGAGGATTGGGCCGCTACAGAGTGGAAAGCGTATCTTTCGCGCAGTTTATGACAAAATCCAACGGCTCGCCCCACAATTCATAGTACAGCGGCAGCCTCACAAGGCAGTCGGCGTAGCGGTTTGTGTTGGGGAGCGCCCTGCCGTCGTGCTTATCCTTATAATATGGGCTGTCGTGGAGCGGCAGGTAGTGGAAAACCGGCGAGCACCCCTTCACCTTCATCGCGGCGATAAACGCGCTGCGCACGGCTATAGAGCCGAACACCATATAGAACATGCTGCCGTTGTTGGACGCATATCCGGGGACGACGGGCAGATTGACCGCTCCCCTTTCCTGATACGGCGCCAGAGCGTCGTAATACTTTTTCCATATATCAACCCGCCGCGCCTGTATATCTTTAATATGCTCCAACTGCCCATACAAATATGCCGCGTTGATCTCCGACGGCAGGAACGACGACCCGGTGTCTACCCAGCTGTACTTGTTGACCTCGCCCCTGAAGAACTCCGCGCGGTTGGTCCCCTTCTCCCAGATGATCTCGGCCCGCCGTACAAACCGCTCGTCGTTGACGAGAAGCGCCCCGCCCTCGCCGCAGTGGATGGTCTTGGTCTCGTGGAACGAAAAGGTGCCCAGATGCCCTATACCCCCCAGCGGCCTGCCCCTGTAAAAGGCGTCTACCGCCATGGCCGCGTCCTCAATTACGCATATGCCGTGTTTCTCGGCGACGGCCATAATTTTCTCCATATCGCAGGCCACGCCGGCGTAATGAACTACGACCACCGCCTTGGTCCTCTCCGTAATAAGCCCCTCTATCCCCTCCTCGTCGATCCCCGGATGGTCGGCCCGGCTGTCGGCGAAAACGATTCTGGCCCCCTGCCGGACGAACGCCAGCGCCGTGGAGACGAAGGTGTAAGACGGCACAATGACCTCGTCGCCGGGGCCGATATCCAGAAGTATGGCGCACATCTCCAGCGCGTCGGTGCAGGAGGTGGTGAGCATGGGCGTGCGGAACCCGTAGGCGTCGCGGAAGAAATCCTTACACCACCCCGTAAACACCCCGTTGCCGGACAGATGCCCCCCGGCGGCGGCCTCGGCGATGTGATCAAGCGAGTTTTTGACGGTATATGGCTTGTTGAACGGTATCATAATTATATAAAATTACAATATTTACCAATCTAATCGCAACATTTTGTATATTTATTAATTATTGATAGAGGAGAGAAACGTGGTCTACCCGTCATTAGACGATATAAAAAACCTTCGCGGCGACGCCAACGTCATCCCCGTGTGCAAGAGCGTGCTGGCCGACACCGAGACCCCGGTATCGGTATGGATGAAGCTATACCGCAACGCCATGCACAGCTTCCTGCTCGAAAGCGCCGACGGCGACGGAACCACCGGGCGCTACTCCTTCATAGGCGCGAACCCGTACATGACCTTCACGGCCAACGGGCAAAGCTGGGAAGTGCGGGGGGAACGGGAGGATAAGGGCGGCACGGACCCGGCAGGCGCGCTGCGAAAACTTCTGGCCGACCGCAAGCAGGCGGATTTCAAGGATATGCCCCGGTTCCACGGCGGCGCGGTGGGGTACTTTTCGTACGACTCGGTGAGAATCGCGGAAGATATACCCGACAAAAACCCAAAAGATACCGGGGTTGACGATATTTTTTTCGGATTTTACAGGGACCTGATAGCGTTCGACAACAAAAAGCACCGGATACTCTTCATATCCAATATATTTTGGGACAACGGGATGGATATCGACACCCAATACCAAAAAGCGGTCTCGCGTATCGACGATATGATGCGGGGGATGGAGGCGCAGATAGCCTCACCGCGCGTACCCGTCAACTCATCCGGCAATATCACCTCAAACTTCGATAAAAAACTGTTCGAGGAAGCTGTTGACAAATGCAAAGAGTACATAAAGGCAGGCGACATCTTTCAGGTCGTCCTATCCCAGAGGTTTAAAATTGACGTTGACGCCGACCCGTTCAACCTCTACAGGGTGCTGCGGACAGTCAACCCGTCCCCCTATATGTTCTACCTCTCCCTCGATAAAACGCACGTCATCGGCGCGTCCCCCGAAATGCTGGTCCGCGTTGGAAACGGCATAATCGAAAACCGCCCGATAGCCGGAACGCGCAGGCGGGGGGAATCATTGCAGGAGGACGAGCGGTTAATCCATGACCTTATAAACGACCCCAAAGAGACCGCGGAACACATCATGCTGGTCGATCTCGGCAGAAACGACGTAGGCCGGGTCAGCGAGTACGGGAGCGTACGGGTCGATAACCTTATGCAAATCGAAAAATATTCGCACGTCATCCATATAGTAACGGACCTGTCGGGAAAATTAAAAAAAGGCCGCGACGCCTTAGACGCGCTCTTCTCATGCTTTCCCGCCGGAACGCTGTCGGGCGCGCCGAAAATAAGGGCCATGGAGATAATAGACGAACTTGAACCGACACGGCGCGGGCTTTACGGCGGGGCGCTTGGGTATATCGACTTTTCGGGGAATATGGACATGTGCATCGTAATAAGAACAATAATATACAAAAACGGAGCGGCAACGATACAGGCCGGAGCGGGGATCGTCGCGGACTCCGTGCCCGCGAGAGAGTATCAGGAAACTCTGGAAAAGGCGTCGGCGCTGTTTGCGGCGATAAAAGAGGCAGGGAAAGTTGTTGGGGATTAGTTTGGAGCGCGGCGTTTTGAGTGTTAAAAACAGAAACATTACAGGGAATTAATATGCTGCTTATTATCGACAATTACGATTCGTTTACGTTTAACCTCGTGCAGTATTTCGGGGAGATTTACGGCGAAGCTATTGAGGTTTTTCGGAATGACAAGATTACCGTAAACCAAATAAGAGAAAAGTCTCCTATAGCGATAGTCATCTCCCCCGGACCGTGCACGCCGAAAGAGGCTGGGATATCCGTTGACGTCATCACTGAATTGGGGATGAAGATACCGATCCTCGGCGTATGTTTGGGGCATCAGGCGATAGGCCACGCCTTCGGCGGCAACGTTATCCGCGCGCCGTACCTTATGCACGGTAAATCGTCGGAGATACTGCACGACGCAAGGGGGATATACGCGGATATCCCGAACCAGTTCAAAGCGGCAAGGTACCACAGCCTGATAATAGAGTCCGAAACCTGCCCCAAGTGCCTCGAAGTAACGGCAACGACAAAGGACGGCCTGATTATGGGCGTACGCCACAAAAAATACCCGGTCTACGGCGTACAATACCACCCCGAATCAATACTGACTGACCACGGAAGGAAGCATTTGAAAAACTTTTTGGAAATCGCGGGGGTAAAATTCGATGAATAAGATTTTACAGACGATAATCGACCGGAAACACGACGAGGTGCGCATCCTCAAGGACATGAAAAGCGAGCTGGCCAGCGCCAAACGTACCGACGTCAGGCGCCCGTTCGTAAGCGCGCTCGACAAACGCCCCGAACTCGCGGTCATCGCCGAGGTCAAAAAAGCATCTCCGTCCAAAGGCATCATCAAGGCGGATTTTGACCCGATAAAGATATCAACCGCATACGAGGAGAGCGGCGCATCCGCCATATCCGTATTGACGGATGAGAATTTTTTTCAGGGACATACCGACTATCTGAAATCCGTCCGCGCCAATGTATCTATACCGGTACTGCGCAAGGATTTCATTATCGACACATTACAGGTACAGCATACCGCAATGATCAACGCCGACGCGATGCTGTTGATTGCCGCCGCGCTGGACGACAGCCGGATGAAGGACCTGTACCAGGCCGCCGGAGAGCTTGATATAGACGTGCTTATCGAAATCCACAACACGCGCGAATTAGACAGGGCTATGAAGATTGAGCCGGCGGTTATCGGCATCAACAACCGCAATTTGGATACGTTTGTTACGGATGTGGCCGTAACGATTGAATTGATACGGCATATCCCCCAAAACATCATCGTCGTATCCGAAAGCGGTATTGAGGGCGGGGATCAGGCGGCGAAATTATCGGCTGCCGGGGTGCGGGCGCTTCTTGTTGGAGAATCGCTTATGCGGGCCGATGATATTGGGAGCCTTGTCAGGGAATTGAGACTGGCGGTTTGAGGATGCATCCCTTCATGATGCGAAGCCAAAAGCATAACGTAAGATATCGGTATAGCAAAAGGATGGTTTATGAGGATTAAGATTTGCGGCATTACACGCTTGGAAGACGCGCGGGCCGCAGCCGGGCTTGGGGTTGACGCGCTGGGGTTCATATTTACCCCCAAAAGCCCGCGGTACATCTCGCCGCTTGACGCATCGGAAATCATAAAGCGACTGCCGCCGTTCGTCTCCCGCGTAGGCGTATTCGTGGACGAAGACCCGCGAACACTCATCGACACCGTTCAGACCGCGGGTATAGACACCATACAGCTCCACGGCAGCGAACCGCCCGAATACTGCGCCGCAATGCCGGCGCCGGTCATCAAAGCCCTCCCGGTAAGCAATGACTTCGACCTATCCCTCATCTCAAAATATAAAAACGTTACCGCCGGCATACTGCTTGACACGTGGGACCCAAACCGCAAAGGCGGCAGCGGGCGCACGTTCGACTGGCAAATCGCCATAGACGCGTGCCGAAAATGCGACTCGCTCATACTCTCCGGCGGGCTCGGCCCGCTGAACATTCAGAAAGCCATAGAAACGGTTACACCGTACGCCGTAGACCTCAACAGCGGGGTGGAGTCGGCGCCGGGGGTTAAGAACCATACCAAGATGAGAGAGGTTGTGGCGGTTGTCAGGAAATTTGACGGATGATGGGGTTATGAATTTGGAGTTTGGAGTGTGATGTTTGGAGTTTGGAGTTGATGATATGATGGAGATATCCCTTTATATACATATACCGTTTTGTGCGCGGAAATGCCGATATTGCGATTTTTATTCGGTATCTGTGGATAATTTATCATTTGTCAATCAATATATAGACGCGCTTGGGCGGGAGTGGGCGGGGATTGTTGATAGCGGGATGGTGGATGGTGCGGTTATCAATACCGTATACGTCGGCGGGGGGACGCCGTCTTTGCTTGGGGTTGATATGTGGGGGCGGCTTGATGATGTTTTGTTCTCGCGGATTGATAAATCAAACATCAGCGAATGGTCGGTCGAATGTAACCCGGAATCATTCAGTATCGATAAGGCGCGGGTGTATGCGGGTTGCGGGGTAACGCGGTTGACGTTTGGGGTGCAGTCGCTAAATCCTCGTGAATTATCAATATGCGGGCGGGTGCATAGTGCGGACAGGGCTCGTGAGGTACTGGGGGATAATCGCATCGTTGATATGTTCAAATCAACAGGTGTTGATATTATGTACGGTCTGCCGGGACAGACCGTCAATACACTTGATGACACGCTGACATCCATCCTGTCATTCCCAGCCGTCAAGCACATATCCGCCTATGAATTAACCATTGCCGACGATACCCCCTTCGGCCATCACCATAAAATCCTCCCGCTCCCAACGGAAGATTTATCAAGCGATATGTATGAATTAATCAATAAACGATGCACTGACAGAGGGATGTATCAATACGAAATTTCCAATTACGCGATACTGGGGTTCGAATCAGTACATAATAAAGCCTACTGGACGCACAAACCCTACATCGGCCTCGGCGCATCCGCCCACTCCTACATCCACCCTAAACGGTGGAGCAATGTTGCGGATGCCGGTCAATACATATCCTCAATATCATCCGCCCGTAACGCAATAATCTTCGAGGAAACCATCACCCCAACCGAATTAGCCGAAGAAATTCTCTTTCTGGGATTAAGAAACGCAGGCGGGATTGATGAGGATGATTTTTTTCAGAGGACGGGAATCCGCTTATCCGAGAAATCCCTGCAAAAATACGCCGGCTCCGGCCTGCTCGTAAAATCGGGACGTAAGTATGTACCTGCGTCCCGTGGTATGCTCTTTGCTGATATGATGGCGCGGGGGCTGATGACCTAATCGGCTACGCACCGCAAGGAAAGCAGTGCAGCCTTTCTCCCAGGCATCGCAAACGAATCGTCCATATGGTAACTCATCTCCCATCTCAGGACACCACCACTAAACTCCTTGGTAGTCCACCAATAGCCTTTGTAGCCAATATCGCGGAACCACCCATCCAAACCATAGCCGCCGGGCAGGGTCGAAAAGCCGTAGTCGTCGGTACCGGGGATATAACCGCTATCAGCAGTCCATCCGGCAGCAGACTTCAGTTTTCTTCCTGCCATATTCCTCCTCTCCGCATAAGTAACATACTCTGCTAATGTCCCCCACTCCGCAGAACTCGGCACATGCCAACCGGAAGGGCAAATGCCGCGATGCTTTTTCCGCACCTGCCCCTCGCATTCATTTTCATTGCAACTTGACGGAAACCCCATAACCGCAGCCCAATCGTAAAGGCGGCCGTAGGTATCGCAATTGGCTTGTATTTCGGCATCCGGCAATATAAACCCGTGCACCTCATTATAGTGAAAAACCGAATCGCCATCTCCATAGCATTTACCGCCGGCCGCGTTGAAATTCAAATTCTCCGCCATCCACGTCTGGCTCCCTATTTTCACCGTGCGATACGTTTGACCATCCCTCGAATCGGTAAGGCGGCCATAGACAATATTATCTCCATCCTCCTCCTCGCACCCGACAAACACCATCCCCGCAAAAACCACCACCGCAGCCGCCAACCCCGCGCCGCGCCAGAACCTGAAACCCTTTGACCCGCTCATACTGCAACCTCCGTTAGTTAAATAGTGAATACCTGTTATCGCATTAATATACTACCTGCCCGCCAAAAAATCAAGGTTTTTGTTTTATCATCAGGCCGCCTTTTCCGGCAATGTTGCCTTGTTATGCCAAAACGGATTCTTTATTTTGCCGGCATTTCTCTTTATTTTCCGCTTTCATTTTCTTATGTTCGGCAATACACCGGCTAACAATGGCGGTATCCTCTTCCGTCCATTTGTAGTCAGGGTCACCGATAAAGCCGATGTCGTCGAGAGCGTAATAATCGTTGTTTTTTTGCGTATTCATACTTACTCCTCCGTTGGAAAGTAATTATTTACCAATAATCTTGCCTCTTCTTTAAAAATTGCCATTCGGTTCCTGCTTATACGCACCGCAACCGATAATCCGCGTACCGCCATATATTACGCGGTAGCGGCAATCTTTTCGTGTACGACCTCGCTCAGAATCTGCAACGGCATCTTGCCGGTTGCGGTAGCGCGAATCATGATATAGTCCGCGCTCGCCCTGTCTAACGCGTCAATCAGGTTCCGCTGGCGCATGAACATACCGCCCTCACCCGGCTTGAGCGTTATGTCGGCATTGGTGATCTCCTCGTCCAGAATGTCCGCTTCTTCTTCGGTCATCCGAGCCATATTCTTCCCCCTAACCGATTAAGTTGGTCAATATATTTTTTCCTGCACGGCATGGCGTGAAACACGTTAACCGTATCATCGTCTATTATATTATACGCGATTTCAATAAGGTTTCCGGCGGTATCATACCCGATAACCAGCCACTTATTCAGATAAGACTCCAGCAACTGCTCATGCAACGGATGCCACATGACGTGACGGATGCTGTCCTCCGTAAGGCCATGCTTAAAAGCGGCGTTGTTGAACTCAATTGCCGGAAACATAATTCTAATATACTACCTGCCCGCCAAAAAATCAAGGCATTTGTGGGGATTGGGGCAAAAAAGGGGGCTGTATTGACTTTTTTGTGGATAATTTTATATCAATACTGTACATTTTACGCCAAAAACTTTATTTTTATCGGAGATTGTAAAATTTCAGCGGCAGAATGTATATTACGTATCTGCCCAAATTTTGAAAGGATTTATATTATGGGAAAGACGATAACGGAGAAAATTTTCGACGCGCACCGGATTGACGAGCCGTTTGAGGGCACGTCGGTGCTGTCGCTTGATGTGGTGATGTGCCACGAGATCACCACCCCGGTGGCGATCGCCGACTTGGAGTGGCGCGGGAAGGACCGGGTGTTCGACACGTCTAAGGTCAAGGCGGTGATCGACCACGTAACGCCCTCCAAAGACTCCAAGAGCGCCACGCAGGCGAAGATTCTGCGCGACTGGGCGTGGCGGCACGGGATTAAGGACTTTTTCGACGTGGGCGCGAACGGAGTCTGCCACGCGCTGTTCCCCGAAAAGGGGTTCATCCACCCGGGCTACACGGTGATCATGGGCGACAGCCACACCTGCACACACGGCGCGTTCGGCGCGTTCGCGGCGGGCGTAGGTACCACAGATTTGGAGGTGGGTATACTCAAGGGCGTCTGCGCGTTCCGACCGCCGAAAAGCATACGGGTGAATATCACCGGGAAGATGCCCAAAGGGGTGTACGCCAAAGACGTCATCCTCGAAGTCATCCGTCAGCTGACGGTAAACGGGGCGACCGACCGCGTAATCGAATTCCGCGGCGAAGTTGTGGACGCCATGAGCATGGAGGAGCGCATGACGCTCTGCAACATGGCGATTGAGGCGGGCGGGACGAGCGGGCTGTGCATGCCGGATAAAGTTACGGCGGAGTACCTGTGGCCGTTCATATCTTCAAATTATAATAACGACATCAACGCAGCGGTTAAAGATTTCGCCAAGTGGCACTCCGATGCCGGCGCGCCGTATGAAAAAACGCTGGCTATAGATGTATCAACACTTGTACCCGTGGCGACCGTCGGCTACAAGCCCGATCAGGTCAAGGCTATCAAGGATCTGAGTGATGTCAAAATCAATCAGATCTATATCGGATCGTGCACCAACGGGCGGATATCCGATTTGAGAATTGCCGCGGATATCGTCAAGGCCGGATTGACAAAAGGTAAGAAATTGGCGGACGGCGTGCGCGGCATCGTCAGCCCGGCGACCCCCGCTATCTTCCGCCAGGCTATGGATGAGGGGCTGTTAGCGGTATTTATGGACGCGGGTTACTGCGTTGCCAACCCGACCTGCGGCGCGTGTTTGGGGATGTCTACCGGTGTGCTTGCTGAGGGGGAAGTCTGCGTCTCTACTACCAACCGCAACTTCAACGGGCGGATGGGCAAGGGCGGCATGGTCCACCTCGCGTCCCCGGCAACGGCGGCGGCGAGCGGAATCGCCGGGCATCTGGCAGACGCGAAAGAGTATCTCTAAATCATTAACGATAAAAACATTTTGGAGGATATAATATGAAAACATTCGGCGGACCGGTCCTCTTTCTGGACCGTTCAGACATCAATACAGACGAAATCATCCCGGCCAAATACCTGACCGAGGTGAAAAAGGAGGCGCTCAAGCCGTACCTTCTTGAAGACTTAAAGATGGACAGCTTCGACCCTGCCGGCCCGTGGCGCGGGCACGCCAAAGTAGTCGTAACGCGCGCCAACTTCGGCTGCGGGTCATCCCGCGAACACGCTCCCTGGGCGCTTGAAGTCAATGATATTACATGCGTGATCGCGGAAAACTACGCGCGCATCTTCCGCCAGAACATGTTCAACGGCGGGATGCTCGCCATCGAATTATCCGCCGACAAAATCAACGAAATCTTCGCGCTGTCTTCTAAGGGCAATGTTGATTGCGGTATTGATATCAACACAAAAAAATTGACATTCACGTTCTCCGGCGGGACGAAAGTAATTGATTTCACGCTGTCGCAATTTGACGATGCGCTGGTCAAATCCGGCGGATGGGTCGAGTTTGCGGACGCGAAATATTAGCGCTCGCGGCAACGCCCCGTGCCGCAAAATACGCGGATCGGGGCGGCGGCTTGCGGTTGCTACGCTATCGCACGGCGCTATCAGTCCCGGAGACAACGCGCACTAAACAGGTTCGTCTCGTCAGAGCTGTACCTGTCCGCGTATACGTCGTCGTAGCGCATGCCCAAGAGCCTGGCGATGCTCGCAGCGCTCTCCGTGGCGCTCCACCAGTGGCCGTAGTTGCCGGCATCGTAGAAATTGCCATCGTTCCAACGACCGCCGCCAGGCAGGGCCGAAAAGCCGTAGTTATCGGTACCGTTTCCACCACTACTCCACCCTGTCGTTGATTTCAACTTCGTTCCAGCGTTATTATCATAATCTCCTGACGCATTAGGATCAACATACTTCACAAGAGTTTCCCACTCATTATCACTCGGTACATGCCAGCCTTCGGGACAAACTCCCCGAACCCCGCTGGGACTCAATGTTGAACTTGACGCCCAGTCCATTACCACCAACCAACCATACAAACGACCGTATTTGGCGCAACTATCGGGCACGTTATTGTAACAAGCACTCCCGCTCGCGTTGTAATTCAAATTCTCAGCCATCCACGTCTGACTGCCGATTACCACCGTACGATACGTTTTCCCATCCCTTGTGTCCGTAAGCGAGCCATAGTTTATGTCAGGGTTAAACTGGTTGCCACCGCCACCGCCCTGATTACCGGGATTATTATTACCTCCATCGCATCCAACAAACACCATCATTACAGAAATCGCCCCCGCAACAATCCAACCCCGCGCCGGCCCTCCAAAACTTAAGCCCTTTACCCTGCTCATATTGCAACCTCCGTTGCTTTTGAATGGTTGAAATGCGCCCCGCCAAATTACCTATATATTCAATAATACATTAGGGGCGTTACGCCTGTCAAATTTTTTTGTATGAAAATTTTGGAGAAAATATGCCATAAAACCACAACAATTCGGGCAATTAGCATCATAACAGCATGATTTTCAATGAGTTAGATGGGGTTGTGAGGTATTTGGGGGATGGGGATGGGAAAAATTGGGGCGGGTTCGGATACCTTTGCTTTTACCGATTTTTTGGCCAAGACGCGCCTCCTTTATATCATAATGTTACGATGATAACATTTTTGCCATCTGCGTAGCTGTGCTGCAAACTCTTCGCGCTCTTTTTTACCATCATCACCGATAACTCGTCCTCGGCGGTTTCAAGCGCGTTTGAGCTTTCTCCGGGATACGACAGCGCCAGCGCGTAACTGCCTAATTTCTCCGAGTAATCCAATTTCAGCGAGCAGGCGCCGTACTGCGGGGTTATGATGTTGACTATCAGCTCCTCAACCAGCAAGTGCAGCGTATTGGACATTTTCTTGTCTATGGCGTGACGAAAACAAAAGTTTTCCATGCCGCCAAACATCTCCATAAAATCAAATTCGCGATTTTTCACTTCATAGATAAATGAACGGATATTGTGGATGAACGTCTTTGTTTTGCTTTTTTGAGGATTGGAGAATATCTGCTCCGGCGTCCCGTCCTCATATATCCCGCCCTCATCCATATAGAAAACGCGGTTGGACACGTCGCGGGCGAAGTCCATCTCGTGCGTGACGACAAGCATGGTCATGCCGGACTTGGCGAGGCTGCGCATTACTGCCATTACCTCGCTGACCATAGCCGGGTCGAGGGCGCTTGTCGGCTCATCGAACAAAATTACTTCCGGAGACATCGCGAGGCATCTGGCAATAGCCACGCGCTGCTTCTGCCCTCCCGACAGCTGACGCGGGAAGTAGTGCGCACGCTCGGAGAGCCCTACCGATTTCAAAAGCCGCGCGGCGGTTTCTTCCGCTTCCTTTACGGATTTTTTGAGCAGCTTGCGGGGGCCTGCCGTCAGGTTGCCCATAACGCTATGATGGCTGAACAGCCCAAAATTCTGGAAGACCATGCCCATCCTGCGCCTGGCCGAATCCACATTCTTCTTAGTGATTTGCACACCGTCGAAATGCACCTCCCCGCCGGTCGGCGCGTCTAAAAAATTGATTGCCCTCAAGAGCGTGCTTTTGCCGGTACCCGACGGGCCGATGATGGAGATGACTTCACCTTTATCGATCTCGGCATTGATGCCTTTGAGGATGACGTTGCCGCCGAAGCGTTTTTCGAGATTTTTGATTGTTATCATGCTCATTGCGCAACCTGCCCCGCATTTACTTTTTTGATAATAATTTTAAATACCCAAACGCAAACCGCAGTCACCGCCAAATAGATCAGCGCGACTAAGAGCAGCGGGAAATACGCGTCGTACGTGCGGCCGCGAATGATGTCGCCGGCCCTTGTCAAATCCTGTATCGCGATGAACCCGACTATCGCCGTCGCCTTGACGAGTTCGACGAACCCGTTCGTATAAGCCGGCAGCGCCCGGCGCACAGCCTGCGGCAGCGTTACCGCCGTAAATGCCCGAAATGATGAGAACCCGATGCTCCGCGCCGCCTCGACCTCTACGGAATCGACAGTATCAATCGCACCCTTCAAACACTGGGCTATGTCGACGCCTGTTACAAAAGCAAAGGCCAGTATCGCTACCAGAATGTTAGATATGTCCGCGCTGCCAAAGACGATGTAATAGGCTATCATCAGCAGCACCACCATAGGCATGCCGCGGATTATCGCGCAATAAAACTTGGCCGCGCCCCGCAGAAATCTGTTCTTCCGCATCAGCAAAAAACAGACAAACGCACCGAATACCGTCCCCAAAAACTGCGCGGCGACGGCGATAAGCATCGTCACGCCAAGTCCGTCAACAATCATCTTCCACCGGTTATCGGTAACAAGATTGCGCTCCACACCGGTTTTGACCCACGATACAAAAGCATTCTCTTTTTTATCAGCTGCATTTGTCTTGACAGGGCCGGATTCAGCAAAGGCGGCGGTGAATAAAACCGCAAATAAGATCACCGCCGCTATAATGCTCCTTTTCATCATAACATCTCTCCAAAAAATCAGCGCGATTCGGAAGTTACTTCCCCAAACGGTCTTTCCTTATCACCAGCGTGATCCCGCCCTCGAAGTTCGGCCCGATGAAATCGACCGACTTCAGGCGTTCTTCGGTTATAGACATTGTGCCGCCCACCATATTGACTTTGCCTGACGCGAGCGCCGGCAGGAGCCCGGCAAACGCCATGGGGACGAATTCGGCTTTCATGTTCAGCTCGTAGGCGATTCTCGCCACGATATCAATCTCGTAGCCGGTCAGTTTGCCGTCGGAGCCAATATAACACGTTGGGGGGTATGTCGCCTCGCTGCCGTAGGTTATTGTTCCGGCGCTACCGTCGAATTCCGGGTTGTGGCTGAGAACCGGCAGATTTTTTTGGCTCTCGTCGGCGGAAAACCAAAGTTCTTCCAATTTGGCGAGCGTACCGTCTTCCCGCATTTTGTTCAGAACCTCGTTGCCCTTTACGCCAAGCTCGCTGCCCTTGGCAACAGCGAAACCGTAGCGATCCGCCTCCACTACATCGGGAAATAGCGCAAGGTCCGGGTTCTGCGCAACCAGATACTTCGCGACGGGCATATCAAGGGCCACCGCGTCGGCTTTGCCGCTAACGACAGCCAATGCCATATCCGGCATGGTATTGTAATACTCGTGGGTAACATTGGGGATGGCGCGGTTGATAAATTCATCGAATACCGAGCCTGCCATACTGGCCACTTTCGCGCCGTCAAAATCCGCAATAGAGGCAAACGCCTTCTTCTCGGCGCCTTTCGAGCCGCACCCCGCAAAAAACAAAAACGCCGCCGCCGCGCCTACCGTAAACAACACCCTTACCGACATCCCCATACCTGTACCGGTCCATCTGCTCATACCTTTGCTCCTTAAATGAGTGATTATAGATTACACGATTAAATATTATACTTGTACCACGGTACAGGCGTAATATTTAATCAAGACTACAATAATATAATATTTTCCTTGCGCGTGGGCAAAAAAAATATTATTTTTTATAAAATATATATGAAAACAAAACTTATCAAAATACCGCTCCCGCTCCGCATACTCCTGACGGCGGCCCTGTCCCTGTTTATCGCGTGCGCCTCCACAGCCCCCGATAAACCAGGCTTCACGCTAACGGTCATCCACATAAACGATGCCCACGGCAGGATGGGGGCAGAGCCGTTTATATCGAAAATGGCCGCGGACCTGCGGGGGCAGGGCAAGAATGTGCTGATTTTGGACGCGGGCGACCGGCTGCACGGGCAGACCGCTGCCAATCTTTCAGGCGGCGAGGCGGCCGTTAGTGTCATGAACGCTGCCGGGTACAGCGCGATGGTTCCGGGAAACCACGATTTCAACTTCGGCGTCGGGCGGCTGCTTGAATTGTCCCAAATGATGAACTTTGGGCTGTTCGCGGTTAACGTGCGGGATTTGAGCGGCAAAAGCCTGTTCAGGCCGGATACGATTTTCAGGATGGACGGCATTAGCGTCGGGGTGTTCGGCATTGCCACGCCGGAAACAAAGACCGCGGCTGATCCGCGCATCGTGGCAGGGCTTACGTTCGACGATCCTAAGCAGGCCGCCGTTAATATCGTTGATACATTGAAGGCCAGAGGGTGCGACATCATAATCGCGCTGACGCATTTGGGGAACGATGTTCTCGCCGCTGTTCCGGGAATTGACGTGATTGTAGACGGGCACAGCCATGAGCTGTTTATGAGCGGCAAGAGTGTCAACAACGTACTTATCGGGCAGGCGGGAGAGCACGGCAAATATATCGGCGTTATTGAGATTGCCGTCAGCGGCGGCGCCGTCGTTTCAAAAACAGCGAAAGTGATCGCTGTCCCCGGCGGCGATGGGGAGATTGACAGCGGCGGGCTTGTCCCGGACAGCGCAGTTATCGCCAAAATATCGGAGGAAGAGGCGAAGATGGAACAGATAACATCCGTAGTCATAGGTAAAACCTCCGTATTGCTGCAGGGAGAGAGAGACAGCGTAAGAACGCGGCGAACCAATTTGACTGATATGGTAACGAACTCAATGCTTCACGCTACCGGAGCGGATATCGCGTTATTGACCGGCGGAAACATCCGCGCGGGCATTGCGGCGGGGGACATAACGATGGGGCAGGTGCTGACCGTGCTCCCCTTCTCCAACCTGCTCGTAACATTAGAGCTGAGCGGCGCGGATATTTTGAGCGCGCTGGAACATGGCGTGAGCCGATATCCCGAACCGGCAGCGCAGTATATACACGCCGCCGGGATAAATTTCGAGTTTGACCCAAACGCGGAGCCTGTGAAGCGGATTACAAAAGTAACAATGGCAAACGGCAAAGCGCTTGACGCGAGCGGGACGTATACCGTAGCGACCATAGAGTTCATCGCGGCCGGCGGCGATGGATACAACATGATGTCAAACGGGAAAAACCTCGTTTACTACGGCGGCGACGCCGAAGCGCTTGCCAGATATTTGGGACAATAAAACCCGGTGCGCGGATGCCATCTTTGGCGCGAATGGCCTTGAACAGGTCTTGCGCGCGTGAGGCATCCGGGACGGAAGCGATGAAGCGGCAGTTACGGATTATACTCAAAGCACGGCATCAGCTGCAGCTTGTGCAGATTCTGTTTGTGCAGCGTGTCAATCTTTTCCTTGACAGCGGGATCATCGCAGGTACCTTCCCTTATGTAGCGATCCAAAACCGCGTACGTAAATCCCAGATTCTCCTCGTCCGACAGCCCTGACAATCCGTCCTCCGGCACCTTGTCTACGATGTTTGACGGTAATCCCAGCTCCCTGCCGACCGCCCTGACTTCTGTGACCGTCAAGTTAGCTAATGGGCTGAGGTCTCCCGCGCTGTCGCCGAATTTTGTGGAGTAGCCTACCCAGTCCTCGCTCAGGTTACAGGTATTGACTACGCGGCCGTTGACTATTGCGGATACGGCGTAGAGCGTCGTCATCCTGATCCGCGCCGGCGTGTTGACCTCCGCCTGCCTTGTAGGCGTCATCCCGGCCGCGTTGATGGATGCCAGCAGCGCGTCTACGCTATCCTTTATGTTGACCTCGCAGTGTTTGATTCCCAGTATTGATACCAATTCGCGGGATATATTAATATCGTACTGTTCTCCGCGCGGCATCAGCACGCCGAATACCCTGTTTTTCCCCAGCGCCTCGACGCACAGCGCGGCGGTTACGGAACTGTCCTTGCCGCCGCTTATCCCCACCACGGCGCAGCAGCCTCTCCCCTTCTCCTCAAAATACCCGCGTATCCACGATACCGCGCTACCCTTAATTCTCCTTGCGTCAAACATTGGCTATGCTCCTTTCATAAGCAAATACACGAGCAGCGCGAACACCGGCACCGCCAGCGCTACCTGCATCGCGAAATCGTTATAGAACCGCTGGCGCCGCACCGTCCTTGCCCTTTGCGCCGCAAGTTTGATGTTGCGCGCCAGCTCCTCCGGGCAGATTGGCGCTATCAGCGAGCCGCCTATCCTCACCCTGTAGAGCGCGGTTGCTACGGGGATCACCAAGTACGCCGCCAGCCACGGCATGTACGAAATGGGCGCCATCATTACGCAGACCGCGCCGCCCACAATCGTCGTCGTCAGCAGGCCGACCAATATGCACGTCTCAAGGTGCGAGAACCCGCGGAACAGGAACCGGTGGTGCAGGTGTGAGTTGTCGGCGGTTACGATATGCCGCAGCGTCCGCCTGACCCGGCCCCCGGCGTTCGCGCTGAAAGTGCGCCGCAGTATGGTGATGATGACCTCAAGTATGGGAATGGCTGCCAGAAGCGGCATGATAAGCGGTACCTTACCGCTGCCGTCCATAAGAAACGCTATGCGTATGGTGAGCAGCGCGGTCATGTAGCCCAGAAAGCAGGAGCCGGTGTCGCCCATGAACACTCTGGCCGGCGGCGCGTTGTGCACCATGAACCCCACCGCCGCGCCCACCGCAAACAGGCCCATTACCGCTGCAGCCGTGCACCCCGCGAGCAGCGACACGGCGGTTATGCCGAGCAGCGACAGGATGGATATCGTCCCAGCGAAGCCGTCCAGCCCGTCTACCAGATTGTAGGCGTTTATCAGCCCCACTATCCAAAGCACGGCGATAACCTTGCCCGCGGCTTCGGGTATGACAAAAAGGCCGAAAACAGATATAGTGCCGGGGTGTACTCCGAAGATGTAGACTGTGGCAAGCGCGAGGGCGGCGGCCACTATGATTTTGTGGCGCACGCGGATATTTACGAATTTGGAATCGTCCAGAAAGCCGAGTACCCCCAAACACGTCGCCGCGGCGAGGATGGACCGGAACAGGCCGGGCGGGATGGGCCTGATTAAGCCGCCATTAACCGAGAGCGCGTACCAGACAAGCGTAACCGCCAGCACCGCCGCGATCATGGCTATACCGCCAACACGCGGGATGGGGGCCGTGTGGACCTTGCGGCGGTCGGGAGTATCGGCAAACAGAAGCGCCAGCCTGGTGCCCAGAATAAGCTGTATCGCCGTACTCGCGATTACGGCTGAACAGAAGGACAGCGCAACGATGATGGCGTACTCTGTGCCCGGCATAGTGCCCCTCTAAGCGCGTGTTTCGGCGCTATTTATAGACCCCACGATCAAATAATCGCCCGGCGACGCCACGGCTGCCGTGCAGCCGCAGTATGTACGGGCGCAATTTAATGTGTATTCAATAAAGGTTCCAGAATACCTTAAACATATAAATATATATTATTTCGTGCAAAAAAGTCAAAAATTGGCGGATATGTTTTGCCGGCTCCCCCCCATTTTAGTGGGACATTCCGGGATTTTGCCGAATTATCTTCAGCTTTTATTTTTTTGTATTTGACTTTATGGGAAATTTATTATATCATTATAATGTATGGGTATACGGCTGGTACCCGGTAACCGAAACCAGAAATCAGAAGCGGCGATGCGACTTTCAAACAAGATTCCTGAGCTGGGGAAGCTGCTCCAGCGGTGGAAAATCGAAATCTTCGACGGCAAGGCGCCGAGCAGGGCGTTTATACGCACGCTCAGCCTAGCCCTCGGCGTCTTCAATGTCGTCACCGTCTGCGTCGCCGCCATCCTGCCGTGGTACGGGGGTATCCCCCTCGTGTGCGCGGCCATGCTTTGGAACATTCTGATGGCGGTTTCAATAGGCAAACAAATCGCGGCAGACCAGATAAGCATAGAGAAAAACCGCTCGCTGTTCAAGCGGTTCCAAAACACCACCCGCTACTTCGAAAGCATCCTGCAGGACACTTCCGATATAATTATATCGCTCGACCGTGACTACCTGATACTCAAGTTCAACCGCGGCGCGCAGAACCATTTCGGGTACAGCCAGGAGGAGATCGTAGGCAAGCCGTTCGAGATGCTCTTCTCCGACCCCGCCGACAAGGAGCGGATGCAGCCGACCGACGAGGGCGACGGCTCGGCGAGCGCGGAGATACTCATGAAGAAGCGCGACGGCCGCAAGATCACCGCCAATATGTGCGTTTCCAAGATGCGCGACGGCGGCTTCGTAGTAACCGCGCAGGACATAACCGAAAGAAAGTATTTAGAAGAGCAACTGCAGCAGAAGAGCGAGCAGCTCAAAAAACTCGCCATAACCGACGACCTGACGGCCCTCTACAACAGCCGCCACTTCTACAACGTCATAAGGAGCGAGCTGTCGAGGCTCAAGCGCCACTCCGACAGAAAACTCGCCATTATATATATGGACGTAGACAAGTTCAAGGAGTACAACGACGCCGAGGGCCACCAGATGGGCGACGGCGTGCTGAGGTCGCTGGGCGAGGTAATTCAGGCCTGCATAAGAAAAGATGTAGACGCCGGCTTCAGGTACGGCGGCGACGAGTTCGTAGTAATATTGCCCGACACCGACATGGGGCAGGCGCAAGTAGCCGCCGAACGCATACAAAACCAGTTCTGCGGCATGAGGTTCGGCAACACGAGCCTCTCCATAGGCATTGCCGAAGCGCGGGACGACGACGACGAAAAAACGCTGGTGCGCCGCGCCGACTTCGCGATGTACACCTCCAAAAAAGGGGGGAAAAAGAGAATCACCCTGGCCACGGAAGACTACCCGGAGCAGGGGGCGTCACCGGATGATACCGTGTGCTTCTCGGTTGACGACATCAGCGGCGGCGAAGCATAAACATACAAATCGCGCCGGATGAAGCGACATTGAGGGATTCTGCGCCGCTTTCCACTATGGGGATCCTTATCCTGCAATCGCATCTGTCAAGTATATCATTGGTCAGCCCCGAACCCTCATTGCCCAAAGCGAGTATGTGCTGATCAACACCCTCAAAATTGAATGATTCCGACCCGTCAAGGTCAGCGCCCAATAATTTATAGCCCTGATTCCTCAACTCATCAACCATCAACAGGTACTGTGCGGATTTTCGTATCCATACTGATAATAAAGAGCCAGCCGTGGACTGAACCGCCTTAGGAGAAAACGGGTCGGCGCATTGACCGCTGAGTATCACCCCATTAACCCCAAACGCGGCGGCGGTGCGTATAAGCGTCCCCACATTACCGGGATCCTGAATATGCTCTAATAAGAGGATTTTATCGCCGAGGATTGACCGCTCCGGAATTTTTGAGGTATAGACATCCGCCGGAATCCGCGCCAGCGCCGCAATCCCCTGCGGCGTTTTTGATGTACATATCGATTTCATGTTGACATCTGATATTGTGCGGACGGGGATATCATCAGGTAATGTCATTGATGACGCCGCCTCATCCGTACACAGCAGTTCTTCAACACTGCCGCGGCGATACTCCAGCGCCTGATCAACCGCCCTCTTCCCCTCAATCAAAAAATACCCGTATTCACGGCGGTTTCCGGGCAAGGCGAGGGACTTATACCACGCTATCGGCTTCACCTGCGCATCCATCTTTTGAGCATATTGACCTCATCCCGCCAGAGCTCCTCCTTAACAGTCTCCAGCACGCAGGGAATCCCGTCGAACCTCTCGTCCTCCATAAGCAGCCGGAACACATCCGGCCCCAAACACCCGCTGCCTAAACTTTCATGCCGGTCAACCCTGCTGCCGAGCGGATTCTTGGCATCGTTCAGGTGAAGCCCGCGCATATACTTGAACCCGACAATCCGGTCGAACTCCATCATCGTAGCCACATAGCTGTTCACGTCCCGGATATCGTACCCCGCGGCGAATATGTGGCACGTGTCAATGCACACGCCCACGCGCGGCTTGTCCTCCACCCTGTCTATAATATCGGCCAGATGCTCAAACCGCCCGCCAATGTTGCTCCCCTGCCCCGCCGTAGCCTCCAGCACTATAGTCACCCCGGATGTCTTGTCAAGCGCGGTATTGAGCGACTCCGCTATCATAGCCAAACACTCCTCCTCGCTTATTTCGCCAAGATGGCTACCGGGATGTATGTTGAGCAGCGTCAATCCAAGTGCCTCGCACCTCCGCACTTCGTCAATCAAAGCGTCAAGCGATTTCTTCCTTTTGTCTTTATCGGGATTGCCAATGTTTATCAGATAGCTGTCGTGAACAAGCACGCATTTTGAATCATACCCGTAAAGCGCCATATTCTCCCTGAAAGCATCTATTGTACCGCCCTCAAGCGGCTTGGCAACCCATTGCCGCTGATTTTTGATGAACATGCCGAACCCAGTCGCCCCAAGTTCATGGGCGTTGACCGGAGCGTTCTGCACACCGCCGGTTATGGAGACGTGAGGGCCTATGTATTTCATAACAGCGCCCCCGTCATCGGCAAAATTTGCAGTATTGATACGGCTGATTGTATTGATTGCACAGGCATTATTGCATCGTCCTTAAAAAGTTGCTGTCGTCCCGCCAGCCGGGAGTAACCTTTACGTGTAATTTGAGCGATACCCTCGCCCCTACAAGATTTTCTATATCGCGTCTGGCGAACCTCTTTATCTTGTCTATCAGCACACCCTTCGCGCCTATGATTATCCCCTTCTGCCCCTGCGTCTCAACGTGTATGCCGGCTACAATCTCGTGCTTCTGCGCGGTCTCCTTATACTCCTCAATTTCCACAAATACCGCATGGGGGACCTCCTCACGGGTGTTGATGATTATCTGCTTGCGGATGAACTCGGCGGCTATTGTGCGCATACTCGCGTCCGTCAACGAGTCGTCGTCAAAATATTTGGGGCCTTCGGGGATAAGCGGGCTGACCGCCGACAAAAATATATCTTTTGACTTAGGGCTGCTTGCCGATATCCTCACCGCCGGCGCACCATCAAATCCCTTATACGCGGACAAAAACGTATTGATCTTCCCGTCAACGTCATCGCACAGGTCAATCTTGTTAAACACTAACAGTACGGGGACGGACGACAACGCGGCGTAACCGGCGCAGTCACTCTCCTCGTCCCCAAATTCCCTCGACAGATCCACAAGGTAGCAAATCAAATCCACCCCCGACGCGACCGCCGACACCGCCTGCTCACGCATCATTTCGTTAAGCGTATGCTTCCCCCTGTGCATCCCCGGCGTATCGACAAAAACAATTTGCAAATCATCCTCGTTATATATGCCCTTTATATTCTGGCGCGTTGTTTGCGGTAAGGATGTGACAATGGATATCTGCTCCTGCAGCACCGTGTTCATCAGCGTAGACTTGCCGCTGTTTGGGCGTCCGAACAGGGCTATGAAGGCGGAGCGGAATTTGTTGTTGTCCATACGTCAACACACCCTTTTACAACGCGGATTTTTCCGCAGAATCCATTGTTTGCAATATCAGCGTCGATATCGTCATCGGCCCGACGCCGCCGGGAACCGGGGTGTAGGCGCTCGCTTTTTGCGCCGCGGCCTTCAGGTCGACATCGCCCACGTTTCCGGGGTGATAACCGGCATCGACCACCACCGCCCCGTCTTTAATCCAATCCCCCTGAATGAACTCCGGCCTGCCGACCGCCCCGACCACTATATCCCCCTGCCGCACAATATCCGGCAGGCCGCGGGTTTTGGAGTGGCAGATGACCACGGTGGCGTTCCGGTTGAGCAGCATCATCGCCATGGGCTTGCCGAGTATCGGGCTCCTGCCAACGACCACCGCCATCTTCCCCTCCATCTCTATATTATAATGATCCAGCAGCCGCATGATCCCAGCCGGCGTCGCGCTGCCGTAAGCGGGGGCCCCCATAGACATCCGCCCGAAACCGAGGCACGTCACCCCGTCGACATCCTTATCTAATGATATTGCCTCGAACGCCGCCCGCTCGTCGATCTGGCGGGGAACGGGGTGCTGGAGGAGGATGCCGTCTATCCGCGGGTCGTCATTGAGCGCCTTTATCTGATCCAAAAGCTGCCCGGTCGTGGTCTCCCGGCCCATCTCAATCCTCTGCGACAGCATACCCACCCGCGCGCAGGCATTGCCCTTCATCTTCACGTACGTGGCCGACGCGGGATCGTCCCCCACCAGAATCGTAGCCAGCTGCGGAACCCGGCCCGCCCGCTCATTGAACTTCCGTACGCGCTCCGCCAGCGCGGCCTCCGTCTCCTTAGCCAGCGCCTTGCCGTCCAATATTACCGCCATTATGATCCCCCTGCCTTAAAGTAACGCCATCTGCCCGCAAAATCCGGATTACACCATAATATAAATTCCGCCGCCCCGCCCTGTCATCCACAATATATATTATATGCAGACCATTATGACAAAAACGCTCAAAAAGCTCTCCGCCATTATCGGGCTCAGCCTCCTGTTCAGCACAGTTGCTGCGCTTGTCCTGCACTACCTCCTCGCGGACCTGGTAGACGGAATCGAGAGCGTTACATACGACTGGCGGTACCGCATGAAGTATCAGGGCACCGAGGAGGGGGTGGAATTCCCGGATTACGGCATCCACATTGTTGACATAGACGAGCGCAGCATGGGGAAGATGGGCTCCTACTGGGGGTGGGACCGGGGGTATCAGGCTAAAATGGTGGATTCGCTCACCTCGCGCTTCCCGGCGTCTATAGCCTTCGACGTGCTCTTCTACGACCGCGAGTACGAAATACGCTACGGGCGTCTGGCCAAGGTCCTCGACGACGCGATAAGCAGCGACTCGGTGCTTGCCAGCCACTCCGAGATCTTCCACCGCAGGCTCGCCGACGCGGTGAACTACGACGCGCAGTTCGAAGCGGCCATAGCGCGCAGCGGGCGGGTGACGCTGGGGATCGCCCTCGACGACGCGAGCAACTACCGCGACTTCACATCGCAGATCGCCCACCGCATGGACATGGAATGGCACAACTCGCTCAACCCGGCATCGGCGCTCTATATACCCGACTCGCTGCTGCGGCGGATCAGGCATACCAAGACGATAATAGACGGCGTCTACCCCGAAAACGCGCAGGCGGCGCTGCAGATAGGGCACGTCAACATCGTCGACCAGACGTTGGTCGTAAGGCAGGTGCCGCTCTTCTACAGGTTCGCCGATTTCCCGCCGCTCTACCTGCCCATGAGCGTCAGGATCGCCGCAACGCTCTTCGGCACGCCTAACGACGAAATCGTCTTCGAGCCGAACAAGTACTTCGACATCGGTAAGCCGTTCAAGATTTTCAAAGACGCAGACGGGCGCGCGCGCTTCTCTTACCCCGACTTCACCGAGACGCAGCTTAAAATAATTCTGGCCTCCGACAAATGGATGCCGGCCCCCGACACCTGGAGGTGGAAAGCGGATGTCTCCTCTTACCTTGCGCTCTACCGGGACGGCGAGGGACGGACCTGCTTAGAAACGCGCGGCGGGCGGCTGCCGCACGGCCTCACCGCCGCTATTAAAAACCTGACAGGGCAGGATGACAAGGGCGGGATTGACAAGATGGAAATTGATGCCGGGATTGACATCGGCGGAGGATTTACCCTGCGGCGGGACTCTCAGGCCGAGTGGGAAATATTTTCGGACGATGACCAGTTCTGGCTGACCGCGCTTGACATCAAAACGCTGGCGGCGCTCATACCAAACGATATCGAGCTTGATGAGGGCGTAAACAGAAAGCTGCTCACCTTCGATTTTTGGGTCAGGCGCGAGAAAGGCATACTCATATCGACGCTCCCCGTTCTGCGCGGCAAAACGCTGGAACAGCTGCTTGAGGCCGGGCCCAAACTATTGGAAACGATTACGGCGGGATCGCGCCGCGACTTCGGCGACCCCGCACGCATCCCGCTCATAAGGCACAACCGCCACACCGTGACCTACTTCGGCCCCAAGTCTAAGCCGTTCCAGTACTTCAGCTTCTACGACATAATGGAGAACAACGTCCACTTCCCCATGGAGGGCAGAATCTTCATCATCGGCTCGAGTTCGCCGTCGCTGTTCGATATAAAATCCACGCCGCACGAGCGTATCTTCCCCGCGGTTGAGATACACGCGTCCATAATGAACTCCATATTCACCGGCACATACGTGCGCCGCCTCACCGACCGGCAAGACCTGCTTATACTTGCCGCCGTCGGTTTCATAGCCGCGCTCATAGCGTTTTTGACGAAACCGCTCTGGGGCGGCATACTCACAGGCGCCGGGCTGCTCGCATACTCAGCCGCAGCGTTCCAAATTTTCGATACCTCGCTTTTGTGGATAGAGATGGTGCGCCCGATGATCACAATCCTTCTGACTTTCACATGCGTCATGGTCTACCGCTACATAACCGAAGAGCGCGACAAACGGTTCCTGCAGAGTATGTTCAAACACTACCTGTCGCCTGAACTGATAGACATGATGTACACGCAGAAACAGAAACCGCAGCTCGGCGGCGACGAAGGCATACTCACCGCCTTCTTCACCGACATAGAGGGGTTCTCCACGTTCTCGGAAAAATTAGGCTCGCCGACAAGGCTCGTGGAACTGCTGAACGAATACCTGTCCGCCATGACCGACATCCTGCTCTCTCACTACGGCACCCTCGACAAATATGAAGGCGATGCGATAATAGCCTTCTTCGGCGCACCGGCATCCTTGCCCAACCACGCCGCAAGAGCTTGCCACACGGCCATAGAAATGCAGCAAAAGCTCGAAAAACTGCGCGAAAAATGGAGCGCAGAAAAGTGTGACAGGCGATGCGCGGACCGTGAAAGCAAATGCGGCGACAAATGCGGCCAAAAAGATAAATGGCCAGAAATCGTACACGGCATGCGCATGAGAATAGGCATTAATACCGGCAACATCACCACCGGCAACATGGGTTCGGCAGTCCGCATGAACTACACAATGATGGGCGACGCGGTAAACCTCGCGGCGCGCCTGGAAAGCGCCGCAAAACAGTACGGCGTATACACCATGATAAGCGAATTCACATACAACGAAATCAAAGAGTTCGAAGTACGAAAACTCGGACGCATAAAAGTCGTAGGAAAAAGCGAAGCCGTAACCGTCTACGAACTCATAGGCAGAAAAAGCGAGATGCCGGAAGAAATAACCGACCTCCTGAAAATTTACAATCTGGGAATCGAATACTACTACAAAAAGGAGTGGGCGGAAGCGCTGATCTGCTTCACAAAAGCCTGCGAAATGGAACCAAACGCAAAAGCGTTCCCCAACAAGCCTAACCCGTCAAAACGTTTCGCGGAAGCGTGCAGAATGTTAATAGACAACCCGCCGGGCGATGATTGGGACGGGGTGGAGGAATTGCTGTCGAAATAGAATGGTAAATTGTGGTTTAGCGGCGCTAAAGTTTCCCGAGTAACTCAAGCCCCTCCAGCCCCATCTTCGAAAAAGCGAACCACTTCTCCCCCAAATCCTTCAAACTCGCCCCAAGATGATAAACATCCTTATTGTCAATGACCAAAAATCTGTCGTGGCTCAAGTTAAATACTTTCGCCTCCATCTCCGGGTACTGCTGGTTAAACTTGGCAACATCCAGTTTCAACTGCTTCGAGACATCCTTTGTAAGCAGCGTAACCTTTACGTTTTTGGAATAATGTTTTAGCAGATCGGGGCGGCGGATTGCGGTTGCTGCGCTATTGCGGGGCCACTTTGTCCTTCAGGCAACGCAAGCTACACAGGTACGACTCGTCCTCGTAGCTCCTGTACACGTCGTCGTCGTCGCCGTACATGTACCGGTGCCAGGCGATGTCCGCATCGTACTCCGTAGCGCTCCACCAACTGCCGTTGTAGCCGGCACTGCCGAAACCGCCGCCGTTGCCGTAGCCACCGGGCAGGGCCGAAAAGCCGTAATCGTCCGTAGCGGCTTTATAGCCCTTATCCGTAGACCACCCTGTCTTCGACTTCAATTTCGTTCCCGCCGTTGATGCACCACCAACAGCATTTGTTAACGCTGTCCATTCAGCATCACTTGGGACATGCCACCCAGCAGGACAAGCCTTCAACGCAGTATTCCAATCGTAAAGCCGTCCATATTTCTGACAGTTACTTTCTTTGTTAGCGTAACAGACAGATTTACCCGTCTTATAATTGAGATTCTCAGCCATCCACGTCTGCTTCCCAATCTTCACCGTCCGGTACGTCTTCCCATCCCGCGCATCAGTAAAACTCCCACCCTGCGCGTTAACCGCCGAAACCGACAACAGCACCGCCGCCGCCACCGCGCCAAAAACGCGGCCTGCAGCACGTCTACTTTTACCGCCGACTGATACGTTCATCCTGCAAGTTCCTTTGGGTTAAATCTTGGTTTAGGGGTGATTGTCTGAACGGGGATTTTGGGGGATTGATGGGATTATGGGGATTAAAAATCAACGGCTAAAATGTGAATTTGACGTTAATCTTTTGACGTTTAACCCCCAAAATCCTTTTAATCCCCTTAATCCCCGTTCAGACAATCAACGCCGGGTACAACGCTAAATTATTATTTATCCTAAAACAAGGGCGGCCACGCAGGGCCGCCCGTACAATGTCATCCCTGTGCCAATGCACCTCAAAAAATCACTTCCCCACCCGTATCTCCTGCCAAATCTTGTTGTACATTTCCAGATGCTCGCCCAAGTCCTCCTTGAACTCCGAGGTCAGCATATCCTCGATCTGGTAGTGCGGGGTCTTCTTCATGTGGGCCCTTGCCGCTATGTTCAGCGACGGGGTGCCGAGGTAGTCCATTATCTGCGCGTAGATCTCCGGCTCGTGTATGAAGTTCATGAACGTGTACGCGAGGTCTACGTTGCGGGCGTTTTTGAGTATCAGCATATTGTCCATATACATCGGCCCGCCCTCTTTGGGTATGAAGAATTTGGCGGTCGACATGGCCCCCTCGTCGAGCTCAAGAAATACGTTTTCGGCGTAGCCCTGCACCACCCAGAACTCGCCCGCCGCGAACCCCTTGCCAAACGCGTCGGCGTCGAACTTTACTATGCCGTCTTTCCACTTCAATACAAGCTCCTTGGCCTCCTCAAGCTCCGTCTGGCTGTGGCTGTTTACCGAGTAGCCAAGCGCACGCAGGGCTGCGCCCAGCACCTCCCGCATGTCGTCAAGCATCGTCATGCGGCCCTTGAACTCAGGGGTCTCGAATATCCGCCAACTCTGTTCAAAAGTTTCCCCCAGATGCGCCGTAACCTGCGGTACGTTTACCGTTACGCCGGACATACCCGCCGCGTAAGGCACGCTGTACTTCAGGCCGGGGTCGTACATAACGCGCTCAAGCAGCTGCGGGTCCAAATGCTGCATATTGGGAACCTTGCTCTTGTCTATCTCCTGCAGCATACCCTGGCTTATCATGATTGCGACGTGGTCGCCGGAGGGGACCACGATGTCGTACCTGCCGCCGCCTACGCGCAGCTTCGTGTACATCTCCTCGTTCGTCGAAAACATATCATAGATGACCTTGACATTGTAACGCTTCTCAAACTCCCGGATCACCTCGTCGGGCATATATTGGATCCAGTTGTAGACGTAAAGCACCGGCTTCTTCTCGCCGCATCCGGAAATGGCAAACAGTACGAACGAGACGGCCAAAACTACAGCTAATACACGGTAAAACTTTTTCATAACACTGCTCCCCTGCGTTAGTGGTTATTTATTGCTTTGAAAACATGTTTCACGACATTTCTGGACAGCATCGCCAGCACAACCGTACAGGTTATGATGACGACCGACAGCGCGTTGATAACGATTGTACTGTAAATATTGCATATTATTACTTTTTCCTTTACGAATTACTAATTTAAAAAATATATTTTATACTTTCATACTTGTATAAAAATGATATCAACGTGATATCAACGCCACCCATAATATAGAAAATACATTATTTCTTTATAGGTCGGAATAGAAAAGTAAAATTTATTAGTAGGCAATTTTTACCCCTACAATTTAATAGGATATTCTCCCCTCCCCCGCCACGGATTTACAGCCTGAACACCAATTAAGCATACTACATTAGTAAGCATTAATCCCCCGCTGATTTTCCTTTACAACAATTACCATTAATAAATATATTTAATAAAATCAATTCTAAGGGGTCTACAAGCCCGTTGCGGGGGTTTCCCTTACCCATTTCCCCACCCCGCCTGAAAACGCGCCCTATGGGGCTTGTATGGCGTTCTGTGGGGTTGTGTGGG
>Ga0209755_10000362_pt1 | contig 85774 bp, 82 predicted proteins | sample TergutCo191P1_FD_187301 | JGI IMG/M metagenome (GOLD analysis project Ga0209755, IMG submission 187301) | Cornitermes sp. P1 segment gut microbial communities from Petit-Saut dam, French Guiana - Co191P1 (SPAdes) (version 2) | ecosystem: Host-associated > Arthropoda: Insects > Digestive system...
CTTGTGTTTGTCCGCTCTGCGGTCAAGAAGGGATGATAACCATGAACTGTAAAGTATATTCAAAAGACGGCAAAGAACTGCGTACCATGGTTCTGAACGATAATGTTTTCGGCTTGCCTGTAAACGATGATTTAATCTGGTACGCGATTAATAACGAGCTTGCGAACAGGCGTATGGGTACTGCCAGTACAAAAGGTCGCGCCGAAGTCCACGGTTCAAACGCGAAACCGTACAAGCAGAAAGGCACAGGCCGCGCGCGAAGAGGCGATAAAAAATCGCCGATTCTTGTAGGCGGCGGAACAATCTTCGGTCCTAAGCCAAGAGATTTTTCTTACGCGATGCCAAAGAAAGCAAAACGTCAGGCGTTAAAAACTATTCTTAGTTTGAAAGCGCAGAGCGACACATTAAAAATAATCGAAGACTTTTCTATCGAATCAGGAAAGACAAAAGACCTTGCGAAATTACTTGATAACTTTGAACCCGGAAGCCGCACAGTATTAATCCTTAAAGACGATGATCCAAAAATCAAACGCGCCGCGGCGAATATTCCCTGGGTAAAATATCTTTCCTATAACAGATTGGAAGCTCACGAACTTTTTTACGGACGTCAGGTGTTAATGCTTGAAACCGCCGCGAAAAATCTTAATGAGTTTTACGGAGCGCAGGAGGCAGCAGAATGATACAATACGAAGATATTTTGATCGCGCCTGTACTCTCCGAAAAAGCAAACCAGCTTCGCGAAGAAGGAAAATATGTTTTTAGAGTAGCTCAATCCGCTACAAAAACACAGATAAAGGAAGCTGTAAGCAAATTGTTTAATGTGCATCCGATTTCCTGTACAACAATGGTTGTCGGCGGAAAGCCAAAAAGGCTTCGCTACCGGCAAGGGTATACTTCCACATGGAAGAAGGCGATTGTTAAGCTTCCTAAAGAAGAGAAGATTACAATCTTCGAGGGCGTGTAAGGTATGAATTATGGCAATTAAGAAATACAAACCGATTACGCCGGGTATGCGTCAATACACAAGTTTGGATTATTCCGATCTTACAAAAGGCACGTCGCCGGAAAAAACCCTTACAAAAGGCAAAAAGTCAGGCTCTGGCCGCGATTCCTTCGGACGCATCAGCGTGCGCCACAAAGGCGGCGGACACAAGCGCAAATACCGCGAGATTGATTTTAAACGCGATAAGATCGGCGTTCCCGGTAAAGTTTCAAGTTTAGAATACGATCCGAACCGCAGTTCGAACATCGCTCTTGTTTTTTACAAAGACGGCGAGAAGAGATATATCATCGCTCCGAGAGAATTAAAAGTCGGCGCGAAAGTTATATCAGGCCCCGACGCTCCTATTGAGCCCGGGAACGCGCTTCCGTTAGAGAACATTCCATTAGGTTTTTCCGTTTACAATATCGAACTAACGCTTGGCAAGGGCGGACAGCTTGTTCGTTCCGCAGGAACCACTGCTCTTATTGCGGCGAAGGAAGGCGACTATGTTACCGTTAAACTTCCGTCGGGTGAAATGAGAATGGTGTTTAAAAAGTGTTATGCGACAATCGGCAGCGTAGGCAACGAAGACCACATGAATACAACGCTTGGAAAAGCAGGCCGCAAAAGATGGCTGGGTGTACGCCCGAGCGTCCGCGGTATGTCCATGAATCCTGTTGACCATCCGCACGGCGGCGGCGAAGGAAGAAGCAAGGGTATCCACCCTGTTACTCCGTGGGGCCAGCCGACTAAGGGATATAAAACCCGCAAAAAACATAAACCTTCGTCAAGGTTTATCGTAAGCCGCGGCAAAAAGAAGTAGGAAGGGAGTATGTCAAGATCCGTAAAGAAGGGCCCTTTTATTGAAAAGAGCCTGTATAAAAAGGTGCTGGAATTGAGCAAGTCCGGGGAAAGGAAAATGATAAAAACCTATTCCCGCTGTTCAACGATTATTCCCGAAATGGTTGGCGGAACAATTTCCGTTTACAACGGTAAAACATGGGTTCCCGTGTACATCACGGAAAACCTTGTAGGCCATAAGCTCGGCGAGTTCGCTCCTACGCGAATTTTCCGCGGACATTCTGGCTCCGACAAAAAGGCAGCGGCAAAATAGGCGGGATTATGAAAGAGAAATCAGGTTATAAAGCAATCAGTAAATTCCTAATAGGCTCGCCTTACAAGATCAGGCCGGTAGCGGATTTGGTTCGCCGAAGGACTTATCCCGAAGCGATCTCCATTCTGGAAAATATGCCGCACAAGGGCGCGAAACTTATCCGCAAGACTGTTAAATCCGCGGCGAGCAACGCGCTTTCAGATAACAAGAAACTTGACGAAGACATGCTTTATATTAAGGAGATTTATATTGACGATGGACCGCGTCTTAAAAGAATTTGGTTCCGCGGCAGAGGGCGCGCGGATATGCAGGTGAAAAGAATGTGCCACATTACTGTAGTGGTTGATGAAACTGCGGTTGAAACCGCGGCTTCCAAAGGTGATAAACCCGCTGCCAAAGCAGCTTCCAAAAAGGCGGCTAAATAATGGGACAGAAAGTTAATCCTACAGGGCTTAGAATCGGTATTAATAAAACATGGGGTTCACGCTGGTACGTCGATCCTAAAGAATATGTCGACGCGCTTCACGAGGATTTATATCTTCGAAAGCTCATTATGGATATGCCTGAAACAAAAGGCGCCGATATTGCCGAGCTGGAAATTATCCGCCATCCGCAACGCATTACAATCACGATTCATACGGCGCGTCCCGGTGTAATCATCGGCGTTAAAGGCGCCAACATCGAAAAGATCGGCAACGACTTACAGAAAAAAGTAAATAAAAAAGTACAGATCAAAATTAAAGAAGTGCGCAATGCCGACAACAACGCGCAGATTATCTCGCAGAATATCGCGCGCCAGCTTCTGGCAAGATCGTCTTTCAGGCGCACAATGAAGCAAGCGATCACAAACGCGATTAAAAAAGGAAACGCGCAAGGCGTGAAGGTACGTCTTTCAGGACGGCTCGGCGGCGCTGAAATGTCGCGCACAGAAGAAGCGAAAGAAGGACGCATTCCTCTTCATACTCTTCGCGCGGATATTGATTACGGTTTTTCTGAAGCGCATACGCCGTTTGGATCAATCGGTGTGAAGGTTTGGGTTTACAACGGCATGAAGTACGGTAAAGAACAGAAAGAAGACGCAGGCGCGCTTGTCCGCAAGAGAAGGGACAGGGCTCCTGCCAGGAGTTAATAGTTATGCAGAGTCCAAAACGTGTAAAGCGCCGGAAGGTGCAAAGGGGTAATATGCCCGGCAATGCCACAAGGTGCAACAATGTTGTGTTCGGCGATTTCGCCCTTGTTGCTTTGGACAGGATGTGGATCACAAACAGGCAGATAGAAGCGGCTCGTATCGCTATAAACCGCCATGTAAAACGCGGCGGCAAAATGTGGATACGCATTTTCTGCGATAAGCCGTTTTCAAAGAAACCTGCGGAAACCCGCATGGGTAAAGGAAAAGGCGCTCCCGAATATTGGGTAGCGGTCGTTAAACCGGGAACGGTTATGTTCGAGCTCGGCGGCGGTATTACGCGCACTATGGCGGAAGAAGCGATGGCGTTGGCAGGATCAAAACTGCCGATTAAAACAAAATTTGTCGCGCGCTCTGAAATGGAACTTGGGGCTTAGGGGGTATCGTGAAACATTCATTCAAGAACTTATCGTATCCCGAGTTGAAAGCCAAACGCGACGAACTCAAAAAGAAGTACATGGAATTCCGTTTTAAAATAGTTATCGGCCATGTAGATAATCCTCTGCAAAAACGTACGTTAAGAAGGCAGATCGCCAGACTCAACACCTTGATTCACGCGCACGAAATAGCAGAAACGAAAGCAGCGGGGGTTAAATAATGGCTACGCAAACTGCGGCTGCTAAAAGCGGCAAGAAAGAATTTATCGGAATGGTAAAGAGCGACAAGATGGAGAAGACGATTGTAGTTTCGATCGAAACTTTAACCCTCCATCCTCTTTACAAGAAATACATCAAGCGTTCCAAAAAAGTTAAAGCGCATGATGAGAAGAATGACGCGAAGATTGGAGACAGAGTCCGCGTGATTGAATGCAGGCCAATCAGCAGGGAAAAATGCTGGAAGCTTGTGGAAGTTATAGAAAGAGCCAAGTAAGGAAGGGGAAAGAGATGATTCAAGTTGAAAGCTTCCTGAATGTGGCGGATAATTCAGGCGCCAAACTGGTTCAGTGCATCAAAGTTCTGGGCGGCAGTAAAAGACGGTACGCGGGTATCGGCGATATTGTTGTTGTGGCGGTGAAAGAAGCGCTACCCACCTCGACAATCAAGAAGGGCACTGTTGAAAAAGCGGTTATCGTCCGCGTGCATAAGGAATACCGCCGCGACGACGGAACATATATCAGGTTTGATGATAACGCCTGTGTCATTATAGACGCTGCGTTAAATCCAAAGGGTAAACGTATCTTCGGGCCTGTAGCGCGCGAATTAAGGGAAAGAAGCGAGTTTATGAAAATCGTCTCTCTTGCCCCAGAGGTTTTGTAGGAGTTACATATGGCTGAAGCAGTGCATAAATTTAAGCTTAAGAAAGAGGATACAGTCGAAGTTATCGCCGGAAAGGACAAGGGTAAACGCGGCAGGATTTTAAAAATTGCGCGTGACGCGGATCGTGTTCTTGTAGAAGGCGTAAATATGGTTAAGAAGGCGAAGAAGAAAAGAAAACAGAACGATCGCGGCGGCATTGTCGAGATTGAAGCTGCGATTCATTCTTCCAATCTTATGATCGTTTGCAAAAAATGCGGACCTACCCGTATCGGCTACAAAGCCGACGGCGATAAAAAAGCGCGGTTCTGCAAAAAATGCGGGGAGGTCTTATAATGGATAAAAATTACGTACCCCGGCTTAAGAAAATTTATAAGGAGCAGATAGCTCCGGAAATGTTTAAGGAATTTAATTACAAATCCAATATGCAGATTCCCAAGCTGGAAAAAATTATTGTCAGTATGGGTGTCGGCGAAGCGATACAGAATAAAAAGCTTTTGGATGCGGCTGTAGATACATTGACTCAGATAACGGGGCAAAAAGCGGTCAAAACAAAAGCAAAGAAGAGTATCGCTAACTTTAAAATCAGGGAAGGCCAGGAAATTGGAGCTAAGGTAACTCTTCGCGGAGCGATGATGTACGAATTTTTTGACAGGCTTGTTAATGTCGCTCTTCCCCGTGTTAAAGACTTCCACGGCATAAATCAAAACGCGTTTGACGGCCGCGGAAATTATTCGATGGGTATTCAGGAGCAGATTATTTTTCCGGAGATTGACTTTGACAAGATTGAAAAAGTCGCCGGACTTAATGTTGTAATTGTAACATCGGCAAAAACTGATGCAGAAGCTAAGGCATTTCTTTCCAAGTTTGGAATGCCTTTCAGGAAATAGGAGGTAAGATGGCACGCAAAGCAATGATTATTAAAGCGCAGCGCACACCCAAGTATAAGACACGGAAGGTGAACCGCTGCAGGATTTGCGGAAGACCGAGAGGTTTTTTGCGGAAATATGAAATGTGCCGCCTTTGCTTTCGAAAACTCGCGAGCGAAGGGCTTATTCCCGGCGTTACAAAATCAAGTTGGTAGGAGACTAGGATGAGTATATCAGATCCAGTTGCGGACATGCTGACAAAAATACGAAATGCCGGCATGGCAGGACACGAAAAAGTAGATATTCCCACCTCCAGGCTTAAGCTTGAGATAGTCAAGATATTAAAGACCGAAGGGTATATTAAGAATTTTAAGAAGGCGAATCAGGAAGGCGCAAATGTGATCCGGGTTTTCCTTAAGTACGATGACAATACCACTCCGATTATTCACGGTATCGAAAAGGTTTCAAAACCGGGAAGGCGTGTTTATATGGGATACAAAAGTATGCCGAGGGTATTGAACGGATACGGAACCCTGATCGTTTCTACGTCGCAGGGTGTAACAACAGGTAAAAAAGCCGCAGAGAAAAAAGTCGGCGGCGAAGTAATCTGTACGGTTTGGTAGAAAGGGATTTATATGTCTAGAATCGGAAAAATACCGGTTAAGGTTCCTGCCGGAGTCAAGGTAACATTTCAAAACGAAGAAATGTCGGTTGAAGGTCCGAAAGGAAAGCTTAAACAAAAATACCACCCCATCATTACCTTTGAAAACAAGGGCGGGGAAATAGTTGTCAGCCGCAAAGATGAGGAAAAGCAGACAAAGGCGTTTCACGGACTTTACCGCAATCTCCTCAATAACATGGTGACAGGTGTTTCAAGCGGGTTTAGTAAATCGCTTGTTGTTAACGGCGTTGGTTACAAAGCCGAACTGCAGGGAAAACTCCTTGCGATGAGCCTTGGCTATTCAAACGACATTTATGTCGCGGTTCCTGAAGGGCTTTCCGTCGCGGTTGATCAGAGCGGAAAGATTACAATCACAGGAATTGATAAACAGCGTGTTGGAGAATTTGCGGCGCAGGTTCGCAAGTTAAGAGGTCCCGAGCCGTACAAGGGTAAGGGAATCCGTTATGAAAATGAAACTATCAGACGGAAAGTCGGTAAGTCTGGTGTTAAATAGGGTGTAAGTATGTTACAAAAAATGCTGGAAAAAGACAGAAAACGGCTGAGAAGAAAGATTCATATTCGAAAAAGAATCTTCGGAACTGCGGAACGTCCGCGCATGACAGTTACAAAAAGTAACAAGGCTCTCTCTGTTCAGATTATAGATGATAACAAGGGCTGCACTCTTGTTTCCGCCTCGTCTCTTGAAAAAGACCTTAAAAATATTAAGGCGACGGTTAAGGGAGCGGAACAGTTAGGTGAAGTTATCGGAAAGCGCATGTCGGAAAGGAATATCAAGACAGTGGTCTTTGATCGCAACGGATATTTATATCACGGAATTGTTAAGGCATTGGCCGATGGAACCCGGAAAGCGGGAATCAATTTCTAGGGGGAATGATGGCGAAATCTAAGGATATGGATGAGACAATGGTTGAAGATTCAATCGAAGATAAAGAAACAGATTCTCAGGAAACTGATGCCGTAGAAGTTCAGGCGGACGATTTTCATCGCGAAAACAGCGGCCGCGAAGGCAGAGGCAGGGGACGAGGACGAGGACGCGACAGAGATCGCGGAGATCGCGAGCCTGTCGAAAAAGAATTTGTCGAAAAGCTTGTAAAGCTCAACAGAACCGCAAAGGTTGTAAAAGGCGGACGCAGGTTCTCATTCTCGGCTCTCACGGTAATCGGAGATCGCAAGGGAAAAGTCGGTTACGGTTTCGGCAAGGCTAATGATGTTTCCGAAGCTATCCGCAAAAGTATCGATAAAGCAAAACGCAACATGATCCATCTGCCGGTTAAAAACGGAACGATTCCTCATGAAGTAAAAGGATTTTTTAAATCATCATATGTTCTTTTAAAACCTGCCCGTTCAGGTACCGGTATTATCGCCGGAGGTCCTGTCCGCGCGATTATGGAAGCAGGCGGCGTAACCGATGTATTGTCCAAATCAATCGGATCATCAAGCCAATATAACGTGGTTAAGGCGACTTTTGAATGTATCACAAGGATGATGGACGCAAAAACAATTTCAAGAAACAGGGGCAAGTCCCTGAGTGATATGTGGGGTTAATATGGCAAAGATTAAAATAAGCCTTGTACGCAGTACTATCGGCCAGATTCCCAAACATCGCGCGACTGTCCGTTCTTTAGGGCTTCGCAAGATTGGTTCAAGTACCGTGCAGGAAGATACCCCTGCCATTAAGGGAATGGTTAGAGCTGTTTCTCATTTGGTATCAGTAGAGGATGTAAAATAATGGCGCACGATTTTAATTTGCGCGCCCCTGTCGGCGCAAACAAGAAAAAACGCATTGTAGGACGCGGTCAAGGATCGGGGCGCGGAACTACTTCAGGAAAGGGAAACAAGGGGCAGAAAGCCCGCTCCGGCGGCAAGACATATGTCGGTTTTGAAGGCGGACAGATGCCGCTTTACAGACGTCTTGCGCACAGAGGTTTTTCCAATTATCCGTTCAAACAGGAGTGGCAGATCGTCAATCTTGGCGAAATTGAAAAACGCTATGAATCAGGCGAGACTGTTGACGCCGCGACTCTTTCAAAGAAAGGGCTTATCAAAGGCTCCAATCCTGTAAAGATTTTAGCCAACGGCGATTTTACAAAAAAACTTGGCTTTAAAGTTGACGCGGTTTCCGCTTCGGCAAAAGAAAAGATCGAAAAGGCAGGAGGCGATGTAACTGTCATCCCTCTTCCCGAAAAAGAGCGTCCCAAAAATAAAATGGGTCAGGGCGCGAAAGCCGCAAGGAAAGCGAAAGCTGTAAAAGCGGCGAAAGCAGGCGGTAAATAAGCAATGGCTAATCCAATTATTGGAATGTTTAGAATAAAAGAGCTGCGCGAGCGGATTCTCTTTACTCTGGGAATGCTTTTAGTATTCCGTATCGGAGCTGTATTCCCTATCCCGGGAATCAATGTAAGAGAATTGTCCCGGTATTTTACAGATATGGCAAATACGGGAAACCCGATAGTCGATTACCTCGACTTCTTTGCTGGCGGCGCGTTCTCGAATTTCTCTGTATTCATGCTTGGTATTATGCCTTACATTTCAATGTCGATTATCATGCAGCTTCTTTTAATCGTTTTCCCGAGTCTTAAAAAGATTTCTCAGGAAGACGGCGGACGAAAGAGAATTCAAAAGTGGCAGAGATACGGAACTGTGGTTGTCTGCCTTATCCAGTCTTACGCAGTTACCCAGTACGCGCAGGCGATTTCACGCAGTGTGGATAACCTTCTTTTTATCGGCATCCTTCCCTTTACTTTAATCGCAATGCTGACGGTTACTACGGGAACGATGTTCCTGATGTGGATGGGCGAGCAGATTACCAAGCGCGGCGTAGGCAACGGAATATCGCTTTTAATTTACGCCGGTATCGTTGCGCGTATGCCTCAGGCGATTTATGAATTATTTGGTATGATGAGAAGGGGAGACCTTAACCCCGTCTTTGTTATTATCGTTTTTGTGATGTTCGTCGCGGTTGTCGCTCTTGTTGTTTTTGAACAGCAGGGGCAGAGAAAAATTCCTGTCAATTACGCCAAGCGCGTTGTCGGCAGGAAAATGTACGGAGCGCAAAATACATACATTCCGTTTAAGATTAACCCGTCGGGTGTTATACCTGTCATCTTCGCATCGTCAATATTGATGTTCCCATTGCAAATTGCGCAGACTGTCGGCAGTAATGTCGCATGGCTTGCAACAGCGGCGAGAGTGTTGAGTCCTCAGGGCGGTCTTTACACAATATTGTATGTGCTTCTTATCGTATTCTTTGCTTATTTCTATACACAGGTAACTCTTAACCCCATAGAAATTGCAAAACAGATTCGGGAGAACGGCGGTTCCATTCCCGGGATCAGGAGTGAGAATATTGAAACATATCTTACTAAAATCCTAAACCGCATAGTGCTTCCCGGCTCGTTATATCTGGCCCTGATAGCGGTCATCCCGACCTTTATAACATGGGCTTTTAAGTTTCCTTCTTCTGTCGCGTACTTAATGGGCGGTACATCGCTTCTCATTATGGTAGGCGTCGGCCTCGATACCATGAGCCAGGTTGAGGGATTGTTAAAAATGCACCACCATGAAGGTCTTGTTAAGCGCGGAAAACTGCGCGGACGGAACTTGTAAAGAGTGTGGATTTAGGAGATTATGTAAGATGAAAGTCAGGACCAGCGTGAAACCCATTTGTGACAAATGCAAAATTATCAAGCGCAATGGGATTGTTCGCATTATTTGCCAAAATCCCAAGCATAAGCAGAAACAAGGTTAAGAAGGAGAATACATGGCGCGTCTTGTGGGAGTTGACCTCCCGAATAAACATGTGAATATCGCATTGACCTACATTTTCGGAATTGGAAGGTCAAGCGCGGATGAGATTGTCGCAAAGGCAAAACTCGATCCAATGCGGCTTATGAATGATTTGTCTCAGGAAGAATTAAACGAGCTGAGAAACATCATCGAAAGCGATTATAAGGTTGAAGGCCGTCTTCGCACCGAAGTTGCGCTTAACATTAAACGGCTTATGGATATCGGATGTTATCGCGGTTTAAGGCACCGTAAAGGTCTGCCTCTTCGCGGTCAGCGCACAAGAACAAATGCCCGTACCCGCAAAGGTAAGAAAAAGACCGTTGCCGGCAAGAAAAAGTAATTGGAGGAATAATTGGCAGCCGCTACAAAAAAGAAGAAAGAAAAAAAATCTGTATATGAAGGCAATGTCTATATTCAGGCAACCTTTAATAATACGATTGTTACAATTACCGATTTAATGGGAAACACTGTTTCCTGGGCAAGTTCAGGAATGCTGCAGTTCAGGGGCGCGAAAAAATCGACTCCGTTCGCCGCGCAAACTGTAACCGAAACCGCCGCCGCCAAAGCGCTGCAGGCGGGACTTCGCGAAGTTCATGTGTATATTAAAGGGCCCGGCATCGGAAGAGAGTCGGCGATTCGTCAGCTTGGCGTTATGGGCATTAAAGTAAAATCGATCAGCGATGTTACCCCCATTCCCCATAACGGCTGCAGACCAAGAAAAACCCGCCGCATATAGCGGATAACAGGAGAAAAATATGGCTAGATACACCGGCCCTGTTTGCAGAATGTGCCGTGTAGAACAAAAAAAATTAATGCTCAAAGGCAACCGCTGCAAGAGCGACAAGTGTCCGATGAATAAAAAGCGCGCCGCTCCGGGAAAAGATCCAAAATCCCGCCCCGGCAAAAGGTCCGATTACGGCGTTCAGTTGCGTGAAAAGCAAAAGCTTAAAAGAATTTACGGAATGCAGGAAAAACAGTTCCGCCTTTTCTTTGATCGCGCACAGAGAATGCCCGGTATTACAGGTGAAAACCTTTTTATGCTGCTTGAAAGACGCCTTGATAATGTTGTTTACCGTATGCGTTTTGCTTCGTCAAGAAGCCAGGCGCGCCAGCTCGTATTGCACGGCCACATACTGGTGAACGGCGAAAAAATTACGATTCCTTCTTATCTTGTTAAACCGGAAAATGAGGTCAGCGTAGCGGAAGGAAGCAAGAACATGACAGTAATTAAGGACGCATTGCGTGAATTCGGCAAGTCCGGCGTTATGCCGTGGCTTAGTCTTGATCCCGATGCGATGAAAGGAAAGTTCCTTGCGGCTCCGCGCCGAAGCGATATCACAGACCTTGGTGATATCAAGGAACAGATGATTATCGAATTATATTCAAAATAAGGAGTGACCATGGCCCGTAAGAACCTTATGCAAGGCTTCAAACGCCCTAAAAGTTGCACATTTGAGCATGCTGATCTCAGTCAAAATTACGGTATGTTTATAGCCGCTCCGTTTGAACCGGGTTTTGGTACAACGGTCGGCAATACTTTACGCAGAGTCCTGCTTTCTTCGATTCAAGGATATGCGATTACCGCCGTAAAGATTGAGTCCATTCAGGCTAACGGAACCGCTCATAATGTTTCAAGCGAATTTGAAACAATTCCGAATATTGTGGAAGATACCCTTGAAGTGATTAACAACCTTAAGCAAATCCGCCTTAAACTGCCGCCTGATACAGAACAGGACGTACTTCTTTATGAATGGTCTGGCAAACGGGAAATAACGAGCGACGACTTTTCAAGACCGGGACAAGTTGATGTTTTTTCAACAGGCCAGCACATAATGACCCTGATGGAAAACGCCAATATCAGATTTGAAATTCAAATTGATCTTGGCAGAGGTTATGTGCCGTCTGAAGTGAACGAGCGCTACATCGAAGTTATTAATACAATTCCTGTAGATGCGATTTTCTCGCCTGTTAAAAAAGTAAAGTTCAATGTTGAATCCACACGCGTGGGACAGCGCAACGACTACGACAAACTTGTTTTGGAAATATGGACGGACGGGACTATAAGACCCGAAGACGCGCTTGCCGAAGCCGCGAAAATCGCGAAGGATCATTTTTCTGTTTTTATCAACTTTGATGAGAACAACATCGGTCTTGACGATGATCTTGACGATGAGAACGATCATATAAAAAAAATATTAAACACTCCGGTTGAGGAGCTTGAACTTTCGGTTCGTTCGTCAAATTGTTTGAAGAACGCAAATATCAAGACGATTGGAGAACTTACGCGCAAAACCGAAGATGATATTGCCAGAACCAGAAATTTCGGCAAGAAGTCGCTTCAGGAGATCAAGGAAAAACTTAAAGAGTGGAACTTGAGCCTTGGTATTACCGATTTAAATGTCCTGAAGAACGCCCGTATGGAAACCAAAACAAAGGAAACTGAAGATGAAGCATAAAAGAGGTTTTAACCCGCTGAACAGAATGGCGTCTCATCGCAAGGCGCTTCACCGCAGTATGGTGACATCGCTGTTCAGGCAGGAGAGGATTCAGACAACAAAAGCCAAAGCGCTTGAGATTCGCAGGACTGCGGAAAAGATGATTACAAGAGCCAAGGAAGACAGCGTTCATAACAGGCGCATTGTTTCCAGCCGTCTTTTTGATGAGGCGATTGTTGCAAAACTTTTTACTAACATCGCGCCCAGAATGAAAGAAAGGAACGGCGGTTATACCCGCATATTAAAATTGGGCGGACGCAAAGGCGATGCGGCGGAAGTTGTTATTTTGGAATTGGTAGATTATAAACTTGACACCAGCGAAAAGAAAAAGTCCAAGAAAGGCGACGAAAAATCTGTTACCAAAGGTAGCGGGGATAAGGGGAAATAAATGTCTAAACCACATAGAGGCCAGAGTATAAGAGAATTATTTGCCCGAGGCAGGGGTGAGTGCCCGGTTTGCAATAGAAAAAATATAAAAGTGCTTTTTGAACAAGAATCAGGCGGGCAGAAATTTAAAATTTGCAAGACCTGCAAAGCCGCTGTCAAAAACGGTACAAAAAAACTTCCTGCTGTAGCCGCGCCGTCTGCCGAAGAGCCCAAAGCCGAAGCTGCATCAGAAGCCTAAATTATACGGATTCTGCGTTATTATATTTATATTTAATCTCTTTGTTACATTATTAAAAAATTCCATAGAAATGTTTTTAAGGCCGTGTTCTGAAAGAAGTTCTTCCGTATATGCGTATAACGGGTAAATTTTGGTATTTTGGAAACTGCGGTCATAGTGGGTTATAACAGGCAGCATCCCAAAATCGGATATTGATAATTTGCCGTCTTCTTTTTCAAAATTTACAACCAACATTCCGCCTATGACTCTTTCTCTTTCCCTTTGATGTGAAGCGAAATTGCCAAGCGAATAAATTAAAAACATTTCTTTACCGTCCGCTCTGGGTAATTTATCCGCTTTTTGAAGAACATGCGGATGATGCCCGATGACAAGATCGACATTTTGCAAAGCAAGAAATTCCGCCAAATCGGTTTGGGTATTATCAGGTTCCAGAAGATATTCCGCTCCCCAATGCATGGATACTATCAAAAAGTCACATAACGGACGAAGTTCGTTGATTTCCTGCGTCATTTTAGTTTTATCTATAATTGAAACCAGGTTTGGATTGTCTTTGGGAAGAGCGATTCCGTTTAGTCCGTATGTGTAAGATAACAACCCGAGGGTGATATTGTTTTTTGTTATAATACGCGCGCTCTTGCCTTCTTTTCGCGCACCTATAACTGTAAATTCATTTATGCTTGAAAGGAAATCAAGAGTGGAGATAAGCCCCGAGGCTCCCTTGTCCATGGCGTGGTTATTCGCGATATTAACAATGTCAAAACCTGTGTCAGCGTGGGTGAATGCCAGTGACTGCGGTGTGTTAAAAGCAGGGTAGCCTGAATAACCGAAACTTTCGCCTGCCATTACAGTTTCCTGATTAATAAATGCCAAATCCGCTTTTTGAACAATAGGTTTTATTACATCGTAAATTGAGGAAAAATCGTAAGTTCCGTCTTCCATTCTGAAAGAATTAATTAAACTGTCATGGAATAAATTATCGCCCGCCGCGATTAATGAAAGAGTGTATTTTAAAGGTGTTGATTTTCCGGCGGCTGGATCATCGGATGTTACAGACAGCTTTGTTGAACATGAAAATATTAAAAAATTACATAAAAGAAGAAGCGCAAGTCTAAGTTTCAAAACTTCCCCCTGTTACTCTAATCGAACCTGATAAGTCCTTATATGATTTTATACCTCTAAAACCTCTGTTTGCAAGTAAAAGCGTTATATCATTTATTTGGCGGGGATCAGCTTCAAGCAGTAAAATCCCGCCGTTTACAAGGTAATCTGGCGCTTTATCTATTATTTTTTTAATAATATCTAATCCTGATTCTCCGCCGTCAAGGGCGAGGCGCGGCTCATTTTGAACTTCAGGCGAAAGTGTTTCAATTTCGGCGGACGGGATGTAGGGGGGGTTTGAGATTATTAGGGAGAAGAGTTCTCGCGGAGACGCAAAGGACGCGGAGGACGCAAAGGGAGAAGAAGGGGAAGAGGGGAGGGCGTTGTAGAGATCGCCGAGGTGGAAATGGATTGTTTCTTTTGGGAGAAGGCGTTTTGCGTTTCTTTTTGCGGTTTCAAGCGCGTCATGTGAAATGTCTGTTGCGTGGATTTCCAGTTCCGGTACTTCGTTTTTTAAGGCAATGGCGACGGCTCCTGATCCGGTGCATAAATCTAAGAGATTAAGATTTTTAGCCACGGAGAGTCGAACCGTCGGTTCGCATGAGTTACACGGAGGTTTTTGTTCGCAAGCTCTTTCTTTCTCCCTCTGCGTCCTTTGCGCTCTTTGCGTCTTGGCGAGAAAATTTTCCGATAAAATTTCCAGTGTTGCTTCGATCAAAGTTTCTGTATCCGGTCTTGGCACTAACACAGATTTATTAACCGCAAATTCCAATCCTCTGAATTCTTTTTTACCGATTAGATACGCGACACACTCGCCTGACGCTCTTCTTTCAATTAATTCACAGAAAGCCGCGCAGTTTTTTGTCGACATTTTATCCGTTCCAGAGGCAATAAGTTTGGCGCGGTTTATTTTTAAAACATGAGCAAGAAGGAGAGAGGCGTCAAGATTAGGCGTATTTATACCGGCATATTTTAAATCTGTTGTTCCTTGCGCAAGCGCTTCGCGGATAAGCATGACGTTTAATCGTCGTTATCTGAGGATGTATCGCCGCTTTGCAGGAAATTTTCCTTTGCGGAAAGTTTAAGCGCGTCAAATAGTTCAGCCGTATCACCCTGCATGATAAGGTCAAGTTTATAAAGCGTTAGATTTATGCGGTGATCTGTTAGTCTGTTCTGCGGAAAATTGTAAGTTCTTATTCTCTGTGAACGATCGCCCGATCCTACCTGATTCTTTCTTGTTTCAGCTCTTTCAGCGGCGGCTTTTGCTTCTTCCATTTCGTAGATTCTTGCGCGTAAAATACGCATCGCTTTCGCTTTGTTTTTTATCTGGCTCTTTTCATCCTGACAGTGAACAGTACAGCCCGTAGGCAAGTGCGTTATGCGCACAGCGGAATCAGTTGTGTTAACGCACTGTCCTCCGGGACCGCCTGCACGCATTACGTCAATACGCAGGTCTTCCTGCCTTATGTCGATTTCTGTTTCATCGGCTTCAGGCAGAACCGCGACCGTTACCGCCGACGTGTGTATTCTTCCCGACGCTTCTGTGGCAGGAACACGCTGCACCCTGTGTCCGCCTGATTCATAACGGAGGTTTTCGTAAACATTATTGCCGCTGATTGAAAAAACTATTTCTTTTATACCGCCAAGTTCTGTTTCGTTGGAATTCATGATTTCAAATTTCCAGCCTTTGGTTTCTGCGAATCTTGAATACATTCTGTAAAGATCGGAAGCGAAAAGAGCAGCTTCTTCACCACCCGTACCTGCGCGAATTTCCATAATGATATTTTTTTCGTCCAGCGGATCTTTGGGTATAAGAAGAACTTTTAATTTTTCTCTTTCGCCTGCGAGCTTGTTTTCCAGTTCCTTTAATTCTTCGCGCGCCAGTTCTTTCATTTCCTGATCTTTTTCTTCCTGAACAAGAGTTTTTGCCTGCTCCGCCTGTTTTTCAAGTTCTTCGATAACTGCGTGAAGTTCGGCAATTTCACTAAGGTGTGAATGTTCTTTCATAACGTCTCTAAAGCGGTTCTGATCTTTTACCAGCGCCGGGTCTTGAATAAGCAACGTTAGTTCTTCGTGTCTTTTGAGCAGGGAGGAAAGTCTGTCATTCATATTAGATGCCTATTTCTCGTTAAAATAAGGGCAGGAATATATTACCAGCTCCATTGGATTATCTTCGCTGGAAAACTTGTCCAGCGTTTCTCTTAATGTCTCTTGAACATGACAATTTCCGGTGGATGAACAGAACGGGCAGGCTCCGTTTCCTCTCGGATTCATTTCTACTAGCATGGCTCAGTATATCAAAATAGTTATTATAAATCAAGGTAATAGTTACATTTTAAAATTATTATGCTATAATAATTTTGAGGGGAAATTGGAAAAAATAATTCAATTTATCGATGATTGGTTTCATAATTTGAACGCCGGACAAAAACGCCGCCTTGCAATCGTTTCTACTGTTGTTTTTACAGGTATTTTAACGCTTTCAGTTCTTTTATCGTTAAGTAAAGCCGGAAAAGGCGATGCGCGCAATGATTCTGAAAGATTGACGGTTTTTGCTCCGATTCCCGCGGAAGAGCTGTTTCTGCCTGACGAGCCTGATTATATTCCGAAAGTAATTTTAGAAAGAGAACAAAGATCGTTCTGGACCGAAGAAGACGCAGCGGAATATTGGCAGGACCCTCTGCGCGGCGGCGAAGAAAAATGGCGGCAAAAAATCGAAGAAGCGGCGGATGAACTTTTGGAGAATGTCCCATGAAAAAAAATATATTTAATTTAGTTTTAATTTTTTTATTTATATTCGCTTCCTGTGGAACTACCGAAGGAACCTTCGCCGGAAATGAGCTCGAAACGGAAACAAAACAGGCGCAGCCAAGACAGGAAGCTGCGGTTGAAATAAAAATTGAACCGGAACCTGTAACGGCGGAAGACCCGGCATCAGAGATTGTAATTGATGATCCTCTTTTGGATATTGCTGAGTTGGTTTTAGACGAAGAATTACAAGCCGGTGATAACGCTTTGCTGCCGGATGAATATGAAGCCGAACCGCTTATAGAGGAAACACCACCTGCGCCGCAGGAGCCTCCTGTTGTGCAAACACCGCCTTCCTCCGCGCCCCCGGCTCCCGTTGCGCAATCCGATCCCGCGCCGTTACCTGAAATTAAACCCGAAGTAACAGAAATCGCGCAGGAAACGCTTTTGCCTGACAGCCTTTCAGAAGAAATTTCTGATGATACTTTTACCGAAATTTCCCGTGAAACATACCGCCCGAGTTTTCCTTCCGGTCCTGCGCGTACTCCTGATTCAATATTGCAAATGGGTTTAACACCTCTGGACAGAGAAATAATTTTTTCGCGGATTATACACGCCGCTGTCGGGCAGACTGTAGAAATACCTTTCCGTGGAAGCGGCTGGATTTATTTGGGGGAGACTGCCTCAAAGCGCGGAATTGTTTACAGTTCACGTCGAAATGATCCTGAAGGACAGAGTTTTATTTTTACACTGGAAGCGCCGGAGACATATGTATTAAAGTTTTACCGGCAGGATTTTATAAGAGATTATATTATTAATGATCATGTTCAGGTAATTGTAACCGAAGCGCCTTCGGGCAGCGCGAGCTGGCAAAATCAACCGGCGGATCGTTCTAGAGTGGTGGCGCAGCCGCGCTGGCCGACCGCAGTTGAAGAAGCGCAGATAAGAAGCGGCTCCAGAATAACAACAGAGCCGGTTGTAACCGCAGGCGAAGCGACTTTACGGGAAACATCTCCCGCGCAACCTCCTTTGCGTGAAACACCTTCTCGTGAAACTCCTTCTTCGGGGCAAAGAGTAATGCCTGCGCAGCCTGCTGTCACCGCGCCTCCTTCGCAGCAAACACCGCCGCGCGATTCCGCCGTTTCCGCGCCGTTTGTTCAGGCGCAGCCGCCTGAGGCAATAAGCGAACAAAGCCGGCTTGCGGAAAGCCTAAATTTAACAGTTCGGGAAAAATTACCGTATGACGATACTGTTAAGAAGGCGAAGGAAAATTTTGATGCCGGTAATACTCAAGCGGCGATAACGTTACTTGAACAGCTAATAGAAGATTATCCCGGCGGCAGTGACGAACTTTATTGGCAGTTGGGACAGTATTATGAAGCCAACAGTCCAAGCAGGAATATTCTGCTCTCCATCGATTATTATCGCCGTTTGGTGAATGAGTATCCTCAGAGCAGCCGCCATAACGACGCGAGAAGGCGGATCGCGTATCTTGAAAGATTTTATATAAATATCCAATAAATATTAATCCCATTGCCCTGTAAAGGAGGGAAATAAATGATTTCCAAAAAAGCGCAATTAATTCTTATTTTTCTTGTTATTTATTCTTTAGCTTTAGGGATACGAATATATTGGCTGACGCAAAAAAACGGTTTCCATGTAGATGAAGGATTGTCGGTCGCAAATGCCTGTTACAATGAATATATCAGCGCGAAGAATTATGACTTTAACAGGGAATATTCGGGAAGAGAAGTAAGAGAAGAAAGCCTTGTAAGCAACGCAGGTTTTAGACACGCGTTAGCTGATATCGGAAGATTATGGAAAGATAACCGCGACTCTCCGCATACCAATTTTTATTATTCATTGTTCAGGCTTTCGCTTATCGGGTTAAAAACAGGAGATATGAAACTTATTATATTTAGGGGAGGTCTTTTAAATTTAATACTTTTTACGGTATCTTTTATATTCTTTTTTCTGTTGATTAGGCTGTTGTTTCCCGATTCCGTGATTCTTCAGTATTTTGCCGCAGCCTGCGCGTTTTTATCAACAGCGGCAATTTCCAATACGCTTTTTCTGCGTCCGTACCAGCTTCAAGAGACAATGTTTATTATTTTTTGTTATTATTTTGTTAAAAATATAGACCGGCAAAATTTTATATGCGCTAATCGCGATATTATAATAAATAAGTCGATTACCCTTCTTTGCCTGTCTCTTGTTACGGCTTTTACTCTTTTAACAGGATATTACGCTGTTTTATTTATCGGGTTGTTTGGAATATACATTGTATGTATAAATTGTAAAAATAAAACATATAAAGAAATACTGTTTTATATTTTTGTGTTGTGCCTCGGCGTTTTGCTTGCTCTTGCTCTTTATCCAAAGTTTTTTTCAGGGTTTACTTCGTACAGGGCGGGAGGAACGGTAAGAACGTTGTTTTTGGATGCAGGCGGAAATCTGACATCTTCGCTGACAGCGGCAGGAGCGCTGCTTGTAAAGCATTTCTTTACCATTCCTGTTTTGGTTTTATGTGCTGCCGGCGCCGCGATTCTGATTATTTTTAAACAAAAATTGATCATTCAAAAACACGGTTTGTTTATTTTTATCGCGTCTTTAATATACATTGTTATAACATTAATAATCGCTCCGTATAAAATATTACGTTATGGGATGGCTGTTTATCCGTTTTTAATAATTTTCCCGGTTATGATTGTCGATTCTGTTAAAACAAAAGCTAAAAATATTTCTTTCGTCATAATTTTATTATTCGCGATATCTTTTTTGGCAGGAGCGGTAAATCAAGATAAAATAGAAAATATTTACCGTGGTAAATCGGCTGAATATGTTTTTTCAAAAGAAAAAGATGTTCCGGTTTATGTTCATATGTTTTATTTTGAAGACTGGAATTATGTAGGCACGTGGAAGTACGCAAATCTTGCGCCGTATTTTAACGATGAGCAAAAATATTATTTTATTATCAGTTATGATGCTCTGTATTCTTCGCCTTATGAAGAATTTTATCTTGTAATGGAAAATTACCCAAGAATGATACCTTTTGACGATCCAAAATTTGAAGTGCTGGAAGAATTTCAAATGACAGGAGGAGAGCCTGAAACAGAGGCCAGCTACTTTATCGGAAGAAAATACAAGGTTAAAATATAACAAATGCTGTAAAAGGCGTTTAAATAATTTTATGCTCGGCTGCGATACGGATCGCGGCAGAAAGATTTTCCGCTCCAAGTTTCATGTATACATTATTAACAAGCATTTTTACTGTATTAATCGAGAGATTACGGCTTGCCGCTATTTCTGATCGCGAAAGACCTTGCGAAAGATCGGTTAAAACATCGCGTTCTCTAGGGGTAATAACTATATTGTCTGCAATCTGGTTTACCTGTTTATACTCGGAAATAACATGAGAAAGGCGTTTCGCGTATGAAGCGGATTTGCGGTTTATTTCATTGAGCCACTCTTTCGGGAGTTTTCCTTTCTTTTTAAGCGCGAAAATTGTAAGAGTGCGCATATCTTTTCCAAGTTCTATGAAGGGCATTATTATATTATTGCCGCAGGCGTTCTCGTACGCTTCTTCAAGCGATTTATACGCCTTGTCTTTTTCTTTCATTTTGTAAAAAACGCACGCTTCTATTACAAGCATCTCAATTCTGCTGAATAAAAATGATTCGCGCTTTTTCATATCCTGAATATACGAGAGAAGCGGGTTATAATTTCTTGTCAGATAACAGTAACGCGCTTTCATCTGATTGGCGTAATTATCTAAAAAACCAGCATATGCGTAATGTGAAAAATTTTCTTTTAACCAATCGGGAACTTTATCGGCAATGCCTAGTGTGCAGTAATACCAGCATAGAGTAATATCGTAATCGTAAAATCTGTTGGAATAATAGGTAAGATCCAAATTGGCTTTCATTTCATTTAATGTCTGCTGCATCTTTTTGTAATTACCCTGCAAGACAGCAATTCTTATTTCATAGAATAGCCCTCTGTGTACAACTTCCATTTGTTTAATCGCGCGAGATCGGATTATACACTGTGTTATAGATGTCTGTGCAGACTGCATCTCCCCCTGATAGAATTTAAATTCACCGAAGGCAAGATCAGCTTCCCCGGTGTGGCGGTTTATAAAACATTTTTCCAGATATTTAACGCTTCGCTGCATTGCGTCTATAAATTCCTGAATCTTGCCTTTTTTTGAAGAGCCTACAACGCAGATCCACGGAGCAGGACCTCTTGTGATTAAAACTCCGGGATCAATCGGTTTTGAAAAAAAACGGCTGTTTTTTTCGTGGTAAATATCAAAATCGTAAACATGGCTTGTAACGCCTATAGCCATGCGGATAAGAGCCCAGCAATAATAAATACTGCGTAATGTGCTTATTTTAAAAGGATTGTCATCCGGTAATTTTAAAAAGATTTCTTCATAATAAGCAGCTTTTTTATCCGCTTCATCCCAAAGACCCTGACACATTATTGTACGCAAGTGAGTAGACGCAAGATAGATAACCGTATCAAAAGCACTCTGCGGCGCTTTATTCAATATTTGCGCCGCATAACAGGAAATATCGAAAGGTATTTCAGCGGGAGAGCCGATGAACATTCCGACAATGGCGTTATAATCCTCGATCTTTTCAAAATAGGAAAGAGCGTCAATTTTAAAACCGTTTTTGTTACACCAAACTCCGGCTATTGAATATGTTTCGCGTTTCAGCTCAGCGGAAAGGATATCCTGCTTTGTTGCCAGAAATTCCAGAAAAAGCGGGTGAATTAAATAAGCGTTAATATAACTGTCGCGCCTTACATAGTCGTTTTGTTTTTCAAGTTCTGCTACAAGACTTTCGTCTGTGCCGCCTAACTGTGAAATAAGTTCCACAGAAAGATGATCTATCAAAGAAAGCCGCACCAAAAAAATTTTAAGACGGGCGGAAATTGTATCCCAAATTTCCGTTTCCATAAAACGGAAAATATTTGATTTCATCGCGTTACGCAAATATCCTTCATAACCCGGGGCTTTTTTATACGATCTTGCGATATAATTCAGCGCGAACGCCCATCCTTCTGTGTCCTGCCAGATTGAACGCAGGGTATCAGGCTGTAAAGTGATTCCCTGACTGCGGAAATACTGCGCAAGCTCGCTCTCTGTAAATCTGAGAATATCCTCGTTTGCTTCGTATATTTGATCGCTTGAAATAAGCCCCGCGATATTAAGGCGCGGCGTTGAGCGGGAAATTAAAAAAATATTAGTAACAGGCGGTAAATTTTTGATGGCTTCTTCCACAAACCTGATTACAGCGGGGTTTTCAATGAAATGACAGTCGTCAAAAACTATAATCCTGCGTTTTTTATCTGTAAATTTACTCTGCAAGGTAAAATATTGTTTTAATTTTTCCGCGGTATCGGGAAACCCGAGTTTTATTAACGATGAAGAAAACTCCGCGCTAATCTGCGACATACTGTGGGAGAGATTTTCCCAAAAACGCGCGCCGACATTATCGCGCTCGGAAAGCTGTACCCAGACTGTGTTTGCCTGATATGCCTGTACAAAATCACCGGCGGCTGTTGTTTTACCGTATCCGGCGCTCGCGCATATTGTAATAAGCGGATATTTCATCGCTTCCATGAACGCATTATTTAAACGTGAACGAATAAAATGAAAATCACTGTTTTTGACAGCCGGATTGCCGCTGTCCTGATGCAATGCTGGCATCTGTTTTCTAACACCCCTTTTTTTGTGAATATACTTACAAATGAAGTCTTTATAATTCCAATCGTAAATAAACATTTTGTATTTGTCAAATAAAAATATAACTATATTATTATAATTAGTTTTTAAATACCAATAATTGTATAAATCCTACATTGTTAGAAAATCATACGATTGGATAATATTAATATGCTATTGGTATTATTAATATATTGACATTAATACATATTTCATTTAAATTTAATAAAAATTCCGCGCTATAAGGGGACAAATAATGAGGAAAATTGTAATTACTTTATCTCTCTTGGTTTTTATTACATTAATATTTGCAGGCTGTTCAAAGGATTCAGGGGGCCTTACCATAAAAGAAGGCGTTTTAATGGTAGGGATGGAAATCGGCTATCCGCCTATGGAATATTTTGCCGAAGACGGCTCAACTCCGATCGGTTTTGACGTAAGCCTTGGAAAAGCGCTTGCGGACAGGTTGAATTTAAAGGTTCAATACGTCGATACCGCATGGGACGGTATATTTGCCGCTGTTAATACCAGGAAATTTGATTGTATTATCTCGTCTGTAACAATTAACGACGCTAGAAAAAACGCTCATAATTTCAGTAAACCGTACATTCAAAACACTCTCGCCATTGTAATGCCGAAAAATTCAAAGCATTTGGTAAGAGCGCCGCAGGATCTAGCCGGTCTTGGGGTTGCGTATCAGGCGGATACAACCTCTGATGATTATATGGCGGAGCTTGCGGACAGCGGACTTAAATTTACCGTTCATGAATACGACAAAGTAATGTACTGTTTTAACGAGCTGGAATTAAATAGGGTTGACGCAATTATGACAGATCTTTTGGTCGCGTATGAATATGTTGCCCGTTCCGATATTTTTGAAATCGTATGGCAGGGCGGAGAAGAAGAGTTCGGCGTCTGTATGAGAAAAGGTAACGACGCTCTGACAGAAGCGATTGATAAAGCGTTAGATTCGCTTTTTGAAGACGGAACCATGCTTAGAATATCGCATGATATTTTTAACGGGATGGATCTTGTATCTCCCGTGCGGCGATAAGGATTAATGGATACACTCAGGACAATTATTGTTTCATGGATGCCCCAGCTTCTCAGGGGCGCCAGAGTTACTATCGCGCTGACGGTGTTGGCTGTCAGCGCAGGGCTTGTTCTCAGTCTCTTCCTTGCTTTGGGGAAGATGTCCAAAAATGTTATTATTAATAAATTGTGCAGCGCTTATGTTTTCTTTTTCAGAGGAACGCCGCTTTTAATGCAGCTTTATTTTGTCTATTACGCGCTTCCGATGATTATTCCGGCTCTTACAATCAACAACCGTTTTCTTGCCGCGTTTATCGCTTTTTCGTTAAATGCCGCAGCTTACTGCGCGGAGATTATAAGAGCTGCGATTCAAAGTATCGATAAAGGACAGTTTGAAGCATCCCGCGCTTTGGGTTTGTCTTACTGGCAGACTATGAGCCTTGTTATTATTCCGCAGTCAATCAGGCGTTTAATACCTCCTGTCGGCAATGAATTTATAATGATGTTAAAAGACGCGTCTCTTGTTTCCATGATCGCGTTAGTTGACATTACAAAGGCGACAAGAAATATCGAAGGTTCCACAAGATCGGCTCTTGTATACATCCCCGCGATGATCCTCTATTTGATTATTACCGCCGTGTTTACTTTTATTTTCCGTAAACTGGAAAAAAAATATTCGGTTTACGAGTGAGCCTTCTATGTCAATGATTAAAACTGTCGGGGTTTGTAAAACATTTCACGGAGGCGGCGGAAGAGGTCCTCTTGAAGTTTTAAAAAATGTTTCATTAACCGTGGAGCAAAGCGAAGTTGTCTGCATCATCGGACCCTCGGGCGCCGGTAAATCGACGTATCTTCGCACTCTTAACAAGCTGGAAAATATTGACGAAGGACAGATTTACATAGAAGACAATTTACTGTTTGACTGTCATAACGGCGTGAACAGCGTAAAAATGCATTATGATGAACGTAATAAAATTCTACTTGAAGTGGGCATGGTATTTCAACGATTCAATCTTTTTCCGCATAAAACGGCTCTTGAAAATGTGATGCTCGCGCCTTTGAATGTGCGAAAACTATCCGCAGAAGAGGCACGCGCAAGATCCCGTCAGATACTGGAAAGGGTTGGTTTAAGCGACAAGGTTGACGCGTATCCTTCACAGCTTTCAGGCGGACAGCAGCAGCGTGTTGCAATCGCGCGCGCGCTTGCAATGGAGCCGCGCATTATGCTTTTTGACGAGCCGACTTCGGCCTTAGACCCTGAACTTGTCGGCGAAGTGTTAGCCGTAATGAAGCAGTTGGCGGGCGCGGGAATGACAATGCTTGTTGTAAGCCATGAAATGGGTTTCGCGCGCGAAGTCGCAAACAGGGTAGTGTTCATGTTTGAAGGCTCAATTTTAGAAGAAGGAAAGCCCGAAAATTTATTTACAAATCCGCAGAATGATCGTTTAAGGCAATTTTTACAGAGCGTTCTTTAAATTAAGGCGATCTTAATTTTACAAGTATTTTCTGCCAGCTTTCTCTTGTTTTCTTTTTTAATATCATGTTGTTAATCTTCCACCATCTCTTTTCTATTAAGAGTTCCCAGACAGGTGTTATACGATATCCGAATTCTTCCGTATAATCTGATATTGTTGTTTTATATATGTCAATAAGTTTTTTTGTCATCTCTTCTATAGACCATGATTTGGCGTGTATTTTCGCTTCTTCGGATTTTTTAGCGTGCAATTCTTTATCTTCCAATAGTTCAAGAACTCTTGATGAAAATTCCTGCTGATCGTTTTTTACCATGAAGCCGCCGTTGTCTCCTCCCATTACAGTAAGAGTGCCTAAAGCGCCGATTGCCACCACCGGAGTGCCTGAAAGCATCGCTTCCAGAGTTACAAGCCCCTGAGTATCTGTCATGGAGGGAAATAAAAATAGTTCCGAGATAGAATAAACAAGTGCCAAATCCTTGCGATCGAAATAACCTGTAAAAACGCAGATGTCTTCTATTCCGAGCTTGCGTGTTTCTTCTTTGTAATATTCAAGATCGGGACCGTTACCCGCAATTAAAAGAATAACGTCAGGATGTTTGGCAAGAATACCGGGAAGTATTTTTAACAGGAATCCGATGTTTTTTTCTTTTCCTATTCTTCCCACAAAGAGAAGAATTCTTTTGTTTTTAAGCTGAGGAAAAAGCTCTTCGAGTTTTACGCGAAATGCCGCGACAACTTTTTCTTCGTGTTTAAAAAAATCCAATTCAATTCCTGTAGGGAGTAAAAAAGGTTTTGAATCCAGTTTATAATGAAGAACTGTCTGGCGAATTTGCTCGGTAGGAACTATTACCCTGTACGCGCGCCTTAAAATGTTTTTTAACATTCCGCGTATAACAAATCTGACAAAAAAAACCGGAAGGAACGGAAAATAATTGGGACCGTAATCTTCCCACATGGTATGAAATGTATAAATAATCGGCAGGTTGTGGGTTCTTGCGTACCATATTCCGAATTCGCCGATCATTAATTCTGTATTTACATGAATAATGTCGGGATTAAAAGTATCAACCTGTTTGAATACCCAGTTCATCTTGCTGTACCTTGCAAGCCTGTCTTCTTTGGAAACGAATACCGGCAGGGAAGGAATTTTAACAATTAACGGCTCTTTTGTTTTTGGCGTGTTTTTCTGAAAAGAAATGGGAGTATTTCCGTCTTCGGGATATGAAGAGCAGACTATAAGAACATCATTGCCTTCGTTAACGAGTTCGCGTGAGAATGAATCAACCGATACAGTTACGCCGTTGACTCTCGGCCAATATGCGTCTGTAAACATGGCTATTTTCATAAATACCTTTCTGTAATTATTATCATTCTAATTTGAGTTTGAATCAACTGCCGGAAATGAAGATTATTCAAGTTCAGGGACGCATATTTTCCCGTAATGGAGTTCTTTCGGCTGTACCCTGATTTTTAATTTTTTTTCCATTACGGATAAAAGGCGCATTTGAGTTTCGTCGCCTATTGTGATCATTACTCCGCGTTTTCCGGCGCGCGCCGTTCTGCCGCAGCGGTGAATGTACACCTCTTCGTTATCCGGGACATCGAGAGCGATTACATGTGTTATGCCCTGTATATCAAGTCCGCGCGCCGCCAAATCTGTGGAAACAAGCGTTTCTATACTGCCTTGGCGGAAACCGTCCAGCGCCGCCTTGCGCTCCGCGCCGGGAAGGGGTTTTTTCCCGGCTTTACCGAAAAGACCCGCCGCGTTAACGTGATGGAACTGAAGGCGCGAAAGGATTAATGACGCCTCATCGCCGCGGCTTGTGAAAACAAGCGTTTTAATTCGTTTCTTTTTGCCTTTTAACGCTGATATAAGCGAGCGTAAAGTTTGATCTTTGCGCCGTTTTTCGCTGAAAATCGCCCAATGTTCTATTTTTTCGCGAAGAATTTCCTGGTCTTCCGATTCTATAAATTCAGCCTGCGGCGCCGATATGGTTTCTAATAATTTTTCCCTGTTCTTTTTATTCATTGTCGCAGAACACGCCGCTATTAATAAATCTTTATCATTTTTTTTGGCATTTCGCGTAATGATTTTACACAATTCGCGCGTATCGTCTGTCATCTCGTCGCTTACAAGCCTGTCGGCTTCGTCGAATACAATGTACCGGAGGCTGTCGATTTTTAATAATTTCTTTTTCGCGAGAACAAGCAGTCTGTTTGGGTTTCCAACGACAATATCCGGTTTGTTTTTTTTCAGATTTTCGATCTGCCGTTCGATGTTTACACTGCCGATTAGCAGCGCGGATTTTAATTCTGTTCCCTCCGACAGAAAATCCAGCTCGCCTTTGATTTGAGTGCAAAGCTCTAAAGTGGGAGCTATTATTAAAAATTTTATACCGTGGCCTTCGCGCAGATCGCGAACTGAAGGTTCGAATGAGGCGCCGGCGGAATTTGGGTTGAGTAATTTACTCAATAACGGCAGTAAATATGCAAAAGTTTTACCGGTGCCTGTAGCGGATGAAAAAAAAACATTTTTATCTTCATTAAGACAAGGAATAACTTTTCGCTGAATATCAGTCGGCTCTGTTATTTTTCTCTCGTTCAGTTTTTCTATAAAACAAGGCAAAACACCCAACTCGTTAAAATTAATAACCATTAAACACTCTTCCCCTCCGCGTCCTTTGCGTCTTTGCGCGAAGTCTTTCTCTAACCAATTTTTAATCAATCTTTTTTATTAATAATTTATCAATTCTGTTCCCGTCTTTATCCACAACTTTAAATTTATATCCCTGATATTCAAAACTGTCTCCGACCTTCGGAAGCTCTCCCGCAATGTGAAGCACAAGCCCGGCGAGCGTATGAAAATCACCTTCTTCGCTGATGGTAATGGAAAGCCCTTTTGCCGCGTCGTCAATATTAAGCGTACCGTCCGCGAGCCATGTTCCGTCTTCCTGTTTTAATAACGGCTCTTCGTTAACAACAGGAGTGGAAAGTTCTCCTACAATTTCTTCGACCAGAGCTGTAATGGAAATAATCCCGGAAAGTCCTCCGTATTCATCCATCACAAATAAAAAGTTTGACTGCCCGTGTTTAAAAGATTCAAAAGCTTTTATCGCAGGCATTGTCTCGGGAACAAACTGCGCTTTTTTCATAATCGAGCGCAACCCAAGCGGTTTTTCCTGTCCGCAGTCAATAATTATATCTTCAAGGTATACCGCCCCGATAATTTCGTCGGGATTCGCGTTCACAACAGGAAAACATCTTTGCTCTCGGTGTTCAATAACCTTTGCGTTGATTTCTTCGTAGGGGAGGTTAATATCAAGCCATTGAATCTCGGAGCGGTGGGTCATAAACGCGCCGACAGAACGATCGCCAAGATAGAAAACGCCTTCCACCATGTCGCGTTCTCTGCTTTCAACCACGCCGGATTTTTCTCCTTCGATAAGGGTATTGCGAAGCTCGTTCTGAAGTTCTTCTTCGGTTATGGCGCTGCCGTCAATTTCAGGATGAACGGTCTTATTAAAAAATGAAGCGAACTTTAAAGCGGGCAGAACAAATGGCAAAAGCGGAATGGAAAGAATCTTCATTACGGGAAGAAGAAAGGCGGCGGCTTTTTCCGGCTTTGTATGTGACAGCAGTTTTGGAAGACCCTCGCCGATTAATGCAATAATAAGGCATAATATAAATAATTCAAGCGCAAGCATAATCCAAAAATACATTTTCTGCGTAAACAGGCTGGAGAAAGCCCAGAATATAACGACGCAAAATGACGCGAGCACCCAGAAAATAATGCGCCAGATACGGCATGCTAATAATATTTTATTGGGGTTATCTAATATTTTTAAAACAGATTTATATTTTTTACTCTGTTCTTTTTCCAAACGCGATTTTCTTGATAAAACAACAGCCGAAATAAAAAGCGTAAATACGCCGCTGATGATAACCGCGCCTAATGCGAGTAAAACTAAAACCGGCAGCAAATGGTCCATATTAGGTATCAATCTCCGTACGGTTCAATGGCCGTACAATCGTAAGCGAATCTTGCGCCGTCTGCATCATTTTAAATTTACCGTCCGGGGTAACCTCCCCGAAAATCTGTACTATCGGGAAACGCGGATTTTCAGGGTTAACATCAACAACCTGTCCTTTTTTCCCGTTAGATAAAAGCACATATAAACCAATCGGATAAATAGATAATGAAAGAACAAGCGCTCTTACAATAGTATCATCATACTGCTTGCCTTCATTTTTTAAAAGCTCCAACATTCCGGTGTAGCCGTCTTTCGCTTCCTTGTGGGGGCGTTTTGAATTGAGGGCTTCATAAGAGCAGGCGACGGCGATAATTTTCGAATATAGGCTGATTTTCTCATTGCTTAGTTTGCGCGGATAACCGCTTCCGTTTTCACGCTCGTGATGTTCAAGAGCCGCAAGGCAGACCGGAAGCGGAAAGTCGAAAGATTTTAACATGCTGTATCCAAGAATCGGATGGGTAAGAATGGCTTTCTGCTCCTGCGGATTCAACGCTCTTTCGCTGAGGTAAACATTTGAAGGCAGTTTTAACATTCCCGCCTCATGCATAAGAGCGGCGACTCCCAGCTCGATTAGACGGTAATTGGGAAGTTTCAGATAGGAGCCGATTATTATCGAAATAATGGTTGAGCGGACCGAATGGGTGGCAAGGTAGTTCCTTCCCGGCGCCGGTTCGATGTTCTTTAATACCCTCATCAGGAACCTTCGGTCTTCCCTTATATATTCAACAATATCCTTAATTTTTTCTGTTATTGCCTTCTCGTCCAGTTCGTCCGATACGGACGCTTTAACGAATACATTTTCAACAAAGAACAGGAAACTGGAATAAAACTCCTCGGCTTTTTGAAGCTTGTCCCCGTCCGACTGCTGAGACAGTCCGATTGTCGTCCCCCCTTCCTCGGTTGCCATGCCGCTTCCGCCGTCTTTGCCTGAAAATTCGGTGGTTGCTTCGCCGTCGCAGATTACCGCTTTAAAATGCCATTTTTCGAGTAAGAGGATTAACTCGTCGCTTATCGGCATTTCAGGGGCTGTGATAATAAAAGCCTTATCAAGGTAGACCGGCGTTGTAAAATAGCTGTTGGGTTTTATGTCTTTTACCAAAACATCATTCATGCTTGACTCCGTCATATGCCGCACATCCGTTGACGTAATATATTCTTTACCTTATCATTTCTTATTATAGGAGTGTTTTCATTGAAGTTCAAATACCTGATTATCGCTTTTTGCTTTATAATGGCTATTGTTGTATTCATCACTGTCCTATTACCGGTGCTCTTCGGACATGGATACGCCGCCAGTTTTCGATATATCACAATACCGATGCTCCTTCTCATGTCTTTGCTCCTTATTGGTGTGAGTGTATTTTTCTTCTTTAATTATCGGCTTCTTTCGCTCTTAGAGCGAGAAGATTGGCCTGCTTTAGCGTATTATTTGGAGCAAAAAATTTACGTAAAAAACCGGTATAACGCCCGTTATGTGCGTCTTTTAGCCAGTTCGTACCTGGTTATATCCGACTTTCAATCTGTTTTAAAACTGGAAGCAAAGGCATTGCTGGCTAAACCGGCTGTGGTCGAGAAAAATATCCTGATTTTCGGCTCGGCGAGGATTTTAAGCGGCAACCATGCTGACGCCGCCGCTTTTTTTAAGACCTATCTCGGAAAGTGCAAAGGAAAGGAAAGACAATGGGTGAGGTGGTTTCACGGTTTTTCGTACCTTATAGGCGGTTTGTTTAATCAGGCGGAGCCGGAATTTTCTTCTCTTGCGGTATCGTCAGACGATACAATTTTAACAGGGCTTTCGGCGTATTTTTTATACAGCTCCATTGAAAAACATTCTGTAAATCCTGCAGCCTGCGGCCAGCTTGCCAAAAGCGGAAAAGACAGGGTTCTAAAAGCGATAAAAAACATTGAACACTGGAAAAAAGAAACCGATAAAATGGGGACGGAAATTCATATAGCGGTTGTCAGGAAATATATCGACGAAGCAGGTAAATGGATTTTCGATATTAAAAATCAGGAAACTCAAGAATCTTAAATCGCTGGATTTTTGGATTAGAAAAAAAAGCGCAAATTAGGAGTTGGTTAAATAATGAAAAATATAGAAAAATCATCAAAACTGGAAAATGTTTGTTATGAGATACGCGGGCCTGTGCTTAAAGAAGCGAAAAAACTTGAAGAAGAAGGCTATAAAATAATTAAACTCAATGTTGGAAGCCCCGCTTCCTTCGGCTTAAACACGCCCGATGAAATTGTCCACGACATCGTGCTCAACCTCCCCAATGCTCAAGCCTACGGCGACTCACGCGGGCTTTTTGCCGCGCGAAAAGCGGTTATGCACGATTTCCAGTCTAAAGGAGTGATGGATGTGGGAATCGATGATATTTTCATTGGAAACGGCGTCAGCGAACTTATATCAATGTCGATGCAAGCCCTGCTGGACTCGGGCGACGAGGTTCTTATTCCCATGCCGGATTATCCTTTGTGGACAGCGACGGCGACGCTTGCGGGCGGTAAGGCAGTTCATTATCTTTGCGACGAAGCATCGGACTGGAACCCGGATTTAAACGACATCCGCGCTAAAATTACGCCGAGAACAAAAGCCATTGTTGTGATTAACCCGAACAATCCTACAGGCGCGGTTTACGACCGCGGTGTTTTGGAAGGTATCGCGCAGATCGCAAGAGAACATGAACTTATAATTTACGCCGATGAAATCTACGGCAGAATCACATACGATGACGTGAAGCACATACCGATGTCTACAATAGCGCCTGACTGCCTGACCATCAGTTTTGACGGTTTAAGCAAGGCTTGGCGCGCGGCTGGTTTCCGCGCCGGCTGGATGGTTCTGTCCGGCAACAAGAAAATCGCCTGCGATTATGTCGAAGGTCTTGATATGCTTGCCAATATGCGCCTTTGCCCGAGCATGATCGCCCAAATGGGGATTCAAACCGCTTTGGGGGGGTATCAAAGCATTAAAGATTTGATACTGCCGGGAGGCCGGCTGCGCGAACAGAGAGACATCGCTTTTAACATGGTTAATCAGATTCCCGGTCTCTCTGTTGTGAAACCCAAGGGCGCTCTTTATTGCTTCCCGAAAGTAGATATAAAACGTTTTAATATCACTGACGACGTAAAGTTCATGCTTGACCTTCTGCGCAGCCGGCACCTCCTTCTTGTTCACGGCACCGGTTTCAACTGGAAAGAACCTGACCATTTCCGCATCGTTTTCCTGCCGGACAAGGACACGCTGGCTGACGCTATGCGCAGGCTTGGTTCCTTTCTGGAAAATTACAAACAAATTTAAGACTATTTTAAGAGGTGACTGTCACCTTTTTCACTTTATTCTCACGATACGGCGATTCTTAAGAGGTGACTGACACCTTTTTCACTTTTTTCCTACGTTATGGCGATTCTTAAGTGGTGACTGTCACCTTTTTAGCTCTAAAGTCTATGAAGAAATGGCCGATAATTTAATCACCGGGAGGGCTTACCTCTCATATTACAGACGGTGTGCATAGGGTGAAAGCCCTGACGTCCAGGCACACTGTCTTTTTTTTTACATTGACGTTTACCCCTTTTTGTGTTATATTATTACCATAAAATAACCCATAAGGGAGGCCAGCGTATGGCAAAAGTTGAATTGAAAGGAATTTCAAAGGTGTATGACGGCGGAGTTCGAGCAGTCGATAAAGCCAACATCACAGTCGAGGACAAGGAATTTGTCGTTTTAGTAGGACCTTCGGGCTGCGGTAAATCTACCACGCTCAGAATGGTCGCGGGTCTTGAGGACATCACCGAAGGCGAACTCCTCATTGACGGCGAAAAAATGAACGATGTTCCACCGAAAGACAGGAATATCGCCATGGTATTCCAGAACTACGCCCTTTATCCCCACATGTCAGTCTATGAAAACATGGCATTCGGTCTCAGGATCAAGAAAGTTCCCAAAGCCGAAATCGACAAGCGCGTTCACGAAGCCGCGCGTATTCTTGATATCGAAAAGTTTCTTGAACGCAAACCAAAGGCGTTATCCGGCGGTCAGAGACAGCGTGTTGCGGTAGGACGCGCTATCGTCCGTAACCCAAAGGTCTTCCTCTTTGACGAACCTCTTTCCAACCTTGACGCGAAATTGCGCGTACAGATGCGTGCGGAACTTTCCGATCTTCACCTTCGCCTTAACGCGACAATGATTTATGTAACCCACGACCAGGTTGAAGCTATGACCATGGCGAACAAAATCGTTGTTATGAAGGACGGATGGATTCAGCAGATCGGATCACCCTTGTTCCTCTACAACTATCCAAGAAACAAATTCGTAGCCGGATTTATCGGCTCGCCGCCCATGAACTTCCTGTCGGTAAAAGTGCGCGAAGAAGGCAGTTCTATAATGCTTGATGAAGGTTCATTCAAGATTAAAGCCGATCCTTCCCATTTTGAATTCTTAAAAAAATATATCGGAAAAGAAGTCTTCTTCGGTATTCGCCCGGAAGATTTGATGTACTCCGACAGCGGCGCTCAAAACAGCATGACTGTAAAAGTAACTGTTGTTGAGCCGTTAGGCGCAGATATCCACCTGTGGCTGACAACCGAGACACAGCCGTTAGTAGCCCGCACAGAACCGAACCACACATTCAAGGTCGGCGACACAACAGTCTTTGTTCCCAGAATGGAAAAAGCGCGTTACTTCGACAAAGAAACCGAAGAAGCGATTATCCCGGCGCCGGAGTGAACGTAAGTCTGCGCGCGCAAGCGCGCAGGTGAACCAAAGCGGTAAAGCGCGGCGCCCGAAAGAGAAAGACGGCGAACGCTTTAAGTGTGAGTTGAATTAAATAAATGAACCTGACCATTTTAAATGGTCAGGTTTTTTTATGCTTGGAAATATTTTAATTTTTTGCTTGCGGATTACTTCGCTTTTTGCAAGCCTTCAGCCATATTGCTGTCGCTGATGTTTCTGATTAACCCGCCGCCTTGATTGCGGTATTTTCCGGGGCTGATGCCGGTGTACGCTTTGAATATCTTTGAAAACCAGCTTTGATCTTCGAAACAGCAGCATGCGGCAATTTCCGCTAAAGACATATCTGTGTCCAGCAGTAAACGGCTTGCTTTTTCCACTCGCAGTCTGTTCAAATACTTGGACAGATTTTCACCCATTTCGTCTTTGAAGATTGTGCTGAAGTAAGGAGGTGAAAGACCCGCTACGGCGGATATTTCCTTCAGGCTGATCTTTCTTGTGAAGTTTTCCATGATAAAATTTTCCGCTTTTCGCAGGGCTGCGGCGTGAGGTATTCCGCGGAACGATGAAACTGCGCCCGATACCCTGTCGATAATATTGTGTAAAATATCGGTTAATTCTTCAACAGATTTGGCTTCTTGAACCATTCTAAGGTTTTGACTGTTGATCTCCATAGAAAGGTTCCCGCTTTTTGCAGGGCTTACTTCAACTCTGGAAATAAGCACAACCAGCTCGATCACCCTTAATTGCACATATTTAAATTGACCCGGATTTGTAAAAAACAACATTGCCAGAAGTTCGTCTAATGTTTTTCTGGCTTCAACTCCTTCGCCCTTTCTTAGGGAGGATATTAGTGTTTTTTCCTTTTCCAGCGGATAACCGAGTTTTTCTGCATTTGTAGGATATTGGCGTTTTAATTCTTCAATAATTTTTGAAATGGTCTCTTGTTGCTGCGCCCTTCGTTTTACTGTCTCGTGATAATCTTCGCTTCCGGATGATAGGGATTCCGCGCATAGCTGCATCATTTCAGCCAGGGATTGAGCTTTTTCCTCGTCCGCTCCCGGGAATGAATTGACGCGCTCCTTAAATTCTTCATTTGGCGTTTCGTTATTGCACATAACAGAAGTATCAATGCTATTTGCTAAAATGTCAACTCCTTTTTTACCTGCCATTAAAAAACCTGCTCCCCTAACGGCTCCTGAAAATGTGCCATCAGTGTATATCGGGCTGGTCCAAAAGAGTAAACCAAGAGCGCATTTGTATATATGGTAGTTTCCTTTTTTACTTGCTTCTTTTATCGCATTTACGTGCATTTCGTGGCACGGGAACGGCTCCAAAGTTTCACCGTTAATGCTGAATTTTCTGCAATATTGGCAGATCTTTTTTTCAGGACTGCTTTCTTCGCCGCCGCGGCCCGGAGGGAATTTGGGTTTGTAAGAGCTGTCATAAATGCAAATACAGCTCCCTGTAGCCTTGTTGTAGTCGGTCATAATCCTCGCCGCTTTTTCCATCAATTTTTCATTGGAAATATTAGCGGTCAAATTCATCTTGTTATTACTCATATTATCACCTGTTTTTTACCAGTTTAATCATGGAAAACATCTTCGGCAACCATTCCTTGTTCCCTGTATTTTCCCGGAGTAAGACCGGTATTATTTTTAAAAATTTTTGAGAACCAGCTCTGATCCTCAAAACCGCATGATTGAGCTATATCGCAAATCGGTAAGTCCGTTGTTACCAGCATTGCTTGCGCTTTTTCTACTCTTAATCGGTTAAGATAGTTAGAAAGGTTTTCTCCCATCTCCTCCTTGAAAACCGTGCTGAAATAAGGCGCAGAAAGCCCCGATGCCTTTGCGATTTCTTTTAAGCTTAGTTTTCTGGTGTAATGAGTCCAAATGTAACGTTCGGCTCTTCTGAGCGCTGTAAAATGACGAACTCCATGAAAAGAAAAAATCATACCCGACATCCTCTCGGTTATTCCTGAAAGAACGTCTGAAACATCGTTGAAATTGGAACTTTCTTCGATCTTTTTCAGACTCCGATTTGTTGTTTCAAGAGAGGTGTTGTCCATTATTTCTTTTGGATCAGACACCGCTCTTGAAAGCAATACTGCTAATTCCAGTGCCTTCATACGAAAAGCATCCATTCTGTGGACAGCCTGGAATTTGTCCTTTATTTCAAGATAATAAAATTTCATTAGATCGACCAGAATTTTTTGTCCTTCTTCTTTATCCCCGCGCCTGAGGCAGGCAAGGAGCATCCGCTCATAATCCAGCGAACAGATATTTGCTTCATTCTCGTTTAAATTTGTTTTTTGTTTTTCATTATTATCCTCTACCTGCGAAATATTTTCTTCGTCTAATTTGTCAATATCCTCCGCTTTATAAATAGAAATCGTGTTTTTTTGATTGAAGCTTCTGCCTGAAATGTGTTCTGCGCACAACAGCATTAATTGAGCTAAAGATTTGACTCTATCGCTGTTTTGCTCTGTCTTTTCTAATCCGCCGGAAAGAAGAGCTCCGACAAATCTGTCTCCTGAATAAAAAGGACTTGTCCAGAATACAAATCCTTTACTGCACAGATAGATGTAGGATCCTCCGAGTATTCTTGCTTTCGCAATGGCTTCGCTGTGCAATTGAGTGCAATATTTTATTGATTTTGCCTGGATGTTTTGACTGCACTTGCAGCAGATGGAATCCGTGTTGATTGAATGAGGAATTATCACTCTTGCCGTGCAGCCTGACGCGCATTCATAATGTTTGACCAATTTTTCCGCTTTCTGGATTAAAGGATCAAGGTCTCTGCGTTGGATAATATTTAAATTGGACATATTTTTTTCTCCCTTGTTTAAATCTATGAATTTTTAAAAGAACAAAATACACCCTGTTTGAAAAAATGTTTTATACTAAAAACACCCTGTTTTTTTACATTTTTCGGACATATAGAATTAAAAAAAGAAAGAGTTTATACTTGTAAATATGATTTCAAAAAACGAAATTAACGCCGCTCTTGATAAAATGATTCTTTCCGCTTCCGGCTGGCGTTCCGTTTTTGCCGCTGACGGAGACGAAGAAAGCGCCTCAGGGGAAGTCCCGAAGGCGTACTCGATAATCGCCGGTGCTGCCGCGTATGTATTTGCGGAATATCTCGCGCGGGGTGTGCAAAAAAAAACAGAGAACAAAGATAATATTTTAAATAAACCTGTTGCGCTTTTAGGTACAGATACACGTCCTACCGGGAAGGCGATTATCGAAGCGATGATGTCTGTTTTACTTGCTTATGGCTGTGAAGTACGTTATGCAGGTATTGTTGCGGCTCCCGAAATCATGGCATGGGCAAGGAAAGAAGGCGCAAAAGAAAAGGATAGATATAAACATGTTGGCTTTATATACATTTCCGCAAGCCACAATCCAATCGGCCACAACGGCGTTAAATTCGGCTTAACCGACGGCGGCGTATTACCCGCTGAAGAAGCTATTTACCTAATCGAAGAATTTAAAACGTTTATTAATAATGATGAAAATATTCAAAAGATTGAAAATATTATTTTTACCGCGAACCATACAAACGGAAGACAGGATGTTGAAGATGGGGTTCGTGCTGGTTCGTGGTTAAATTCTTCCCATAAACCCTCCGCCTATAATGCGTATTTTAATTTTGCAGAAGAAGTAGTATGGGACGGAAGTGATTTGCTTGCAGCCGCGGTGAGAGAGAACCTTGCGAAAAAACCGCTTGGCGTAGTCTGCGATTTTAACGGTTCTGCCCGTACAGTATCAATAGATACTGATTTCTTCTCAAAGCTTGGAATTCTAACAGGTGCCATTAATCATGAACCCGGACAGATTGTTCATCGGATTGTACCTGAAGGTGATTCTCTTAATCCCTGTTGTTTATTGCTGGAAGCGGCGTATAAAAGCAATGACGCATATGTTTTAGGATATGTTCCCGACTGCGACGGTGACAGGGGAAACCTGATAATTTGGGACGATGCAGTTAGTAAAGCGCGTCCTTTAGAATCGCAGGAAGTATTCGCTCTTGCTGTCGCTGCAGAACTTTCTCACCTTGTATGGACAGGCGGATTAAAATTTGACGAAACCGGAAAAGCTCTTACAAAAGCCGCCGTCGCCGTTAATGATCCGACATCGATGAGGATAGACAGAATCGCCGGAGCTTTCGGAGTTTCTGTTTTCCGCGCCGAAGTGGGGGAGGCAAATGTTGTTTCCCTTGCGAGGAAATTACGCGAAGAAGGTTATATTGCGCGTATCCTGGGCGAAGGTTCCGCAGGCGGAAACATCACTCATCCTTGCGCTGTTCGCGACCCTGTTAATACTGTTCTTGCTCTCGTTAAAATGCTTTGTGTCCGCTCAACTAACACAAAACCGGGACTTTTTGAGATTTGGTGTAAATATTCCTGTCAAATGGATAAATACTGCGCAGATTTTACGCTTGCAGACATAATCGCAAGCCTGCCCGAATTCACGACAACCCCCGTGTACCATGTTAACGCTGTTATGCGCATAAAAACGCCGGATCATTCTGTGTTAAAAAACCGTTATCAGGACATTTTCCTGCGGGAGTGGGAAAAAAAACGGGATGAATTAAAAAATAATTATAATATTTTTAAATGGGAAGCCGCCGCTTACAACGGAATCGTGGAAAAAAGGAATATTAGCCGTTTTGGCGATGCCGGAAGAGGCGGTTTAAAAATCATTTTTTTCGATGACAAAAAAAGGGAAATAGCATATATTTGGATGAGAGGTTCTGCGACTGAACCGGTTTTCCGCATCATGGCGGACGCGGAAGGATGCGATCAAGCTTTCGAACGGCGGTTGCTTGATTGGCAGAAGCAGATGATAATGGAAGCTGATAGTATAATTTAACGGAGGGATAAAAATGGGAATACGCGGAGAGATTTTTTCAAACAAAGTAGTTCTGCCAAACAGAACATATTTTTTTAACGTTAAGGAGAATCGCATGGGCGATCTCTACCTTAACATTGTAGAAAGTAAAAACCGCGATTCAGGCGGCTTTGATCGCCAGTCTGTAATTTTATTTGCCGAAGATTTACAGGAATTTTTAAAAGGTTTTGATGAATCGCTAAAAGTGCTTGAAAAAGCGGCGCGCGGGAAAAAACATACCGGAGGGGAATCTTCACCCAGGCGCTCCGCGCCTAGACTCGGCGGTGGCGCCGGCAAAGGATCTGCAAGACGCGAAGAAGGCCGCGAACACACAAACCGCAGCGAAAAACGCGAACGCGCAAATGAGCGCGGAGATAGAACCGAGCGCGGTGAGAGACATGAACGCAGTGAAAGACATGAACGCGGAGATAGAACCGAGCGCGGTGAAAGATATGAACGCGGCGAGCGCGGTGAAAAACGCGGAAGAACAGGTGAGCACAGCGGACGCAGTTTTCGCGGCGGTGAACGCGGCAAGAACGCAGACAGAGGTGGAAGAAATGATCGCGGCTCTAAAGATGTAAAAAGAATAGTAGTTAAAAAGAAAGATATGTAAAATAATAATATTATATAAAAATATAGAATATTTTTAAGCAAAAGGAGAAACATAAATGGCATTGATGAAGTCAAAATATATGCAGGTTATTAATCCCGTTTATGCAGGAGATATTCCTGCTTCAGAAATGAAGTTATCTTATATAAATTATAATTCAGAGTCTGCAGAAACAAAAGATATTTCCACTATTGATGAAGTAATAGAACTTAAAAATGATTCAAAGATTTTATGGATAAATGTCAGCGGATTAAAAGACATTGAGTCGATCAAGCGTTTGGGTGAGTTACTGGAAATTCACCCTTTAACCATTGAGGATATTTTGCAGACAGAACAGCAGGCAAAAATGGAAGTCTTTGATAAATACAGATTTCTATTGGTTAAAACAATTATACAGAAAAAGAATACTTTTTACCGTTCAAATACCGGTAATAAAAAATTCTTCCTGCCGTGGAAGAATAAAAAAAATATACCTCAAGACAGAGAAACGGATGAATTAATTATTACCCAGATTGGAATTGTTATTATGAAAAACATTCTTTTAACCTTTCAAGAATTATCAAGAGGCGCGTTTGAAAATATTAGAAGAAAAATAATGGAAAATACCGGTGAAATCCGCAAAATGGAAACTGATTATATTGCCTATTTAATAATTGATAAAATTGTCGATGAATATTTTAACTCCATAAACCATTTGGAAGAACACATAGAAAATCTTGAAGATCGCGCTACAAGAACCAGCGATGATACATATATTGAGGAGATACAGGAAACAAAAAAATATATTCTGCTTGTTAAGAAAGCGATTCTGCCTTTAAAAAATAATTTATTTATTATCTCCCGGCAGGAATCATTTTTCCAAACCGGAGAAATAAAACCGTTTTTACAGGACTTAATTGAAAATTTGGATCATGCGGTAATGCAGGTAGAACATTACCGCGAATGGCTGTCCAGCATTATGGAAGTTAACTTGTCTGTTTTATCGTATCAGTTGAACAAGGTTATGAAAGTTTTAGCCATGATTTCCGCCATCTTTATTCCGTTGTCTTTTATCGCGGGAATATACGGTATGAATTTTAAAAATATGCCTGAATTAGACACCAGCTTTGGGTATTTCATTGTTCTTGGCATAATGTTTTTGGTTGCGTTTGTTATGATTGTTTTCTTTAAAATTCGTAAGTGGTTCTGAGTTTTTATTAAGCCGGAAGCTTCGCTGTTTATTAGTGTCTGGACTTCACATTAAAACTCAGCCTCTGAATCGGAGACGGTCCGTGTTTTAAAACCGCCTGTCTGTGCGCTTTTGTGGGATAACCTTTGTGTTTTTCATAACCGTATAAAGGATAAAGCTGCGCCATTTTATCCATGTAAATGTCGCGTTCGGTTTTTGCAAGAATCGATGCCGCCATAACTTCGGGAACCTTTGCGTCCGCTTTTATCATTGCTACACATGGAACGCATATTTTGGGGATGTATGTGCCGTCCACGATTGCGTTAATATTTTCGCTTGCCTTTTTTTCGCTTGATTTTTTAATCATGTCTTCGAAGGCGCGCGCCATCGCCAAAAGGCTCGCCTGTAAAATGTTGATATTGTCTATTTCTTCATGCGTTGCCCAGCCGACACCCCAGAGAAGCGCTTTTTTCATGATGATTAACCGTGCTTCGTTTCTGCGTGCGGGCGTTAGTTTTTTTGAATCGTTTAATAACTTAATCGGAAAATCTTCGCTCAATATGACCGCAGCGGCGCAGACAGGGCCGGCAAGAGGGCCGCGCCCCGCTTCGTCAATTCCGCAGATCATCATTTCCATCCGTTATTATATGCATCGCCTCTTTTAAATTCGGATCGCGCGAATAATAATTATTTTCCAGTTCAATTTCTGTAAGCCCCATAAGCTCGTGGCTCATGTAATGAATCCAGTAGGTATCATCGTTGATTGATATGTCATGTTTTCTGCACCAGTAATCAGGATGTATAGGGAGCTGTTCTTTTTTATCATAAAAATATTTATAGTCATGAACCGCTATTTTAAGATCGTTTCTGGGGATTCCCTTGTCCAGAATTATTTGCGCAAGATGGTTAATTGTTTTTCCCGAATCAAATATATCGTCTATTAAAAGCACTTTATCCCCGACGCGGAGATAATCGGGCGAATATGTCCAGCCGTCAACCTTAACCTGATCGCTTTTTGCTACGTCTGTGTATGAACGGGCGACTACGGCGGCGTAATAAACCGGACGTCCCGCTTTACAGGACGGCGCTGTATCGTGAACAACTTTAAAGTATTCGCTGATGATATTGCCAAGATACGCGCCGCCGCGAAGGGATACGTAAATAACATCGGGAAAAAATCCGTCGTTGTAAATGCGGTGTGCGAGTTTAATCGCGTTATCGCGAATCTCGTCGAATTGTAGAAATTCTTTTTTCATTGTTTCTGTCTCCTTGGCGGACGAATGAAGCCGAAGAAGCTTCCGCATAAGCCGCCGATTATATGCGCAAAATGAGAAATATTATCAGGACCGTCCGAATTACTGAAAATCTGTACGCCCAGATATAAAATTAATACAAGGATAAATGTAAGCGGAATTTCTCCGGCTGAAAAATTGGTAAACGACGATAAAAGAATCATCATAAAGACAATGCCGGACGCGCCTAAAAGATAACTTTTAAAAAACAACACGTTTAATATTCCTGTAGCAAGAGCCGTAACAAGCATCATTATAAGGAGAGGGACAGAACCGTAACTTTCTTCCAGCATGGGACCTATAAGCAGTATCAGCGTTAAATTGTTTATTAAATGCGCCCAGTGGGCATGACCCATAACATGAGTTATTATCGATATCCAATTATTAAAATTACCGGTGCGAAACGCGTCTCTTCCGGGAACCATAAACCAGTTTTCAACAAGACCGGGTATAAAAGTTCTTGATAAAAATAAAATAAACGCGCATAACAGTGCGAAAGACAGAACAGTCGGAGCGTTATATTTAATTCTCATAATTTCAGCTCAATCTCCACAGGGCAATGATCGGAGCCTTCAACTTCGGGCCTTATTACGGATGATTTTACCCTGGGAAGAAAACCTTTGTCTATACAAGTGTAATCGATTCTCCACCCGATATTTTTTGCGCGCGACTGACCCATGTATGACCACCATGTATAATGTCCTGTCTCGCCGGGATGAAAGTGACGGAACGTGTCAACATTGCCAGCCGTAAGAAATTTATCCATCCATGCGCGCTCTTCGGGAAGATAGCCCGCGTTTTTTTCGTTCGCCTTCGGGCGCGCAAGATCGATTGGAGTATGCGCGACATTATAATCGCCGCAAAGAAGAAAATGCCGTCCTTTTTTAACGATTGAATTGCAGAATTTTAACATTGCTTCGTTGAACGCCAGTTTATAATCAAGGCGTTTTCCTTCGTCCTGCGAATTTGGAAAATAAGCCGCTATCAAAGTAAAATCCTTATAATCTGCGGCCAATACGCGCCCTTCGTCGTCGAATTCCCCTTTACCAAGAAAACGCACATTTTCAGGCTGTATCTTTGAATAGATCGCCACACCGGAATATCCTTTCTTTTTTGCGCTTGCCCAAAAAGAAGAGTAAGACAATTTTTCCGGTTTTATAAATTGTGAAGAGAGCTGTCCCGGATGGGCTTTTGTTTCGTTAAGGCATATGATGTCGGGGTTTTCTTTGGCGAGCCAGTCGAAAAAACCTTTTTTTTCTATCGAGCGGATACCGTTTACGTTCCATGAAATAATTTGCATAGATGAATTATATAATATTTTCGCTTATGCGTCCACGAATCAAAACTGCAAATTAATGCCGACGCCGATATGCCAAAATGATTCATTCCTTGTAATTGTGTTGGAAAATTTCCACGCTCCCCATAAATACGGCTCCAGAAAAAGCGGCGACATTTTAATCGGGATTGCGGATACAACAAGACCAAGTTTAAAAACTAAAGACTGGGCAAGATGTAAATCCCCGATCATCACTCCTTCAGCGCCGGGATCGCCCTGGCTGTCATATAAAACATTTCTGATCGACAATATACCGCGAAATCTGTTGTAATATACATGCGAGAAATTTCTTTGGATTTCAAGTGAGAAAACGCCGATACCTATTTCACATCCTGAAATCCAGTTAAGCTCAGGGCCGTTGGAATTTAAATACTCCTCTGACGAATATGCCGCATATATGGCTTCGCTGAAATTTTTTGACGCTCCCTGCATATCCATACCAGATTTGTCATACGCGCCGTAAAGCGCTATAAAAAACGGAATTCTTTTTTCTACGTTCGCTGTAAATAATCCTTCAACACGCGGTTTAAAATCGCTTACAATATTGGCTCCTCTCAGACTGAAGGAAAAACCGTTCCCGAACATTTCATAACGTCTCTGCAGACGGTTTGAAAATGAAAATGCCGCCGAATAGTAAAAAAAGCTTGACGTTTCTTTCCAGTTGTACGCGCTCGAAGCGCCGTCATAAAGAGCGGCTCGCGAATAACCGCCGCCTACAGAAAACCCGTATGTAAAACGGCCGGGTGTATGGGAAAAATTCGCGCTTAGACCCAGTTGAGTAATGCGATATGGAAAACTTAAATTTGTTTCCACCTTATCGTTAAATACCAGTGTTACGGGAAATCCCGGTACAGTGCTTTGCCATTTAAAATCCTGTATCCTTGCCATTCTATACACGGCATCATAGAAGAGAAAAAAAGTAATCATGTTTCTGTCGGACGGATCTGTCAATAAAGAAAAAATACCGCCGCCGTCAAGCGATAAATAAGGAAATTCTTCTGTATACCGGATGAAAGGCACGGGCAGCCATAAATTAAAGGGATTCATGTAAGCGATACTTAAAAACGGTTTTGACGGAATTTGCGATGAAGAATTCTCCATTGGCGGATCAGAAGGTTCTTCCCATCCGGCTTTCGCGACAAGACCGTATTCATTCGCGTCTTGTTTAACCATTATAATATTAATTAATGTTCCTGAAATTGAATCCGCTGTTTCAGGAAAACGCAGCACTTCGTCTCCAGCGAAAAAATTGCCGCTGTAAAAGATTTCTCCGTTAACTGATACAGGGTTAAAAACTCCGCCCGAAAAATCGCGGCTGTTAAAAACAGCCCGCATGGAATTAAAATCGACGGAGGCGAGCTTGTACATTCTGTCGTCTGAATTGTAGCTAAAAAGCAGTTTATTTTCCAATACATTTAAGCCGCGCATATAATGCCAGTAATTTCCGTTACCTGTCGATTCTTCTATTTTAAAAAGTTCTCTTGACGCATAATTAAAAAGAAATAGTCTTCTTATACCGTGTTTTGCCGCGATAAATACAATCCTGTCATTATCTAAAACTTGAGGTCCTGAAAACATTAATGTTTCATTTCCTTTAAAAAGTATTTCCTCATTGCCGTTAAAGTCCGTATACACAATATTGTTATTATGCAGCTCTGATTTAATCCCTATCGCGCCGTCGCGAAAATATCTTGCCTTGTAAAAAGAGTGTATCGTTCTTCCGGTTTTCTTTCCTGTTTCCGCGTCTTGCTCGATGACTACAGCCTTAAACATTTCACCCATCGAGTTATATCCCGACACAAGCAGTTTTGTTCCGCAATCAGAGATATCCAAATCGTATGAATAAAACGAATTTGTATTAAATGAGCGGATAACATCAGTTTGAGAATTATAAACAAGTATTTTATCTTCCGCCGATTCAAGAATATAAATATTGTCCCCGTATGCCGCCATTTTTGAAACCGCTCTCTTTGTTTCTTTTAAAAATCGATACTGCGCAGGAAGAACAGAGCCGGGTTTTTCTTCAATATCGTCTAAAGCAAGAGATAATCTAAAGGTTTCCCACGCGTCTAAAATGTAAATCCCGTATACTTTATTAAAAGCGTCATAAAAACGCGAACGGTACACAAAAAGGGAGAATTTTATAAATCTGTCGCTTCCAATAGCTTTCCAAAGTTCCGAGTATTTTTCCATACCGTATTCTTTCTGAAGCCACGCGGAAAAAAGCCCGCCGTAATCGTAATAAATACCGCTCTGATCCGGCAAATCATAAAAACCAGATGTTTTAAAAGGTTCTAAAAATTTATTTTCATAAATCGCCTGTCTTAATTTTTGTTTTATTAAAGGATCATTCGCTCTTCCAAAACCGGTAAGGCTTTCAAAACTTACCGTAGCGCCTTCGATCATGAATAGCGGCGCGTTTAAATAGGCGGGCGAAGCCCAATATCCGAAAACTCTTCGCATGAACTGATAAAAACGGTTTCCTGTGTTCAATGTAACAGCGTGTACCAGTTCATGCAGAAAAAGTCCTTTCAAATTATTTTCGTAAACTGTCCATTCCAAATCCATAGGAGTGTCGTATAGTACAATGTGGGGACGGGGAAGGTGCGCGTAATAACCGTTAAACATATCGGTATGCGCAGTGAATGTAACGGGAATACGAACGCGGACTTCGATGCCCAGAATCGATGTTAAATCTTTATATAAATTGTCTGCATATTCCGATAAAAGCCTCGCGCTCGGCTCGGATTCTTTTGGAAATATAATATCAAAATGTTCTGTTTTTATTACACGAAAGAATTTAAAAGGTTTAAAGAGCTGCGCATCCGCGGCGGCGGAAACGTATAGAAAAAAAACCAATATTAATAAATATTTAATATTTTTCATTTTTGTTCTGGTTTAATTAATGTTTCTATATTTCGTCCTGCTGATACAAAAAGTTCACTTATGGTTTCCCTTATAATTTTTCTTTTTGATTCTTCTACACTGCTTAAAGATTTTAATACGCGCCCTGTGATGGAAAACCACGAAGTTTCCAATTCGGCAGTTGATTGTATGTTTGCCATGCTTAATATATGGTAAAGCGATTCTATAAATTGTTCGCGCTTTTCGTTATCGATATTTTCGAGCCATCCGCGCAAAGTGTTATTAATAAATTTACTGCTGACGGTGGCTCTTTCGGCGCGGACTAAATCGTTATACGTTACTTCCCACGAATAAAGATTATGCTGCATAATACCGTCTTCATTGCTTTTTATAACAGTAGTGTCCGCTCCGTGATCCATAAACATTCCTATGATAGACGCCTGCGGCACGAAGAATTGAATCCTGTTTCTTATTTCTTTAAAATTCTTGCTTGATAAAAAATTATCGTTAAAACCCGGAGCGTCGTTGCAATAAATGTTTTTTATGCGTTTTTTTATCTTGTTATCGCAATTAGCGGACGCGTAAATCGCGAGATTACCGCCTTTTGAATGGCCGCCCACGCGAAGGCGATTCCTAATCATCGGAGCCATTTTTTCGAGGTATTTTACGGCTTCGATCTGTGAAGGAATTACATCTTTAAAACACATATTAAAATCTTCTTTCCATCCGACAATGGAACAGTCTGTTCCGCGAAAGGCGACAAATGTATAGCCGTCACTTATGTGGATGCAAACTGCTGAAAATTGAAGTTCGCGCCTGGCATCGACATGGTTAACATATCCGAAGAGCTGGCAGTCTCCAAAACGTCTTGAAGATCCGAGCGCTCTTATCAGTTGATGATCTTCTTTAAATATCGACGACAGTTTAAAACCCGGCTCTTTAATTTTTTCATTGTAAACTCTGACAGCCAGATCGATGCTGATTCCCTCTCTTTCTTCAGGCGACGGAACAATTCCGTCTAATGTAAGATATGCCAACTGCGAAAGAATTATATTATCTACAGGGTTAAACGGAGAAACATTAAAATCAAGGTCGCCCCTCCATTCAATATAATCAAACAATCCTGCCATACTTGTATATATATCATAAATAATATAAATGATAAATAGGAGAAATTTTTTGGACTTAAGGCATTCAATGACGGGTTTAGAACCTGCGGTGCGAAGCTCTCCGATAGATACGCCCGTTACGCTGACCCCTGTAGATTGGAATAATAAAAAACTTTTTTCGCTTCTTTGGCCGCTGATTATCGAACAGCTTCTTGTTGTCATGATCGGAATTGTAAATATGGTCATGGTAAGTTCTGTCGGCGAACATGCGGTGTCCGGTATTTCTCTTGTTGAGACTATTAATTTTTTGATTATTACATCGTTTAACGCGATTGCGACAGGCGGTTCTGTAGTTGCGAGCCAGTATCTCGGGCGAAAGGAGGAGAAGAACGCCTGCAGTTCCGCAAGACAGCTTGTTTATATAAGTGTTATTATCTCGGTTGCTTTGATGCTGGTAACTATTTTTACACGCAGTCTATTGTTAAGAGGCATTTTCGGCAACATCGCGGATGATGTAATGCGCAGCGCAAATATTTATTTTCTGTTCATTGCTCTTTCCTATCCTTTCCTCGCACTTTATACATCCGCCGCGGCATTGTTCAGATGTATGGGAAATTCGAAAGTTCCCATGAGAGCGGTAATTATTTTAAATATCTTTAATATTGGCGCAAACGCGCTTCTAATATATGGTTTTAAACTCGGCGTTGCGGGAGCCGCGATGTCTACGTTTTTTGGCAGAGTAATTACCGCCGTTATATTAATCCGTCTTTTAATAAAGGATAAAACAAGAATTATAAATCTGAGCGGTTTAAGAAATGTTAAAATTGAAGGTTCGATGATTAAACGCATTTTAAATATCGGTATCCCGAGCGGTCTTGAAGCGTCGATGTTCCAGGTCGGTAAGATATTGATAACAAGAATATTCACGGTGTTCGGGACAGCCGCCATTGCGGCTAACGCTGTGGGAGCGACGATTAATTCTCTTGCTTTCATGCCGGGAAGCGGATACGGTATGGGGCTTTTAATAATTGTGGGGCAATGTATAGGAGCGGGGGATTATCTTGCCGCAAAACGGTACACTAAAAAAATTATGCTTCTGTCGTATATAACATATTTAATTATTAATATTAATATTTTTATTTTTATGAAACCTATAATCGGGATATTTAATTTGTCAGAGCAGGCGGGAGAGTATTGCGTGTTGTTTCTGAGGGTTCATTGTATAACGTCCACTTTATTCTGGTGTCCGTCTTTTGTGCTTCCGAACGCTTTAAAAGCCTCGGGGGACGCGCGTTATGTGATGATTGTCGCTGTAAGTACAATGTGGATTGTAAGGGTTTGTTCAGCGTTTTTCATGACATTTACTCTCGGTTTCGGACCTGTCGCGGTGTATCTTGCGATGGGCGCTGACTTTCTGTTCCGGGGGATTTTCTTTTTAAAACGCTGGCTTAGCAACAAATGGATAGAAAAGAAAGTAATATAACAGCGGATTTATTTTTACATTAAAGGTGCGAATATTCTGAGTCCGTCCTGAATGAGACTTTGGAAAGCGTTGCGCGAACATTCTTTTAAGGTTATTTCCTGCGAAGCCGGAATGGTTTTTAAAAAATCTTCCTTTACAGCGGCAACGGTTTCGCTCGCGTAAATCAATACGCCGCATTCAAAGTGAAGATACAGGCTTCTAAAGTCAAGATTGGTTGTGCCGACAGTCGCCATTTTATCGTCAGAAACAAATGTTTTTCCATGGTTAAAACCGGAAGTATATTCGTAAACTTTCACGCCTGCCTGTATTAGCCTGCGGTAATAAGAACGTGATGTAATCGCGACTATTAACTTGTCCCAGCGGTGAGGAGTGATTATGCGCACATCAACTCCGCTTTTCGCTGCCAGTGTTAACGCGGATAAAAGATTGTCGTCTACGATCAGGTAAGGGGTGTTAATATAAATATATTTCTTAGCCTGATTAATAATTTGAATGTATACATGCTCGCCCACATTTTCTATATCGATGGGGCTGTCCGCGTAAGGTTGTACATAACCCCATGATTCAAAACCTTCGACAACGCCTTCCTGCGTATGTTCAATTACGTTTTCTTTCCACGGATAAAATGACTCATAATCGTCTTTATGTTTTAAACCAAGGTTCCACATCTGAAGGAAGATCAAAGTAAGCGACCACGCCGCGTCCCCTTCGATCATAATCGCGGAATCTTTCCAGTGTCCGAAACGGTCAATCGCGTTGATGTATTCATCCGCAAGGTTTAAGCCGCCAGTAAACGCTACCTTGCCGTCTATCGATATTATTTTTCTGTGGTCACGGTTGTTTTGAAGCGATGAAACAATCGGCCTGAATTTATTAAAAATATATGTTTTAATTCCTTTCTTTTTAAGTTTTGCGGGAAAATCGGGCGGCAGGGTGAAGAAACAGCCCATGTCGTCGTACATAACCCTGACATCAAGACCTGCCGCCGCTTTTCTTTCCAATATCGTTATTATTGAATTGAGCATTATTCCTTCTTTTAATATAAAGAATTCCATAAAAATATATTTTTGGGCTTTTTCAATTTCTTCCAGCGCTCTGTAAAAAAATGATTCGCCTGAAGGAAAAAATTCCTGTCTTGTATTCCCGTAAACAGGGAAGCCGGCGTATTCCTGTAAATAATGAGCCTGAGAGCTGAAATCGGGATGAATATTGATAAGTTCATTAAGTCTGTTTCCGGGAAGAAAAAACGCGTCCTTGCTTGCGGCAATATTTCCAAAAAGAGCTTTCCTTAATTTTTTCGGGTTAGACCAAATATTTAGAATGATATACATTATTCCTCCAAATAGAGGAAATAGAAGAATTAAAAAAATCCATGTAATCTTAAAACCGGCTTTTTCATGTTTATTTATTATATAAATACTTACAAAGATGCTTAAAATCGAAAGAATCCAATATGAAAATTTCAGGTACATGCCTGTTCCGGCTATCAGAAAGAAAAATATTATAATTTGAGCGAGAAGAGACAGGACTACAAGAATCCTTCTTCTAAAAACGAATTTATAACCGTGCTTTAAATTCTTTTTAATCACTAATTCAAATATATACAGGAATTGCGGAAATCACAAGGAGAAAGCGTTAAAAACAAATATGATTAAACAGGCCATGGACCCGCGCCGTTTCGCAGTAATTTAATCTCGTCTTCGCATAAATTAAGAATCGTTGAAAAAATGCGTTCGCGTTCTTCTCCAGAGTCTAAAATTAAATCCAGACCTTCGATCTCTTCTAGCTCCCAGCCGCTTTCAAAAAGTTCGTCTTCAGGAATTGACGGAAGTTCGGTGTCATTTTCTGTTTCATTGTCAGAAAACAAATCGTCGATTCCCGCCATGCTTCTTTTTGCCGTTATCGAGTAAAGAGGATGTTTAAGCGTTTCTATAAGGCGGATCGGAACCTGATAATCGGGAATACGCACTCCAAGTTCGTGTCTGCGGATATCCAGAAATTTTTCAGTGTGGCAGAGGGTTTTTAAAATGAACACATATGGTCCCGGGCAAAGCCTGTTAATCAGTCTGAAGCGCGAATTATCCAATTTGACCACTTCCACAAACTGAGAAATATTTGAACATAAAAGCGTAAAATGACGTTCGTCCCTTTCACCTGAAAGCCTCCTTAATTTTTTAACGCCTTCCTGGGATTTAATTGAGCATACAAGACTCCAGCTTGTGTCTGTGGGAAGCGCGATAAGTCCGCCGTTTTCAAGGATACGCACGGCTTTAGCCAACACTCTGTCGTCAATATTGGAGGGAACTATGTATTCAATCATTTTTTACGGCACCCAAATTAATTTATCTGGAGCTGATTCTTTTATAAAAATATTTTCATATCGTCCTGAATGAGATAAGGATGTTTTTTCAGGAAAATAAGTCTGCATAAAAAACCATACAATGTCAGCCATAATGTTTGCGGAATCTGTAGGCGCATAACGGTACCATATTTCTTTTTCTTCAAGGATTTTTTTGGCTTTTTCGTCGTTTGCGCATAATTCAGGATCTGTTATGCGCCTTAATTCGCTTCTTAAACCGCCGTAATTTGTCTGCCCTACGAAAAATAAACGCAGTCTTTCGGTTTCGTCCATCCAGTAAATTTCAAAAATACCGGCTAATGTCGGCACTTTTGAGTTGATGTCGTACCGGTCCGCTTTGGCGAGCGCAGACCATTGTACGGTGTAATATGCGTCTTTGCCTTTCTCTTTTACGGTTATTCCGCAGTCCATATTTTACATTACCATACAAAAATAATATTTACTATACAATAAATATTGATGATTGTATAAAAAATAATACACTTTTAACGATTTTCCTTAATAACGCTAACCGGTTTAAATATTTAATTCCTTATCTGGCAAAGAATTACACTTTTATTATTGTTAATAATTACGCTTGGCATGATATTTGCTATAAAATATTTGCTATTTTATACGAAATGGCAGGGAGGCAATATGCGTAATAAAACATCAAAATCTGGCGATAGTCTGCTTGACACATATTTTAAGCAGATAAAAGTGTTTCCCTTGTTAACATTCGATGAAGAACTGGAATTATCAAGGCAAGTACAGGAGGGTAGCGAGGATGCCGCGCAAAAATTGGTTAACTCTAATTTAAGGTTAGTTGTAAAAATCGCGGCGATGTACCATTCCAGAGACGTCTCTTTAATGGATATTATCCAGGAAGGCAATATAGGGCTTATGCACGCGGCCAAGAAATACGATTACCGCAAGAATGTGCGTTTTTGCACATACGCATGCTGGTGGATACGGCAGTTTATCAGCCGTTACATTTCCAATTCAAAACACCTGATAAGACTGCCTCAGCGCAAAGAGGAAACACTGCGCAAAATCCGGCATACATATCATCTGTTAAGCCAAAGTATGATGCATCAGCCGAAAAGCGCCGATATCGCGAAAGAACTGGGCATTTCTGTACAGGATGTTGATTCTTATTTTAACATCGCTTCTGAATCACTTCCTTATGAATACGCCGCCGACGATACTGCAAGCTCTGTGGATCTTCATGAAGATTATACTTACTGCCCGGAACGCGATTTTATGAAAAAAGCGTCCAGGGATAATACATTGCGCCTGTTGAATAAATTGATGGACAGGGAAAAACGCATTATAAGCTATCGTTATCAGTTGAATGGCTGTGAATATTTTACGCTCAGGGAAATCGGGGTTAAAATGAATATATCCCCCGAAACAGTACGTCAGATTGAAAGACGCGCTCTTAGAAAAATCAGATGCCATGCTGACGATCTGAAAGAATACTTATATGTTGAGGCGATTTAGTATATAATGTATAAATGCATGGTTTTAATGAAGGCGCTTTGGTCATTTACAAAGGTAAACCTGCAATTGTAAATGAGCGGACAGAAAATAAATTTACTATTTCGTTAAAAGACGGCTCATCTGTAAAGGTACGCGATAAAGATATTGAACTCCTTCATCCAGGACCTGTTAAAAGTTTTAATTTTATCGAAGAAAACCACCTGCCGCCGTCCGTAGTCAAAGAAGTGTGGGAACTGCTTTCCGGTGAAAGTGAATCTTTATCTTTAAAAGATTTAACAGCTTTTATTTTTAATGAATATACTGCGAAAGCCGCATACAGCGCCTATCTTCTGCTCTGCGACGGTCTTTATTTTTCCGGTTCTATCGACGTAATTTTACCGAGGAGTAAGGAAGATGTGTTAGCTGAAGAAACCAAACGCGCTTCTGTACAGCGCGAAACCGGCGAACGCTCGCAGTTCTTAGACAGACTGAAGGCATGTTTAAAAAAACCTGCGGAAAATAAAATGCATGACGATGACGCGCGGTATCTTCAGGATGTTGAAGCTCTCGCTTTTGGAAAAACAGCAAGAAGCCGCACAATGAGAGATATCGGACTGGGTGAAACTCCCGAAGACGCGCATTCACTTCTTTTAAAAACCGGTTTTTGGACAGGGATGATTAATCCGCATCCAAGCCGATTCGGTCTTTCGCTTGCCACCTCCACTGTCTGTCCGTCTTCATCAAATAATAATGATTCTGTGAATCGTAAGGATTTAACTCACCTTGCCGCGTACGCTATCGACAGCCCGTGGAGTACCGATCCCGATGACGCTGTTTCGGTAGAAGTATCTCAGGCAGGCATTTCTTTTTTGCTTTATGTTCATGTCGCAGATCCGTCTTCGCTTATCGGATTTGACAGCCCTGCGGAAAAAGAAGCGCGCGACAGAGGCGCGACCCTATACCTTCCCGAAGGCGTTTCGCGCATGTTAGCCGACGAATGTATTCCGATGTTTGCGCTGGGCATTTCAGAAAAATCTTTGGCGCTTACTTTTCAGCTCTCGATTAATGAAAATGGTATAGTAACTGATACGGAAATTTATCCTTCGATTGTTAAAGTACAGCGTTTAACATATGAAGAAGCGGATAAAATGATCGACGCGCAAACGGATTCAAGCTCAAAAGCGCTGGGGATTCTTTATAATCTGTCAAAATTATTATTTGAACGCAGAATTTTCCACGGAGCGGTTAATATCGAACTGCCGGATGTAAACATTACCGTAAGAGGCGCGGAGGTTACAATCGATCCGATAATTGAATACCGGTCTTCCTTTATGGTAAAAGAATCGATGATCGCGGCAGGCGAGGGCGCCGGTACATGGGCGGCTTCGCGCGCTCTTCCGTTTCCGTATATCAGCCAGGAAGTTGAAATACAGGGCAAAGTTGCAGGCGGTCTTGCAGGTTCTATTCAGCTTCGTAAATGCATGAGGCCGCGAATCCTCTCCGTTAAACCGGGAAGGCATCAGGGGCTTGGACTAGACACTTACACGCAGGTGACAAGCCCGCTGCGCCGTTACACAGATCTTTTATCTCATTTACAAATCCGAGCTGTCCTTAGCGGCGGCAAACCTCTATCCGCCGATGAAATTTCTGCGCGGCTTGGTTTCAGCGAAGCCGGTGTTGTCGCCGCTGTTCATGCGGAAAGAGCTTCCGACAGTCACTGGAAAATGGTTTATCTGTCTGATAAAAAAGAATCGTTGTGGGATGCTGTCGCTGTTGAAAATAAAGGCAGGTTCTGGGCTGTAATCATTCCTGCTCTTGCGCTTGAAGCTCAAGTAACGCTTCAAAGAGATGTTGCGCTTAACGATAATATTAAATTAAGTTTAAAATCCGTGAATATTGCAAAAGGGGAAGCTGTGTTTCAACAGTGTTAAAATTTTACCAAAAGACCAGTTTCCCGCGGTCGCTTACAAATCCCGATTCTTTAAAACTTCCGGCAAAAATGCTTTTTGCGCCCTCCACGCCGTTAATTTTTTCTACAACAATTTTCTTTTCAGGCATTACGTTTCTTGTCCTGGGTATTTTTAAAAGCGCGATTAGAGCCGGTATGTCAGGATCATTCGCCCCTATATGGATTTGCAGTTCCTTGCCGTTTTTAGCGCAAACCGCGATTAGCGCCGCGCCTTTAAAATATAATCGGTTGCCTGCGCTTCTTGCGCATAATTTATACCTCAATCCTTCAATCTCAAGCCCCGCGATGCTTGCCGGATCCGCCGCGTTCATCCAGTAAATATCGTTAATACTTTCGGCATGCTCAAGCTGCGCGGCGATTGAAGGGGAAGCAAACTGAAGTGAATTAATACCTGTAAAAAATCTGCCTGTTACAAGTTCGCCTGCAAGTTCCATCCTTCGCATTGCAGGTAACAGTTTTGACCATGAAAAAACATGAGCTTCGTGTTCAAGAAGCGGACGGCAGAGGATTCCCCGGCGGCTTAATAAAAGTCTTACACGGTCGCGGTTAATGGAATCTTCTTCGATTGGATCAATTTCTGCCTGAGACGGAGATTCAAGTTCGTCCATTAAAAGTGAAAACCAATTTCCGTGGACGGGCGCTCCTGTTTTCCAAAGATTTTTTAACGCTCCGGGGATGCGTCTTTGCCTTCCAAACGCGGGGGCGGTTTCCATATTCTGCGGCATTTCAATTTCTTTGGGAATATAGCCGAATTCTGCGCCTCTTCTTGCAGGATCGAAAGTGTCCGCGCTGAGATTTCCATTCCATGTTTCATGCCATAACGCTTTGGCGCAGGCGCGGCTGTCAATATTAAGCTTGTTTTTTATTTCCCAAAAATCTCTTGGACGGCTGAAAAACCCGGATATTATTAAACGCGTCATTTCTGTATCAGGCTCTTTTTTCTTGTTTTCAAAAACTAAATCAAGGTCTTCTGGGCGGCAAAAACCTGTTCGTTCATTACCGGCGCCGTACCAGACGAGCTGCCCTTCGCGTATCATACGGTTTAATTTTTCTGGATCGTAAGACGGATTTCTTGCCTGAAGGAGTTCCGTTTCCCATAACTTTACGGGAGCTGTCCACGTGTAAAGGCTTTTTTCAAAATTTTCTTTTGTGTTACCGTAAAATCCCTGCCGAAGAGCGAGGAATGGCGCAAGCAATTCAAGCTGTCTTTCCTTGATAACCGGGCGTTCTTTTTTTCGCGATATACGCAGCAGCAATTCAAGGTTTTCACGGTCGCAAATCATTGACGAAAGGGTTTCATGCGGGTCTGTTAATATTTCAACATCGCATATAACTTCATCAACTTCCGAAAGAGCGCCGAGCGCGTCTTTTACTTCCGCTTCTGTCGCGCCGAAGACCGCGCGTATCCGCTCCAGGGAAACAGGACCTTCATAACGGAGCCACTGCCCTAAAAGGTTTAAAGGCTCGTCGATCCATGTCTTCTCCCATTCGCGGTGGACAACAGACGCAAGAGACGCTCCGTTGCGCGTAATGGTTTTAATTTTACACTCGTCAATTTTATCTGTTAACTGCCGGGGCAGTGTTTCGTAAAGAGTCTGCCATTCATCATACGGAATCGCGGCGCGTTCCTTAACCCATTCAGAAAGTGAAAGTACGTCATCAGGCGCATAACCTGTTTTTTCTCTTCTAAGCCGGCTTGTAAAATTGTCAATAACTTCCTGTTTTAACGCGGGACGAAGCTGTGAATTATTTATCGCTTCTTCTATGACTTTATCTGAAAGAGTTGCGCTCGCGCCTTTTGCCAGATCTTTTCTTTCGTCATATTCGTACATGAAAGCATTAGTTTCTTCTCTTACAACATCTCTTGAAAACGGACTTGGGCAGGCTGTATGAAAAAATGACACGGTAATACTTCCGTCGTTAATTGCCAGAACCAGGTCTTTAAAACCGTTCATGTCGAATGTGTCAACAAGACAGCATCTCCATGCTTCGGCGGTGACAGGAAAACCGTCTTCACCGGCTACAGAATCAAAAAGCCGTTTTGATCTTTGGCGCATGATCCAAAGCGGCGTTCTCTTTCCAAACGGCGCTTTTGGAAGCAGCATGCTTCTTTCAGCGGCTTCACGAAAATTGGCGCCGAAAACGCCGGAAGATTCAAGCCGGTTTCTGAAAAGCCTTTCCGCGCGCGTTACAGTGCCTGTGTCTGTTCTTGAAAGCGCCGACAAAGCTCTGCGGACAATGTCTTCCAGCGTTTTTGCCGTTTCTTCCACGCCGAGACGCGGAATTAAAAAAAGTATGTTATTGTCAGATGAAAATTGCGCAACCCTAAGTTTAACAATTTCTTCCAGTTCGGCGCTTAAGGCAAGAGAGAGCGGATAATTTATCTGTCCGCCGCGGAAACTGTGTAAAACTACAGAACAAAAATCCCTGTTTAGTTCTGTTTCCGTAATTATTTCTATTACGATATTTTTATTATCAGGTAATTCAATCCCTCTTTGTGAAGAGCGCTGTAAATCTAAAAAACTTTTTAAAGAGCTTGCTGCCTGATCTGACAAACCTTTTTTAATACATTCCGTTTTATTGTATTCTCCCAAAATGGAAAGCAGTCTTTCTGTTAAATTTTTACTTCGGAACTGCATTTCTCCTTTCCAGAACGGAATAAAATCGGCTTTTCTTTCAAGCGGCGTTACTTCTACGGCTTCAGAAGTTATGCTTGTAATCAGCCAGCCGCGCGCGCCGAAATCAAAACGGTCTCCTATGGAACGTTCCCAGACAAATTCTTCGTCAAGCTCGCCCATCTTTGAGCCGTCCGCAAGACGCAGGGAATAATGCCCCCTGTTGGCGATAACTCCGCTTGATGTGTAGAGCAGGGTGGCGGTTCCGTCCAACACTCCGATTTTTTCTTCGATTTTATCAAGCCAGATACGCGGTTTAACGTCGCGTAACCTGCCGTTTTCACCGAGTCCAGCCAGCATCCGTACAGTCCTGATATATGAATCGTAATTAAGAGTTCTAAATATATAAAAAGTTTTTATCAGCGAATAAAGCTCTTCTATGCTTCTGTCTTTTTCACAGCAGAGCGCAAGTACCGTTTGGGCAAGTATATCCTGAGGATTTTCGACAGGATAAATTTCTTCGATATCTTTTTCATCAACCGCGCTCTTTAAGGCTGAGGCGATCAGCAGATCCATGCTGTGAAAAGCAAACAGTCTTCCCCTGCTTGTCTGCCCGACACCGTGTCCCGAACGTCCGATCCGCTGAAGCGTCTGCGACACACTGCCCGGGCTTCCTGCAAGCACAACTTCATCAATGTCGCCGATGTCTATTCCAAGTTCCAGAGAAGCTGTCGCGACTACGCACGGCAGTCTTCCTTCGGCAAGCCCTTTTTCCACGCTTCTTCTAAGTTCTTTAGACAGGGAACCGTGGTGGGGATACGCGACCGCCGCACCCGCTTCGCGTCCCGGAGGATTTCCGTGACGCGCAAACAATACAGAGGCTTCATTGTTTAAGAAAAAACATAATCGTTCCGCCCTCCGCCTTGATTCTGCAAAAACAAGCAGAGTCGCGCCTTCCCAGATGCGTCTTAAAATATAATTGATTAAAGGTGAATAGCGGGTAACAGATTGTTTTCCGTCATCCGCCTGTTCGGATAGCTCCGGGTATTCAATGTTAAACTCTATTTTCTTTTCCGCAGGAACGGACGCGATGTTCACCTTTCTGCCTATACCGCCTGTAAAATCAGCCGCCGTCTGCGGGTTGCGGACAGTCGCGGAAAGACTGATCCTTTGGAACTCTCCTGCGATATGGGAAAGCCTGTCAATCTGGCAGGAAAGATACGCGCCCCTTTTATTTCCAATCAGCGCGTGGATTTCGTCGATTATAAGGCATTTAACATTGGAAAGAATCTGCCTGCCTTTAGGGTTTAAAAGAATGATGGCAAGGCTTTCAGGTGTAAGCGCCAATATTGAAGGCGGATGAATAAAGAACCGTCTGCGCGCGGATTGAGGCGTATCCCCTGATCGTGTTTCAACATGCACAGGCGGAAATTGTAATCCTTCTTTTTCAAAACGCGTTTTAATGGCGGCTAACGGCAGGAGCAAATTTCGTTTAATATCTTCGTTTAACGCTTTAAGAGGCGAGACATACAGCACGGAAAGTTTCTCGGCGTTATATTTTTGTTTACCGTCGGAACAAAAACGCGACAGAGCCGAAAGAAAGGCTGTTAAAGTTTTACCGCTGCCTGTCGGCGCGATTGCAAGAACATTTTCTCCTTTTTCGATTAAAGGCCAGGCTTCTGCCTGAACTCCTGTAGGATTTCCGTATGTTTCGGTAAACCAGCTACGAATTATCGGATGAAAGCTCTGAGGCAGCATAATTAAAACACCGAATTAAATGTCCGTCTTTAATTTTTTCAAGTCCGGGATGTTCATTCAAACACTGCTGTATTGCGTTAGGACACCTCGCCGCGAAAGAACAGCCTCCTCCTCCGGTATTTTCTTTGCGTTCTTTGCCGGACATTCGGTTCAAACTCTGCGGCTGCGCTGAAAATTCCTTGGAAACACCGCTTGCTGAAGAAAATAAAAGTTTTGTATAAGGATGCAGTCCTTCGCGGTATAAATCGGACGCGGGAGCTTCTTCCATCAGCTCGCCCTTGTACATAACACCGATTCGATCGCAAAAATAACAGGCGACTTTTAAATCATGGGCGATAAATAAAAACGAGATATTTCTTTTCTTTCTAATGTCGAGTAACAGATTTAATATCTGCCCCTGGATACTGACGTCAAGCGCCGAAACAACTTCATCGCATATTAAAACTTCAGGCTCCATTAAAAGAGAGCGCGCGATGGAAATACGCTGTCTCTGCCCGCCTGAAAATTCCGAAGGTCTTTTTTCCAAATCGCCTTCCTGAAGCCCGACTTCTTGCAATATCCCGGACGCTTTCTGTCTGAGTTCTTTTTCGCTTACACCTCTTTTTCTTAACGGTTTTCTGCACCCGGAGACCAGCACTTCATAAACATTCATTCTTGGATTAAGCGATTTTGCGGGATCCTGAAAAACATAGCGGACTTTTTCGCGGTACTGCCTTAACACTTCTTTTCTCAGAGATGAGACAGCCAGAGTTTCGTCTCCATAATAGAATAAAATCTCTCCTGAATCGGCTTCATACATTCGCACTAACATACGCGCCGTAGTAGTCTTCCCGCAGCCCGATTCACCCACAAGCCCGTACGCTTCGTTTTTGCCGATTGAAAAGGAAATATCATTAACCGCGTTTACAAAACGCCCGAAGCGGGAAAAAAATCCCGCCTCAAGATTAAAACGTTTATAAAGATTGGAAACAGTTAAAACCGGCATAAATCCATTATATTGATATATCCTGTTTTTTCCTATATACTTGCGGCATGTTTGAAAAGTTTTTTAAAGCGCTGTTCGGCTCCCAGCAGGAGCGGGATGTTAAAGCCCTTCAACCGATATTAAAATACGTAAATGAAAAAGAGGAGTGGGCAAAGTCCCTTTCGCCTGAAGATTTTCCACGTCAAACCGAATTGTTCCGCCAAAGATATAAAAACGGCGAAAGCCTTGACAGTATTCTGCCTGAAGCGTTCGCTCTGGCAAGAGAAGCCGCGCTGCGCGCTCTCGGCGAGCGTCCCTACGATACGCAGGTGCTCGGCTCCATCGTTCTGCACCACGGGAAAATAGCGGAATTAAAAACCGGCGAAGGTAAAACTTTAATGGTTGTCGCTCCGGCTTATCTTAACGCCATTTCAAGAGACGGTATCCATGTCGTTACTGTTAACGATTATCTTGCAAGCCGCGACGCGGAATGGATGAGACCGATATTCACATATCTTGGTTTAACTGTCGGGACTATTTTGTCGCACATGGATAACGCGCAGAGAAAAGAAAATTATAATTGCGACGTAACCTACGGAACAAACAATGAATTCGGTTTCGATTACCTGCGCGACAATATGCACCGGGATATGGAAAGCAGGGTTCAGCGGGGGCATAATTACTGTATCGTAGATGAAATTGACTCCATATTAATTGACGAAGCCAGAACCCCGCTTATTATTTCAGGCGCCGCCGAAGACGATACTTTTAAATTCGCCGAAGTCGATAAACTTTTGGGCGGGCTTTGCGAAATTCAAAAAAAAGAAAACGGCGAATATCCCGATGAAACTCAAGGCGAGGAAGTCATAGGCGATTATAAAATAAACGAAAAAAATAAAAATATTTCTTTTAGTAATCAAGGGCTTGCCAATATAGAAGAAGTTCTTAAAAAGCGAAGCCTTATTAAAGGCGCGATTGTAGACGAAGAAAACTTTGAATATATTCATTATTTTACGCAGGCGCTAAGAGCCCATAAACTTTTTCATATTGACGTTGATTATGTGGTTGACGACGGACAAGTTCAAATTGTAGATGAATTTACAGGACGTATTTTACACGGCAGACGTTATTCCGACGGGCTTCATCAGGCTATCGAGGCGAAAGAGCGTATTAAAATCGCACAGCGCAACAGAACTCTTGCCACAATCACCTTTCAGAATTATTTCAGATTGTATAAAAAGATTTCCGGCATGACAGGCACTGCCGATACCGAAGCTGTAGAGTTTAATAAAATTTACAAACTGGATGTAGTTGTTGTCCCGACCAACAAACCTGTAGCCCGCATCGATGAAGACGATCTTGTTTATCTTAACGAAACCGACAAATACAAGGCGTTATGCGAAGAAATCGCCGAAGCGAATAAAAAGGGCCAGCCCATGCTGGTAGGAACAGTATCAATCGAAAAATCCGAAAAAATATCCGCTTTGCTTTCACGCAGGGGCGTAAAACACGAAGTATTAAACGCTAAAAACCACGCGCGCGAAGCTTTAATTATCGCAGAAGCCGGCGCGAAAGGCTCTGTTACAATAGCGACCAACATGGCAGGACGCGGAACCGATATAAAACTCGGCGGAAGCCCCGAATCGCGCGCGCGCAGAAGAGCCGGAACAAACGCGTCGGAAGAGCAGTACGCCGCAATTTACAAGGAAGAATTCGAAAAATGGAAGAGCGATTACGAAGAAGTTAAATCCCTGGGCGGTTTGTATGTAATCGGTACCGAGCGCCATGAAAGCAGACGCATTGACAACCAGCTTCGAGGCCGTTCGGGGCGGCAAGGTGATCCAGGAAAAAGCAAATTTTTCATCTCGATGGATGACGAGCTGATGCGCCTTTTTGGCGGCGAAAAAATGAAGAATATCATGACAAGGATCGGAATGACAGGAGGAGATCCGATTTTTCATCCCATGCTTAATAAAAGTATAGAAAACGCTCAGAAGAAGGTAGAGGAGCGCAACTTTGAAATACGCAAGCATCTTCTTGAATACGACGACGTATTAAACCAGCAGAGAAAATTTATTTACGAACAGCGCGACGCGATACTTGTTGACAACGATCTTAAAAAACGCGTAAATGACGCGTCCGCCGATATTACCGCGGACTTTATTGACGATTATTCAAAGTCTGTCCGCGATGATTCCGAAGCGGCTTTCAAGGAATTGACAGAACAGCTCCGCGCAAAATTCGGATATACGCTTTCTGTCGATCCTGACAGCAAGGAATATAAAAATTCCGAAACGCTCGAAAAACACATTATCGAAGATCTGGAAAAAGATTTAATAGATAAAGAAAATTTTATCGGACACGATTATCTTAATTTAATTATCAGGGACAATTATCTAAACTCAGTGGATCGCAAGTGGCTTGATCATTTAGAGAATATGGAAGCGCTTAGAGAAGCCGTGTATCTCCGCCATTATGCGCAAAAAAACCCTCTTACGGAATACAAAGTTGAAGGTTTCCAGATTTTTGAAAGAATGATAGAAGAAATAAGGCAGGAGATTGCCTCGCGCCTGCATCTGATACGCATACAGTTTGCCGACGGCGGACAGCGCCGCCCTGTAAGCCGTTCGATTGGCGCGAACCAGTCCGCCAGCCACAACAGTATGGCTTCCTTCGCCAGTTCCGCGGCGGGAGAACAAGCCAATACAGCGGCGTCCGCAATGCAGAAAGCCAGCCGCCCTGACGGCGCTACTGTAGTGCGCAGCCAGCCCAAGGTCGGCAGAAACGACCCTTGCCCCTGCGGCAGCGGTAAAAAGTACAAACATTGCCACGGACGTTAAAAACTAAACATTTTTAAAAATAGACAATTTTCAATTCCCGGTGTATAATGCTCATTGAATGCTTATTTTTTAAGATATGGGAGAAAAATAATGAAGAAGATATTAATATTCGCGGTTATCGCTGTAATTTTAACGTTATCGGTTATGTCATGCCGGTATCAACCGCCTGAAGAAGAAGGATATTCAAGTCCGCCAAGCATAATGGAAAAAAGTTTTTGGGCTCAAGACAACAGAACTGAAACATTTTATAAAGTTAACGCAAGATGTATGGCGTGGAATTCGCGGTGCGAAGTATGGGTGGAAAAAGGAAAAGGTATAAAAGAGTCGCAAGCCGAAGCTGTCGCGGATGAATATAAAGACAAAATTTATCCAAGACTGATGGAAAGTCTTGGCTGGTATTATGTATTTTCAGATGTCGGAAAAAAATATACGATGGAAGTCGCCGATTTATTTGGAGATGCAAACGGCAGATTGACAATCCTGCTTTTGGATATACAGGACGGCTTTGTTGATATCGATACAGATCCGTATATTGCAGGATATTTTTATGCTTTAGATTTTTTTGATGATGCTTTTGTTCAAACTCAAGCTGGCGCACCCCGTTCAAATGAATGTGATATGATTTATATGGATATATACCCTTCTATTGTTGGTTCTGAAAATTTTTACGAGACATTGGCTCATGAAATGCAGCATATGATGAATATTATTACCACCTTTTTAGTTAGAGTTGATACAAATGATAAGATATACCCAATGGATCTTTGGATTGATGAAGGTCTTTCATCCGCCGCTGAATACCTGTATTCCGGAAAAGTAAGTCAGAATAGAGTTGACTGGTACAATCACGATAATACAGGTTATATTAGTAAGGGTGATAATTTTTATTTATGGGATAACCATAAAGCAGTTCCGCGTTCTATATTGAATGACTACGCTACTGTTAATCTTTTCTTTCAGTGGCTCAGGGTGCATTACGGTACCGATGTCTATGGAGATATTCTAATATCAATGCATAGTGATTTTAATGCTGTGTCTTCAACTACCAAAATAAACCAGGCATGGGCAAATTTGTTTTCTGATTGGCATATAGCCAATTATCTACAGCATCCAAGTAATAAATACGGATATAAAGATGATCCTGTTTTAAAAACCGTTAAAGCGCATTATTTTAAAGAAACCGGCACTTCATTCGGGCTTTATCCCGGAGAAGCAGTTTATTCGTATTCACAGAATCAAAAGACTTTACCAACTTTTAGTTCTTCTAGTACAGTCTGGTATTACGGTTTAGGCGCAGGAAGTGTTAATAATGCATATAGCCCCGCAGGAGGCGCTCTTCTGTCTTTTAACAGAGATACAAATCAAAACGGTAGTTCAGTCAGCGCAACAGTAACCGGAAGTACGCCGCCGCCTATTGCAAATATAAATATTAACAGCCGCTCCGCCATAAGTTCCGGGGTATCTTCATACCGCATTGACGCCGGAGATTTACAAAGGCAAAGAGGCTTTGAAAATTCCGCTACAGACGCGCTCATATCCGGTGTAATGCGCTCTTCGCCTGTTTCCGCTAGAGGAGTTATTTCCGCTGACATGAACGGGACACTCCCTCTTAACAGGGAAGTAAAACTTGTTAGAAACGAGAGATAAATGAATAGGATGCGTTTTTTATTATTATTTTGCGTTCTTCTGCTTTGCGTAACGCCTGTTTTTACGCTGGGCGGCAAGGAAAAAAACGCGCCCAGATCTTTATTAGATGAAGGAACGACATTATCTTTAACAGGAAATGAAAGACAGCCGCCTGAAGGTTTTGGTGAAATTCGCCATGTAACAGCTTCCGGGACAGTGCGCCTTGTAGGAACGGGAATGTTTAACGACCTTGTAATTTCAGGAGAGCATGAATGGTATATCGCTAAAGACGACAGGGAAAAATTGCATAATCTTCAACAGCAGTCGGTAGCGGTGGAAGGCGATGAAGCGATTATAGAGCTAAAATTATTAAATAATATGGGTTCCATCTTTAGAAGGGAGCTAAGCAATATTAAGATAATTTCAATTCGCCAATAGCGCTTTGGGTCATTTCGTCGCACATTTCGTTGAACTCGTTTCCGGCGTGTCCCTTGACCCATTCCCACTGCAGCGGAAACAGGCAGGCAAGCGAATCAAGTTCTGCCCAAAGGTCCTTGTTTTTAACGGGCGATTTATCGCTTGTCCTCCATGAATTGCGTTTCCATGTTTTTATCCATTCGGTTATGCCTTTTTGCACATATTGAGAATCTGTTATAACAGACGCCTGACGCGGTATATCCGCATTCCCGGAATTGCGCATATCGTTAAGAGCGCGTAACGCCATTATAACGGCGGTTAATTCCATTCTGTTGTTGGTAGTGTTCATTTCTCCGCCCTTGTTTTTCGCGATAATTTCGTTTCCCTGAAATGTCTGCTTAATCATCACGTATGCCCATCCACCGGGTCCGGGGTTGCCGCTGCAGCCGCCGTCTGTATAAATTTTAAATGATGCGTCCATTTCAGCCTCCGTGTGTTTTACGCCAGTTTTCAATTCTGTCAAAAGCGGCGTTTATCTTCGCCGATTTTTCCGTTGCTTTTTTATAATTCCCTTCATGCCCTGTATGGCGGTCGGGATGATGAATTTTTAAAAGTTTTTTATAGGCAGTTTTACAGGTTTCATCATCCGCGCCGAACGGAACTCCAAGCAGTTCAAAATCGGCGCGCAATTCTTCGGGCGGCATATTACCGGCTGTTGTTTGCGCGTTACGCCTTTCAAATTCAAAATCCTGCCGCGGCTGCCGCGATTCCCTTCGGTTTAAATAATCGTCTAACTCTTCGTAAGCGGTATCTAAATCCGGATCACGGTTAGTGTAGCTTGAAGTTTTTAACCTGCTGCTTGTATCGTTTTCAAAGTTGTTAAGGTAACTGCTAATAACTTTGCCAAGCCGACCAAAAACCCCCAAAACTCACCTCTTTTAAATCCGTGTTAATCCGTAAAATCCGTGATTCATGTCCGCCAATTTTACTTTACTAATGTCGCTACCATTACGGCTTTAATCGTATGCTTGCGGTTCTCCGCCTGATCCCAAGCCTTGCTCTGCGGTCCGTCGATTACATCCGCTGTGACTTCTTCGCCTTTAACCGCCGGAAGACAGTGAAGAAAAATCGTTTCCTTTTTACCGGTCATCTCCATCAATTTTTGATTCACTTGATACGGGCTTAATAATTTTATCCGTTCTTCTTTTTTTGCTTCCTCGCCCATGCTTACCCAGACATCAGTGTAAACAGCGTCCGCGCCTTCTACGGCTTTTATATCGGATGTAACGGTAGTTACCGCGCCTGATTTTTCGGCGAACGAATCAATTTTCTTTCGAATATCGCCGTAAGGCTTTAGTTCATCAGGAGTTATTATTGTAAAATTAATTCCAAGTTTCGCGCAAATTATCATAAGAGACGTAGCTACATTGTTCCGTCCGTCTCCGATATAGCATAGAGCTTTTTCCCTTACTTCGCCGAAATTTTCTGTAAGCGTAAGAATATCCGCCAATGCCTGAGTGGGATGGTATATGTCTGTAAGCCCGTTGTACACAGGCACATTTGAATATTTGGCAAGAATTTCCGCTGTTTCCTGCTTAAACCCCCGGAACTGGATCGCGCTGAACATTCTTCCAAGAACGCGCGCCGTGTCTTCGATGGATTCTTTACCGCCCAGTTGAATGTCGGAAGTGGAAAGGAACACAGGATGGCCGCCCTCTTCGCCGAAGGCGGTTTCAAAAGCGCACCTTGTCCGCGTCGATCTTTTCTCGAAAAGCATGGCGAGAGTTTTGCCTTCAAAGCGGCGTTTAATTTTTCCACTCTTTGATTCATTTTTCAATTTTTTGGATAATTTTAACAAATATAGGATTTCTTCCTGCGAAAAATCCAGCAATGTCAGTAAAGATCTTCCAAATAATGATACCGGCACAATAACCTCCAAAATACTTATACAAACGTTTCGTAAAATCTCTTATATTATAGTATGATTAATTGACTATTAACAATAAGGGGTCTAAGGTGTCAAATGAAAATTAAAACAAGCCGGTTATTGTATATTCAATTAATGTTTACTGTATTGGCGTTTACGGCAATGGTTTTTTTGAGTTATTTTTTCATGCGCAATTTAGTGCATAAGAATCTTATAAGTAACGCGGAAAGCGTTTTTTCGTTCGCCCAGACCCAGCTTGAGTCTGACCTTATTGAACCGAGGATGATGCTTCAGGGGTTTTCCCAAACAGTCAGGAATATGGTTATTCGCGGCGATTCCGCCGAAGCTGTCGAGAATTATACAAAAGATATAACCCATTATCTGCACCTAAGCGGTTCCCGCGTTTTAAACGCGCTTGAAATGTACGGATATTTTGAAGCTTTCGGAGATCCGATTTTTATAGGCTCAAAAGAAATTCCTGAGGATTTTGATCCGCTGTCAAGGCCGTGGTTTCAAATGGCTGTTTCAAACTGCGGCGTAGCTATCGAAACGCCTCCGTATCAAAGCACCATAGACGGAAATACCGTAATAACATACGCGCGCTGTATCCACGACAATAATGACGACAGAATTGGGATCGTCTGCCTGAATGTCAACATAAACAATATAGGAGAAAATATTATAGATATAGCGCTGGAACACGGCGGTTACGGAGCTGTTATTAGCCAGGATTTTATTGTGATCTCCCATTTAAACAGCGATTATATCGGCATGAGCCTCTTTGATAAAAATCTGCCGTTGTCTGTTTTTGCCGATGATATTGCCGCCGGAATTAATATCAGCGAACGCCCAATGGTTAACTGGAAGAATGAAAATGTTGTGACTTATGTAAGGCGTCTTTCCAACGGCTGGTATTTGGCTCTTTTAACACCGGAAGGAAAATTTTATCACAGTATTAAAAGCATGTCGCTGATTCTAATCGCGTTCGGCTCTTTCTTCGCCGTCGTTCTTATTTTTATTCTTATCCGCATCGACGCCGCAAGAAACAAATCCGACAGAGACTCAAAACACAAAAGCCAGTTTCTTGCGAACATGAGCCACGAAATACGCACGCCCATGAACGCGATTATCGGCATGACCACAATCGGTAAATCTTCTGCCGATGTCGAGAAAAAAGACAGATGCTTTAATAAAATAGGAGACGCGTCGATTCATTTGTTAGGTGTAATTAACGATATTCTTGACATGTCAAAAATAGAAGCTAATAAATTCGATTTATCGTTCTCCGAGTTTGATTTTGAGAAAATGCTCCAGAGGATTGTAAATGTTGTCAACTTCCGCATCGACGAAAAAGAACTTAAACTAACAGTCCATATCGATCGCAGTATCCCCTGTGAAATTATCGGAGACGATCATAGGCTTGCGCAGGTTATTACAAATCTTCTCGGCAATGCGATTAAATTTACTCCCGAACACGGCTCGATCCACCTCGACGCGCGCCTTATCGAAGAAAACGACGGTGTCTGTACAATTCAATTCTCGGTTTCCGATACCGGTATCGGCATGACAACCGAACAGCAGAAACGCATATTCTCTTCCTTTGAACAAGCCGAAAGCAGTACAACGCGAAAGTACGGCGGCACCGGGCTTGGACTTCCGATTTCAAAGAGCATTGTAGAATTGATGGGCGGAAAAATATGGGTGGTATCCGAATTTAAAAAAGGCTCCACTTTCTTCTTTACCGTTCATCTGAAACGCGGAAAAGAAACATCGCGCAAGAGGATTTTATCTGAGGAAATTAATTTGAGCAACGTGCGGATTCTTGTAGTGGATGACGATCAGGATATACTGGATTATTTTAGAGAGATATCAAGCGAGTTTAAAGTTCATTGCGATACCGCAAACTGCGGAGAAAACGCGATTAAACTCGTGGAAGAAAACGGCTTATACCATATTTATTTTATAGACTGGAAGATGCCGGGTATGGACGGAATACAGCTTACCGCCGAATTAAAAGCGCGCCATGATTCTGCGCAATCTGTCGTTGTAATGATAACAGCCGCTGAATGGTGTACTGTCGAAAAGGAAGCGAGAGACGCAGGCGTTGACAAATTCCTTTCCAAACCATTATTCCCGTCATGCATCGCGGGCGCCATTAACGAAGCTCTCGGCATTCAGAATAAAAAAGTTAAAGAGACAGAAAAAGATATTAAGGGATTGTTTAAAGGAAGGCGGATTTTGCTTGTTGAAGATGTCGAGATTAACAGAGATATTGTTATGACGCTTTTAGAGCCGACCGAAATTGAGATCGACTGCGCGGAAAACGGGCAGGACGCGCTGGATAAATTTTCCGCAAACCCGGAAAAATACGATATGGTTTTTATGGATTTACAAATGCCTGTGATGGACGGCTATGACGCAACGCAGAAAATAAGAGCGCTTAATAACGAACACGCGAAGAATGTGCGTATTATCGCCATGACCGCAAACGTCTTTAAAGAAGATATTGAAAGATGCCTTGAAGCGGGGATGGACAATCATATTGGAAAACCGCTCGATTTTAAGGAAGTAATAGAAAAGCTTACGATCTATCTGCCTAAGAACAGGTAAAGTATGTTATAATGCTCCTGATATATAAAAAGGAGATAGCATATGAAGGTTGAAATTTTAGAAAAAGCGAAAGACTATATTGCAAGAGAAAAGGATGCTAATTTTAAAGGCGAGGTTGAAAAACTTCTTGCCAAGGGCGATCAGGAAGCGGAAAAGGAACTGGAAGACCGTTTCTATCAAAATCTTGAATTCGGTACAGGCGGACTTCGCGGGGTAATCGGCGGCGGCTATAACCGTATGAACACCCTTGTAGTGAAAAGCGCGACGCAGGGGCTTGCGACATACATTGTTAAAACATTTCCGCAAAAAGCGGCGATGAGCGGCGATAATGGATTAAAAGCCGTTATCGCTTTCGACAGCCGCCATTATTCGGCGGAATTCGCGGAAGCCGCCGCTCTTATTTTCGCGGCAAATAATATAAAAACTTACTTGTTTTCGTCGTTAAGACCGACGCCTGAGTTGTCGTTCGCGATCCGCCATTTAGGCTGTGATACAGGTATTGTTGTAACGGCAAGCCACAATCCGCCGCAGTATAACGGCTACAAAGCCTACTGGAATGACGGCTCTCAGGTAATTCCTCCGCATGACGAAGGTATAATAGACGAAGTAAACGCTGTAAAAGATATAAAAGAAATTCCGCGAAAAGAAGCTTTAGATAAAGGTCTTCTTGTTATCATCGATAAAGAAGTGGATGAACCGTATCAAGCGATGGTAAAATCGCGGCTCTTCAGACCCGAATTAATTAAACAAAAAGCTGGCGAAGTAAAAATCGTTTATACGCCGCTTCATGGAACAGGTGCGTTTCATGTCGAAAAAATCCTCGGCGATCTCGGCTTAAAAGTGATCACCGTTCCCGAGCAGCGCGAGGGCAACGGCAATTTCCCGACAGTTTCCTTTCCAAATCCCGAAGAAGCCGCCGCGCTTGATATGGCGATAAAACTCGGCGCGAAAGAAAAAGCCGATGTTGTTATGGCAACAGACCCTGACGCTGACCGATTCGGCATCGCAGTTCCTTCGAACCTGCCTGCGGGAACTTCACAGAATATTGTTAACGGTTTCGCGCTTGTTACGGGAAACCAGATGGGAGTTCTTCTTGCCGATTATATTTTTCTTTCGTTAAAAGAGCTTGGCAGGCTTCCTTCAAACGCCGCGATGGTTAATTCTATCGTAACCACCGGAATGCAGAAAAAGGTCGCGCAGCATTACGGCTCTGAATGTTTTGAGTGCCTTACAGGTTTTAAATGGATCGCCGATGTTATGCGCAAATGGGAAATCGGGGAGATGGGAGCGAAACACTTTGTTTTCGGCACGGAAGAAAGTTACGGCTACAATATCGAAACCGAAGTCCGCGACAAGGACGGCGTTAGTGCCGCCGCATTAACCGCGGAGATGACCCTCTACTGGCGCAGTAACGGAAAAAGTCTTTTAGACCGACTTGACGAGCTGTATGCGATTTGCGGTTACTGGCAGGAAATGGGAATCTCCAAATATTTCAAAGGGCCTCAAGGCTCTTCGATTATGAACGGCATAATGGAAGAATACCGCAAGAATCCTCCAAAAACTTTAGGCGGTATAGCGGTTTCCAGAGTGCGTGATATTAAAAACGGTGCTAATGGACTGCCGCCAAGCGATGTGCTTCAATTCTTCCTTGCGGACGGCACTGTAGTGAGCGCACGCCCAAGCGGCACAGAGCCGAAGATTAAATTCTACGCATCATGCTGCAGCGAAGTCGGCTCAGGAGGACTCGAAGCCGCCAAAGCCGAAGCCGGAAAAAAACTGGAAGCGATTAAGAAAGATATCAGAGCGGTTATCGGGGATTAATTACTTTAACAGTGTTTCGCAGTTGAATTTATTATAAGAGCCTTTAAATGTTAACGTGGCTATCACCGCCATAACGCCTCCGAGAGTCAGAAATATGCAGGTGTCCAGTATCATGATGCCTGTAAGCTGGCTTGCTATTAAGAGGATCAAAGGAACTACCAGAAACAGACTGCTTTGCTGCGCTTCTTCGGAAGTCCGCGCTTTCGCCGAGGATCGTACAATCAAATTTATCGATATAAAAGATGCGGCAGGCGAAGCCAGGAGCATCATTATCAGCCAGTTTAAATTCGGTATAAAAAATTCATGTTCGGCTATTAAAAGAAATATTTCTACCGCGATAATCATTGCGATAAAAGAACAAACAGATACAGTCATACTTAAGAGAAATGACGCAAAAATTTTTGCGTTGAATATCTGTTTTATCGGAAGCGGGCAGTAGAGAAGGGTTTCCAGGGTATTTCTCTCTTTCTCTCCCACAAATGAACCGGATGCCATTACAGAAGAAGCTATAATAGGTATTAACAGAAAAAACATGGGGATAATATAATTCAATATCAGATTGATCAGCATATCGCGCGTATCATCGCCTTTTATACTTGCATACTGAAGAATTTTTATTAACTCGACCATGTCAGACGAATCTTCCGGTGTGTATGTAATTATCAATAAAAAAATTACAGGCAGTACAATCGCCATTATAACCGGCACAACGACAAGAGCGCCGATCATGCGTTTATTGGAGATAAGTATTTTAATATCTTTTCCTATAACCGCCATTTGCTTATCATTTAGCATTACTTTCATTCCTTTTTTCGATCATCGCAAAATAAATTTCTTCAAGAGAATGTTTATAAGCCGTTACGTGATATACTTTGCCGTCTGTGTCTACAATTTGTTTTACGAACGCCGGAATATCTTCGTGCGATTTTACTTCGATTGTTATATATTCGCTGGTTCTGTATATTCCGGGACGTTCGGGGTATTTGTCCGCTTTTATTTTTACGGTAAGCCCTGAAAAAACCTGCGAGTGAAGCTCGTCAAGAGTGCCTGAGGCAAGAAGATCGCCATCGCTTATCAATCCGTACCTTGTGCAAATTTCTTCGGCGTACCGTAATTGGTGGGTGCAAAGAAAAATGGTCGTGCCTTTATCGCGGGCAAGGCTTTTTATTAAATTGCTAACATAAAGCGCGCTTTCAGGATCAAGCCCGGAAGTCGGTTCGTCTAAAAATAATATTTTAGGTTCATGGAGCATGGCGCGCGCAAGCGACAGTCTTTGCCTCATCCCTGTGGAATATTCGCCAAGCTTTTGATTTTTCGCGCCGGAGAGAGAGAGGTTTTCAAAGATTTCGTAGGATTTTTTTTCTATTTCGTCTTCCGTCATTCCGAATACAGATCCGAAAAATAACAAGTTCTGAAGACCCGTAAGGTTGTTGTACATTTGGGCGTGTTCCGTGACTACGCCGGATAATGCGTGGATTTTCTCGGGAAAACGAACGGGATCGATGCCGAAAACAGAGCATCCGCCCTCTGACGGACGCAGTATACCGTTTATAACCTTAACCGCGGTTGTTTTCCCGGCTCCGTTTGGACCTAAAAACCCGAAAATATCGCCTTCATTTATCGATAAATCGATGTTATTCAAGGCTTTTTTACCGCTCGGATGTATTTTTGTCAACCGCTCTGCGGTTACCGCTGTCATACCATATAATATCATATATCTTTATTTTGATAAATTGTAAATTTGTATTTTTTTTAATTGTAACCCCCTAAACACTCTTTTTTTTTATTATTTATGCTATAATGAACGAGGTGTAAAATGAAGGTTAAAAATATTTTTTTCATAATTATAGCTGTTTGCTTCCTTTACCTCCCGTCTTGTTCAATCAGAACGCTGGCAATAAATCTGGTAGCTGACGCGCTTACCGGCGAAGGCAGTTCCAGCGTCTTTACGGGGGATAATGATCCTCAGTTGGTAGGGGACGCTATCCCTTTTGCCATCAAAATGTACGAAGCTCTGCTTTCTCAGACCCCTACCCATCAGGGGTTGATCAATATGACAGGCTCCATGTTTGTCATGTACGCTAACGCGTTTATTCAGGGACCGGCTGAAATGCTTCCGCAGATTCAATATCTGGAACGCCAGGCGGCGATGGATCGGGCAAAAAAAATGTATTTAAGGGGATTGGAGCTTCTTTACCGGGGATTGGAGTTGAAATATCCCGGATTTATGGGGGCTTTTAAGAAAGAAACCCTTCCGCAGATATTGGCGAAGACAAAAAAGGAAGATATTCCGGCATTATACTGGTCGGCGGCGGCGGGGCTTTCGGCTTTTTCACTTAATCCTTTCGATTTAGACCTCGGAGTGAGGATTATGGAGTTTTATTCCCTTGTCGAGCGGGCTTACGAGCTTGATCCGGATTATAATCAGGGAGCTTTGGATGATTTCTTTCTTTTGTTTCATTCGTCGGTTCCCGACGGGATGGGAAGCGACAAATCTAAGGTTGATATACATTTTCAGAGAGCGCTGGAAAAATCATCTTATCTTTCAGCGGGGCCTTATGTTTCTTACGCCAGCGCGGTATGTATCCCCGCTCAAAACTATGATAAATTCAAAGAAATGTTGAATAAAGCTCTCGAAGTTGATATAGAAGCGAATCCGTCAAACAGACTTGTAAATATAATTTCACAGCGTAAGGCGCGTTATCTTTTGGATTCGGCGTCCGGTTTATTCGTTTTCTTTGATTCCGGCGACAGTTGGGATGATTGGGACGATAACGACTGGTAGGATAATAAACTGGTAAATAATAAAAAGGAGTAATTTATGAAAGTTTTAGTCAATTTTAGGTTATCATTCGTCGTTTTAATTCTTTTAGTTTTGGTCAGCCCTGTTTTTGCGCAGAGGGTGATGGAAATAAAGCTTTCTTCGCTTGTGCCTGAAAATACACCATGGGGTCAGTCGATAAACCGGCTGGCGGCTGAATGGTCAAGGATTACAAACGGGCAGATAGTAATGAAAGTTTTCCACGGCGGAACCGCCGGCGGCGAAGCGCAGACTATGGCTCTTTTAAGAAGCAACCAATTACAGGCAGCCGTTCTTACGACAATGGGATTAGGCACAGTCACTCCTGAATTAATGTCTGTAAGTTACCCGTTTTTAATCAGGGATGACGCCGAGCTTGAAGAAGTAATGCGCAGGATTAAACCGGATCTGGAAGTAAAAATGCAGCAGAACGGTTTTGTCACGCTTGCCTGGGCGAACGCCGGATGGGTTAAATTATTCGCAAGGTCGCCTGTTTTCACTCCCGATGATTTACGCAAAGTAAAGCTCGGTTCAAGCCAGGAGCAGCCTGAATTGATGCAGGCTTTCAGGCAGATGGGGTATCAGGTTGTTCCCGCCGAATTAAACGAAGTAATAATGGCGATGCAAAGCGGAAGAATCGACGTTACATATATAAGCCCTGTTTTCGCGGCGGGAACCCAGGTGTTCGGCGTTGCGAAAAATATGTCAAGCATAAATGTCGCTCCCTTTATGGGCGGTATATTGATGAACGAAGTCACATGGCGCAGAGTTCCCGAGAGATTTAAACCGGCTCTTTTAGAAGCCTGTAAAAATGTTGAAAAAGAAATTGAAACAACAATCGCGAAGCTTGATTCTGACGCGCTTACAACAATGGTAAGGCACGGTTTGATTGTGCATCAATTAACTCCCGCGCAAAATCAAATTTGGTACGATGAAACCGACAGGTATGAAGAAAGAATGATCGGCGGTGTAAAACCGATTTTTAACAGAGAGTATTATTTCAGAATTAAAAATATCCTGACGGAGATTAGAAAAGGAAAATAGAAAATGGATTCTCAAGAAAATGAGTTCGCCGCGCCCGCTGTTTCGGATGCGCCGGAGGATTTTGTAATACCGGGCCGCTTTCAAAGGATCAGGCAAAAAGCCGGCAAAATAAGATCGGTACTGTACTCAATCGAAGATATTTTTTGCATAACTGTCATTATATTAATGGCTATTTTTCCTTTGCTGGAATTGGCGGCTCACTCTCTTTTTAAAACCGGCATTCCGGCTTCCACAGGTTTTATCGCTCATTTTCTGCTGTTTACCGCTCTTATCGCAGGTATGATCTGTACAAGAGATGAATCCCATCTTGCCATATCGATAATACAGTATCTTCCCAAAGAATCAATTAAGGAAAGGTTAAAAGTTTTTGCCAATCTTATTTCATCTTTTGTTTCTGTTGTAATCGCGTGCAGTTCAATTTCGTTTATGAAAATGGGACTGGACCCGGGTAAAATAGGTTTTATTCCTAAACGTATTCTTGTTTCGATTATTCCGATTGCTTTTTTTATTATTGCCCTTCGTTTTGCGCATAAATCAAAGCTGACAGGCTGGAAAATTCTGTTTCCTGTACTTGTGATTATATTGGGAATTGCCGCTTCTTTTCCGTCTATCGTTAAAATAATTTGGGGCTTTGATATGCCCGACGCGGTTTTTAACGCCTGCGAATTGCTTATTGATATTACATGGTATGCGAAAATTCCCCTTGTTGTTTTCTTAATTATTGCGGCGCTCGGCGGAACGCCTTTATTTGTCATATTAGGCGGACTTTCTCTGCTGCTGCTTCAGTCGTCGGGCGGAGAGCAGGATTCCGTCGCGGTTAATATTTATTTCGGGCTTATTAACCAAAATATAATCGCGATCCCGTTGTTTACGATTGTAGGGTTCTTCCTTTCCGAAAGCAAAGCCGGAGAGAGGCTTGTAACTACCTTCCGCAGTTTCTTTAGCTGGCTTCCCGGAGGAATAATAATCGTAAGTGTTATTATCTGCGCTTTCTTTACATCGTTTACCGGAGCGTCAGGGGTTACGATTCTCGCGCTTGGAGGAATTTTATACGCGATATTAAGCGATCATTTAAAATACCCGCAAAAATTTTCTGTCGGGCTCTTAACGTCTATCGGCAGTATCGGCGTGCTTTTTCCGCCGAGTCTTGCGTTAATTTTAGTCGGAACCGTTATGCAGATAAATATTCTGCATTTATTTATCGGCGGGATACTGCCAGGAATTCTTCTTGTCGCGGCGATGATTGCCTTCGGCATTATTATTTCCATTAAAATAAAAATTCCTGTTGAAAAATTTGATGCAAAAAAAGCAATGGTTTCATTAAAAGAATCCAGTTTGGAAATTCTGCTTCCTGTGTTTTTAGTTATCGCCTATTTTACAGGTATTTTAGATTTGGTTCAGCTTGGAGCCGCGGCTGTTTTATACATTTTTATTGTAGAAGTTTTTATACACCGCGATATAAAATTAAAAGATATAAAAGGCGTTTTTAATAAAGCGGTTCCCATTATCGGAGGCGTGTTAATAATTCTGGCTTTGGCAAAAGCATTTTCGTTTTTTATTGTTGATACGCAGGCACCTTCAAATGTCGCTGCGTGGATGCATACCGCCATTTCTTCAAAGTGGGCATTCCTTCTGCTTCTTAACGCCGCTTTGCTTCTTATAGGTTTTGTTCTTGATATGTTTTCGGCGATTCTTGTCGTGCTTCCGCTCATTATTCCGCTCGGAGAAATTTACGGCATAGATCCTGTGCATTTGGGAATTATCTTTCTTGTAAACCTTGAAGTCGGGTATATTACTCCGCCTGTCGGACTTAATCTGTTCTTTTCATCGTACCGTTTTCATAAGCCGTTTATGGAAGTTTGCAAGTACGTTTCACCGTTCCTGCTTGTGCAGTTAGCTGTCGTATTGCTTGTAACCTACCTGCCGTGGCTCAGTACGTGGCTTGTCAGCCTGGTTACAAAATAATCAGTTTGAGCGTAATTTATTTTACAGGTCTCGAAAGCCATGATAGTTTTCCTATTTTCCACTTATAGACGATCTCTTCGTTTTCATTAACCGGACGCCAGAACATGTTGGCGACTGCGGCGGCGCGGAAGGATGTTTCGGGAAAAGGGTAGAACGGGGGATAAGACTGAGAACCCGCATTGGCTCTTGCATGAACATGTTGTTCGGATGTTTTTGGTATCAGCCATGAGCCGACTATTAACGGAGAGATTAAAGTTTTTATTTTTAAACCGGTATCTGCGAACATATCCTGTGTGATGTTAAAGTTTAGGCGAGGACCGAAAACGGTTAAGCTGTTTTCATCGGACAGAAAGGATGCGCAGGCTGTTTCCAAAGTTTTAAATTTTTCTCCGGCGGCGGCTGTTCTGATAGATTTTGCGATATATTTTAACTCATCGCTGTTTAAAGGCTTTGAAAGGGAAGCAATTGGAACCGCGTTCGGAAAACCATATACGCCTTTAAAACCGTTTTTAAACAATGACTGCGAATATTTGCGGATTTCGCCTCTTGCGTCATTATGCGGCACCAGAACCAAAAAGATCGAAGCTTTCGTTTTATCGGTTTTCATAATTTCAATCTCATGATACACTGAATAAGAGGGGAATTTCTATGAAATATAAAACAAAATTGCTGGTGGAACGCTTTACAGAGGTGCTGTCATCGTGGAAGGGTGTTGAATGTATAACTTTAAATGAAGCCGCCATGCAGGATACATTAGACCCGTATTTCGCGCTTATTCTGGATGTTTTTTGCTGCGGTTCAATTCCCAAAGCCGAAGATCGCTGCCGCCAGCTTGGCGACGATGTAGCCGCGTTTGAAAGCGCCGGGCAGAGCGAGAAGGATCGTTTTTTAATCGGCGACATCCCTGTCCGCCTTGAATATAAGAAAACAAAAAAAATCGATGAACTTGTGAATATTGCTTGTTCCGATCATGAATCATTATGGTTTATTAAAGATTCGGGAACATACGGTTTTTACAGGCTTGCCAACTGCGAGATCGTCTATTCGCGCTCCGACTGGATACACGATGTTAGAAAAAAACTTGAAAACATCGGAGACAAATACTGGACAGAGATGCGGAACACGGTTCAATCCAAAATGGAACATTTCCTTTCTGATTTAGGCGCCGCCTGTTTCCAGGGAGATATGTTTCATTATTTAATCGCTTCAGCCGGTTTTATTAAAACGGCGTGTTTAACACTTTTATGTATAAACAAACGTTTCGAGCCTTCGCACCGCGCGTATTATAAACAGGTGAGCGAACTTCCCATCCTGCCTGAATCATTCGCCGCGGAGTTTCAAACATTTTTAAACAGCGGCGCCGATGATTTAGATTCTCGTTTCGCGCTGGCAAAATTAATGGCGCAAAAGATTGTGATGCTTTAATCTCTTCTTACTGCTTTATACAGCGCTTCTTTAGTTATCTCGGTCCAAATTGGTCTTCCGTGCGGACAGCGCGGGTCCGGCAGCGCCAGCGCTTCCTTGCCGATAGCGAAAGCTGTTTCATCGTCAGGGTAATCGCCGTCTTTGATCGCCGCGCGGCAGCAGCAGGTTGCAGCCCATCGTTTTGCCATATCTTCTCCGGCAGTCCGAAGTTCCAGAATTTCTTTAACTGTCTGAGTATCGCTCATTCTCCAGTCCGCAGGCAGAGCTTCAATAAACCATGAGTTAGAGCTTTCATCTTTTTCAATTTTTACACCAAGCTTTGCAAGTTCATCGCGTTTTTCCGTTAAAAACGAGTCTTCGCCGTCACTCTCTGTTGTAAAAGGTATTGGCGCCAATAGTTCCTGTTCGGGAACAGGCTGGCTTAAAAATTTATCATATAGAATTCTCTCATGCGCCGCATGTTGATCTATAATGTAGAGTCTGTCATTCCATTCAATTAAAATAAATAAACCAAAAAGCCTTCCCGCGTAAAACATGGTTTTTGAATTTGTTTCAGAAGAGTTCCCGCAGAGCCGCGCAGGCGTAATGCTGTAGTTCGATATTTTCTCGTGCAGATTAAAACCATGATTAATTTCTTGATTTTTATTGTTATACGAGAAAGAAAATTCACCGCTTCTTTCTTCCTCCCTTTCTTCCTTTTGCGTCTTTGCCGAACCTTCGGTTCGAAGCTGGCGGGAGGATTCTCTGTTCAATCCCTGCGTATCTTCGCGTGAATTCTTTAGATATAAATTATGAAAAAAAGTTTTAACTGTTCCAGATACTGTATGATGAATCGAACCGGGATCACGGAAACGCACTTCGCGTTTTGCGGGATGAATATTAAAATCAGCGAGCGACGGATCAATTTCGATGTATACGGCGCCGATGGGATGTGTACCGTTCGGGAACCAGCCTTGCGAGCCGTACTCCATCGCCTGAATGAGCGAAAAATCCTGAACCTTTCTGCCGTTCGCAAAGACATAGAGCTGTCTTCTGTCGTTTCTGTAAAGTTCAGGGCCGCCGATTATAATAACAGCGCAAAAACCGTCTCCCTGCGCGTTTATTTCATGAAGAAAATCCGATTCTTCGTGCGGTAAAAGAGCCGAGGCAAAGCGTTCCTTTTTAGTTGTTACCGCAGGCAGAAAATCTTTTAATTTACCGTCTTGCAGATAACGGAAATTAATAGTATTAAACGCAAGCGCCTTGTCGATAAACGCCTGCCTGCAAAGACCCGCTTCGCTTCCTTCCCTCTTTAAAAATTTTTTGCGCGCCGGAATACTCTCAAAAAGATTTAACGATCTTACAGTTGTTCCTTTTGTTCTTCGTGTTTGTTCTAGTTTCTGCGGATTGCTTTCTCCCGGACCTGTATCAAGGCGCCATGCTTCTCTGCCGTCAATACTGGTGATTATTTCAAGGCGCGAAACCGCGCGGGCGGCGGAAAGCGCTTCACCGCGAAAACCGAGGCTTCTTGCGGTATCTAAATCGTTTAAGGCGCGTATTTTGCTTGTGGCGTGAGTTTCGGGACATAAAATTAAATCTTCGCGCGGCATTCCGCCGCCGTCATCCGAGACTTCAACTTTTTTACAGCCGCCTTCTTCGATTGATAATTCAATATTTAACGAGCCTGCGTCTATGGCGTTGTCAAGAAACTCACGAACCAGCGCGCAAGGACGATCAATTACTTCGCCTGCGGCAATACGCCTCGCTTCTTCGGGCGGTAAAATTTTTATTTTTGATTCAGCCATCAGTGTTAAACAGCTCCAGTTCAGGCGATTCATCAACAGGCGCTTCGGCGGAATTCATTAAAACTTCAATCCGGTTTTCTATTTTTTCAAGGTCTTTTTCAAGCGCCCGCGCGAGACGGATTCCTTCTTCAAAAGCCGCTAACGCTTCGTCAAGAGGAATGTCCGTCTTGCGGATTTTCTCTCCAAGTTTTTCCAGCCGTTCCAGCCGTTCTTCAAAACTTTTAGCATTACTTTTCGAGGAATTTTTCATATTTCTGCGCCCTCCACAACGGCTTTAATTTTACCTTTTAAAGGTCTGATATTAAGCGTGTCGCCTTTTTTTACATTTGCCGCATTGCGTATAACTTTGCCTTTACTGTCTGTTACTACGGAAAATCCTCTTTCCATGGCGGCTAACGGACTTCCCGCTTCAATTATCGCTGTCACAAGTTCTATCCTTTTTTTAAAATTGGAACTTAAATCTGACACCGCTTTTATCAATTCTTCTTTCGCGTCGTCAAGACGGACAAGGCGCGGCTGAAGGATGGAGCGAAAGCGGTATTCCATGTCTTGAAGATCAAAAGGTTTTAATAAAAGAGCCGCTCTTTCAAGACGCGTGCGGATAACATTATATAAATCTTCCGATATTCTTCTTACAGTCTCGGGGATCGTGATAAGATTTTCGCTGACAAGTTCTGCGGCTGCGGAAGGAGTCGGCGCTCTTAAATCCGCGGAAAAATCGCATAACGCCCAGTCAATTTCATGTCCTACCGCGCTGACAACAGGAATTTTTGATCCAGCGACGGCGCGGACAACTTCTTCATCGGAGAAGGGCAGAAGGTCTTCCAAAGAACCGCCGCCTCTTCCCACAATTAATACATCAGCAAGTTTCCAACGGTTTACCTGTTTTATCCGCGCGGCGATAACGGAAGCGGCTTCGTCTCCCTGTACCGGAGCAGGGAGAATTATTACTTTTATACCGGATGTTCTTCTTTTTAAAATATTTAAAATATCATGAACAGCGGCTCCCGTAGGGGAGCTTACAACACCGACAACGGAAGGAAAGCGCGGAAGAAGTTTCTTTTTTTCAGCGTCAAAAAGCCCTTCCGCCGCGAGTTTCTGTTTTCTTTTTTCAAGCAGGGCAAGGATTTCGCCGGCTCCCGCAACTTCGATTTCGTCGCAGACAATGGAATAAGTTCCTCTCGGCGCGTAAACAGAAAGGCTTCCGCGTACGCGCAGCAACATTCCGTCTTTAGGCTCAAAAGTCAGACCGCGCAATCTGTTTTTAAACATTACAGCATCGATTTTCGCACCTGAGTCTTTTAAACTGAAATACAAATGCCCCGAGCTTGCCGGCCTGCAGTTGGAAATTTCCCCTTCGACGCAAACAACGGAAAAAGAGTTTTCCAAATTAAGGCGGATTTGCTCGGTTAACTCGCTGACTGTCAGTGGGGCTGCCATTTGTCAATTATAGCGGGAAAATAGAGGTCTTTCAATTACTATTTACAATCCGATATATTACCTGAATAAAATAAACATATAGATTGCAAAAAATGGATTTATTGTAGGCGCTTCAATTTTATTTGAATCTGTATTTTTTCTTGATTAATTACAGTCCATACTGTATAGCTTATTAATATGGACACAAAGCAGATACCTTCAAAAAAACCTATAACACCGTTTAACCCAAAAATGAATAAAAGGACGATTACAAAAAACATAATTAAATAATCAATGAAAATGTAAAACCAATATAAAAAGCGGTTGCAAAAAGGTGTCAGTCACCATTTCTTTGGTGACAGTCACCTATTAAAATAATACAAATATGCAAAAATAATTTTAAAAGCGGTTGAAAAAATATCGTATTATTGGTATTTTCACATTAAATATAGTAGTAAGGAGAGATTTATAGCGGCTTGCAATAAATGCGGCGGCTTATCATCTGTGCCTCCTATGACGGACACTGTTCAGTGTCTATTTTGCAAAGGATTAACATAAAAAGGGTGGAATCTTTTTGACAGACGAATTGACATGGAAAGACGATATAAGAATTGCTCAAAGCCTGTTTGATACATACCCCGAGCTTGTACCGGCAGATACAACACCTGCACATCCGAAGCGGAAGAAGCGGAACAGGAAGAGCTCAGACTTCGTTATGAAATTTGCCCATAACGATTATTAATAAATTGAAACAAGGGCTTTCCGCCCACGCCCATATTTAAATTCATTAAAAAAACATTATTTAATTTTCTTTCTTCCAATTATCTTCAGGAAAAAGTTTTCTTTCCAGATGATTTAATAAAACAAGCGTAATAATGGCAAGAACAACCGCGGTGACAGCGGCGATATACAAACCAGCTCCGATTGCAAGGCCAATCGCCGCGGTAAGCCACAAAGACGCGGCGGTTGTCAGACCTCTTATGCTGTTGCCCAGACGTATAATCGCTCCCGCGCCTAAAAAGCCGATGCCGGAAACGACCTGCGCCGCGATCCTTCCGGGATCGCCTGAATCCATTTGCTTGGGAAGCCATATCGAAAGAACCATAAGAGTCGCGGCTCCGACAGCGATTAGTATATGGGTTCTTAAACCTGCAACCTGGCGGCGGCTTGACCGTTCAAAGCCGATAATACCGCCTGCGATAAACGCGAGTACAATACGAATTACAATATCAATTTCTGTCATAAATAACCTGCCGGACTTATCTGAATGAGTAAACAAAACCGGCGTATAACTTGGAAAGAAGTATAAACCTATTCGTAACCGTTAACGGATTTTCCGGGACATTGTAAAAAGGCACTTCAAAGCCGATTATTATTCCGAGCGGCCGTGTTACTTGAAAATTAAATTCCGCTCCGGCAAGCCATGAACTAAGCGCGTCGGATGTTTCCAGATTTCCCCTTTTATAATACCTGTAATATTTCTGATACCCTGTAAAAACGTTTCCGGTAACCTTGGAATTTTTGCCAAAAAAATCCAAGCAGGCGCAGAATCTCACATTCGCGTCTCTTATGGTTAGGTATTCTTCTTTTTGCCATGAAAGGCTTTTATAGTCTGCGTATAGAGAAATAACCGTGCTTTTTATCCAAAAACCGGTTTTTGTGCCTAAGGTTTCTCTCGTATTTGGGCTAAATTTGTCAATTTTAGAGCCGAGAGTCGAAGATCCGTGTATTGATATATAAAAAATTCCGGGAAAAGTCAGTTCCAGCTCGCCGATTATGCCCGCATCGGGCTTGCCGGCGCTGTCTGTTAGCCCTAAAAACGGGCCAAATTCAAATTTAAAATGATCTGTTCTGGAAATAAGCCTTATATTCATGCTGTTTTGAAGAATATTATCTCTTTCGAGGTTAATATTAAATGATAATGACTTTGTAATGTCGCGCCGAAGGCTGATATTTCCCAAAGCGTAGGGATACGGTCCGAATTCATCGCCTGATTCGGCATATGTTCTTGTTTTATCGGGATGAAAGGTCATTCCATTGATGCCTGCTGTTATTTCAAGTTCAAATGCCTCTAAAACACCCGGAATTGTCAAAAAAAGTAATGCTATACAGATGTATTGCAAAAACAACCGTTTCATAACATAATTCTAATACTTTCAATATTAAAATGCAATTCTAAGGGTTTTTTTGAAAAAGGTGTCCTATTTATTAATATTATGGGGCAATTTCTTCCTTATTTGCGCAAATCGTTACTTGACTTTTAGGCATTTTTGTAAGATTATTGATAATATGAGTGATTATCTTGATCCTAATAACGAAGAACTTCTCAAGGACTTTTTCAGCGAAGCGCAAATGCAGGTGGACCAGATGGAACAAAACGTTTTAGTTCTTGAAAACGAGGGCGCCAATAAGGACGCCGTGGACGAGATTTTCCGTGCTGCTCATACGCTCAAAGGCGGATCGGCAACCGTGGAAATGATGGAACTTTCACACTTCACCCATCTTGTTGAAGATGTTTTTGACGCAATCCGGTCAGACCAAATATCCGTAAACGGAGATGTAGTTGACGCGCTGCTTCAGGCAATCGATGTTATCAAGGCGATGCTCGACGAGAGGATGAACGGCTCGGTTTATAAAGACGATACTTCGGCAATCGAAGGTAAGTTACGCGCATTACTTGGACCTCAAGCGGCGGCAAAAGCTCCCGCGAAAGCGCCCGTAAAGGCGCCGCCTCCGCCTCCCCCGCAAGCCGCTCCGGCCGCTTCTTCCGGCGGAGATTTGTCGGAGAGAGAGATCGAAGAGCTCAGAGATTCCGTAGACGGCGGAATGCCGATTTACAAAGTTTCAGTTAAATTCGACGAATCAAGTTTGATGAATACAGTCGGCGGCATTCAGGTTTACGCGGTTCTTAAAAGCTACGGAACCATTCTTAAAACAACGCCGGACTTTGAACAGCTTTATGCAGATAACTTTTTCCCGACGGTCGATTATTATATCGGGTCTAACGCAGATCCTCAGAAATTAAAAAAAGCCGTTATTCTTCCCGATGTCAGTTTAGATTCCAACGTTACAAATATTTCCGACATGAAGCCTGCGGCTTCGGCTCCCGCGCCTGCGGCAGCTCCAAGACCGGCGGCGTCGGCTCCTGCGCCTGCGGCGGCAGCGGCTCCTCAGGCGGCAGCGCCTGCAGCAGCGGCTCCCAAAGCGGCTCCACCAAAAGCGGCTAACGAAAAAAGCGCAGAAGACGCAAAGAAAGCCGGGAAGGAAGCCGGTTCTGTTTTGCGCGTAGATTCAAAACGAATCGACGATCTTTTAAATCTTGTATCTGAAACTGTTATTACAAAAGCTACTTTCAACCAGATCAATATGCAGTTCGGCGGGCTTACAAACCAGCTTCGCGATATCGAAAATCAATACCGCGATAAAATTAAAAACCTGTTCGACAGTCTGCCGGAATTTCTTGGTCACATTCAGGAAGGTAAATCCATTAAAGATGTCCGCAAAGACATTAACGAAACATACGGCGATGTCTTTACAATGTTCGACGGCTTCGAAACCGCATTTAAAGGAAGCATCGCAAAATTCCGCTCAACATCGCAGAACCTCGGGCGTATCACAGGCGAACTTCAGGAAGGCGTTATGCGCATCCGCATGGTTCCCATCAGCCAGATATTCAGCCGTTTCCCGCGTCTCGTGCGCGACCTTTCAAAATCGCTTAACAAAAAAATTAATTTGGTTATCGAAGGTGAAGACACAGAACTTGATAAAACAGTTGTCGACGATCTTCTCGATCCGATCATGCACTCTGTTCGTAACTCCATCGACCACGGTATTGAATCCTCGGAAGCCCGCAAAGCCGCAGGCAAACCCGAAGAAGGCACTGTTCTTCTGAAAGCCGCCAACGAAGGCAACATGATTGTTATCGAAATCGGCGACGACGGCAAAGGTATCGATGTTGAAGCTGTAAAAGCGAAAGCCGTGGAACGCGGTTTAATCAGCCCGAACAAGGTTCTTACAGATGTCGAAGCTTTCAACCTTATATTTGAACCCGGTTTCTCCACCGCGAAATCAATTACAGCAATTTCAGGGCGCGGCGTAGGTCTCGATGTAGTCCGCCGCCAGATTGACGCTCTAAACGGTACTGTTACCGTTACTTCGGAACATGGCAAGGGCACCAAGTTTATTATTAAACTGCCTCTTACTTTGGCGATTATTCAGGGCTTGCTGGTCAGAGTCGGACCGGAGATTTATTCCATACCGATTACATCGGTTATCGAAAGTTTGCGCATCAAGCCGGAAGAGATCAAAAAGATCGACAACTACGAAGTTTTCAATATCAGAAGCGACGTTGTTTCGCTGCTGCGGCT
>Ga0209755_10000363_pt1 | contig 85290 bp, 78 predicted proteins | sample TergutCo191P1_FD_187301 | JGI IMG/M metagenome (GOLD analysis project Ga0209755, IMG submission 187301) | Cornitermes sp. P1 segment gut microbial communities from Petit-Saut dam, French Guiana - Co191P1 (SPAdes) (version 2) | ecosystem: Host-associated > Arthropoda: Insects > Digestive system...
TTCTACGATCGCGAATTGTTATTCATCGGGAACGGTAACAAACAACGGCAACTCAAGTGCCGATAACGGTACAGGCGGTATTGCGGGATTTAATCTTAGTAACGGCACCGATCCATTACTTTCCCATGTTATTAATTGTTACAGCACAAGCCGCGTTCTAATACGGGGAACCGCTGCGATCAGCGCCAACGGTATAGCGCCGATTTTCGGTCACGCGCGGATAGAAAACAGTATCGCGCTTAACCAGGAAATTACCAGTGTATCTGGAAGCTCACTGCTGCGGATAGGCGGCGGCGGCAGCGCAATAGTGAACGGCAGCAGCATGGCAGGAACAAGAGCAAACAACCGCGCGTGGCGCCTTATTGACATTCGCCGCAACACGGCGGCAGACGGAAGCGGCGGCGAAGCAATCACCCCGGCAAGCAGTTTAACCGGCCAAGACGGTTTAACCGTAACTACAGACGATTTGAAATTACACTCAACATGGGAAACAGCTTCGCTTTTCAGTTTCGGCACAAGCGACGCCTCCCCGTGGGTCTGGGAAAACGGTAAGATGCCGCGATTGTATTGGGAAACAAGCGGCAGAGATTGGCCTGAGTATTTAGTGGATTAGGAGAAGAGAGATGAAGGGATTGAAGAATTTTACCGCTAACCTCACGAACAAAACCGAACTTACCGGAAGACATCGGACAACAGGTTCGTATTGGTTAGTGTTGTTCGTGGCAAGTCTCTTTCTCTTAACTTCATGCCCTGAACCTTTTGTTCCTGAGAATCTCAATCTTCCCGAAGGTAAAGGTTCTTTCTCCCTTTCACTTTCTACTGAACGCACAATTTTACCGGCAGCTCCCGCGTTGAGCGATTTTATTAGTTACACGCTTGTTTTTACAGCGGTAGCAGGCGGCGAAGACGAAACTATTAACAGAACAAACGCGACGCTCGTAAGCGAATCTGTCATTCTTACTGATGGGACTTACAATCTGACTGTAACAGCTTACAAGGCAGGTAATGTGATTGCCGCGCGCGGAACGACAAACGGTATTGTGATTATCGCGGGGCAGAACAATACGGCAAGCGTAACGCTTCATGCTCTGCTAAACGAGCCGGGCGCGGAAGGAACGTTCAAGTGGGATATCACTCTTGATACAACACCTGTTGTTGTGTCTTCCGCAACAATGACAATTTTCAATTCAAGCGGCGCACAGCAGGGAACCGCTGTAAATCTTGCATCATCAGGAACAACTTCCGGAGAACGCACGCTTGCGGCGGGAATATATACTGTTTCATTCGATCTTGAAGGATTGGAAGAAAGCGAAATTAAAACAGTAAAGTGGGATGAACTTCTTTATGTTTACGCAGCTCTTGATAGCAGTTTTGCTCACACTTTTACAGATGAACACTTTAAAAAAATAAACTGGAAAATTACTTTTAATGAAAATTACGAAGGCGGCGGCAGCGCCGTGCAGTCGATATTACACGGCGGCGTAATTTCGCGTCCATCGGATCCTGTAAGAGCTAAATATGATTTTATTGACTGGTATACCACCAATGCCGCTTTTACAACTCCCTATAATTTCGACTCACCCGTTCTGAATGATTTTACTCTGTTTGCAAGATGGGAACTTTCACCTGTAGTTATGGTAACTACAGGCAGCGGAACCACAGGCTACAACGATCTGACAACCGCGCTTAACACGATCACGACTGCGGGAAATTACCTTGTTACATTGAAGGAAAACCAGACGCTTGGAGCGCGGACGCTGAATACAACAGGCGTTAATATTACATTGATCGGAGAAGAGTCAGAGAAGACGATAACATATACAGGCGCAGCCGGGTCTGCGATGTTCGCGTTAAACGCGGCTAACGTAAATCTTACGCTGGATAACAATATCACTATAAACGGAATTGACAACGGGACAGGCAGCCTCATCACTGTAACAAACGGAACTCTAACTATGCGAGGTAGTTCCAAAATCACAGGATATAATACAAGCAGCGCAAACGGTGTTGTAAATATAAACGGAGCAAACGCGCATCTTATAATGGAAGGCGGAACAATTACAGGTAATAATACTACCGCAGCCGCAACCGGCACATCAGCCAATGGCGGCGCGGCTTTAAATCAAGGCAGACTTACAATGACTGCGGGCGCTATTACAGGTAATTTCCAGCAAAGAGGAACCGCGGACGAAACCTCAGCGGATGTTTATGTAACGCTGTCTTCGGCAGATGCAAGTATTATCACACTGTCAGGCAGCGCGTTAATCGGAAGCCTTAAATTAAATCCTGCTTCCGCGACAGTGCTTCCAAGTATTAATATCTCAGGAGCATGGATAGGAAATATTAGTATATTAAATCTAAGAAGAAACGTAACCGCGATGAACGATATCATTACTGCATGGGTAGGAAAGCCGATAGTGCAAGCGGTTTCTCCGTATATTCTTTCGGACTCTGATATAAACAGAATTACCGCGCTTGGTAACTTTATGTCATCCGCGACCAGCAATAACACACAGCCAATAAGCCCTACATACATGATCGCTGATTCCGGCGCGGATATCGGCAGATTGATCAAAGCTCCTGTGTATACCATTCCGGGAACAATCGTTGTTAATATGTTTGATTCCTATGGCGATGGATGGGACGGAAATGGTTCAATAAGAATTGATATTAATGGAACGCAGGGAGTTCATACAGCAAGACTTGTAAACGGTTTAACCAGCACTTTCTCATTCGATGTTGAAGCAGGAGATATTGTTGATTTCACATGGGTTTCAGGGAGTAATCTAGTAGAAAATTCATTTATTGTTTATCACATTGAAAGTCCGCCTAATCCTGCGTTTATTGCAAGCAATAATAATTCGTGGAGCGGACAAAACGCGCTGCTTTTCAGGCTTCTTGGTCAGGTAACTGCCGGAGCATTGGGGTCTTTTGAAGTTAAAAGCGGAAACGACGCCAGTCCGCCTAGAATCAATACACAGCCTTCAAGTATTTTCTATCACCTTGGCGGAAGCGCACCGCAGCCTACATTATCTGTAACCGCAGCAAGTTTAGACGGCGGAATTTTATCGTATCAGTGGTACAGCAATACAATTAATTCTACCACAGGCGGAACTGCGGTCGGCACAAACAGCAGTACCTATTCACCTAATGTAAGCGCTCTTGGAGCTGTGTTCTACTACTGTGTTGTGACAAATACTAATCCTGCGGCTCCCGGCAATACAACAGCTGTAAGAACCACAAATATAGTGCGCGTAAGAGTTTCCGATTCCGCGGTTCCTGTAACCGTAAACGGCGATGCCTTTGATGACCTTACATCGGCGTTTGCCTCCATCGGCACCACACCGGGAACATACGAAATCCTGATAGATGAAAATCAAACTCTCGCGGCAAGAACGCTTGGCAATGGAATGATTATTTCGATTTCTTCGATGACTCCGACATTCCAGATTGAAGTGCAGCTGACAGGAACAGGCAGCATATTTACTGTAAACAGCGGAGCCTCCCTTACTCTTGAAGATGTTGTACTAAAAGGAGTCAGCGGCAATTCAAGCGCATTAGTAGCAGTTTCAGGAGGCTCAGTAACTATGCAGACAGGATCGGAAATCACTGGAAATACAAATACCAGTTCCAGTACTTCTACTTATACCGGCGGCGCTGTTACAATGACAAGCGGCATATTCAATTTGAACGGCGGAAAAATCCATTCCAACACGCGGACAAGCTCATATGGCGACGGCGGCGGTGTTGCTATAACGGGCGGTACGTTCAACCTTAACAGCGGAGAGATTTCTAATAATCAGGCGCAAATGCACGGAGGCGGCGTATATATAAGAGGCACAGGCGTAACTTTTAATATGTCAGGCGGAAGCATCTCCAACAATAGAGGATTAAGCTCTTCTGAAGGCGGCGGCGCCGTTTGGATGATGAGCGGTATTTTCAATATGACAGGCGGCGTAATGAGCAGAAACACTACAGCAGGACGCGGCGGCGCAGTACATGTATACAGCGGTACTTTCGCAAAAACCGGCAGCAGTATCATTTACGGCAACAACGAAGGAACAAACTCGAATATGGCAAGCATTTCAACTTACACAGGACATGCAGTATTTGTGAGTACTATCAGATTTAGAAACACTACCGCAGGCGCAGATGTGAATTTGGACAGCAGCACTATGGCGAACTGGGAGCAATAACGTTTTCTGTCAAGAAACAGTCAGCAGGGATTGATTGGCGTATTTGCAGTAGACGGGAGCATGGAAGATCATGCTCTGTTAATTGCTAGTTCCTAACTGCTGGTTGTTTGGCTTGCAGGCTTCCGTTTACTTTTTGGTTTTGCGGCTGTATAATATCAATATGACCCTTGTATTCAACCCGTCAGCTTTTAGACATGATGTTACAGAAAACGACATTGAAGCTGCAATGGCAACACCCTTGTTTGACGAGTTGATTGAGGGGTATGATAATAAATACCTGCTTATAGGTTTTAATATGAGCGGCAACTTGATAGAGGTAATGTATAATTTGGTAGATGAAGATATTGCAAATATCTTTCATGCTATGGATTGCAGAAATGATGTACTACAAAAAATAAAGGAAAGGGGGTTTTATGCCGATTTTAACTGACGAAGAAGCTGATGCTCTTGATGAATTGTTGACAAAAACTACGCCGCTCACGAATCCAAATGTACAAGGACCATTTATAAAAAACAGAGATACTATGATAATTCTTGATCGATTCTCCGCCGAATATTTAAAGGCAAAAATGTTAGCCACAAAACAAACCCCGGCTGAACAAATTCATCGCATGATTCGCCGTGAAATGGCGCATACAGATGCTGCGGTATAACGAAGACTATTACGGTGGAGATTGCGGTGAGACCGTAGGGGGAGAGGGAAGATGAATTTTACCACGAATCACTCAAACACCACGAACTTACTGTCCGCCTATTTTTAAGAGTATGTCCAAGAGAACATCTGTATACTGGATTATTTATAAGTTTAAGGGGATTTCCGGTAGACTGTTAGGCTAGTGACTCATCCCGTGCTTTGTAAAAAGACGCGGGATAAGTTTGCCACTACCCTCACTTCCTTTTTAAATAGGTTATCATGTCATATAGCGGCGAATCAGACCGCATGGTTCATATTAACATTTTTTGTAGGGAATGTAAATATCTGCGGTGTAAATTAAACAGTTTTTAACATATTTTTATATAATTGCCTGAGAAAAGTTTTATATATCAAAATACCGTACAATAGACCTTGCCGGGGAAAAAATGGTATCAGCGGCTGTTTACAGCCGGGTTCGTTAACGCCTTCGCGACAACAGAACCAGGCGGATCAAGCTCGCAATCGCGGTAAGCGCCGAGGCGATATATGTCATGGCGGCCGCGGTTAAAACTTTTTTAACGCCTTTAAGCTCTTCCTCGTTTAACACATTGTTCGCGCGTAAAATCTTAATGGCGCGGTTGGAAGCGTTAAATTCAACAGGGAGAGTTATTAAATAAAAAGCCACAGCCCCGGTAAAAAGCAGAATCCCGAGATTGATCAAAAGCGGAAATGAAAGGCCAAGCCCGGCGATTGCCATTACAGGGCCGAACTGCGAACCAATATTCGCCACAGGAACAAGGATGCTCCTCAAAGCAAGCGGCCCCCACTTTGTCGCGTGTTGAATGGCGTGTCCTGCTTCATGAGCCGCGACACCCACCGCGGCGATTGTCGACACGCCGTACACAGGCTCGGAAAGACGCAGTTTTTTATCACCAGGCGAATAATGATCGGTAAGGGAACCCTGAACCGGTTCCACCTGCACATCGTTGATACTATTCGATCTGAGTAAAAGCGAAGCCGCGTCAACTCCGGTAACCTGCTTTGAACAGACCACTTTTGAATATTTGGCAAATGTCGATTTTACCAAAAACGACGCTCCCATGGAAAGCAGCATGGTCGGTACAACCAGAATTAAATAATAAATGTCCATAACTTTTTACTCCTCTTTATTAGGGTTTAGGGATTAGGGGATAGGGGTTAGTTTACTATCCATCTTTATTCTTCAATTTCACAATCATTGATGATATCATTTTCCCTATTTCTTCCGTTAGATTGATTATATCAAAAATATCAACATCTGATAAATATCCAATTTTCTGACAAATTAAAATTTGAGTTTCCAGTTCGGCTCTTGACCCTTGCGCTATTCTCAGGAACTGTATATATTCCTTGGTTGAATTTCGCACCTGTCCCTCCGCGATGTTTGATGGTATAGATACTGCTGATCTTCTCATTTGATTAGTTAATGAATATATTTCTTCTTTTGGCAGCTTTATAGTAATTTTATAAATTAATACCGTTAAATCCATAGCCTTCTGCCATACAATCAAATCCTGATACCTTTGAATTTTCACTATTACTAACCCATAACTCCTGTCATCTATCCCCTATCCCCTAACTCCTATTCCTTAACTCCTAACAACTAGCCGCCAACCGGGCTTCTCCTGACAGTATACTCCGGTTTTGCCGGTCCGGGAATATCACTTGCGATGGCTGCGCGGGAAAGCATCTGCCTCTGGACGCGGAACGGTTTTTCGCCTTCGGGGGGAAAAAGCCGCGTCCATCTGCCTTCGCTGTCAAGGACGGAAGCCTGACAGTTGTCGCGGAAGTAATCGCCGAGAATGTCAACCAGTTCCGCTCGCAGTTTTTCGTCTTGCACCGGAAACAAAATTTCCACCCGGTGCTCAAGGTTACGCGTCATCCAGTCAGCGCTCGCGAGGTACAATTCTTCAGCGCCGCCGTTGGAAAAATAAAAAATGCGCGAGTGTTCAAGATAATGATCGACAACGCTTATTACGCGGATGTTATCTGAAACTCCCTTTATACCGGGGATTAAAGTGCAGATGCCGCGGATGCAGAGCGAAATTTTTACTCCCGCTTCCGACGCTTTGTACAGAGCTTTAATAATATCGATGTCGGTAAGCGCGTTCATTTTCGCGATGATCTTCGCGGGATATTTATGACGCGCCCTGTTCGCTTCCCTGTCGATAAGATCGAGGAAACGGCGTTTAAGCCCCGCCGGCGCGATTGTCAGCCTGTTCATCGTTTGAACCGATGAATAACCTGTCAGCATATTAAAAATAATACCGGCATCGTAGGCAATGTCCTCGCGGCAGGTGAAAAGGCAGATATCATTGTAATATTTCGCGGTTCTGTCATTGTAATTACCGGTTGATAAATGCACATAACGTTTTACGCGATCGTTCTCGCGGCGGATTACAAGCGAGATTTTAGAATGAATTTTTAAATGAGAAAGCCCGTACACAACAATTACGCCCGCTTTTTCCAGCCTGTTCGCCCAGGAGATATTACGCTCTTCGTCGAAACGCGCTTTCAGTTCAACAACCGCCGTTACGTGCTTTCCATTCAGCGCCGCCTGTTCAAGCGCTCTTACCACAGGCGAGTAAGACAAAGATCCGTGTATGCCGATTCCCGGTATTTCACCGCCTGTTCTGTAAAGCGCGGTTCTAATTGAGATTACCTGCGGATCTACCGCGGCCTCCTGAAAAAATCTGACAACGGGATCAAACGACTGATACGGCAAATGCAGAAGAACATCGCCCTGGCTTATTCGATCTAGAACAGGCGTATCCTCGTGAAAATCCGCCGACTTATGTATTTTCCATGGTTTTTCGATTAAATCTTCAAGGCTTGCGACATTTATCAATTCTAAAAAATCTACGGGGTTAATCGGCCCGTCAACCTCATATAGATAATCGCTTTCAAGGAAAAAACGCCGCGCAAGTTCATTTTTTAATTTTTCGCTTCCGGGAGAATAGACCATTCTGATGCAGTCCGACCTTCCCCTTCCCTCAAGGACTTCAACCATTGCCTCGACAAAATCCTCGTCGCGCTGTTCATCAACGGAAAAATCCGCGTCCCTGTTGATCTTGAACATCATACATTCTTTGACATTGAATCCCGGGAAAAGATACGCGCCCCATGTGATAATTATATCTTCCAATAACGCAAGCTGAAGTTTCTCCCTGCCGTTTTCTTCGTTTTCTCCGTTAGCTGTCATGCTGCCGGAGCCGGGGAGCCATACAAGCCTGTCAAGAATTTTAGGAAGAGGTATTATTACTTTTAACTCTTTTGGTCTTAAATCTTCTTCCGGAAAAAGGCTGACTTCCGATCCGGCGGATAATCCAGCGGATGATCCGGCAGATAAAGGTAAAAAATCACCGCCGGAAACACCGCCTGAATACTGCGACATCGTTCCCGGCTGCGCTTCCGCTTCAAGAAGAAAGGCGGCGTTTAACGTTCTGCTTTCGATAAATGGTATAGGCTTGTCATCTTCAAGGCGGAGAGGCGTTAGAATGGGATATATCTGCTCTAAAAAAAACAAATCAAGAAAATCAAGCTGAGGCACCGACCATGAATCGGGACGGAGAATGCAAAGCCCGTTTTTCGCCAATTCGGGGATTATCTCCTCGCGCAGGCATTTATACTGCTTATCGATAATTGAATGGACTTTTTCACATATTACATTTAACTGCTGAGCCGCAGTCAAACCGCAGGCATCAACCTTAAGCGAATCCGTATTCAGCATACGTTTTAACGCGGCGACTCTTACCATAAAATATTCATCAAAGTTTGTGGAAACAATTGACAGGAAACGAAATCTTTCAAGCAGCGGCAGATCTGTCCGCAGTCCTTCATTCAGAACGCGCTCGTTAAAATCTACCCATGAGATGTCGCGGCTAAGGCAGGGGATGTTTTCCTTTGTGTTATCGTTCATTTCCATTATATTTTATTATAACATATAACGAGATTTTTTCGTAGCCCGTTTAAATGCATTAAATTCTTATATATCAAACAACTGTACAGCCTGCGCGAGATCACCGCACTTGCGCCAGACCGTGGAGAGGATATCAGGCGGCGGCTCGATAAGGTCTTTAATAAAAACCGATTTAATCCCGGCGGCATGAAGAGCGGCAAGTCCCGCCGGGGAATCCTCAAAACCAACGCAGGCGGAAGGCTGAGCGCCAAGCCTGAGAGCCGCTAGAAGGAAAATCTCAGGGTCCGGCTTCCCTTTTTTTATTTCATCGCCGCCTGTTACCGCCGTGAATCTGTCCAGAACACCAGCCATACGAAGCATCTCGGTTGCCGTGGCTATTCTTGTTGAAGTCGCCACCCCCATCGGGATCTTAGCGGCGGTTAAATTGTCCAGCAAAGTCAAAAGCCCTTTTTTATGGGGGATTCCTTTCTCGCGCTCTTTCTTATAAAGCAGCCGCAGCTTGTCAACCATTTTATCAAAAGGAAAATCTTCTCCGTACTCTTCGTACATTACCGCGCGGGAGCTTTCGTTATTCAACCCTACCATTCGCATAACAATATCCTGCGGAATATTATAACCGAATTCACTTCCAAGCTCCGCCCAAAAACGTATAAAAGGTTTTTCCGTATCAAACATAAGCCCGTCCATGTCAAAAATAACCGCAGCGGGACGGAAAAGATTTTCGCCTGTTTTCATTTTAACTTAAAACTACCTTATAACCGAATACATCCTGAAACATTCCGCCTTTTTCTTCAAGACCCATCAGCTCAAGCGAAAGATCATACGCTCCGTTAACATGAATTACAATTGTCTCATGGCGGCGTTCAACATTAATTTTTTTAAGCTGCTGTGTATGCCCGCGGTCGAGAGAGTCCGCGATTCTTAAAATTGATGTCATCTTTAAAACAAGGATGCGTTCCTCATGCTGTAGTTTAACGTACTCGATATCGTTTTGCGTGGGCGGATCGCCGCGGTGGTAATTTATTACATTCGCGATTACATTAAGCTCGTCATAATGAAGTCCGAAAATTTCCGAGTTTGCCACAATATACATTCCGTGCTTTTGATGACCCGATGGTCTTATATAAGTTCCGATGTCATGCAGAATCGCGGCGGTTTCCAGCATTATACGGTGGCGGCGGTTCATGCCGTGCTCTTTTTCAAGAGCGTCAAAAATCGTCATGCAGTTTGACGCGACATGGCGGCTGTGAGGTTCGTCAAAATGAAATTTACGTCCAAGATTTACCGCGGAAGCGATTATCTGCGAAAAGAATTCTTCTTGAATGGATGAATCAACGCCGGATGCGAGATCGACAAGAAAACCGTCGCGAATTGTTATAAGGGGAACCGCGATATTGGCGGCTCCCGTCCGTTCCAAAAAAAGTTTTAAAACTAAAAGCCCCGGTACAAGACCTTCAGCGTCGGCGTAAGAAATTCCAAAATTATTTATGCAGTCTTCGATGGAAAAATGCCTCATCTTGTCAACAAACTTGATAAAGCTCGCGCGTTCAATAATGCGGCTGTTTTCGTTTAACTCCCTTCCCGCCCTGTCGGCTACAAGACGCGCGTCGGTACCGGCGGCGACAACGGTGCGGACATGGTTAAGGTCCATCTCCATGTTTAAAAGTTCAACGGTGTTTCTGATATTTTCATTCAGATAACGCTCGTAAATTACGCCCGGTCCGAAGTTGCGCCGCGATCTTTGATCGATAATTATCGTTCCAAGTTTAAGACTGTGAGCCGCGACCATCTGACCGCGGCGCAGAAGCATGATTTCCGTCGAGCCGCCGCCAATCTCGATGATCATTGAGTTGGCGCGCCAGAAAAGAGGAAGATCCTGCTTAAGCGCGAAACGCACAGCAAGGTACATCAGCCGGTTTTCTTCGATGCCTTCGACTATAACAAGTTTAAATCCGGTTTCCTGCCGCACACGGTCGACAAAAACATCCCTGTTGCGCGCAACACGAAGCGCACTTGTGGCGATAGCGTAAATATTTTCATCGGCGATACCCCAGCCTGTAAGAAGCTCGCGGTAATTCTGAAGCACTGTGAGGCACTCCATGATTGATTCCCTTGAAAGTACGCCTGATGTAAAAACATCGCGCCCAAGCGAAGCGGGACGTACGGCACGATCAAGAACCTGCCAGCTTCCGTTGGTATTTACTTCCGCCACATGCAGCCTGATGCCTGTCGAGCCTATTTCAATAATTGCGGTTAACGTAACGCTCATAATTAAAGTTTATCAATAAGTATTGAACATTTCCCTGACGGGATGGGCAGCGTTTTTTCCTTTACGCCGAGAATATTAATTGTAAAATAATACAACTTCTCGCTTTCCATTTGAATCTCCCATCCCCTGCCGCTCTTGTTGGAAAGAATCGTAATCATGTTATTTTTCAACGAGAGATTTTCCACCCCCATAATTTCCAGATTCGGGATAACCCAATCTACGGTTTTGCGTGGAAGCGAGATGGAAAGCCCAACGATATTCTCGATCGTAAGGCAGATGGTCGAAAGCGCGTCGTAGGTTAGATACTGCGGACGCGGAAAATTATTTCTGCCCGACCATTTTGCCGGTCCTTCCTTTACAGGCAGGTACGCCTCCCATAAATTTCCCCTGTGATGATTTCCGTCCGGACTCATCGAGTCGAGCATATAATAAACGTGCCTTATGCCGCACTCCCTCGCGAGGTCCCACCGCTGATAACGCTCAAGCCCCTTTATTACCATGAACACAAGATGAGGATACACGGAACCGCGGTAACCGCGCCCGTTCTCGTCAAATTCTTTCTCGCTTACGGCAAGCGTGGGATAAGGATGAGGCGTGCCGAAAAATTTGGGATCCGACAGTTTTTCGATAATGCGCTCGGCTTTTTCACCGTTGGGTATTTCAGCTAACAGAGGCCAGTACCCGGCAATCGTTTTTATCGGAACCTGTTTTTCGTTTTTATTAATATCGTAATAAAAACCGTCGGTTGTACTGTACATAAGCGAGTTGATTCTTGTTTTAAGCGAGAAATACTGCCTCTTGTACTGAAAACTCGTTTCCTTATCATTTAGAATATCAGCTAACGCCGACATATAAAGCATATTAATCGCCATCATGGTGTTAAAATCCATGGCGTAATAAGCATCGCCGCGCGGAGCGTTCGTCATTCCCGTCGCTCCAGGCGGAGTTTTATAAAGACCGTTTGGTTTTTTAAAAAGCGTATCAATCCATGTTGAGTATTTACATAAAATTGGAAGCACGTCCTTTACGCGTTTTTTATTAGCGGACTTGTGGTAGATATTGTGTTCAGCCCACGCGAACAGGGGAATACCGAGCCCTTCGGGATTATCTTTTTCCATCACTGGCGTGCCGGTGTTAACATCGTAAGCGCAGCGGATTGCTCCGTTTGCTTCCTGCCGGTCGTAGAACAAATCCAAAGTCGGATGCGCTTGAAAAATCCGGTTGGAATAAACCAAGAAGAAAGAAGAATAAATGGCATCAGCCTGGCTTACAGTCTGAGATTCCGGGTACGCGAAAAATTTACCCTCTATTCCGCTTTTATTGCCGCCGCTTATCCAACAATCCTGAATCCACGCCCATGTTTTATCATAAATATCGACAAAATCCTGATCATAAAAATGGATCTTGGGAAAATCATGTTTGTTCACTATATATCCTTATGTTTTAGCCGTAACTATCCACTTATAAATATAATATAGATTGAATAAAAATGCCAATTTTTTTTATGTTTTATGCTGAAATTCGCGTTATCTGTATTACAAACCGAGATGACGGATTACCAGAGGAGCGATATCAAGCAGGCTTCCCCCGTGATTGATGCCTGGTTTTTGCCCGCATCCCCGCGTCATGTAAAAAACCTTATAATCAGGCATATCAAGAGGATAGCCGTGATTACCTTTTTTTTCCGTACCGAAAATTTCATAACAAAAACCTGCCTTAGCGCAAAAACCAAAAGCCGCGTTTTCCCGCCCGGTTTCGCGCAATTCTTCGTTAGTCAAAAATCTGCGGAATCCTTCACTTGAACTGAACATTGAACGTATTTCATTTGTTTTGTCATTAGTTAACTTACCGGCGTGAAAAAAAGCCGATCCGCCGCCGCATTCGGCAAAGCAATTATTTTCTCCCGGAAGATATCCATTATCAGTTTGATTGATCAATCCCATTCCGGCAAGCGCAGAATTCGGATCGATCACTTTATTTATATTGATCTGACTGTGATCTGAAAAAAGAACAATATCATCACCATCCGCGGCGGCAAGAAGCGCGGCAAGATTTTTATCCATCGCGTCATAAGCGGCATCAAGAGCGGCGCTGTCAAGACCGTTATCATGGCAAATAAAGTCATAAGCCGTTAGGTGAACAAGCGAGAGTCCCGGCTTTTTTTCACGCAGAATGTAAACCATACAGGCAGTTGAAAAAAAATCCAGATTGGGTTGTTTTATTCCATTCAACAGCGAGCGGTGCCGCAAATACATTTTAAACTGAAGAAACGGACTCCCTGCTTTAAGACTTGTTAAAAGCTGGCTTTTCCCCGGCATCGCGCGGACTTCCGGGATATTATAATTAATTGATTTAGAAAATCCCGTAACAGGCCATAAAACAGCCGCCGTTTTAATTCCTTTTTTAGAAGCAAGCTGCCAGATCGTCTTGACGCGTATCAGAGCCTCATCGAAATTCCAAAGCTGATTCGGTGACGGAAATGCTTCGGCATTTGAAGTAATACCATGCTCACACGGCAGAACGCCGGTCGCGACAGATGTGTGAACAGGATATGTGTTGCTTATAAAAATTGTCGATACATCGCGAAACACAGCGCATTGTTTGGCGAAAGCGTTAAACACCGGGTACTGCAAAAGGCGGTCAAATTGTTTATCGCCGATTGCGTCATAACTGATAATTAACATGAAATAATTGTATTATGCAATAATTATTTATTCAAGCGCAAATTTATTTTTTTCATTTTTACACATACGGCGTTAGGCTTTGTATGCGGCTATTCATGCAATAAAGTAGTCAAAATGTTTATTTTTTTATAATATAAAAAGTAATAATTAATTTGAGGTTTTTAATAATGTCATCCCTGATAAAACATCTGCCGGAAAACGTGAAAAGAATAGCCAGGACAAATCCTGCCGCCATCCGTTATATTATTGACGGTTTACTCGCGGTGACCGCTGTAAATATAGCGAGCAGCAATTATAATTTATTCGCGGTGCGTCTGGGAGCGGATGATTTTCAATTAAGTTTGGTGCAATTTCTTCCCAACTTTTTTACAATGCTTGTGTTAATACCCGGCGGGTTATTGATGGACAGTCTGCATAATAAAAAACGTATCGTTATTGTAATGATGCTGACCGTCATGTTTGGTTTTTTTCTCTGCGCGGTATCGCCTTTTACAACCGATTATTCGATTTATTTTTTCCTTGGGTCCCTTGCGTTTACAGGCAGCGCGATCGCTTTATATAACATCGCGTGGCAGTCATTTTTTCCTGGCGTGGTAACCATAAACACACGCAATCTAGTGCTTACATTGCGAACCCGGGTTACTTTAATAATCGGTATGATAACTCCGCTTTTGGTCGGTACGGTTCTAACCCGCATCACCGGCATAAGCGGAAAAATTATAGCGCATCAAGCGTTTTTTATCAGCTCGGTTTTATTATTCATTTTAGCTTTATTAAATTTCAAAAGATTCCGCCTAACACGGCGGAATACATTTCAACAGGCGGCACAATCTGCTGCGCCGCCGCAAACAGAGCCGCCAAAACAAATTACGCTGCCAGATATAAAAAAAGCGTGTAACAGTCTGCTGCATAATAAACCGTTTATTCTTTTTACAATCACTGCGCTGTTTTTTCACATGACATGGCATTTTGACTGGACATTGTATTTTATCGGGCAGGTTAGTTATCTGAAAATGAATGAATTCCAGCTTGGACTTGTGAATCTCGGCGCGGCGGCTGTTCAACTTTTTACATTAAAGTTTTGGAGCCGTAAAAACGAACGTTACGGAGTTGTGCTGCCGTTCACTTTTGGTATTTTAGGTTTAAGCCTATGCCCTTTATTCATGATTATATCAATCAGTCTTCCGCTTTATTTAGGACCTCATTTATTTATTATTCTCCATACTTTCGCGCATATTCCCTTTTGCGTCGTTACGCTTAATTTGTTTCAATGTATATTACTTGTAGTTGACGAAAAATACAGAAGTTTCTATATGTCGGTTTTCGCCTGTTTACTCTGCCTGTCTAACGCGGTTATGCCCGTAGCCGGTGTTACGCTTTATCATTATTTGGGCGGAGATTTAAACGGATTCCGGTACACCTTTGCGATAATTTTTTTACTGCGCATCATCGCCGCCTTCTTTTGGCTCTTATGGTGGAAAAATCACCATCACATCAATATTAAATATAACGAAAAATGACAGCTATTCTCATGCGTTTAGAAAACGCCGCTATTCTCCATAATTGTCTTGTTCACAAAGTCCATGTGGTATAATTTTTCCCAATGGTTTATGTTTAACGTTCCCTTTGTGAGATAAACAGCCAGAATACAGCAATTCTCGTCCTTTTCATTATTTGCTGTGTCGTACCATTCAGCGAAAACCGTGCGGAGTTTATTTCTTATCTCGGCATTTTTCGGATCTAATACCCATCCGAGATTTTCACCTGTTCCGATTGCGGTAAACCATCCGAAGCAGACCGCGATTGAAACCGACGGATTTTTAGCGACTTGCTGCATTTTATTAGACTTACCGTATGTAGTAATATAAAAAACACCGTTCTCGTAATACGCGTCCACATCACGCACAACAGATCTGGGAGTTCCGTCAGCGTTGGATTCACGGGCGATAGTCGAAAGCGAGATAACATTGTCTTTGCCGTTACCAAACTTCTCTTCAAGTAATTTTAGTCCTTCTTCATACATGCTCATTTACGATTCCTCTGAATAATTAAAATTAGATTGCCCATACAGGCGCTTAAAATAATATTAACTGATTTTAAAATACATTTTTGATATTTTAGGACATTTTTACAATTCAGAAACAGGAAACCACAGAGTATATCCTGTTTCTTTGTCCAATGATTCAAAATAGGGAATTTTATCAAAAGCCCACTTTAAACCGTTGGAAGCGGCATCATAATCTTTTTGCGCATTCCACGCACTATTAATAACATCGTCATAATTATCACCCTGATTTATTACACAATTGAATACAACGAATTTAGACTGGGGAATTCTGATGATCTCAAAATCTTTTAATATATTTAACGGATAATCTTCTTCAACCTCGATGCCTAAACTCAATTCCCACTTTCTGAACCATCTATATCCGTTTGATTTGTTGCCGTCAATTTTGGCTTGTAAATACTTCTGCCATTTTTCATTGTTGTAGATTTCCGTAGGCAGATAAGCTCCTCCTTCAACGATCACATCAGGAATTGTATTCATTTTCTGCCTAACGCCTTCTCGTTCGCAGCTTTCATAGAATTCATGGACACTCAAATTATTACTGTTTCTTCGTGCGCTTGCCCAAATCCGGTTAGGTTTTTTAATTATCCAGCTTTCGACATTAAGACGCTGGTAAATGCCTTTTCGGTAATAATATCTATGTTCCTCATCATGAATCAATTTGCTGATATGACTATTTTTCGCGGCCGCTTCATATTTTGTTTTTCTATACTTCCCCGGATTTAATGAAAAAGCGTCTTTGAATGATCTCGTAAACGCCTCTTGCGATTCATATCCGTATTTAAAAGCGATATCTATGATTGACATTTTGGTGTATTTTAAATCGAATAACGCCTGTGTCAATTTATACATGCGTATATACTCGCCAAGCGTTAAACCTGTCGTTAATGAAAAAATACGGTTAAGCTGCTTTAACGAATAATTGGCTGTCTTTGCCGCGTCATCGGGAGTTATATTATTTTCTACATTGCGTTCAATATACTTTTTTGTAAATTCAGAAACTTCCATGTAATAGTTCATATTTTTATTATCAATATAATTAATAATAATAAAAAATGCAATGTTGAAAAATGATCATTATTGATAAATAAAAAAGGAGATATCACATAAAATTGATACGCGCGGCTTTGGCAATGCTGGAAAAAAGTTTATATATCGATTTTAAATAGGCTTTAAAAGGGTCTTTCTCTGTGCCGCTTTCGTTTTCTTTTTCCGAATCAGGCGAAAAAAGAAAACCCGCTACATCCTTGACATCGCTTTCATTTACATGGCGCATAACATCGTCAAGTTCCTTAAGAACCTTTCCCTGCTGCGCTTCGCTTACCGGGTACCTAAGCGCTTTCCGCGCGATCTCCGCTCCGTCTTCGGCGGCGGATCTGATTTTTTCAAGACCGCGTTTTAAAAGAGAAACCGCTTCTTCATACCGCGCCGACCTGTCTTGTTTTTCCTTATCAGAGTTAAACACATTTTCTGTTTCCAATAACACGGACGTTATACGCCTGTTAATTTCACCGCGGCGTACTGGAAGCTCAAGAAATTTTTTCTCATCCGCTGGCTGAAGTCCTGCAATCTCTAGCCCTTCTTGAAAAAGAGCGTAGTTATGTATTTGCGGATTTTTATTAAATTGATTTTCAAACCATGCGCCGTAAAGCGAAAGGCGTTGATCTGTAAGCACCTGTCCGCCCGCGGCACAACGCGCCTTGAACGGATTGCCATCCCGAAGCGCGCGCGTTACCCATTTTTCTACAGGGTTAAAACGATTTGAAAGCGAGTTTGAAATATCCTCAAAGCGCGCGCCGCGAAAGTGAGTCTTAAAACCGGGAAATGCTAGATCAAGCCCTGCTATCCAGATTTCTTTTGCGCCTAACAACCGCGCGAAATCCCATGCGGTAGTCGCGACTGAACCGCCCGCTCCAAGCCTGCCTTTTGGATCAACCTGTTTTTCAATATATTCGCCGAGCGGAAAAAAAGAGCCGCAGAGGAATTTATTATTAAAAGACAGATTCATAACAGGGGGATAAACGGCAGATTCCGCGATCAACGCTGTTTTACCGCAGACGCACCGGTCAAGGTGGCGGCAGTTCCAGAACTGCGGATCGACAACAACAACAAAATCAGGTTCAATGCCGTTCTTTACAAAAAAACGAAGGCTTGTATCAACTGCGGCAACAACGCATCTGTCATAAATGTCGCGTAACATAGGTTTTATTCTGTCAAGGCTTGGTCCGGCCGCCGCCAAAAATACAGGAAGAGGACTTTCGTCATTTCCATCCCCTTGTTCGTGTCGGCTTGTGTTTGTTTGCGGTAAATTTTTACCCATAGCCAGTCCCGCAAGATGGGAAACACCCGGCAGATCGCGGATTGTACTCATGTTACGCGAAAGATTACGCACCCACCTTGTCCCGAAACGTTTATGGGTGGCGGCGTTTACATTGTCTCTCATCGTCCATGTGCGTATTTTATTTTCAACAACTTTGTACCAATGTTCGTCAAGCGACACAAGCGCTTTATTCGCGATAATGCTCACTACTTTCCCGCCGTTACGCGCATCACCGGCGCTGTCTGCGGCTGACTGCGTATCAGGCATATTGACGGACGCTATTTCAAGTGCGCTCAGTATTCCGTCCGCGTTACTGCCTATAATCAAAATTAATTGGTTTTTAGTAAAAAGATCGTTAAAATCGCGCAGTTCAAGCGCTTTTAAGAAAAGATTTCTGTGTTTTTCTACAATAACGACAGGCCGCCCGAATTTCGCAGCGGCTTCCGCCGCATAACCAAGCCCGAATCCAAGTATAACAACAATCCCGTTTTCTGCGCCGGCGGTTTGTGCAAGCCGCTGTCCTTCGCGTAACGGATCACGCCGCGAGTGAACATAAACCCCTTTAATGCAAAGCGAAGGATCTCCCGCCGCGGAATTTTCAATCAGAATATCATCAAAAGAAAATTCGTTTTCGTTCTTTACATTAATCGCGTCAGGAGAAAGTCCGCTGTCATTCTGATCGTTATTCGCAAAAGAAGATGTTAATTCTTCCCAAAACCCAGGATATGTTTTAAGTAAAATCTCTTTATTACTTTCAAAAAATGACATTAAAACCCTTCGCGCGTATTTGCGGCAAAAATGCGGCGTACGTTAAAATACACCGCTACTCAAGTTCCAGAATAATCGTCATACCGTCAGTAACCGGCGTTCCTGCGGGCGGATTCTGACGGCACACCCAGCCGTCGCCGCGAATCTCCACCATAATATCGCCGCGTAACAAAAGCGGCATAAGCGTCCTTTTCGACAAGCCGGTAAAATCCGGAACATGAGTCTCCAGCGCGGGAAGACGGGCTGCCGGAATATTCACGGAAGGCGGATGATCTACCTGCGGATTGCGCCCGCGCGGTATGCCGAGATAATCGATCAATGATTCAGCGGCTTCGCGGATTGCGGGCGCGGCGATTCTTGTGCCGAAAATTTCACCTTTCGGTTTTACAATCGCGAGGTATAGAATGAGCGTGGGATTGTCGGCAGGAAACAACGCTACGCAGCTTGAGATAAAATCAGTTTCTGAATAACCTCTTGTCACAGGATCGATTAACTGTGCAGTGCCTGTTTTTACTCCGAGCGACATATCGCGTACAGCCGCTCGCCATCCCATCGCGCCGCTTGAAGCGGTGTCAACCATGTATGAACGCATTGCCCTTGCCGTCTGCTCGGATATAACTCTGCGCCGCTCGCCGTTATGCAGTTCATTGGATGTCTTTCCATCCGCCGAAACTGTCCGCAGCACAATACGCGGAGGAACAAGAATTCCGTCATTCGCGATTACCGATGTCGCCTGAAGTATCTGTAACGCCGACACGGCGATTTCCTGTCCGAACGCGATTGTCGGTTTTGATCGATCCGACCAGTTTGCGCTTGATACAAAATACCCCGCTGTCTCTCCCCGGCCGCCTGCGCCGGTGCGTGAGCCGAAACCAAAATCGCTTAACAATTTATAAAACGCGCTGTTTGTAATGTTATCTGAAGCGTACGCCGCCCCGGCGTTACACGAATTTATTATAATCTCCCTTGCCGTTACTCTGCCGTGAATACCCATGCAATTTATCGGAGCTCCGCGAGCCGGGTTATAAACGCCGTTACAGACGAAAACGGAATTACCGGAAATAGCACCGGAATCCAATAACGCGGCGATAGAAAAAACCTTGAATGTTGATCCGGGTTCAAACGCCCATATCGCGGGACGGTTCATGCGGCTGACGGAATCGGAAGATCGAAAATTATTCGGATCAAAATCCGGTAATGAAGCGGAACCAAGAATGTCCCCGGTGCGCGGATCCATCGCGGCGAACATGACCGCTTCCGCTCCCGTATCATTCATAGTTCTAAGCGCGATTTCTTCCAGTATATGCTGAACATAAGTATCAATGGTCAACACTACATGAGAGCCTGCGGACGCTTCCGATCCGTTTAATATATCGTTAAACGCAAACTCAATGCCCTCGTTTGTATCGCCTACAAAACCGATAATCTGGCTTGCCATTTTTCTTTCGGGATATACCCTGCCGACCATCGGTTGAACCCTGACTCCGTCAATCTTTTTTTCTTCAAGTAAGGATGATAGCCGCCTCGCGTCAACATCATCAATCTGTCTCTTTAAAAAAACAAAATTTGAAACCGAAGAATTGATCCGTTCGCGGATTTCGGCGGGAGTCATATCAAGAATCGCGGAAATTTCGTTTGATAAAACATTGATATCGGTTATCGAAGGTTTCCATACACTGACATCCGCGAACCTGATTTGAATGGCAAGAATACGCCCGTTACGATCAAGTATTGAGCCGCGTTCGGCAAGTTCCGTTCTTTGACGCGCCGCCGGTGCCGGTGCGCCTCTCAGCATCAGGAGAGAATAATGTATAAGTAAATATATTACAAAAACAGCAAGCAGGGAAAAAACAGTTATGTAACGGTATTTAAATTTCACCTAATATCCCAAAACCTTTCCAATAATATTATCTGCGGGAACAGGCCCGTATGAACGCGAATCATAAGACGTAAGGCTGTTATCCCCCTCGGCGTAAAAATACGTTTCTGCAACTGCAACGTTCGCCGTGTCAGCGGCGCCTGCTGCGTCAACGGCGTTTATTAAATCAGCGGCGCTCGTAACGGCAGTAACGACGCGTTTAACCGCTAAATCCCCTTCCGGAGTATAAAAAACAAGCACTTCACCGGCCTTCGGCTGATCCCACCGGATAAGGTATTTCATCTGCCCCGGAAGACGCAGACCGTACCTCAACCGGCTTATTATCAGGATAGTCCCGTCGTTAATTGACGGCTCCATTGAATGTCCATACGCGGTAATAAAGTCAAAAACAAATAACTTTAAAATTACCGCGGCAATAACAGCTAAAACAGCGGCTTTGATACCATTCATCTAATTAAAAACAGTATAAGCCATTCAATCTCTGAATACTACCATGAAAAAATCACCCCTATAATACAAACCGGTTTTTCTGTCGATATACCATATATGACAGGAATCTTAGAAAACCAGCGCGTGTCCAAACGGCATAAATCGCAGCCTAATAATAAATCGGCAGGTTCAGGTTCGGGATTTATGAATCAGTTCAGGCAAAAACCCAAAAGGAAAAAATCATATGCGCGTTATCCAAAGCCGCTTTTTAACGAATGGATTAGCGGCATTAGCGAGCGCATAGGCGGGCATTTCAATGAACGCTCTCGTGAACCGTCAAAAAACCACGAAGAAGAACGCAGTCAAGGGGGCGGTTTCAGCTTTCCTGTCCCCTCTATCGCCAATCTCGCGGTTATCGCCGGAATCGTCATTATTTCCCTTGCCGTATTACACTGGGAAGGTCTAAAAATCAATCTGCCGGACACATACGCGTTCGAATTGAAATTTGAATCGGATGCCGATGAACGAACGGCGGAATACGCGCAAACGGGAATTCCCGGCTTTAATCAGCTTACAAATACTGAAGAAGTAAAACCGGCGGAGCAGGCAGCCGTAAATACAAACAACGACAATGAAAATCCGCACGGGATGTTAGTAAATTTTGAATGGCAGCAGTACAGGGTAGCAAGAGGCGATTCCGTATCGGTAATCGCGCAGAAATTCGGCGTTTCAATCGGCGCGGTAATCGCATCAAATAATATCAACAACGCAAGAAGGCTTCAGGAAGGCGCTGTTTTAAAAATCCCGAATATAGACGGCATCCCGTATTTAATCAAAAGGGGGGACAGCCTTTCAAAAATCTCGGCATCATTTAATGTGCCTCTGGATATCATCCTTGATGTTAATGATATAAAGAGCGATGTAATTAAGGCGGGAGATACAATTTTTATCCCCGGCGCGAGAATGAATGACATCGACCTTAGAATGAGTCTTGGGGAACTGTTCATTTTCCCGCTTAACAGCAGCCGTTATATAACAAGCGGCTACGGAATGCGCCGCGATCCGAAAAACGGCGCTCTTCAGTTCCACGCGGGAGTGGATTTCAGGGCAAGCATCGGCACAACTGTAATGGCGGCACTCGACGGGACCGTATCGGTAGTGAGCGAAAATTGGCTGTACGGTAAATACATCATTATAAGCCACAGTAACGGCTACAAAACCCTTTACGGGCATTTAAATTCGTACTCTGTCCGGCAAGGAGACAGGGTCGCAAGGGGCAGAAAGATAGGCGAAAGCGGAAACACGGGCTACAGCACCGGCCCCCATCTTCACTTTGGCATCTATGACAGGAACAACAGGTTGATAAACCCCCTGGAATTGTTAAATTAATTAGCGTTAATAAAATTTATATGGTAAAATGAGGTTGCATGAGAAAATTGATTTTTGTACTATTAGCGTTTTTTGCGCTTTGTACGTATATACGCGCCTTTTCTGACGCCGAAGCTCAGGAAATTCAACAGAAAATATCTGTGGAAATTGTAGAATAATAATATTACAATTAGAACATGGCATTGAGTGAAAAATCAGCGGCATCGCATCCGGCAGGCGCGGCGACGGGCTTGTTCACATTCAGCGATATTGTAGACAGGGCATGCGAAGGGCTGAAAGAGCGGCAGATAAAATTCTCCATAAAACGTATTCAGGAAATGGAAGAAATACTCTCAAGTCTGGAAGAGGAATTAACGCTGTTCATTCACGCCGGTCAATCGGATAACCATATCAGGGAACCGGGATGATATCTCTTGCTGGTACAATCCGGACAGAAAAAGTGCAAAAAGTGAATAACGCAAAAAAATATATAATCCTGCCTGTTTTTTTTATCTTGTCCTTATTAACACCTTCATTAATAAACGCTCTTGAATTTCAGGACATGACCCTCTCTAACGATGACAGGTTCCTGTTCAGGCTTGATTTTGAAGATCAAAACGCCCTTTTTGTTTCCAATCTTGAGTCAATGTCGTTGAAGCAGCTTACAGCCTATCCTGAAAAAATTTACCTTGTGGACAACGGGAGAACGATTCTAATATTAAACAGATTCGGCTTGTCGAAAATCCCAATAACCGGCGGCCTGCCCGAACCGGTACAAGGATATCCGTCATTTGTTGACGGAAGCCAGCCGCTAAGAGGGAGGCTTCAGGATATCGCCGCATCCGCTGACGGACGCTGGGTTTTGTTTATTGAACCTGTAAGCCCCGGATTTGGAAACCTTATCCTTATCGACTTGTCGAACGGCGTTAAACGGACAGTAAGCGAAAGAATCGAAATGCCGGGAACAGATTTCCCAGTAAAATGGAGTTCCGATTCACGCTTTTTTATTTACTCAAAAAGCGGCAGGATTTTTTATTTTCCGATTATAAATAATCTCCCGTCGCTTGTGGATGAACGTTTCAGACTAATCGGCTCAGGCACGATCAATTCTGTTTTCTGGGGGCGGCAGGGCGATTTTTTCTATTTAACAGGAAACACTTTATACAGGATCATCAATCCTGAATTATTAACACGCACGATGTACGGCGATTTTCTTTCCATCGGAGAAGTCGTTGCCGTTCTTCCTGTTGATTTTGATCCGTTTTTTGATATGTACTGGATAGCTCCGGATTCCGGCACAACTTCGGCAGGAAGGAGATCAAGCGATGCGCGGTCAGGATCAATTCTGATTAATAAGGGGGGACGCGGTTTCTTCCTCTTCATGCCGGGCAGAAGCGGCTCTCCTGTTCTTCCCCATGTAACACTCCCCTACGGAGCGCGCAATTTCAATGTACTGTGGCCGTCTTCCGGCGAGATAACTGTTACCTACATGGTAGGAAATGAAACAAGGGCGCATCGTTTCAGGATAAGCGGTGATTCAATCACTGTTCTTGAACATGACAGCGTGCCGGTATCGTCTGCCGGAATTTTATCGCCTGATGAAACAAAAGCCGCGTTCTGGGGAACTGACGGGCTTGAACTTTGGGATTACACAAACTGGCAGCTCATTTACAGATTAAACAGGGACGCGGTTCTTTCCTGCGCATGGATCAATAACAGGCAGTTATTAACAGGCAATTCGCGGTTCATTGAAGATATAAATATATCGAGCCTTACATATCCGCGCAGAAGAATTTGCCTTTCCGGCGTTGAAGAAATCGGTTTTGAAGAAGCAGGCACAAGAGTGATGGCAAGAATGGGAACTGCCTGGTTCGCGACTGATGAAAGAAACGCGTGGGCATCGGTAACAAATGTCCGTGTGCGGCCGATTACATTTTCTTCTGAACGTTTCCGCGTTTTCCTTGAAACACAATTTTCCGGACCTTACGCGAATATCCCGATGGTGCGCAATCTGCGCTCTACAAATACAGTGCCGCTTTTAGCCGGATTGGAATCCGCCCGCGGAAGACCTCCCGCTGTAAACATATACCCATCAGAACCGCAAATACAAACCGCGCTATGCTTTGATCTTTATGATGATGACACCGGGCTGGCGCAGGTTTTAGCCGCGCTTGGAAGGTTTAATATAAAAGCGACTTTTTTTATGAACGGTGAATTTATCCGCCGCAACCCTCACGCCGTGTCCGCCGTAATGGAAGCCGGTCACGAAGCGGCATCGCTTTTTTACGCGCCTATCGATCTTTCGGACACAAGATACCGCATAACGCGAGAGTTTATTACCCAGGGTCTTGCGCGTAACGAAGATGAGTTTAACCGCGTTACGGGAAGAGAGCTTTCGGTTTTGTGGCATCCTCCGTTTTACCGCAGTTCCGCATTAATTAATACAGCGGCATCTTCGGCAGGTTATGTAAATATCGCCAGAACAATTGATCCGGGTGATTATCTTTCAAGGGAAGACGCGCTGAGGCTTAACCTCCGCCTTGCTTCTCCCGCGGAAATGATCGATCAAATAATTCAAAGAAGAGAGCCAAACGCGGTAATTCCTGTGCGTCTTGGACTGCTTCAGGGTGGCAGGGATGATTATCTTTTCCGGCACATAGAAGTATTAATCGATGCGCTGCTGCGCTCCGGCTGCGGTATTGTAAAAGTATCGGCAGCAATTCGCAGATAAAATTTTTCCGATGTATTTAAAAACGCCGCAGAACGACGGAGCGCTTCTTGACAGCATTCCTTCTTTGATAAATAAAACATTCCCTATTCCCGGACGTTTCAGAAACGCGCTGCCTTCCGATATTGCGGAACTTTCCGGTCTTCTTACAAACAGGCGCGGAGACAGATCTCTTTCCTATCTTACAAGGGCTAATCATCTTTCGGCTTATCTTCATTACTTCCTTCCGTGGAACCTGTACCGACTATGCCTTCTCCTGCCGAATCTTGAAATTAATTTATCACCGGGAGAAGCGGTCGCCGATCTGGGCTGCGGACCGATGACATTTGCCTGCGCGCTTTGGATTGCCCGTCCCGATTTACGCAATATACCGCTTGAGTTTTACTGCATTGACAGAAGCAGTCCCGTGCTTGAAGCGGGAATGAAATTTTTTAACGCTCTTACCGTAGAAAACGCAGATAATAAAAGCAGTCCATGGAAAATAATTCCTGTTAAAGAAGATGTTGACATCAAAAAAAAATATACATCCGGCCGCGCAAAAAGAGCGTCTCTTGTCTGCGCCGTAAATATCTACAATGAGTTTTTTGATCGTATTTCGCATAACAATACCGCAGGGCTGCGGCAAATTGCGGCTAACGCGGCGCGGTTTATGCTTGGAAGAGCGGAGGAAAACGCGTCATTTCTTGTAATAGAACCGGGTGTTCCGCAGTCAGGACATTTTATTTCTCTTCTGCGCGGTGAATTTATCGATCTTGGGTACACGCCCGCGTCTCCATGCACGCACGCTTCCGCCTGCCCATGCGCGGCTGGGCAAAAACGCTGGTGTCATTTCGCGTTTGAAACAACAGACGCGCCAAAGGAACTTATGCGTTTATCAACAGCCGCGAAATTACCAAAAGAACGCCTTGTGATGAGTTTTTTACATATAGAAAACGCGTCACGCGCGGAAAACAGCGGGATTCGTGTAATTTCTGACGTTTTTTCATTACCCGGCGGGCGTTTTGGGCGTTACGGCTGTTCGGCGGACGGGCTTCTCCTTCTAACCGGAGATAAATATAAAATTGATGATATGACTTCATTCAGTTTGATTAACGTAAATCAAAAACATACCGGCTCCGCTGTTGACCAAAAAAGCGGCGCTAAAATACTGGAGTTGCAATGAACACAAATACGCGTTTTTCCAGCATGCACACGCATACAAATTTTTGCGACGGCAAAGATGATGTGGAAACCATGTGCCGCGCGGCATATGAAAAAAAATTGTACTCTATTGGCTTTAGCGCACACTCTCCCGTAGAAAAGCAAACCGGCGTTATCAGCGACTGGAATTTAAAGGAAAACAGGGTAAATGAATATATCTCGGAAGTCCGCGCGGCAAAAGAACGCTGGCAGGGAAAACTTAAAGTTTTTCTTGGGTACGAGATGGATTACATCAGCGGCAGACGTACGGCGCTTGACAGTGATATAAAAGCGTTAAATATGGATTATTTAATCGGCAGCGTTCATTATATTTTCCCCAAAAACGGAGCGGAACCGTTTACAATAGACGGCTCCCGGGAAGAATTTGAAAAAGGTTTAAATGAAGGTTTTAACGGAAACGCCCTTGAACTGATGCATTCCTATTATGACGCGCAGGCTGAGATGATCGCTCTTGGAGGTTTTGAAATTTTAGGCCACGCCGATCTGATTAAGAAAAACAGTCATGATAAAAATTTATGGCATCCTGAAGAAGAATTATGCCGTCAAAGAGAAATCGCGAAAGCCGCGAAAGATTCAAACATTGTTATCGAAATAAATACAGGCGGAATAAACAGAAAAAAAATAAATGATGTTTATCCTTCGTTATCATTTTTATATATTATAAGAGAATATGATATACCTGTAATAATAACATCAGACGCGCACCGCGCGGTTGATATTGACGGCGCGTATGATTTTGCGTTAAATACGCTTAATATAGTTAAAATTAAGGAACATGTTATATTTAACGGAAAAATTGACGGAAAATCTGTTTGGTTAAAAGAAAAAATCCTTAAATGAAGCATTTTTAAATTAAATTTGACTTATTCAAAAAGATAATTAAATACAAAAAAATATGAATAAAATGCTCGACCGTCAAATGCTTTTATATTATATTCAATGTTAAGGAGTTATCATGTCAAAGACAAAGCAATCACCAGGGTCGCTGCTTCTGGATCATCTTGGAAAGTACGCACTTAATTGTAATAGACTTTCCAAGGAGATAAAATGCAGTCAGACCGCGCTAAGGCTTATCAGCCTTGACAAAAGCAGGATTACTACATCAATTGCGGTGCGTCTTGCGAAATATTTCACCACAAAGCCGGAATACTGGCTGTTAGCGCAAATGGATTATGATCTTGAAAAAGCCGCTAATAATAAAACATTAGCAAAAGCTATTAAGGGAATTTCCAAGGCGGCTATTCCGGCAGGTAAGGAAAAAAAGTAATTCTGTTTAAGACCGGAGATGAGAAATTGGAGTAACGTGTGTTCACCCGGCTCCAGTTTCTCATTTTTTTATGATATATGCGTTAATATAAATAAATTTACTCATACTGCGATTATCTGTATTTTTCCACACCGTTACGCGAACAATGCTGATAAACCGCGCAGCCTGAACAGAAAGGACTGACAGGACGGCATATCTTCTGCCCGTAGAGAACAAGAAGATAATTAATTCTTTTCCAGTATTTTTTTGGCAGAATTTCCCGTAAAATCATTTCGGTTTCATCCGGATTTTTTGAAGAAAGAACGCCGAGCCGGTTTGTGATGCGGTGAACATGAATATCCACGCATACACCATACATATCGAACGCTTCCGTTATCACAAGATTGGCGGTTTTTCTGCCGACACCGGGAAGCGCGAGCAGCTCTTCCATTGATGACGGAACATTACCACCGTATTGTTCAATTAAAATATCAGCAATTTTTTTTAATGACGCGGCTTTGTTACGATAAAATCCGGCGGGATAAATCAATTTTTCAATTTTTTCTGTTTTTAACGCTGATAACTGCGCCGGACTTCCGGCTTTTTCCAGCAGTCTCTGTGACGCGGTAATTGTCACTTCATCTTTTGTACGCAGACTGATGATGGTAGAAACAAGCACCGCCCACGGTTTACCCGCATCATTTTTACTACTGTAGTTCTCCGCGACAGTTGTAACAGAAGGATCATCAACGTTTAACTTTTCACGCCACTTTTCCAGCGCTTTAAATATCCCATCCCAGTTTATAACTTTTTTATCACTAGCCATCACGAACCTTCAATGTAATACCGCATATCAGTTAACTACTAACCCCTATCCCCTATCCCCTAACCAAAAGGCATTGTGCGAAAACTTCTACCGCTTTTCCTTTGCCGATACTGCCTAACCTTTCCGCGGTCTTACCTTTAATAAAAACATCCTCGATAGGAATTTCAAGCGCTTCGCAGATCGATTTGCGTATAACGTCACGGTATGGCAGGATTTTCGGCTGCTCACAGATAATAACGCAGTCAGCGTTGGAAATTTTCCAGCCTGCTTGTTTTACTCGGGCGAACGCGCCGCGCAGCAGTTGCATGGAATCTGCGTTTTTCCATGCAGGATCAGACGGAGGGTACATCTCTCCAATATCGCCCAGCGCGGCGGCGCCAAGAATCGCGTCGCATAACGCATGAGCAAGCGCGTCGCCGTCCGAATGGCCGTCCTCGCCTTTCGGCGAGGGAATTTCCACTCCGGCAAGAAGGAAAGGACGTCCTTTTTTTAAACGGTGTATATCATAACCAAGGCCTGATCGAATAACGTTACCTGACATTATTAAATCCTAGTTTGCCATAACAACGCCGGGCAGCGGACGTGACATCCTGAAGGATAAATATTTAAGCGGATGAATATCGAGCGCGTTTGGAAACCATCCGTCAATCTCGGTTGTATCAATAATATTTAACGCGGGATTGAAGCAGATGGGAAGAACAACGCCTCTTTCCAAAAGAAGCGTTTCAGCTTCGGCAAGCGTGGCGAGCCTTGCTTCAGTTTCCTCCATCATCGATCTTTCGATTAACGTTTCATAATCATCGTCATCAAGACGCGCGTCATTTAGATTTGAATCGCGCCTGAACATTTGCAGAAACGCGTAGGGGTCGGCAAAATCACCGATCCAAGTGGAGGAGCCGATTGTAAAACCGTCTTCTTTCATTGACGTAAAATACCGTTCGTAGGGAATAACTTCCACGCGTACGTTAAACCCAAGCACATTCCTCCACGCGAGAGCCATTAAAGCGCCGACACGCGCCGCGTCACGCGAAGGCGTCAGGCGGATAACAAGCTCGGGAAGTCTTGCGCCGCTTTCATACCCGGCTTCCGTCATGAGAGAGCGGGCTTCTTCATAATCCGCCTCGGTTATTCCCTGAACTTCGGGATATCCGATAATCGGAAATATCAATGACTGCGCCGGCAGATAATACGCGCCGCGGATTTCCGCCCACGGCAGAACAAGCGCCATCGCGCGGCGCACTCTTGAATCATTCCACGGACGCTGTGAACTGCGGATAAAATAATAATGTGTTGCGAATAACACATTAATTTGAATCCCTGAACGGTCTGTCAATTCATCAATGTTTACATCCCCTGCAATCCAGCGAGCTTCGCCGGAATTCCACATTGAAGACGCTTCTTCCGCAGTATCGGTAAATTTAATTATTATCCTTTCAAGAGCGACATTGACGCGATCCCAATACCTGTCGTTTTTGATCAAAACAATACTTTCATCATTCATGGATGCGATGCGAAACGCGCCGTTGGTTACAGGCGGTTCCCAATGATCACCTAACGGCCCCCACTCTTCTTTATCGATCATTGAGCTGTGTATCGGGCTGAAGGAATGGTGGCATAACATCGCCGGGAAAAACGACGCCGGAGAATTCAAGCTGACGACGAGAGTTCTGGGTTCCGTTACCCGAATACCAACGCTGTCAGGATCGTTATTAATGCCGTTACGGAAATCGCGCGCGCCTTCGATAATGTCAAAAAATCCCGAATAAGGCGATTCCCGGCTTGGTTCAAGAAGCGAAAGCCATGCCGCGCAGAAATTTTCGGCAAGAACAGGATCGCCGTTCCAAAAACGCGCCGAGCGGCGTATTGTAAATGTCCACTGCATCATGTCTTCGGAAATTACCCAATTCTCCGCTAAAGCCGGAACAGGTTCCAGTGTCGCCGGATGATAGGAAAAAAGACCTTCATAAATTCCCGTAAAGATCTGCGCCTCGCTTGCGTAATATGATTTACGGAAATCAAGTTCCATCTCATGTCTGGTAAAAGCGATTGCGAGTTCACCGCGGTTACTGATGCCGGGACGCACATGAGCGAAACCGCCGTCATCTGTTATATCACCAGCGTAATCGTCATTTGACTCTTCCGCAATTTCAGAGGCGGACTCATTTATCAATTCATTAGATATATCACCGGTTGCGGCGGCGCGCGAACTCTGACAAGCCGAAAGCAAAACCGCGCATAACAAGGCAGATAAAAGCCTTTTAAAAAACAGCATACATCAAATATAAAATAAAACTGCGATAATTACAACACTTATAATAATCTATACGCCGGTATTATTCGCTTTTGGTAATAATCCTGTAATGCGATGATGTCATATCAATACCGGCTTCGCGGAAACCATTTTGTATATTTTCGTACAGCAGAGTATAAATACGCGGAATCATGCTGACATTTTTCGTGTAACAATTAATCTGATAACACGCGTAAAAATCATCAAGCTTTGTCTGTAACACAAACGGTTTCGGTTTTTTCAGGACATTATCAGTCGCGGCCGCGGCGCTGATCAGAATATCGTGAACTGTCTGCCAGGGCGTTGAATAACCGAATGTAACTTCGGCGAAAATGATCAAACCTTCCTCATCTTCATCGCTTGATGTATTATAATTTATTATATTTGAGCTTAATATCATCAAATTCGGAAACGTGACATATTCGTTCTTATGAGTTTTAAGCCGGATTACCATCAGGTTTTTTTCTACAACAAAACCTGTTATATCATTTATCTTAACGCGGTCGCCTTTTTTGAACGGGCGCATATAAGTTATTACAAGCCCCGCGACAAGATTTCCAATTGCCGATGTAGATCCGATCGAAAAAATAATACCGATAAAAACAGAAACTCCCTGAAAAGCCCGTGAATCCGATCCCGGTAAATACGGATACGCCAGCGCGACTGTGAAAGCCCAAAGAAGTACCTGTAAAATTCTATATGTCGGCTCCGCCCATTCTGTGTAAAAACCTGTTATTTTTAATTTTCCCTTTTCAATCTGTACCGCGAAATATTTTAATCCCTTTAGCACATAACGCGTAATTATAACTATCAATATTATCCTGAAAAGATTTGGAATATACATGACTGCGCTTACAAATGTATCTCTTATCGGATTTAAAATATAAAGAAATAATGTCGAGGCAAGTTCTCTTGTCGCGGGGAAAAGGCTGAATACAACAGGAAGCGTAAAAACAAGAAGCACGCCTGTTATCAGATATTTTAACAGCCGCAAACAATTTTCGATAATATCAATAACCTGTTTCGCGGTGAGAACTGTAAACTTTTTAATCGTAATAGGTTTTATTTTATTCTTGCCTGATTGTTCAAGTTTTTTCTCAAATCCCTGGAACAATATCCATAAAAACCATATAAAAAGAATCTGTCCCGAGATTATCGCGACAGCGATTCCGATTCTTTGCGGAAGACCCAATTCATCATCAATAATTTTTACAATCCCCGGCGATACTGTTTCGCCGGACTCAGCGACATCTTCTCCAGTTTCGGGAACACTTTCCGCCGCGGTTTTTGTAATTTCATCGTTTATTTCCGTTATATCAGCTTCGTTTTCCTGAGCAATCAAAAAGGAAAATGATAATAAAAAACATAAAATCGTTAAAAATATTCTCATATAAATTAATTATAACAGAAAAATGTGTTAATTTAAAGAGAAAGACAGTTAATTTTTAAATTGCGTTGAATAATATAAATATTAATAATTTAAAACAAAAATAAATAAAATTTATTACAATGTAATATAAAATTTATTAATGGCGTTTCGATAAGCGGCGTTTTAATGCCGCTTACCGCGGTAGTTTACGGCATTTTAATACCGTAAGCTGCTATAATATCGAAAACGCCACTGTCACTCCGATAAATACAATCGCGACTGTAGCCGCGAGGGTGATCAATATATTATAAGAAGGTCCGGTTGTGTCCTTTAATGGATCGCCGACAGTATCGCCGATTACAGCTGCTTTATGACATTCGCTCTTTTTTCCGCCATGCTTGCCGCCTTCGATGTACTTTTTCGCGTTGTCCCACGCTCCGCCTGCGGTTAACATAAAAACTGCTAAAGCGAAACCTGTTACCGTAACGCCTGTTAAAAGACCAATAACGCCGGCAGGACCGAAGATCAATCCTACAGCCACAGGCGAAATAATCGCAAGCAGCGACGGCATGATCATTTCCCTCTGTGCGCCGCGTGTGCAGAGATCTACGCATTTCGCGTAATCCGGATCTGCCTTTCCTTCCATCAAACCAAGTATCTCCCTGAACTGGCGTCGGACTTCCATCACAACTTTTTGCGCCGCGCGGTGAACCGCTCTAATCGTAAGTGCGCCGAACATAAATGAAAGCGTCGCGCCGAAGAAAAGACCGATAAGAACGCGCGGATTTGTGATTACATTTAAATCGAGCATCTGACCTTCCAGCAGCTTTCCGGCGCGGATCATCTCGATTTCCGCCATATTTTTGTACGATACCAAAAGAGCGAGCGATGTAAACGCAGTTGATCCAATCGCGAAACCCTTTCCTGTCGCGGCGGTTGTGTTGCCGAGTGAGTCAAGAGCGTCCGTTCGTTCGCGCACTTCGTGCGGCAGCTTTGACATTTCAGCGATGCCGCCCGCGTTATCCGCAACAGGACCGAATGCGTCTGTCGCGAGCGTTATGCCCAATGTTGCGAGCATTCCGACGGCGGCAATACCGATGCCGTAAAGCCCTGTGTAAAAATTCACCATGCCGTCACAGACAATAAAACATCCTATAACGGAAAACGCGATTGTAAGAACCGGTCCGGCGACTGATTTCATGCCGAGCGAAATACCGCCGATCATCAATGTCGCAGTTCCTGTTTCGCTGGAACCTGCGAGTTCGCGGGTCGGGGTATAATGATCGGAAGTGTAATACTCGGTGAAAAATCCGATGATAATACCGCAGGCGATTCCGATCAAAATTGAAATGTAAATGCCAACAGCGTTAGCTGCCATTGCTCCGGCGATCGACTCAGGTATTGACAAATTGGAGACAAAGAGAGTCAATGGCAGCGCGGCGGCGGCGGAAAGACCCGCGGCAAGCCATGTGCCTAGATGCAAAGATGTCAGCAGATTTTTCTGTGTCGCCTGTTCTTTTGTGCGCACAAAGAAGGTTCCGATTATCGATGTTAAAATGCCGACAACTGCCATCAATATAGGCAGTAAAAGACCTGCAAAACCGTAACCCGCCGAAAAACCAAGCGCGAATGTCGCTACAATCGCGTTTGAATATGATTCGTAAAGATCAGCGCCCATTCCGGCGACATCGCCCACATTATCGCCGACGTTATCTGCAATTACAGCCGGGTTTCTTGGATCATCTTCCGGAATACCGGCTTCGACCTTGCCGACAAGATCCGCGCCCACATCTGCCGCTTTTGTAAAAATACCTCCGCCGACACGCGCGAACATCGCCATCGACGCGACTCCCATGCCGAAACAGATCATTGTCTGCGCTATTGCCGCCGTATCCGCGTGGAACACATGAACAAGAACAAGATACCACGCGGTGACATCGAGAAGTCCAAGCCCCGCGACAGTAAATCCCATAACGGTTCCCGATGAAAACGCGACCCGAAGCCCCTTGTTAAGTCCCAACTTCGCCGCTTCGGCTGTGCGCGAATTTGCTCTTGTCGCGACTCTCATGCCGATATATCCCGAAAGACCGGTAAAGAAACCGCCTATGATAAACGCGAACGGAACAAAGGGGCTGACAAGACCGAAAAACGCCAACACGCCGAGAATGACAAACATAACAGCGAAGAAAACAGTCAGCGTTGTATATTGACGTTTCAAATACGCGCCCGCACCGGTGCGGATAGCGGACGCAATACTTATCATTTTTTGATCGCCCTCGGGGAAGGCGTAAACCCTGCGTGTTTGTACAAACGCAAAACCTAGCGCCAGAAGAGCGCCGGCAATACCAAGCCAGAAAAGATGCTCAATCACTTTAATTACTCCTAATGAAAAGGTTGTGTAATTTCATCACAAAAACATGATAATTGTCAATTAGCGTCAACATTGACAACATAAAAAAAAGATGTACAATATATTTTAGGGAGAAACGAATATGTCGGCGGTTGCTGAATATGTAAAGGAAAAAGAACCTGTATATTCATTGGAAGAACCCCGTTTCGAGCGCATATACGGCACTGAATACGCAATGAGTTCGCCGGGGTACAGGCATCAAATTGCGGCAGGACGCATATTTACCCAATTAGATGCCCAGTTGTCTGTTCACAACTGCACTCCGATCATCGCGCCGTTTGATGTATATCCCCTGTTTGATAAAGGCGATAAATACACTTTGGTACAGCCCGATATTTTCCTTGCCTGTGACAAATCAAAACTGAAAGAAAACCGCTACAACGGCGCACCCAAATTCATAATAGAAATTCTTTCATCAAACCGTTCCCATGATATGGTGACAAAATTAAACCTGTATGAAAAAGCGGGAGTCAATGAATACTGGATGATCGATCCTGACGAAAAAATAATCAGCACGCTGGAATATTTAGACGGCAAATATATTTATCACAATTATAGCGGAGAGGACGAAGTTTCTTTAGCGCTCATTCCCGGCTGTGTTATTGATTTTAAAAAAGTGTTTGCAGAATAGTTTGAAATGAAAATCAAATTTATTAGCCTTTCACTCAGTTAGTTACCTGTCGTAATGATCCCTGCATTGTAGGATCTCAATTGAATCATCTTTTATTTTATAAACAAGTCTATGTATTTCATCAATTCTCCTGCTCCAGCCATCAATATGCTTTAAATGTTCCGGTTTTCCTACACCCTCATTTCCGTTTCTAATTATATCCTTAATTAATAAATTTACGCGTTTAATTATTTTTTTATCTGTTTCTTGCCAATAAAGATAATCATCCCAGGCATTTTCTGAAAAAATTAATTTAGTCATTCTCCATAGCCTCTAATTCTTCCATCGTTTTAATAACAACTTTTCCCTCTTCCAATTGCCTAATTGATTCCATCAAGGCATTCATATTTTTTTCACTGTAGAAAGGATCAACTGCGGCAATGTCAAAAGGAATTTTCTGCTGACGGACAGCGGTTTTGGCAAAAACGTTAAAGGCTGTACTCATGGTTAAACCGACATTTGAGCAAAATAACTCAAATTGTTCTTTTAACTGGGCATCCATGCGGATATTAATATTAGTCTGCGCCATAATTATCTCCTTGTAAATAAATATATGTCAATTTATATACATTGTCAATATATTTTGGAGAATTTGGTAGCAGCTACCTATTTTAAAATACGGTAGCTGCTACCTTTTTTAAGAATTTCACACAGAGGCTCGGAGTTCGCGGAGAACACGGAGAACACAGAAAATTTTTTAGCCGCGAACCACACGAACAGAGACGAACAAATTTGATAGCAGCTACCATGTCCCCTAACCTGAGCCAAACTAGGGGCGGATGACACGGAAACCGAAGTTGCTGCCCCGGCCAGTTGGAACGCTGCCGTGCCGGTACGCGGAACGGATGTAGGCGGCTGAATTGCTCCAGCTACCGCCGCGCAGCACGCGAGCAGACCCCGAGGACGCGCCCGTTGGATCACTCTGCGCTCCCGCAGGGTAATTTCCGAACCAGTCCCAGCACCACTCCGCTACATTTCCGTGCATGTCATAAAGCCCCCATGCGTTCGCAGGTAACTGCCCTACAGGTCTTGTTGTACTCCCGTTGTTGGCACTATACCAGCCCGTGTTATTGCTTATATTCGCTCCGGTGTTATACGCTGTTGTTGTCCCGGCTCTGCATGCGTATTCCCATTCCGCTTCTGTAGGTAATCTATATCCGTTAGTGTTCCTGTTCCATGTTACTGTCCTGTTATCTCCACTGCCGCTTATGGTATACGCGGGTGTTAATCCCTCCCTCTGGCTTCTTCTGTTACAGTATTCTACAGCGTCAAACCAGCTTACTTGTTCTACCGGACGGTTTAAATCTCCTGTAAAACGGCTTGGGTTTGTTCCCATCACTTCCTGATATTCCCTCTGCGTTATTTCGTACATGCTCATCATAAACGAACTAACCGTTACCTGCCTTTGTGTTTCAATATTAACACGTCCTGTCTCATTCGCGGGACTCCCCATCGTAAATGTTCCGCCTTGAATGCGCACAAGCTCATTTGCTGTGGTGGTTGACGATGGCGCAGGTGTTGGCGTAACGGCTGGCTGCACTGCTGCTGGTTGCGACGTAACTGCCGGTTGTACCACAACAGGCGCCGGTTGTGTCCCAAGATACGCCAATCCCGAGAACTGATTGTACACCGCCGGGCGCTGCTGGTTGTTGCTGGCGCGGGCTACGTCTCCCATCGTTAGGCGGAATATTTCCGTTACTTCCAAACCGGGAGTGCGGAGATTATTTAAAAGGTGAGTCGTAAAAAGACCGTTTCTACCTGAGCCGTCGGCGGCAGTTGCGCCCGCGCTTGTCGCGTATACAATTATGCTGTCGGCAGGCTGATGCCCCACAACAGAGAGCCCCCTTGTGCCTGAACGCCTCCAGCTATATGGATTATCGCGGCAGGCATCAAGGACAACCACGTTAAGCGCGTTTCCCGCGGCGTTTAATTCGTCAAGAACAATCTGCACAGAGACCGCGCGGGAGCGTAAAAAACTTTCGCTTTGAATGTTCGCGTCTACAGGGATTAAAAAATTCTCGCCGTTTGACTGCACGCCGTGACCCGCGTAAAAGAAAAAACCGTAACTGTTTGGAGCGGCTGTAAGACGGTTTTTAAACGTGACAATTGCTGTTTCCATCTGCTCCTGCGCGGCGTTAGAGATAACCGTCACATTCCAGCCGAGAGTCCGAAGCGCGGCGGCGACATCATTGGCGTCGTTTACAGGATTGTTAAGCGGCGTAGTGTGTCTGTAAGCGCCGTTCCCGATTACAAGGGCGAACTTTGGCGGCGCTGCCTGCTGCGCGAAGGCGGACGAAGCAAAGATTGAAGTTAACAATAAAACAATAAGCAATTTTTTCACGGTGGAAACTCCTTTATACAAATATATTATAACAATATAATTTAATTTTGTCCAACATATGAGTCATGGTTCGAGCCGTTTGTGTCGTTCGTTGGTTCGTGGTAAAAAAAAATTATCACACCATTCACCCAACGCGATAAAAATCAAAATCAACAAAACCGCCGCTTTCTTTTTGCGCGTAATAAAAAAGCCCGAAACGCGCGCCTGTGAAGTGCGTTAATGTGTATTTTAAATTAACAGGTTCTCCGATGCCGCGCCAAGTGTCTCCGTCAAGGCTGTACGAGAAAGACGCAGTCTCAGTTTCGCGGGCGGTTGTTTTGAATTTACAGTTGGCTTTTAAAAATATTCTGTTTCCTGTAAATTCCGTTTGCGCAATTTTTGTAACAGCGGCGTTCATGCCGCGGCGGTTTTCGCTGTCATTATCGCCGTGATACATTACAATGTATTTTTTACCTTCTTCCTGTTCAATACCAATGAAACCGCAGATAGCCTGCAGCACAACTAATCCAGCAATGTCGCCGTTTTTCATGTTCACAGGTTCAAGAGCGATGATTCCTTCGCACTCAGGCTCAAATGTTCTCTGCGTCAGTGTGTTACGCGCATGATAAATTGTTCTGCTTGTCCTGCCTGTTTTAAGCCGGAGGAATCCGGGGCGTTCCGTAAGCGACCAATTTTCATTATCGGGATTGTGATTCCACTGCCACGCGGGATGAAGCGCATCATCATTAAAATCATCAGATGTATACAAATTTGTTTTAATTTCGGATGAGAGCGTTATTTGAAACTCCAAAGGAATATTGCCGTCCGCGCCGCCGAACACAGGCCATTGATCTTCCCAGCGCATCGGAACAAGAACGGGAATACGCCCAACCGCATCGCGATCTTGAAAAAAGAAACCATACCAATTGCCTTCAGGCGTTTCGATAATGCCGCCTTGCGCGACGCCGCCTTTCCTGTCACCCAAACCTTTATCCAGAACTACCCTGCTTTCAAACGGTCCGTCGATATTTCTTGAGCGGTGGCAAATCTCCACCCTTCTTCCCGGTCCCCATGTGATAACAAAAAAATAATAATAGCCGTTTATCTTATACACATGAGTTCCTTCGGAACTGCCGCCGCCTGTGATGTCAGGTTTTGGAAAAATTATTTTTTCAATGCCGCCCGGTTTAACGCCGCGAAAATCCGGCTCCATTTCAGTTAACGTTATATTTCCGTAACCGTGCGCGATAAAAAGCCTGCCCGTATCTTCATCAAAAAAAATCGATGGATCATAAAAAAAACGGCTCAGCGTTTCGCGTTCCCAAAAACCATTCTCAGGATCATCAGTATTGAATAAATACGATTTGCCGGTTGTGTTATTAATAAAAAGCGCCCAAAAACGATCTTTAAAATAACGAAGGCTTGCCGCCCACTGCCCTCTGCCGTAATCGCCGATGCGATCCTTGTCTTCTGTCTCCAGCCTGAAAGCGGGGATATCCTCAATTACATCGGCGCAGTAGCTCACGATTTTCCAGTTAATCAAATCGAAGGATTTCATGACGGGAGCGACAGGACAGAAATACATTGTCGTGCTGACCATGTAGTAAGCGCCGCGGGCGCGTATTATCGAAATATCAGGCACATCTCCGCCAAGCAGCGGATTGACGGCAGTTCCGGTTTTTAATTCGATTGACGGCATTTTTATTCCTCGTATCAAAAATTAAACAATTATATCATGAAAAAGGCGGCCGCCGTCATTTTAACAATTTCAAATTTTACAGATGCCGCTAAAAATATTTTTCTGTCAATTTAAAGAAAAAGGTGTTATACTCTTTCCATGAACGCAGAATTTTATTCCCTCGGCGCTGCCGAAGAGGTTACAGGTTCCAAGCATGTGCTTGAGATTGACGGGCGGAGTTATCTGATTGATTGCGGCGCTTTCCAGGGTTCCAGAGCGGAGGCCGATCGCAAAAACCGGAACTTTGGCATCGCGGCTGATCGTATCGAAAGCGTAATTTTGACGCACGGCCATCTTGATCATTGCGGTCTTTTGCCGGTACTTACAAAACAGGGTTATAACGGAAACATCTACGCGACTCCCGCGTCAAGAGATATCGCAAGCCTTATCATGATGGATTCCGCCAACATTCAAGCGCGTGACGCGATATATTTGAAAAGCCAGGCGCAGAAGAAAGGCGAAAAGTTTGACTGGACGCCGCTCTTTTCCGAACAGGACGCGATTAAAGCGGTCAGCCAGACAATCGGAGTTTCGTATAACAGACCGATGCTTATCGGCGACGGCGTTACGCTTGAGTTCCATGACGCGGGGCATATCCTCGGTTCAGCGTTCGCATCAATCAAAATAAAAAAAGGCGGAGAGGAACTTAATATTCTTGCCACGGGAGACCTTGGCCGCAAGGGTAAACCGATAATCCGTAACCCGCAGATTCCAAAGGAGGCGCCTGACTACATCATTCTGGAAAGCACATACGGCGACAGAAAACACAGCTCCACCGATGACGCGATTAAAAAGCTGGCGGATATCGCGAAGCGGACTGTAGAAAAAAAAGGAAAGATTTTAATTCCGGCTTTCGCGATCGAGCGCACACAGGAACTTGTTTATTATTTCCATCTTCTTGTTGACGAAGGCGTAATTCCAGAAGTACCGATTTTTGTCGACTCGCCGATGGCGACTAACGCAACGACGATTTTTCAGGTTCACCCTGAATGTTACGGCGAGGAAATCAAAGAAGCGTTTATTAAACATCAAAAAAATCCGTTTGGTTTTAACAGTCTTCATTTTACAACCAGCGTTCAGGAATCAAAAGCGTTAAACGATCATAAAGGTCCTCTAATAATAATTTCCGCCGATGGAATGTGCGAAGCGGGCCGTATTCAGCATCACCTTATTCACAATATATCAGATCCAAACACAACGATCATGACGGTCGGTTATATGGCGGAAAACACATTGGGGCGGCGCATCCGCAACCGCGAATCCGAGGTAAGGATTCACAATCAGTTGTTCAAAGTAAAAGCGCAGGTCGAAGAGATAAACGCCTTCAGCGCCCACGCAGATTATATCGAAACTCTGGAATGGCTCAAACAGGTTGACACTTCGCGCTTAAAAGGAATTTTCCTTGTACACGGCGAGAAAAAAGCGCAGGCCTTTATAAAAAAATTCCTCGAGGAAAACGGCTACCCGAATGTAGAAATAGTAAAATACGGCAAAACCTACGAACTGTAGTAAGAATTTCACACGAAGGCGCGGAGAACACGGAGAACGCAAAGTTAAAATAATTATATTAGGTAGTATTATTAAATATAATTTGATAATTAATTATAAGATAAGATTTTGAAGAAAAGAATTATTAATATTAACCTGTGTCCTCTGCGTCTCAGCACCTCTGTGTGAGTCTTTCGGAGAATAATATTGAATAACAAAAAATATTTTAATTCATCAAATAAAGTTTTCTCATGGCTGGATAAATATATTAATCTTGAAAGGGGGCAGAAACCTAAAAGTTTTCTCCTTGAAAGAATGGAAGTATTAACTGAGCTTGCCAATCACCCTGAACGCTGTGCGCCCTCTATTCATATCGCAGGTTCAAAAGGCAAAGGATCTGTTACAGGAATGTTATCTGCCATGCTGACAGCCGCGGGTTTCCGCGCGGCGCGTTATATGTCGCCGCATGTTGTCGATATCCGCGAACGGATTTGCCTTGGGGATTCATACTTTGACGAAGAGATTTACGTCAGCGCGGGAGATGAGCTGCGACATATTACGGAAGATCTGCTTCCCGCCAAAAATAATACGTTATTCGACATTAACGAGCCAAATGGCAGCGAGCCTACATTCTGGGAACTTCTTACTCTCCTTTTCTTTTTATGCGCAAGACAGGCAAAGTGCGATGCAATGGTTGTGGAAACCGGAATGGGAGGCCGTCTTGATTCCACCAATGTACTCGATCCTCTTGTAACCGTAATAACATTAATCGAACTTGAACATACAAGCATTCTAGGCGGCACAATCGCGGAGATCGCCGGAGAAAAAGCCGGAATAATCAAATCCGGCAAGCCATTAATACTCGCAAAACAAAACAACGAAGCGTTAAAAGTTTTTGTAGAAAAAGCAAAAGAAAAAAACAGTCCGATATATTATTACCCTGAGATCGCCGAGTTGTCGAAATTAAATATAACAAAACAAGGGACAGAATTTGATCTTTCGTTTAACGTAAATAATATTTCTAATAATAGTTCCACGCCGCACTCTGCACATTACACGCTTAAAATCCCATTACCGGGAAAAGTTCAGGCAGAAAACGCATCTTTGGCAGTTGCCGCTTTAAATGTTTTTTTTAATGAGATTTCACATACAAAGACGCAGATTAGCGGCGAATTGAACCGCAAGTTAACGGCACAAGGCGTAGTTTTAGATAAAGCTATCCGCGATGGTCTTGCTAATTTTAGAATACCGGGGCGGTTTGAAAATATTACAAGTAAATATACCCGCGGAGATATTCCGTTTATTATTGACGGCGCTCATACCGCTGAAAGTTTCTCGCTATGCGTTGATACATTCTGCTCGCTTTACGGTGAAGGCGGCGTTCTAATCTTTGGCTGCGCGGCGGACAAGGACGCGGCGGCAATGGCGAAACCCGCATGCGGTAAATTTTCTAAAATAATTATTACTACTCCAGGAACTTTTAAAATAAGCGATCCTGCTAAGGTTTATGAAACTTTCGCGAAAGAAGCTGGACAGGAAAAAACAGAACTTGTAAAAGACACAAATGAAGCAGTAAGGCAGACACAGTGTTACGCGAAAGAAAATAATCTGCCGATACTCGGCGCGGGATCATTTTATCTTGTTTCGGAAATCAGAAAAATTGTTTTAAACCAGCCGTATTCAGAACCGGCGCGGTAAAATTATTTTTCCATTCTGCTGATCTTTGTGATAACGTATACAGCGCATTTAATAAACAAATTACAGCCAAGAATTAAAACGGAAACAAACGCGGCGCCTTCAAGGAAAAGCTGCGCCTCGAACTGTGTGATCATAAGAGATATCGGGCGGTTACGCACTGTACTCAGGAATGAAACAGCGGAAATTGTCATCATCGAATTTACAAAAAAGTAAGAGAACATTTCCATGATGGTCAGTTTTGTCTGCGGAATCAACACATCACGAATAATGCGAAAGCGTCCGACACCGAGTGTCCGCCCGACATCCTCAAGATTTACATTGAGTTTACACAGCGAGTTATACGCCATCAAATACGGAGAAGCCATAAAATGAACGATGTTTACCATTACAAGTATTGCGAGAGTGCCGTAAATAAAAGTGCCGTTAAAAAAAAGCACATATGAGATTCCAAGCACAAGACCGGGAATAGCAAGAGATGTAATGGAAATAAGATGAAGTATACGCGATGTTTTTCCGGGAGTACGCGCGGTAAAATACGCGATAAAATATGAAAGCAATGTTCCCGTAACAGAAACCAAAAGAGCGACTATCAATGAAGTAGCCAAAAAACGCCCCGCGCCCATGTTCATCGTTCTTGTAATATTACGTAAAGAAAACCCCATATCCACGGGATAACTGTTAATAAAGGTGAGCATGATAAAAACAACAACAGGAAGAGCTATAATAAAACATACTAACAGTACATAGCTCATCGCGATGCCGTCGCGCAGTTTATTATCCGCTTTTGATTTTTCGCTGATTATAAAATTCTGGTTCGCTCTGTCGCGGTTTAAAAGGTCAAACACAAAAGCCGCGACCGCGGGAATTAAAAGAAAAGATCCAATAACGCTGCCGCGGTTAAAATTTAAAAGACCGATAACTTCCTGATACATCAGAACCGGCAATGTAATAAACCTGCCGCTTATCATCAAAGGAACGCCGTAATCCGTAAATATCAGCGTAAAAACCGCGAAAATAACAGAAATCAAAGGTTTTCTAAGATATGGAAAAGTAATGGAAAAAAATTGATTTTTACGCGGGATTCCAAGCACTGTCGCGGCTTCGTAAGGAGAGCCGTCCTCGTACCTGATGATGTCAGCTAACATTAGAAACGCGACAGGGAACGCGTAAAAAACAGAGCCAATCACAATGCCGTGAAAACCATAAATAGAGCCTGAAAAGGAAAACATCCTTGTTATGATTCCGTTTGCTCCAAGCAGAAGCACAAGCCCCATACCGTGAGAGATGGAAGGGATAAGCATCGGTAGGGTAACAAAAACGGTAAAAACTTCCCTAAAGCGCATATTCGTTCTGAGTACGCAAAGCGCGAATCCCCACGCCAGAATTATCGAAATAACTGTGCCGGCTGCCGCCGCTAAAATTGAATTACCGAGAGCTTCTTTAAATCTCGGCTGCCGCAGAACCGCGGAAATATCAGAGCCGGCTAGATTCATAAGCATACCCGCCAGGGGAAGAATAACAGCGATGAAAAGAATTATACCAAGCATTAACTTTACAAAATCTGATCGCTTAAAGGAAATTAAACTGCCTTGTAATGCCGTTAAGGTCATTTATTCCCCTGATGATCCGCGGGTTTTACATATTTGATAAGAGAATCAACCTTTAACCGTAAATTATTAATCACAAAATCGCGAATATAATCATTGGCGGGATTCGCGATAATCGTTTCGGGTGAATCAATCTGCTGGATCGTTCCGTTATCCATTACCATAATCCGATCCGAAAGCGCGAACGCTTCTTCCTGATCATGAGTGATATAGATCATTGTAGTGCGGAATTTTTCCTGTATGCGTTTAATCTCGTCGCGTAACAAAAGCCGCGTCGCCGCGTCCAGCGCTGACATCGGTTCGTCAAAAAGGATAATCTCCGGGTTACAGGCAAGCGTTCTCGCGATTGCGACGCGCTGCTGCTGCCCGCCTGAAAGTTTATACGGCTTCTTGTTGATATGTTCGCTTAGACCCACCTGCTCGATAATATCATGCGCAATTTCACGCGAACGCGGCTTTAATTCCCTGTTAAACTTAAGCGCGTATTCAATATTGCCAAGGACGCTCATATTCTGGAAAAGCGCGTAATTCTGAAACACAATACCCATGTTGCGTTTTGACGCTGGAGATGCAGTAATGTCAATCCCGTCTTTTAATATTTTTCCTGACGACGGCTGCAATAGCCCGATAAGAATCCGCAAAATTGTTGTCTTGCCGCAGCCCGACGGTCCAAGAATGGAAAGAAATTCTCCGTTATTCACGTTAAAGTTTAAATCATTCAACACCTGATGCTTGTTAAACACATGGGATAAATTATGTATCTCAAGTTTAGCAGCCATCGTTTTTTCCGCTTAATGATTCCATTTTGATAAAAGCGTTTCTTTCCACGCGAGATCATAAACGCCGTCCATGTTTGCGTAGGGAATTTCACGCGGATAATTCGCGATATTGTTAGTTTGATTTACCATAACAGGTTCAGGGCAGAATAATTCCTTATCATCCCTTACCACCTTTGTCAGAATGAATTCAAAAACTTCCCGTACAACGGGGCGGTTTTCTCTTCCGCGGATAATACCAAAACCGGTAGTGATGCTCGGAGCGCCTTCATCAAAATATAAAAGATCAAAAGAAACGCCGCGCGTATTAATTGCGTTTACCGCGGTAAGAGTCATTCCAAGCCCTACAGCGGCTTCTCCCTGAATCAACGCGTTTACAGGACCTGAGCCGGATGTGGTAAATTGCAGAACGTTATGCGCAAGACTGTCAAAGTACGTGAAAGCCGCGCCTTCTCCCATCGCATTAATTAGACTTACAAGAAACATATAACCCGTGCCGGAAGATTTAGGATTAGGCATAGAGATAAGCCCCGCGTAAACCGGGTTTAACAGATCCCGGTATGAAGCCGGAACAGGAACTCCGGCGCTTTCAAGTTTCGCGCGATTAATTACAATAGCCCCGGAAGATTTATCCCACGGAAGAAAACGCTGTGAAGCCGGAACAAGCTCAGGAAGAAATTCGGAAATATTAAACGATGAAAGATCAGCTAAAATATTCTGAAGCCCTTCAAGGTAACCTGTTTCCAGATTGAGAATAATATCGGCCTCGGTGCGCGTTCCTTCCGCTTTTAGCCTTGCGGCATGATTACCTGTCGATAAAACCTGCATTGTTATATTGTAATCAGGGAAACGATCTCTAAACAGGCGCTGCATATGTTCGGTGCGGAAATCTTCGGTGCTGGTAAAAATAATGACGCTGTTTTCATCAATTTTTTTACACGAGACATTTCCTAAAATAATAATTAACGCTAATAAAAAAAATATCCTTCTCATTTTATTCTCCTGAAATATATTTTTATTAATTTTTTAAATCTATTATTTTCCAGACATTATCAGTTCTTTCAAACTTGCAGGCGGGAACTGTCATTTTTCTTCCGTCATCATGCGTAAGTTTGATCTGGCAGGCAATCGGGTTTACTTCGGTGACTCTCCATGACTCGTTATTCAAGTTTACCCGTACGCCTTCCTGCGGGAGATTGCGCTGCTGTTCCGAGTAAAAACCATATTCGTAAAACAGGCAGCATAAAAGTTTTCCGCAGGGACCGGAAATTTTTACGGAGTTAAGCGAAAGTTTTTGATCTTTCGCCATTTTGATGGAGATAGGTTTTAATTTATCGGAAACGCAGTGGCAGCAATAACCCCTTCCGCATACTCCAAGCCCGCCTACAACCCTCGCCTCGTCGCGCGCGCCGATCTGCCGCAGCTCAATACGCATTTTAAAAACGCTGACAAGATCTTTTACAAGTTCGCGGAAATCCACCCTGTTTTCGGCGGTAAAGAAAAAAAGAATCTTGGGTTCTTCCAGCAGGTAATGCACAAGGACAAGTTTCATCTCCAGTTTATGATTCAGGATTTTCTTTTTACAGATATTAAACGCGTCATCTTCAAGTTTATTGTTGTTACGCGATTTTTCCAAATCTTCAGGCGTCGCGGTTCTGACAATCCACGCAATTTCGGAAACCGGCGGAAGTTTGCCGCGCACAGAACCGATTACCTGCGCGAGATCCCGCCCGTAACGTGTAGGCACAATTACCATCGTATTTGAAGTCAGATTATCTTCGCGGTAAACAGCAAGAAAAGTTTCATGGGAATATAAAAGGCGCAGTCTGTAAATGGGAGTATCGGGAGCAATGGCTTCAACACCGGCCGGCGTCCCTGTAATAATATCGTGAACCTGACGATCTTCTTCCAGAGAAGAAATATCATCTTCTTCTATATCTTCATATTCATTGTAATCGCTCATATAGCCAGTATACGATATTAAAACATTGTATACCAGCCTTTTTTCCGGGCTTAATGAAGCAGGTCGATTAGAAGCCCCTTAATTTCCTCAAGACGCGCGACAATCCCAAGCTGGCTTTTCTGGTTCATGAGAAGAGTGGCGGCAAGATCCTCAAGTTTTTTATCGATGACCTGGATTTTTGTGTACCCGAACTGTTTTTCTCCTTCGGGTGTGCCGCGCCGTCCCTTAAACGCCGGTTTATATTTATTCTGAATACCTTCGTCGTTTTCCATCGAGAAACAATTCTTCGCAACATAATTTATAAAATTACGCACAGCCTGTTTATAGCGCATGATTTCTTCAGGCAGCGGCTTTTTTAACAGATGATCGCCCGCGTTGTGAACCTCGTCCATTAAAAGATTGATGGAATCATCGGACACAGGAAGAGCCGGAAACGCGCCGAGTTCATCCGCTGTCTTACCGAGAAATTCATTAAAAAAACTTGAAAAACTTACTTCCCCGCTGCGGCGAACGCTTCGTCCCGCGCCGGTTTTTTTCTCTTCCCTCACGCCTGAATAAGCGTTAGGATTCATCAATACAGAAGGATCTGAGCCGTCAATTTTAGCCATAGGCTCTGTTGAATACCGGCAGAGCTGATTTTATCCCCTGAGCGTCTTTATGCTCGGACATGGTTTTCACCCAGCTTTCATCACTGGGGCATACGGCGACGCTGCCGTTGATAAAACAGCCGTCGTCCGCCTGGATGCGGCGGGTAATAATGTCGCCGATAATAAGACCTGAAGATAGAATGATTAAATGACCGTCGGCAATAATGTTACCGTAAACTACTCCGCCTATTGTAATATTGGTGCCGGAGACATTGCCTTTCATCCGCGCTCGCTCGCCGATTACAACCCGTCCCTTCGCTCTTACATCGCCGCGGATGCTGCCGTCTACTCTGGCAAAACCGCTTACATCAATATCACCGGACAGACTCGTATTGGGACCTATAATCGTGTTGATAGAATAATCGTTGTTTGCCATCTTAACCCCTGTCCGGGCTGTCAGCGTCCCTGTCTGGCAAGAGTATTACGCATCGTGATGTATCTGAAAGGATCCACGACATCAGAGCCGACATGAACTTCGTAATGCAGATGCGGGCCTGTCGATATACCGGTATTTCCGATATAGCCGATTACCTCGCCCTGCTGGACGCGCTGTCCGACAGTCGCTCTGAAGTTCGACATATGCGCATAGCGTGTATAGTAGCCGTGTTTATGCCTGATGATAATAAAATTTCCATAATCGTATGTGTATTCGGCTGTGACTACCTGGCCATCGGCGGTCGCGACAATCGGGTCGCCGGAACGGTGGGTCGCAATGTCAATGCCTCTGTGGATGTAGTACTGTCCGTGAATCGGGTGAATGTTCTGCCCGAAGAACATCGAGATAACACCGATTCCGCCTCTGACAGGCCAGATACTCGGTATTTCAGTTAAGAGCGAACTTTGGTTATCAAGAACGGTTCCAAGCTCTGTAATCGGCGTAATGGCGCTGGAAAGGAAAGTTGAAAGCTGTCTTATATCATCTACTTCGCGTAAAAGACCTTTGGGTGTTTCTCTGATGCCTAAAAACAGGCTTAAGTCGCCGGATGCGTTCTGCGAGATGGAATTCCTGCTGTTTATACCTAAAGCTGATAGAACATTTGAAAGAGCTGATTCAAAATTACGGGCTTCCCGCAGAAGAAGGGTCGTTTCGTCCCTGAGCTGATCAAGTGAAGCCTGTGTATCGCGGAGCCTGCCGTCTCTGTCAGCCATCGCGTACACCGAGTTGCTGTATGACGAACCATACCAGAAGAAAACGCCGACTACGCTGAAAGCCACTAAAAGGAAGCACATGACAGAAAGAACCGTGACATGGAGATTATACACCCTTTTTTCCGAATGAGGTACAAAAACAAGGGTATAACGCCGTGTTAAAAAATGCCAAATTGCCTTAAAAACCCCCACAATAAAGACTGCGGTGATCACAACAGCATTTTTAACCTTCAAAACAAGTTTGTTTTCAAGTCTCTTATACTCATGAACTGAAGCCATTATCGCTCCCATCTAAAGTTTCCTCATTCTAATAATTTATAAAATTAATGTCAATAAATCTTTTAAAAAAAATGAATTTTTTTGTTGAAAATTTTAATATGTATGATAAAATATGCGTCCCCCGCCATACATCCAAACCCCTACCCCCTAATCCCTATCTCCTAGAATCTATCCCCTAACCCCTAATCCCTATCCCCTAATCCTTAAACGGCGTTAAAACCGGCTTTTATAGCCTTTACATTCATCGGGACAAACTGGTGTTTATCCGCGGGGAAAAATTTCTTCAACACACCTTCAATATCGGCAAAATTCACCGCTTTCGTTAATTTTGCCATCGCTCCTAGAGCTACCATATTGGCAAATAACACGCCGCCGAGCTGCTCCGCTATACCGGAAGCATCAATTTTTACAATATTCAAGCCTTTTCTTTTTGGTTCTTCCTTTACGAGTGTGGAATTTAGCACGATAAGCCCGCCGTCTTTAAGCATTTTCTCACAAAGAGAGAGAGAATCCTGATTCATAACAAGCGCCGAATCCGGTGTTGTCACTAACGGGCTGGCAATTTCCTCGTCAGAGATAATGACGCTTGCGCGGGCGATGCCGCCGCGTTTTTCCGCGCCATAGAATGGAAAGAAAGTGACATTTTTCCCTTCCTGCATGGCGAAATATACCCATAATTGCCCGAGAGAAATTATCCCCTGTCCGCCGAATCCGGCAAAAAACGATTTTTCTGTCATTTGGGGCCTCCTGCAGCCGGATTTAAAGTGTTTTTTATCTCGCCCAGCGGAAACACAGGAATCATATTCTTTTCCAGCCATTCCACAGCCTGCACCGCGTCCATCGTCCAGTTGGTCGGACAAGGCGAGAGGATTTCTACTATCGTACTGCCGGCACCGGCGAGCTGAGCCTCAAACGCCTTTTTTATGTACTGCTTTGTTTTCCGCACATTGGCGGCATTGTTCACCGCGCCTCTTGCGATGTAGCGGGTGCCTTCCAGCGTGGCGAGAAGCTCGCAGACCTTTATCGGGTAGCCCATTCCGGCGGCGTCAGCGTCACGTCCGCGCGGCGCTGTGGCGGCTTTCTGCCCGATAAGGGTTGTAGGCGCCATCTGCCCGCCTGTCATGCCGTAAATCGCGTTATTAACAAAAATCGTGGTAAATTTTTCGCCGCGGTTCGCCGCGTGGATCATTTCCGCTGTGCCGATAGCGGCCATGTCGCCGTCACCCTGATAGCAAATTACAAGGTGATCAGGCAGAATCCGCTTTACTCCGGTAGCGGCCGCCGGTGTACGCCCGTGCGGCGGCTGTACCGAATCAAAATCGAAGTACAGATCCGCCCAGATCGAGCAGCCGACAGGAACTATAATAATAGATTTATCCTTGATTCCCATTTCGTCAATGATAGTGCAGATCATACGGTGGATTACTCCGTGGCCGCAGCCGCCGCAGTATTTTGTTTGGATATTTTTTAAACATTCAGGATGTCCCGAGATTTTTTTCATTTCTTTAAAATCTCCTTTACTTTCGTGAATACTTCTTCTTCCGTGGGAATCATTCCGCCTGAACGCCCAAGAAGATGAATATTGGATTTTGAATTTGAATAATAGGCTGATAATTTAACATCTTCGATTAACTGCCCTTCTGACATTTCCACGGATAAAACGGGCTTGTCCGCCATCGCTTTTCCCAATGCTTCATACGGGAAGGGCCATAAAGTAATAGGTCTAAATATACCGAGTTTTATTCCTTCTTTTTCTGCGAGTGTTTTCGCTCCAAGACATACGCGGGCGCATGTGCCGAACGCAGCCATCACAAGATCAGCGCCGGCGCAATTAGATTCTTCATAACGAATTTCCGCCGTCTTGATTTTCTCGTAACGTTTAAAACGTTCCTTGTTTTTTACTTCGAGTAACTCAGGCACAAGTTCTATCGACGTTATGTGAACAGGTTTTTTACCAGCTCTTTCCGCGAGGCCTCCCACTGACCAGTCGTATTTGGAAATTTTCTTTTCAGGCGGCAGTACGCATCCTTCGATCATCTGTCCGATCATTCCGTCGGCATGAATGATTACAGGCATGCGGTATTTGTCGGCGAGATCGAACGCGAGGTATGTTAAGTCCGCGGCTTCCTGTACGCTCTTCGGCGCAAGTACGATGCACTTGTAATCGCCGTGTCCGCCTCCGCGCGTTGACTGAAAATAATCGCTCTGCGCGGGTGAAATGTTTCCAAGACCCGGTCCGCCGCGGTTTACATTTACAAGCACCAATGGCACATCCGCGCCCGCCGCGTAGGAAATTCCTTCCTGCTTTAAACTGATGCCGCAGCTTGACGAACTTGTCATCGCTCTTACTCCGGCGCAAGCCGCGCCGTATACCATAATAATGGCGGCGATCTCGCTTTCGGCTTGAATAAAAATTCTTCCCTTATCGAGCATATTCCTTGCCATATAGGCAGGTATCTCGTTCTGCGGAGTGATCGGGTAGCCGAAATACGCTTCGCAGCCCGCTCTAATCGCGGCTTCGGAGATCGCGTCGTTTCCTTTCATCAAAACTTTTTCACTCATTTTAACCTCATTTTGCGCGGTTGAAAAACCGCGCAGTTAATTCGAAAATGAAACGTTAGTTTCATTCAATTACCTTCCATATCGAAAACTTCGATGCACGCGTCGGGGCATACTTCAAAGCAATTTCCACATGCGATGCATTTTTCCATGTTTACAGTTTTTACCGGATATGATCCTGTTGAATTCATTTCGGTGTCAACTTCAAGTGTTTTAACGGGACACGCGCGTATACACAGTAAACAGCCTTTGCACATATCACGACTAATAATGATTTTACCTTTCTTTGCCATCAATTTCCTCTTGTATCTGAGTATATAGAAATTCCATTTTGATATGCAAGTGCTTCGTTTTTTCTTGACTTATTAAAGTAATAAACAGAAAATTTCCAAGCTGACCGGGAGCGCAACAATGAACGATACGATCACAATACTGCTCGCTTCCCGTCATGACGAAGACCGTGACTTCATTATAGCGGCGTTATCTGAAAAAACTGAATTTACAATCGCCGGAATTGAGAAAGATGAGACCGGAGTAATAATCAGAGCGGAACGTTTACAGCCCGATATCGTTATCCTCGATTTACATTTGAACGATGAAAACGGTCTTGAACTTGTACGTATCATCCGCAGGCGGTCACCTGCCGCGGCAATCATACTTGTCTGCGGCTGCAGCGAAAACAATTACACAGGTCATGCGTTTAAAGCCGGAATATCGGGATTTATATTAAAAGGTTCAGACATGGATAAAATGGCTCTCATCGTCAAACTGATTTCTACCGGCGGATATTATTTAAGCGGTTCCGTTATCATCAAAATAATTAATGCGCTTATAAATATAACAGATTTTCAGGATCAAAACATGGAAGATGACACAGACGTTTTTTCTCCGATAGAACGGGGCATCATCGAAAAGATTGCCGCAGGGTTAACGGACGATGAAATCGCAAGGCATTATAATTACAGTTCCAGAACTATAAAAAATCATCTGACAATTTTAAAGCGGAAAACAAGGCAGGAAAACCGCGTTCAAATTGCCGTTTTTTCAATCGTGTACGGGTTTGTAAGTGCGGAACAGCTCAACATAGGAAATAATAGACAATTTACGGATGATATAATACAATGATCATGTCCGGGGCTAGTTTAGTTTCCGGAAATTCTTACCAAAAAATAAATGTCCGGGGGTAATAAATGGGAACAATTTGCGGAATTGATCTGGGAACACAGAGCTGTAAGCTGGTTGTGTACGATTATGAAAAGAAGGCGATAATTGCCCAATCTTCAGCGCCGGTTGATATCATTGCCCAGAATGACGGCACAAGGGAACAAAAGTGCGAATGGTACGATGAAGTCGTAAAAATCTGTTTTGATAAAATCGATAAAAAAATAAAAAGCACAATCGCGGCAATCGGCGTTTCCGGGCAGCAGCACGGTTTTGTTCCTCTTGATGATAAGGGTAAGCCCGTCTATAACGTAAAACTCTGGTGCGATACATCAACCGCCGCGGAGTGCGATGAACTGACAAAGGCAATGGGCAGCGAGAAAAAATTGATCGAAAAAGCCGGGCTTCCGATGCGTCCGGGATATACAGCGCCGAAAATCATGTGGCTAAAAAACCACAAACCTAAAGCGTTTGAAAAACTGCGGCACATTCTTCTGCCGCACAATTACATCAACTTTTTATTAACAGGCGAGTATTGGGCGGAATACGGCGACGCGAGCGGCATGGCGCTGTTTGATGTTAGGGAGCGCAAATGGTCGTCCGCGGTCTGTAAAAAGATCTCTCCCGATATCGAAAAATATCTTCCCGCGCTTACCGCGTCCGAAAAAACAGCCGGAAAGGTAAGTAAAGCCGCGGCTGAGCTGTACGGCATTAACGAGGGTGTAATTGTCTCTTCAGGCGGCGGCGATAACATGATGGCGGCTATAGGCACAGGAGCCGTGCGCGATGGCTTTTTAACAATGAGCCTGGGTACATCCGGCACGCTTTTCGGTTTTTCAAAAACTCCTGTTATCGATCCTACGGGAAACCTCGCAGCGTTCTGCTCTTCCTCAGGGGGATGGCTGCCGCTTCTTTGCACGATGAACTGCACGGTAGCAAGCGAAGAAATGCGCGGCTTACTTGGGCTGGACGTAAAAGCCTTTGACGCGGAAGCCATGAAAGCTCCAATCGGCGCGGACGGCATTGTGATCCTTCCATTCTTTAACGGCGAAAGGACGCCGAACCTTCCCAACGGAAGGGCGAGCGTTAACGGCATCACAACCGCGAATTTTAAAAAGGAAAATCTCGCCCGCGCCGCGCTTGAATCGGCAATCTTCGGCATGAGAATCGGCCTTGACGGATTTATCTCGCTCGGCTTTAAGCCGAAGGAAATTCACATAACAGGCGGAGGCGCGAAAAGCCCGATCTGGCAGAGCATTGCAGCTAACGTGATGAATCTGCCTGTGCGTATTCCCGCAGGCTCCGAAGCCGCGGCGATGGGCGGCGCGATTCAGGCGCTGTGGTGTCTTGAGCACTCAGAAGGGAAAAAGACAACCATCGAATCGTTAGCTGATCAGCATGTCGCGATGGGCGACACGATAAAACCGGATAAGAAAAGCGTTGCCGCTTACAATGACGCGTACGCGGTATACTCAAAGTATCTTGGGGCATTGAGCCCTCTATATAAATAATTTAAGGAGAAGGTTATGGCAGATTATTACGTTGGGGCAAAAGAATATTTCCCCGGAATCCAAAAGATCAAGTACGAAGGACCAAAGAGTAAAAATCCTCTCGCGTTCAAGTATTACGACGCTGATAAAGTTATCGGCGGAAAAAAGATGAAGGATCATCTTCGTTTCGCGATCGCCTACTGGCACAGTTTCTGCGGCGACGGCGGCGACCCGTTCGGACCGGGAACCCACATCTTCCCATGGAATGTTGACGCGAAAGATCCGATGGACGCGGCGGACAAAAAAATGGACGCGGCGTTTGAATTCTTTACGAAGATCGGCGCTGAATATTACGCGTTCCATGACAGGGACATAGCCCCTGAAGGCGCGAATCCCGCCGAGAGCGAAAAAAACCTTAAAACGTTAGTTGCAAAGGCGAAGAAGCTTCAGGGCGAAACAGGCGTAAAACTTCTTTGGGGAACGGCAAATGTTTTCAGTAACCCGCGCTTTATGAACGGAGCCGCGACCAATCCCGAGTTCGGCGTTGTCGCTCTTGCCGCGACGCAGGTAAAAGCCGCGATTGACGCGACCATCGAACTTGGCGGCTCCGGCTACACATTCTGGGGCGGACGCGAAGGCTACATGAGCTTACTCAACACAGACCTTAAAAGAGAAAAAGAAAACCTCGCGCGCTTTTTAACAATGGCGAGAGATTACGCGCGTAAGCAGGGATTCAAAGGCGTGTTTTACATCGAACCCAAACCGATGGAACCGACAAAGCATCAGTATGACTTTGACACAGAAACGGTCATCGGCTTTTTACGCCAGTGGGGTCTTGATAAAGATTTCCGTATGAACATCGAAGCGAACCACGCCGAGCTTGCAGGCCATGACTTCGCCCACGAGCTTGAAACAGCGGCGGTCGCCGGTTTCTTCGGCTCCGTAGACGCGAACCGCGGCGACTTTATAAACGGCTGGGACACAGATCAGTTCCCGATGAGCTATTACGAAACGGCGATGGCGATGTACATCATTTTGAAGATTGGCGGCTTTACGGTCGGCGGACTCAACTTCGATTCAAAGATTCGCCGCAACTCTGTAGATCCAGCGGATCTTTTTGTCGCGCATGTCGGCGGCATGGATGTATTCGCGGTAGGTTTGCAAATCGCGCAGCGCATGATCGATGACGGCGTTATCCCCAACTTTGTAAAGAATCGTTACGCGTCATTTACGTCAGGCGACGGCGCGAAATTCTCCAAAGGCGAACTCACGCTTGAACAGCTTTCGAAGATCGGAACAGACGCGGGTTACGGCAAAACAGGCATCACAAGCGGCAAGCAGGAATACCTTGAGAATGTTTTAAACGGATATTTATTAGGACTTTAATGTTTAGTTGCTAATGCAGCTAATGTTTATTGAGAGCCTTCGGCTGCTTGCTTCAGCCGGAGGCTTTTTTATTTATTTGACGCAAGCGCCTTTAACATATACGGCAAGGCTCTTGAAATATTTGTGTCGTAAATCTGCACATTGATATTTTTAATATCTTCGCCAAGCTCATGGAAAGCGACAATATCCTGATGGATAAATTTCGCCTTGTAATATTCGCGCTTTTTCTTATCGCTTGAAATTTCCGCCGCTTCCTCAGGAGTCGGAGCGCGGAAACCGACAAGTAATTTTTCTGTTACCCAGCGGTTGTGTTCTATAAGCGACGCGAGGTTTATCTGCTCTCTGTCAAGTTCAACGCCTTCTTTTATGCAGAGCGAACGCTGTTTAACCGGAATAAAATTCGCCGCGTAACGGTTCGACGCTTTCAACGCCGGCATATTTTCGCTTTCCTTCCATTTGTTCTCCCAGTTTTCTCTTATTATTTTTTCATCAAATTCTGTGATTGTCTGTTCTACATCAAATCTCGTTTCGTCGTACGCGTATTTAACCATCATCGGCAGAAGATCATCGGCTTTTGATATTTCATAACATTTGTTTAACATACCGAAAGGACGAAGATTCTTGTATTTGCGGTATATATCGCCTTCTCTTTCTTTTGACAGCATCGATACGATTGCGTGTGACTGTTCCTGCCTTACAAGAACGCTCACGCCTGAGTCAAACACGATTGGCGGCAGATAGAGCGCGGCGGCGAGAGCGGCGGAAGAATCATGTAATGTCACCGCTATTGTAAGATAGCTTGTTTCACCTAACGCAGTTTGCTCCAGATATTTTTGAACCTCATCATCTTCAAAATGCGCCTTGATAAACTCCATTTCAATATCTGTAAATTTTACTTTTCCGCTTTTATTATCATTTTTGACATTTTCCGAAAAATATTGATACGAATAATCAATCTCGTTAAATAAACCGCGTAAACGGAATTTTAAAGAATTCATTTTGACATCCGCTTCTTTATCTATAAACGTAATGCGGGTCTTAATACCTTTTGTAATAAAATTCGGAAAGTGGCAGATTTGCGCCGCCTGTAAGCCAAGCGCGATACCCATGTCAGACATTCCGAGTATAACAAGATGAACACGCCTTGTACATTCGGCTGTTACCGCTTTATGATCAAGAGGCGTGTAGATAATTTCCCCGCCGTTATATTTATTTTTTACAAAGACTTTCTGCGCCCACATATCATAAAAATTAATCGGTATAAAGTCGATATGCTCGCGCACTCCGGAAATTTCCTGGCGTTCAAAAGCGGCGAATGTGGAGTGATGTTTAAACAATACATGACATGGTATATTTTTTCTTCCCGTTTTTTTAAGTATATCAATTATTATTTTTAAACAGTCAATGTTTTTTGAATCATGCGCGTCTTCATTCATGTCGCCGAATAAATAAATAACTTTACTTTTGTGAATATTTAATTTTTCGATATCTTCAAGTAATATTCTGTTCCCGCTGACTACATTTACTTTTTTTCTAAGATTTCCGTTCAAATTGTAAAAGAGTACGCGGCGGACTTTACCGACATCATCCGAAGTTTGCAAAACAAGCTCGTCTTTTCTCGCGTGCTGTTCAATAAGCTCATCGCAAATGTGATCATAACCGATAACAACTACATGATCATTGTATGAATAATAAATCTCGCCGTTTCTGATCCGCGCTATCCGTTGATAAATTGTATTTGTAAACAGCGCGACAAGTATCCCGGCGAACATAACCATGCCGAAGATGTTTGTCAGAAAAACAAGCAGGCGTTCGTTTCCGTTTAAATGTTCAAACCCGCCTGAATTGATAAAATTATGGACAGTATTCCAAAATGTCCGATCTGCGGGCGTTTCCGGTAAACGCGGAAATAAAATCATTCTGGCGGCGAATAAAATTGAAAAAACAACAGCAGCCAAAAAAATGAAAAATAAAATTTGTTTTCCCAATGAACCTGAGATAATGCGGTCAATGGCGCGTGTCAATTTATCTAAAGGCTTATTCATTTTACACTCCCGGAAAAAATATTTTTATTACAAATGTTTTTTAATTCCGTCAAACAGCGCGTCACATACAATATCAACTTCGTTAGCTGTCATTGCAGGAAACAGCGGCAGCGTAAGTTCGTGCGCGCAGACATACTCCGCTTTCGGCGTCGGATTAACCTTATCTCTGTACGCGCTGAACCCCTGAACCGCCGGATAATGTATGCTTGTCTGAATCCCGTCTTTTTTCATTGATTCGATTACAGCGGCTCTGTCAATTTTTTCGGCAAGTAAAACCGGCATTATATGGTAATTCGGTTTTCCGCGCGAAAAATTTCTATAAGGAATAGAAATTCCTTTAACGCCGTCAAGGCGGCTGTAGTAATGTTCTACTAGGTTCTTGCGCTTTTCGTTTGATTCAGCTAATTTCTCAAGCTGGACAAGAGCGAGCGCGGAGCTTATCTCGTGTATGCGGTAATTTAAACCGGGAGACTCAACATCGTACGAGGACGCTCTTCCCTTAAAGCGGTCAAACGAAGCGGCGGACATCCCGTGCGAACGCATGAGCTTTAGTTTCGCGTAACATTCCTCATTTCGCGTAACAACCATGCCGCCTTCCCCGGCCGCGATATTCTTGTTGGCGAAAAAACTGAACGCGGAAATATCGCCGAAAGTACCGAGCGGCCGCCCTCGATCCGGTGAAACGAAATAATCCGCTCCCGGGGTGTGAGCGCAATCCTCAATAAGAATAAGATTATACTTTTTACATAACGCTGTAATGCGCTCCATATCGCAGGCAAAACCGGCAAAATGAACGATCATCAGAGCTTTAGTTTTAGGTGTTACGCGCTTTTCGATATCATCGGGATCAATCGACCAGTCTTCAAGAGAAGTAATATCGGCAAGAACATTCCGCGCGCCAGCTATCTCCGTTACATTTTGATCGGCGATAAAAGTCAGGGACGGTGTAATAACTTCATCACCCTTACCTATACCGCAGGCAAGAAGCGCCATGTGAAGCGCGGCTGTCGCGCTTGAAACAGCAAGGCATTTGGAATCATGCCCCAAAAATACGGAAAAAGCGTTTTCAAAAGCGTAAGTTTTTTCGCTGATGCTAATCCAGCCTGAATCAAGCGTTTCCTTTACAGCCTGATACTCCCTGTCGTCATAATCAATTTTATGAAGTTGTACGCGCCACATAGATTTGGATATAATATCATATTTTTACATAAAAATCACTTGTTAAAATTGATAAATAGCGGTATATTAATGTTATCCCCGCACGAGGAAAGCGCCATGAAAAAAGTATTAGAAAAAGGCCGCAAAACATTAAGAAGGCTTTTCCTTATTTTGGGAGCGGCATCGGTTTCCCTGATTTTTCAAGCGTGCTATGGAATGCCGATGGACACATACGAATATGAAGATGAAGGCACAACCGGAGAAGTATCGGAAGAGGAATCACCGAAAACCAAATCTGAATAAGAGGTTACGCGATGTTAAAACTTTCTGAAAAAAGCCGAAAAATTTTAAGGGCGATTTACAGAGGCCTCGGAGTGACCGCTGTTTCCACGGTATTTTTTACATGTCAATATGAAACCGCCGGCGGGGGCGCATACGGAATGCCTCCCGATTACTGGGAGAACGAAGAGATCCTTATAACCGGATGCGTAATATCTAAAAAAACTAATGACCCGATTGATGGAATTTGCATCTATATAAACGATGTTCCTTATTATTCACCGAGCTTTACGTATTCCAACGGCATGTTTTATATTTATGCGCCTATTATGGATGAATATACAATTATAATAACAGATATCGACGGCGGCATAAACGGCAGATACAAACAACAAACAATCACCATTACAAAGGATCAAGCGCAAACCAACTGGGATAATATGTATACCGATCCGTTTATAATCTTGCTGGAAGAAGAAGACGAAACCGAAGCTGAACAGGAAACCGGCGAAGAAGAAAATGAGGATTAGTTTTTCACATTTCCTGTTTAATCAATTCCGAAAAAACGAAATAAAACTGCATGAGCTTACTTATCTTTTTTGGGAATGTACACAACGCTGCAATCTCCATTGCCTCCACTGCGGATCGGATTGCAAAAAAGACGCGCAAATAAAAGACATTCCTTTTGACGATTTTCTTAAAGCCATCCTTCCGGTAAAGGAAAAATATAAAAATAAAATAACAGTAGCGATAACAGGCGGCGAACCTATTCTCCGCGAAGATCTTCCCGAATGCGGCAGGGAATTGAGAAAAAACGGTTTTCGCTGGGGTATCGTTACAAACGGATTTGATTATACAGGAGAAATGCACTCAAAACTTCTTTCGTCAGGAATGGGGTCTATAACTGTCAGCCTTGACGGGATGGAATCGTCACATAACTGGCTGAGAGCAAACAATCAAAGTTTCAGCCGTGCCGTAAACGCTATTGATCTTGTCGCATCTTCGCCGCGCCTTTTTTACGATATAGTAACCTGCGTTAATAAAAAAAATATCAATGAACTTGATGAGATAAAAGAATTCCTCGCGTCGCGCCATGTTAAGGCGTGGAGGCTTTTTACAATATGGCCGATAGGAAGAGCCGCAAATAACGATGATCTGCTTTTAAACCCGCAGGAATTAAAAAAGCTGATGGACTTCATTGTAATGGCGCGTAACGACAAACGCATTAAAACAGCTTTTAGCTGCGAAGCCTATTGCGGTGAATATGAGCGTAAAATCCGCGATGCTTACTTCTTCTGCCGCGCCGGATCAACGATTGCGTCGGTTTTGATTGACGGCTCAATATCGGCGTGTCCCAATATCAACAGGAGTTTTGTACAAGGCAATATCTATAATGATAATTTCCTTGACGTATGGGAAAAAAAGTTTGACGTTATGCGAAACCGCAAGTGGTCAAAAACCGGCATCTGTAAAAACTGCGATTCATTTAAAAACTGTAACGGCGGCGCCATGCATTTATGGGACGAAAAGATGGATAATATTAAAACGTGTATTTATCAGCGGTTAGCTATATAGACAAGGCAAGGCAGAGGACCGGGGGATCACAAAATATTCGCAGGAACCTGCTTCCGGGCTCCGGCACCTATACGTGAAAGAATAATAATAATTGGCTTGACTGTTTTTTATATTTATAATAACATTAACAATCATTAGAGTTTTTTATGATTAAAGATAGAATAAAATATTCAATTTTTACAATGTGTGCGGTTATAGTACTATGCAGCATTGGAGCATTGGTTTTTCTTACGCATGATAACTGGGTAGTAACTACAATTACTACTCTTACAACAATAACAGGTGTATTTGCCGTTTGGCTGCAAATGCAAAAAGGGAAAAAACTAAATGAAGGTGAATTTATTTTAAATTTACGCAAGCAATTTGTTGATAATCCGCATTTGTTCCAATTAACATTAAAATTAGAAAAGTATGACAGATCAGATAAAAAAATAAATCCATTTAACGAAGATGATATATCTGACATAGCCGCATATATGACATTTTTTGAAGTGATGTATATGCTGATAAAGAGAGATATAATAAAGCTTCATATGATTGATTTGCTGTTCGCTTTTCATTTTTTTTTATTAATCAACAATCCAAGAATACAAGAGATTGAACTTATACCTTGTCAGGATTATTATATTGATGTATATAAACTATATTATGAATGGACATCTTATCGTAAGAGTAAAAATATGCCCATATATGGACAGGATAATGATATCCTTACAAAAATTGATGAGAGATTATTAATGCAAATATACAAAGGGATGAAAAAATAATGTTGGTATTCAGAGAAGCAAAAATGACAGATATAGAAAATATTATGAAATTGGAAAAAAAATGTTTTAATGAATATACACAAGAAAACCAGGATGTTTACGAAGAAAGAATAAGATATTTTCCTGAGGGATTTATAGTAATGGAAAATGATCTATGTTTTTACGGAGCTGTATCATCAGAAATCTGGAATTATAAAAAGAATATTGCGATTAATGATTTTACACTGGGACATTCAATAAAAAATAAACTTGATTTGAATGGCAATGAACTTTATATTTCATCTATAGGTGTTTTCCCGCAGTATAGAAGCAATGGTTATGGGAAAAAATTATTCAATGAATTAATTATTCATGTGAAAATGATATTTCCAAATGTGACAAAAGGTATTTTATTAATTAATGAAACATGGATCACTGCAATGAAAATATATCTGGATTTTGGTTTTGAAAAAATACATGAATTTCCGAATTTTTTTTCAACAGATGATAATCAAGGAAAACAAAAAGCGATTGTTATGCGAAAAGATTTCTTATAATAATACATATTAAAATATAACCGCTCACAAGAGATTATTCCAAAACTAACCGAGTTTTGGAACAATCTCAATTAGTCTTTTAATTAGATATTCTCCATGAGTAACCAAGGGCGCTGCTGATAGAAGCTGTAATCTCATTTTCGATGGTTTGTGCCGGACCTCCTTGTCCGTGTACTGTAGATCTGCTAAATATTTGTACAAAGTTCCAGCCTTGTCTTAAATTAAGATTTAAATCCACAACTGTCATAGATCTGGCATTACCAATTGAATGACTTGTATTCTCAATAATTTCCTGTGATCCTCTTCCGGTTATTGTTACATCACTTGTTACATAAATTAAGTATGGTGTACCTGAATTTCTTCCTGAAGTAAAAGACCCCCTCACTTTTGCCCCGCTCGGGGCGCCTTCATTTTCTATCTCAAAACCGTCCAGGCTGTAGAATTGCGCGCCGGATGTTGCCGAAACATCAGTCCATCTGCTGAAAATGCTTGAAATTTCATCGAAGCTTACAGTATTATCCGGAATTCCATGTGAGTAGACAAACGTACCATTCGAAGTAATTGCACCGCGGTTGTTTACGAATCTTTGTTCACCGAGTGTATATCCGCCATTTGTAGTTATTAAACCTGAAATAACCAGCGTCTCAGGCCAATAACTAGGCGCTATCACGGTATCAAATAAAGCCGCACACGACATCATAGTAAACGCCAGCATTATGCCTGTAACCATGACAGCCATGCTAATTTTTTTTATGTTTTTCATTTTGAAAAACCTCCTTTTTTGTTGCGTTTTTACACGCATTTATGATTGTGATTATATTATATTTTTTAGGTGTTTATCAATAGTTAATTGCTAATTTATTATATAAATTTCATACGCCGCGGACGGCGTTTGCGTAAGAAAACGCGTGATAAAAAGCATTTTTATTCTTATTAATTCCGCACTGACAGGCTCGGGCATACTGCGGTTACCATTTGTTATATGCCGTTTGCCTTTTCGATATAAATTATTATCTTTAAATAAATTATATCCCTATAACTTTTAATATTCCTTCCTGTACTTTATTAATTTCATCAAATTTAATTCTGCCAATCTTTTTCACAAGACGTTCTTGAGATACAGATCTTATTTGAAAACAATCCATTGAAGACACTTTACTAAGTCCATTTATTTCATTTGGCTCAATTTTTACCATCCAAGGAGCTATATTGTAATGTTCTTTCCATCCAGTAATTGGAATTATAACTTTTAATGGCAATTTTCCAAGTTCATTATCATTAATAATTAAGGCTGGGCGAATTTTATTGATTTCAGCACCAATAGTAGGTTCTAAATCAATAAGCCAGATTTCACCTTGGTTCATAAAAATCCTCACAATCAAGTTGAGTAAATGTTGTTAACTCCTTATCATTTTTATAATCATCATATAAACGGTCTGCTGCTATTTCCAGTGTTCCTTTTTGATTAATTAGACGAATTGAGCGTATTATTTGTTCTACAATTAACATACGCTTGTATGTTGGTAAATTGTCTATTTCTTGTATTATTGCGGCTGTTTCCATAAAATTTTCCTCCAAAAACTTTGCATTTTTATTTTAATTCAGTAGAGTATAACTGGATTTCCAAATACTGTCAATTGTCTATTTTTTTTTATTATTTCTTAATAAATTTTGTTAATATATATTTAACAATTATTTGGCAAATGGCGTCTAACACAATATATAAACACGGCAAGCCGGTGGACAGGGGGTCTGCGAAAACATTTATGCCGTTCCCTGCCGGAGAGACCTGACCACAAAAATATTTTATGTTACAGCTAGTTAATAGTTTATAAGATTCATGTGGTCAGGGCTCGCAGGCAGACTCTTAGCATAGGTTTCGCAGACCCCCGGCCCTTAGCTTGCCTTGTCTATATTGTCAAGGCGTATATCCCAATTCCCGCGCCCTCCGCGCATCAGCATCCGCTCTGGCGGTGTCACCAATCGCGCGGTATGAGATACTGCGGTTGTTATAAACGAGAGCATAATTTGGATTAAGCCTTATTGCTTCGGTGTAATCCGCGATGGCGCGGGTGTAATCCTGTAGACCATTATAGGAATTACCTCGATTATTATAAGTTATAGCGGAATTAGGATCGAGCCTTATTGCCTCGGTATAATCCGCGATGGCACGGGGGTAATTCTGTAGGCTGTAATAGGAATTGCCCCGATTATAATAAAATAAGGCGACACTTGGATCAAGCCTAATCGCTTGATCATGATCCGCGATGGCGCGGGTGTAATCCTGTAGACCATTATAGGAATTACCCCGACAACCATAAGCTATAGCGGAATTGGGATCGAGCCTTATCGCTTCATTATAATCATTTAGGCCGCGGTTATAATCCCGCCTATGATTATATACATTACCACGGGCTATATAGGCGATAAAGACCTGAGGATTAAGCTGGATTGCGTTATTTGCGTCGAATAACGCATTATCATAATTTCCCATTCTTTCATGGCATCTTGCACGGTACGCGAATGCTTCGGCGTGATTGGGATCAAACCTGACAGCGGTGGAAAATTCCTGAATTGCGTCAGCCCATTCGCTGCGGTTAAATATTACCATCCCCCTGTTAAAATGCGTTCTTGCGAGTTCAGGATTATTGGTTGATGATGACGGCGCAGGCGTTACAACCGGGACGGGGCGCGAACCGAGGAAAATTTCGTTTAACCCTCCGGCTCTTAAAGAAAGCTCCGGATTTTGGCTGCCGTTTGTCACGTTAATAACGGTGGTCATCGTTCTGTCGAAAACCTGATATACGCTTAACCCTGAGGCTCTTAGATTTGTCAATAGATGTCCCGTGAAAAGACCGTTACGCTGATTGACTCCGTCAGCCGCCTGCTGTCCCGCTCCGGCGGCGTACATGACAACTGTGCCGGAAGGAGCGCGGGCTACGGCAGCGAGGCCTCTGGAGCCGCTGCGCCCCCAGCCGAACGGATTGTCGCGGCAGGCGTCAAGCACTACCATGTTAAGTTCATTTCCGGCTTCGCTAAGACTGTCCAGCACAAACTGTAATGAAAGCGCTCTGTAGCGCAGATGCGATTCATTTTGAATACCGCCGGCCTGTACCGGTATTAAATAATTTTCACCGCCTGCCTGAACTCCGTGCCCTGCGTAAAAGAAAAAGCCGTAGGTGTTACGCGACGAGCTTAACCTGCGCTGTAAATTTATAACTGCCGTTTCCATCTGTTCATGGGTTCCGTCCAGCACTTTATCCACGGTAAAACCAAGCGCTCGAAGCGCGGCTTCCATGTCATTCGCGTCGTTGACAGGATTCGTAAGCGGATTAATACCCGTGTACCTCGAGTTCCCGATAACAAGAGCGAATTTCCGCGCGGCAGAAACATTTTGCTGAGCAAAAACCGGCTGAACAAACAACGCCAGCCCCCCCATCAATAAAACAAAAACAAACAAACCAGCCTTTCTCAAAAAACCTCCGAGCATACATACATAATACCTAAAAAAAGTACATTTGTCATCTTTTTTATGCCAAAACGCGTTTATTCGCAAGCGCCAGCGCATCTTCGCGCCATTCGCTCCCGATCCTCTGCACAGAAACCTGATTAATGATATAATTAAAGGCAAGGAGGAGATAAAAATGGCAGCCTCATTATTACAGGAAATAAGCAAAGACGAAAGAGAAAAAGCGATAAATAGAAGCCGGCGAATGTACGAAACTGACAGAGATTCAGACTTGGGAACAGCAGAAGCGCGTGGAAAAATAATGGGCAGAGCTGAAGGCAGGGCCGAGATATTAGGACTCCTTGAGAAAGGGTACTCCCTGGAAGAAATTAAAAAAATGATATAGCAATGTTACGTTCACCGCAATCTGAGCGGCATATGTAAAAAAATTCGCCTATTCGCAAGCGCCAGCGCATCTTCGCGCCATTAATACATGTACGTCCTGTGTGACATGAAATCATCACACAGGATGATCACAAGGAGTGTATTATGAGTGTGTTTGCGTACATGCCCTATGGGGCGGGCGGAATCATTATCCGGGTTGAAGCGGATATTCGAAGGGGAATCCCCGGTATTGATATTTCCGGACTTGCCGAAGGCGCGGTCAGGGAAGCAAGGGAACGCGTCAGAGCGGCGTTCAGGAATTCGGGGTTTATTTTTCCGCAGGACAGGATTCTAATTAATCTCGCTCCGGCAGGTCTAAAAAAAGACGGAGCCGCGCTTGATCTGCCAATCGCTCTTTCCGTTATGGCGGCCGCGTGTATCGCACCCATTTCCGGGAACCTGCTTGTGATGGGAGAACTTGAGCTTTCCGGCAAAATACGCCCGGTGCGGGGAGTGCTCGCGGCAATCGCGGCGGGGCTTGATGAAGGCATTGACGAGTTCATCGTTCCGGCGGAAAACTCAGGCGAAGCGGCCATTCTCGCTTCCGCGGAAAACTCCGGGGAAAACGTTACGCGAAACTACGCGCGCTTTACGGCGGCGGAAAATTTGCAAGGAGCTGTTCACGCTCTTTTTATCAGGGAGGAGACAGGCTTTCTTCCGGCTTCATTACATCAGCCGTCAAACGGCAATGCGTTAGGTGACGATGATGCCTCAGGCAATCAAGCTGATCCTCTGCTGCGGCATCCCGGCGATTTTGCCGATGTCCGCGGACAGGAGATTTACAAACGCGCGCTTGAGATCGCCGCAGCCGGTGGACATAATGTGCTTGCCTTCGGTCCGCCGGGCGCGGGAAAAACGATGCTCGCAAGAAGGCTTCCATCAATTATGGCGCCTCTTACTTCCGAAGAAGCTGTCGAAGTTACGCGCCTTTACAGTCTTGCAGGCCCTTATCAGGATGATAAAACAAACCGGTACATCGACCGCTTGATCACAAAAGCACCGTTTCGTTCCCCGCATCATTCGGCGAGCGCTCAGGGGATTCTCGGCGGCGGGCGAATTCCGCGCCCGGGAGAAATCAGCCTTGCCCACTTCGGCGTGCTTTTTCTTGACGAAGCGCCGGAGTTCAGGATAAACGTCCTTCAGGCGTTACGCGAACCTCTCGAAGACAGAGTGATAAGCATAGTAAGAGCCGAAGGTTTAATTCACCTGCCCGCCGAATTCCAGTTAGTAATGACAGCTAACGCGTGTCCCTGCGGCCGCCTTGGAATAAGCGAAATGGGAGGATGCGATCAAATCGATATTAATCAAAGCGGATCAGGCGCGGCATGTTCCTGCTTTTGTTCGCCGGAAGAAATAAACCGGTACTGGCGGAAATTCGGCGGCGCGTTACTTGATCGTGTAGAGATAAGAACGGCTGTCCATCCGCCGAAAATTGATCAAATGAGCGGGCAGTACACAGAAGAAAAAAGCGAAACAATCGCGCGCCGCGTAACGGAGGCGGTTGAAATTCAAAAACGCCGCTTTAAGGGAACAAACATACGGCGTAACGCGCTTCTCCCGGCAAGCGGCGCCGCTGGTATGTGCCGGATGCACGAAAAAGCGGAAAACGCGTTTCATACCGCCGTTTCAAAACTTGGGCTTTCCGGCAGAGCGTACCATGGAATTTTGCGGGTAGCCAGAACCATCGCCGATCTTGACGGTAAAGATATTATCGATACTGTACATATTCTTGAAGCTGTTCAGCACAGGCGTTTGGGAGATGATCCATGGGATATTATCGGTTAAGTTCAGGTATCGCTTCCAGAACATCCTCGCTGATCTTCCTGTTCTTGCCGGAGTAACCAAGCGCGCGGTCGGGGCTGAACTTGCCGTGAAAATCGCTGCCCTCTGTGATGTATAAACCGAGAGATTTACCCAGCGCCTCAAAGCGGCGCGAAGAGCTATTTTTCGCGATGGGATGCCATGCCTCAATCCCCATAAGCCCCATCTCTTTCAATTTTTTTATGAGGACAGGAAGCCGTCCCCATGACATATAAAGTGAAGCCGGATGTGCGAGAACCGGAATTCCGCCGGAATTCCGTATAATAACGGCGGCTTCATCAAAATAAAGCCCTTCTTTCGGCACATACAACGGCTTTCCAACGCTCAAATAACGGGCAAAAGCGGCTTTTACATCTTTTACAATCCTGTGTCTCGTTAAAAACGCTGCAAAATGAGGCCGCCCGAGAGAATGACCGCCGGAAAGCGCGGTAAGTTCCTTTTTAACATCCTCCCTGCCGCCATTTTCCCATTCTTTTACGGATAAACCCGGGGAAATCAAGCTTAACTCAAACATTCTGTCAAGCATTTCATTATTTCTGATCTCCCTGCGGCGGAAAAGCTTATCAACCGCTGATAAAAAATCAACACTGGGCGAATGAATCCCAAGCCCGAGCAGATGAAACTCTCCGCCCAGACCAAGCCCCGGAATACCGTACACGCTTTTTCTTGTCCAGTTAATATTTACTTCAATTCCCGGAATAAAGCGGAAGCTTTCATTATTTTCCAGTGATTTTACAGCGTTTTTCGCGCTTTCAAGGCCGTTTATAGTATCGTGATCGGTAAGGGCGATGGCGGTAAGGCCGCGGTTTGCCGCCTCTTTTATAAGCATTTCCGGAGCCAGCTCTCCGTCCGAGATGTTGGAGTGTGTATGCATATCGATCATCCGGGAATATTGTAGCAAATAATTGCCGATTTATACATATTGTTCCGATAATAATACGAGAAGCTCTCATTAACATTGATTTTTTGAGTGTTTATTAATAGAATATTAATATACAGAGTTTTTGGAATAAGGACGGTCTTTAAGTGTCTGAATACGCCTTGGAAAACGGGGTCATTGTCTCTCCGGGTAAGAAAGCGCACAACGGTGTTTTAGGAATAAAAGGAGGGAAAATAATATCTCTTTCAAGTACCGGCGGTAAAAACGCCGGGAGTAAAGATACCGGGTGCAAAATAAACATCAATTTGAATGAGAAATCTTATGTATACCCTTCCCTGATTAACACCCATGATCATTTGCAGGGGAATTACCGTCCACCTGTAGGCCCCAAAAAAGGCAGTTTCTACCTGACATGGCTTCCCTGGGATAAGGATTTAAAAGCGTCAAAGACATTTGAGGAACGTTCCAACTTAAGCAGAGAGGATCTTTACGCTCTTTCCGGCTACAAATGCCTTTTTTCCGGCGTAACAACAGTAAACGATCATTTTCCGCATCAACTTAACAGTCAAATTTTACCGACCCTGCCGATCAGGGCTATCGAGGAATACTGCCTTTCCCACGAAGCGACTTCATACGATCTAAAATGGGGCGATGGAACGGAAATTGAACACAAACGCGCCATAGAAAATAACTGGCCTTATATAACGCATCTGTCCGAAGGTTTTGATTACGAAGCTATGCGGAGCTTAAATGCGCTTGAAGAACAAAAGATACTTAACAGCCACTGTCTTTTCATTCACTGTATTGCTTTCAGCGATGAAGATATTCAAAAGGCAGCCAAAGCCGGAGCCAGCGTCTCGTGGTGCGGTTTTTCTAATATGTTTATGTTTAACGTTACGTGCAAGATCCGGAAAATGATCAAGGCGGGAATAAATGTAACGATAGGAACAGACTCCTCGGCGACAGGCTCGGCTAATCTTCTCGCGGAAATGAAATATGACAGGGAACTGTACCGCAGGTTATACGGGGAAGATCTTCCGGCAAAAAAAATCTTCGAGATGGTCACGATAAATTCGGCGAAAGCGTTCAGGATGCAGGACAGGATCGGCGCTCTTGAAGAAGGTCTGTTAGGTGACATTCTTGTTTTAAAAGCAAAGAATGATGATCCGTACGATAACCTTGTAGACGCAGATATGAACGATATAGAACTTTTAACTCTTGCCGGTAAACCAATCTACGGAGAACTGCGGTTCCTCGATATTTTTAACGGTAAACTTCCGGAAGGTTATACGCAGATAAAAGCGGGCGGCAGGAAAATGTTTGTCAAAGGCGATCCGGCTGATCTTTACAATGAGGTCAGAAGGAAAGTAGGTCTTAAAAAGAAACTTGATTATCTTCCGTTTGAACCGGAACAATTATGGACTGATCAACCTGCTGATAACTCCGCACAGGAAGGAAAATAATGCCAAAACCAGCTCAATACCGTACAGGTTCCATTATATATTTCCAAGGTGATCCCGCGGAAAAAATATTTATTCTGCAAACCGGAAAGGTAAACTTAGGTTATCAGGACATCGAATCGGGAGCCGAAGTCAGAGACGCAGTGCAGCCCGGAGAATTTTTCGGAGTTAAATCGGCGCTTGGACGTTACACAAGAGAAGAAAACGCAGTCGCCCTTACAGATGCCACTGTTATGGTTTTTACCGTACCTGAGTTTGAAGCTGTAGCGATGGCAAACTCGCGCATAATCATGAAGATGTTAAAAGTATTTTCCAACCAGATGAGGCGCGTTCATAAACAGGTTTCCAAAGTAATGGCAAAAGATGAACAGGAACCTGCCGATGGGCTTTTTCAGGTAGGAGAATTTTACTTAAAAAATAAACGTTATGCGCAAGCAAAACATGTATTCAGCCGTTATCTGACATTTTACCCGTCCGGTAAAAACGCGATTCAAGCGTCAAAGAATCTGGAAATAGCGGAAGCCTCGCTGACACGCTACGGAGACGGTAAAAGCGCCGGCGCGGGCGGCCCCTCTCTTTCAGCTTCGCTAGATTCAGGTGAAACGTCAAAGGCTTTCAGCGCCGCCGTAAGCCTTGTCTCGCAGGGGAAATATCAAGACGCGTTCATGGCGTTTAAGAAAATCGTGGACGCGAACGCCAGCCCGGATTGGACAGCGAAAGCGTCTTTTGAAATCGGCAGGTGCATGTTCCTTCTTGAAAAGCACGAAGAATGTATAAAATATTATACTAATATGCTTACAAAGCATCCAAAACATCCTGACCTTAAAGAGACAATGTATATAATGGGACAATGCAATGAAAAAATAGGCAGAACAGATCAGGCTGCCGCTTTCTACAAGAAGATACTTTCCCTTGGCGGCGCCGCTGATGACACGGCGATTATTAAAGCAAAACGAGCGTTAAGCCTGCTTGGCGCCCAGGGAGCGTGATATGGCAATGGACATGGCGGCATTCGGCCGTTTCTCCCGGACATTCCAAAAAGGCGAAATTATTTTTTCCGAATTTGAGCTGGGGGACACCTTCTATTTGATACAGTCAGGCAGGGTACAACTTTTAAAACTGGTCGGAGATATTGAACGCACTCTGGATATTCTGCAGCCGTCCGAGATGTTCGGCGAAATGGCGATCCTTGAAAACTCGCCGCGGTCTGCCACAGCCATCGCGCTTGACGAAGTTAAAACGCTTGAGTTCAATTCACAAAACTTTGAAATACTTCTTTTGGGCAATCCGCAGATTGCGCTTAAACTGTTAAAAATGTTCTGCAAACGTATATACGATTCTAAAAGGCGTTTCATGATCCTTACATTGCAGGAACCGCAGGCGAAAATCGCGGATGTTTTTTTAATGTTAGACGAAACACAGCCGGACATTGACAAAACGAGCGAAAGAAGGGAATTTAAAACAACAGTCGAAGGCGTAGCTCACTGGGCGGGGATGAGCGTAAACGAAGTCAGGGATATACTCGGGCACTTTGTAAATCAAAGACGCATAGAAATTTTCCCAGACAGAATTACAGTAAAGAATATCAATGATTTTTCCCGTTTTGTAAGTTCCAGGCGCAACAATTTAAGAGCCACTTAACTTGGACAGTAAAAAGCTGATAGTAATTTCCGATACTCATGGAGGCGTGGGCATATTAAAGCGCGTCCTTACATGGGCAAAAGAGCGGACTCCGCCGCATGACACGATCCTCGCCGCCGTGTTTCTCGGTGACGGCATTTCCGATTTAAAACAAGCGGCGGACGCGTCAGGCTTTGACAGCACATGGATCATTGTAAACGGAAACAACGATTACAATTACTCGCTGCCCGAAACCGCCGTCTTTGATTTTGCAGATAACACATTTTTCGCGTGTCACGGCCACCGCCACAGTTTATACGGCGGCTACCATACCCTCGCCGCGTCGGCAAAAAACGCAGGAGCCAATTTCGCGTTATTTGGACACGCCCATGTGCCGGTATATAAAATTTTAGACGGCATTACACTGATAAATCCGGGAAGCGCCGCGCGCCCGCGCAGCAAAATCGGAGCGACATTCGCTGTGCTCACTTTTACCGACAACAAACTGTTTGAAGTCGAGTTCTTCGGCATTGACGCAAAAGGCGGGATTAAAGGTGGAATCGAGGTTAATTAGCTACGCCTACGCCCCATGCCGCCTGTGCCCCCGCAACTGCGCCGTTGACCGGCTTGCCGGAGAAAAAGGCTATTGCGGCGAAACGAGCGATCTTAGAATCGCCGCGGCTGTAATCCACAAGGGAGAAGAGCCGCCCATTACCGGAACAGGCGGATCAGGCACTATTTTTGTAAGCGGCTGCAATCTGGGCTGCAATTTCTGTCAGAATTATCAGGTTTCGCAGGGAAGCGCGTCTTTGGGTAAAACGGTTTCACCTCAGGAATTCACGCAAATATGCGAAGCGTTACGTGGCAGAGGAGCGGAAAATATCAACATCGTAACGGGAAGCCACGCGATTCCAGCGCTCGCCGAATGTTTTACCGTTATGCGCAAATCGGGGACACAAATACCCGTCTTGTGGAATTCATCCGCGTATGAGACAACAGAAGCTCTGGAATTATTAAAAGATCATGTTGATATATATCTTCCGGATTTAAAAACTCTGGACAGTGAAATAGCGGGAAAATTTTTTAACGCGCCGGATTATCCTTCGGCCGCCTGCGCGGCGATACTTAAAATGATCGGTATGGCAAATAAAAAAAATCCTGGAAAATCACGCGATAATGTAATTGTGCGCCATCTTGTCCTGCCCGGTTATCTTGAGTCCACTAAATCCGTAATAAAATGGTTTGCAGATAACGCAAAAGATCACGCGCAGCTTTCGTTAATGACGCAGTACACGCCCATACCGGGAGTAAAAGGACCGATGCCGGATAAATATTTACAAGAAGATGAATACAGAACTGTCATTGACTGGCTTGATGAATTTGAAATTGAAGAAGGTTTCTGTCAGGAGCTTGTCACCGGCAGCGACTGGCTGCCGGATTTCAAGCACGCCAATCCGTTTCCGTCGGAATTATCGATTCCGGTTTGGCATTGCTAAAATTCCGGGAACATGGTCCCCGGAATATATTTTACCAGCCTATCTTTAAACCAAGATTAATGCCGAGTCCGGCGGCAGCCCAGCTTGCCAGAAAGTCCGGAGACCTTAAGCTGGCGCCAAGATTTAATTCTATCGCTCTGAGGTTTAACGCGATATCAATGCTGTTAACCCACAACCGATCCAGATAATTGACCCCGGCGGAAACCCTTAACAGATTCGCGAGATTAAGGCAGGCATTAATGCCGCCTTCAAAAGCAAACACATCCGAATAAAGATGGTTAACCGAAAAACCTACTACAGGATTTATGGTAAGAAGACGGCTGCCTAAAAGCGGGCGCCAATTTAACCACGCAAGCATCTTAAACGGACGATCAAGGGCTTGCGAAGCATTACCGTATTCTGTGTCAGGATCAAGGTTGCCAAACTCTTTCATAAGATCTTCGATCTCATCAAAAATGTTAAAATCATATTTTTCAACACCGCCTGATACCAGCATATAATCGGTTAATGTGGAAGCGATAATCGGAATATTTATAAAATCTAACCCGACATCCATATCAAGAAACGGCAGTACATCAGTTATTCCTATCGCCCTGGAAAGAGGATATTCCAGTCCGACGCTGACATCGAAACCGGGTGTTCCTGTAAGACAAAAATTACCGTCTTTGAATTTTTCCATGGAAAACGGCGTATAAACATACATATCATATCCAAGAACTATTGTGGATGTACCGTTAGAATTGTTGGCAAGCGTATATGTTATGTTTCCGGGAGTCGCGTAAGCCGCGGCATAAAAAATTGAAGGACTGACTTTAAGTTTAAATCTTTCTATATGAAAAAACGTGTTAATTGACGCGGAAGCAAACACAGCTCCGCTCACGTCCGATTTCTCTCCGCTGACAACGTTAAATGAAAGCATCTCGCCTGAAAGATTTAATATTCCATACGCGTCAACAGCGGTGGAAAGGCCGAAACCCCATGTTCCGGCGTTGATATTGAAATAGAACGGTCTTACGTTTGCTCCAAGATTCATTCTAAAACCGTCCGCCAGCCTATCAATATCAAGAACGAGTGTACTTTGAAGAATATCGCCGATTGACAGAAAATCATTTGATACATCAACGCTGGCGCTAAAACCAATTTCGAATTTTCTATCGGGAATACCGAACGAAGTCCTTACTTCCTCGTCAAAGGGATCATCATCCTGCGCGAAAACACACGGCAGCAGGATAAGACTTATAATAAAAAGGAATGTTAGCTTTTTCATTTAAAATCCCCCCAGCTCAATTGTAAAGTTCAATGCCGCTCTAAAACCAAACCGGTTTGCGGAAAAGTCCCGCGGAATTTCAACCGTATCGCCGGCATTGAATAGAATTTCAAATTTAGGCGCAAAAGGCCATGTGTTATTTATTAATTCCATGTTATCTTCATTTATTTCGAAACAGAATTCATTACCGCTTAGTTCATTTGAGATTATAATTTGATCTAATGTGTACGGATCTTTTGAATCTGTCGGCTGGCTTCGGACAATCAACATACCGCCGTTAAAAGGATTTCTGTTAAATTGAATCTCGAGGGCGAGACTGTCTACAATATCACCCACCATATTGGTAGAATCAATGTCGTCTCTGCCGAAAAGATCCCCGCTGACAGGAAGAAAATCAGGAGGTAAATCTATTATGGCTCCGTCTCCATCAGCTTTAAATTCAAGCGGGAGCCATACAACAAGTTCAACATTGATAAAAGCGTTATCAAAATCTGTTGTGTATAGTGTTTCACCGCCGGGTACAAAAACCCTGAATGAGATGCTTACATCCTCACCTTCCAGCGGGATTATTACATCATTGCCTCCGGTCGGCGGTGTTTCATCATTGTATCCGTTAACTTTCCAGTTTGACCAATTGCTCGCCTGGGAACTGCCCAGATTAATTACTTCTTCAATCCCGTCATTGATCGTTATGCCGATCGAAAGTTTACTGACAATGGATGAACCTGAAAAATAAAGCAGCGTCTTATAATTCTGGAAACTAAAACCATCAAGAAAACCGCTTAAATCCCCGAGGGGTAAATCCAACGGCTCACCGGTATTTACAAGATTTTTCCCGCCAGGTGGCACCTCATATCCAAAAACAACATCAAAATCATCCGGTAATAAATCACTTCCTGTAGGAAATTCGCCAAAAACCAAATCTTCATTAAATAAATTCATATGAATTAAAAATGTCTGATTATCGGTATTGGCGCATGATATAATACCCATTTCTTCGTTGGTTGCTATAGCGTCTTGAAAAGTTCCGGTTAACAGATCCCCGATATCCAACTTCGCCGAGAACCAGAAATTCGGATTTCCCTTTACCAGTATTTCCTTCGGTATTTGAAGATCACAAGCAAAGAAACATAACAAAAATAATGATAATGTCAAATAAATGACTTTTTTATACATATAAGCCTCCAACAGTGAATATATAACAAATAATTATAAATATCAATATATTACCTATGAAATGTGTTTTTTATTCTTTCCAACAGCTCCGTCTTGTCAATTCCCCAATTTCTGCCAAAAAAGTCGTAAAGTGAATCCGAGAGAGCCATGAATAGATTAAAAACAGGTTCGTAAGTCTTAAAATTAACTAAATCCCTGTTTACAATCATTTCCCAAAAACGCGCAAAATTTTTAATCCGGCGTATATCTTCACCGCTGATACACGCTGTTTCTTCGATTTCATACGGCGGCTGCGGATTATAACGCATACCAAATTCCGCGGTATGCCGTGATAACGGCGCACCCGGCAGGAGCTTTAAAATACCAAGTTGAATTTCAATTCTATGTTGATTAATCCGATCATTTTCATCACGGTTAAAATATTTTTGACTAAACTCACAAGCTGTGCCGCCGGTATCATTCAGAGCGAGCCAGAGGCGGTCGAAGCCCTGCCCGAAGGAAACAAGATCCTCGCCCGGCAGCCCCGCGATAAGGTCAGCGTGAATTACCGCGTTTGTTTTTTCACGCAGCAGACGCAGTGTTTCAAGTTCCTTCTCCGGGTCGCAATGCCGCCCAATCCGCGCGGCTGTTTCCAGGTTTAATGTCTGAATACCGATTTCAAGCCGCAGCGTTCCCGGCGGGAAACGCGATAATGTGTCAATCAACTCAGGCGGAAATACCGATGGAACCATTTCAAAGTGAACGGTAAAAGGAACATTGTTAAGAGAAGGGTTCACGCAATGTCGCTGAGACACGGAGGAGTTTAACTGATCTATTCTTGTTAAAAAAAATTCTGCAATCTTTACAGCTCTTTTTACATTTACATTAAAAGATCGATCAAGAAATTTAAAAGTTTTAACGCCGCGTTGAATTAAAATATCCATTTCCGCAAGAAATTTTTCAAGCGGAAATTCGCGAACCGCGCTTCCCTTCCCTGCTCCATCCTTAACTGCGCTCAAGCAGAATTCACAGTTAAACGGACAGCCGCGGCTTGACTCTACATAGATTAATTTTTTAGATACATCTTCATCAGTGTACAAATGATAAGCGGATTTAATATTTGCAGCCAGACCAGAGTCTGCGTAATTTTTTACCAGCCATCCGGAGCCGATGCCGGTTTGCGTCCGCGCCTCAACTTTTTGATAACCGTTTAATATAATATTTTCGCATAACGTTCTGAACGCTTCCTCCCCTTCTCCGCGGATAACATAATCGGCGTATTTAAAAATAGAGCTTTCAGGCGGCAGATGCGAAACCTCAGGACCGCCAAGAACAATGACCGGCTTTTCAGCTAACGAAGGATCCTTTGCCCAACATTTTTCAAGTTCTCCGAGCAGTTCCAGCGCCGCAAGATGATTCCAGATCGATACGGAAACACCCAGAATACGCGGCTTAAGCGTGAGAAGCGGCTCAACCTTTTCAGCTAACGGCTGCCGCAGCGCGAACTCAATTATTTCACAGGATTCTTCCAATGCTCCGAGATTTGCCTTCAACAGCCGCAGCGCCAGCGAAGGATGAATCCACTTGGCGTTAATTGTAGTAAGTACAATCACACGTTAAACGCCAAACAAGCCCACTGTTCCTGTGCGCCATTCTTCGCGGGACTCCATTACCAGGGATTCAACTTCCGACCAGTTACAGGCGCGGGGGCCGCTTAAATCAAGATTGGTGGAATTGCTGAATACGATCGTGTTACATCCCTGTTTACGAAGGTTGATGATGTTATCGGGAGCGTCATCAATGTAGATATGCGCGCCTACAGCGCCTTTATCGTTCATGAAGCAGATGTCCCAGTAGGGGATGTCGTATTTATCAAGCCAGTCGACAGTCTGCGTTATCGAGGTGCGGTGCGAATATTTTAAAAATAAACGATGAGTGATAATGCGGATGCGGATATTGTGGCTGGACAGTTTGCGGAGAATCGCGGGCGCGTTTTCTATCGGCGGCATTTCGCTGAAGATGTTGCGCTGCGTTACCGCGAACCTGTGCAGCCTGTCATAGCCGCCGAACTCGTCAATGCCCCATTCAGATAAACCAAACGAAACATCCTTTGTAAGTGAATCAAGCGGTTTGTTCAGCCATTCGGCGGCGATTTTCCGCATCGATTCGTAAAAATCGCCCACTACTCCGTCGAGATCAACACCGAAAATAAATATCGAGTCGTCCATCACTGCACTTCCTTGGAAATTAAAATGACAGTGCTTCTCGCTTTAACCGAATAGACTTTCTGGGATTGAAGCTTTTTTTCCGATCCCGGCGGAAATATATCCGAAGGAGCGGATAATCCCGTGTCCACGACGCGGTACCATTCTTTTTTAGGTGGCGGATCTGCGACATTGAATGATTTAACCTCCATGTCGGAATTAAACATGATATAAAAATCGCAGTCATCGCGATCCGCCATTGTATCAGCCTTGGTGCCGAGAAGGCGCAGGGCAAGGTAGCGGCCGATATTGTTCCAGTCCGGGCTTTTGCCTCTTTCGTTGTACCAGCTTATGTCAGGGATCGCTTTGTACGCGCCGCCCCTTCCGGTGAAAAATTCCGGGCGCATAAAACCGGGATGGCTCAGGCGGAAGGAGATCATTCCCTTTACAAAACGGTAAAGGTCTTTGTTTTTTTCCAGCAGCGACCAGTCGTACCACGAGATCTCGTTATCCTGGCAATATGCGTTATTGTTGCCGTTCTGCGTGCGCCCGATTTCATCGCCGCCGAGAATCATCGGCGTACCGAGCGAAACCATCAATGTAGCGAAGAAATTTTTAATCTGCCTTTCGCGTAACGCGTTGATAACAGGATCGCTTGTCTCGCCCTCGACGCCGTAATTGAAGCTTGAATTGTTGTCGCTGCCGTCACCGTTCGACTCGCCGTTGTCTTCGTTGTGTTTGCCGTTATACGAAACAATATCTTTCATCGTAAAGCCGTCGTGGCTTGTAATAAAATTGATCGAATGGAAAGGCTTGCGTCCGTCGCGCAGATATAAATCGGAACTGCCCGCGATGCGGGTGGCGAGATAGCGCGTTTCCCTGTGATCTCCGCGCCAGTACTTGCGGACATTGTCGCGGTACTTGTCGTTCCATTCCGCCCATCGTCCGCCGGGGAACCAGCCCACTTGATAAGCGCCGCCCGCGTCCCATGCTTCCGCGATAATTTTTGTCGAATTTAAAACAGGATCTTCAGCGATTTGTTCCAAAGTGGGCGGATTCTCCATTATGTGCCCGTTTTGATCGCGGCCAAGTATCGATCCAAGATCAAAACGGAACCCGTCAATATGCATTTCCGTAACCCAGTAGCGGAGGCAGTCCATGATAAATGTGCGCACAACAGGATGATTGCAGTTAACGGTGTTTCCGCAGCCGGAATAGTTTTGATAATAACGTTTGTTCTCGTTTAAAATATAATAGATCGAATTATCCAAACCCCTGAACGAAAAAGTCGGTCCCTGTTCGTTTCCTTCAGCGGTGTGATTAAACACGATATCGAGAATAACTTCGATTCCAGCTTTGTGAAGTTCCCTTACCATCTCCTTGAATTCGTTTACCTGCGCTCCGGGAGTTTTATCCGCCGCGTAAGAGCCTTTCGGAGCAAAGAACGCCACAGTGGAATAACCCCAGTAATTGGTCAGCTTCATTCCTGTGCGCGGATGATTGCGGATAATTTCATTCTCGTTAAATTCCTGAACAGGCAGAAACTCAAGGCTTGTTACGCCCAAATCTTTAAAGAAGGGAATTTTTTCGATTACACCCTTGTATGTGCCGGGATTTTTTACGCCGGAATTGGGATGCGCCGTAAGCCCTTTAATATGCGTTTCGTAGATAACACTAAAACGCAGCGGATAGTTAAGCGGCATATCACCCTGCCAGTCGAAACTGTCATCGACAACAACGCACCGCGGCTGATTGTTAATATCATCATCATAAGAGTAGGTTAAATCGCGGCCGGGTTTTGCAAGATCATAACCCGCGCACCTTGAATAATCCCAGTTGCTGATATCTGTTAAGGCTTTTGCGTAAGGATCAAGAAGTGTTTTATGCCTGTTAAAACGCTGCCCTTTTTCGGGGAAATAAGGGCCGTCCGCGCGGTACAGGTAACTGGCTCCGGCTTTAATGCCCGGAATAAAACAATGCCAGATATCTCCTGTTTTATTGCCTTTTTTATCAAGAGGAATTTCTATCCACGGACTGTTTTGTTCAGCGGATTCAAAAATGATAAGAGTTACGAGCGTTGCATTCCTTGAGAAAACCGCAAAATTTACACCGTTATTAACAAGCGACGCGCCAAGCGGCAGCGCTTTCCCGGACTCCGCCGCAATATTCTGAAGAACCATTTCCTTATTATAATGCAAAAAACGAAAAAAGAAAGAATAATCTTATTTACATTAACACATTGTCAAAGATTTAAAACGATGGTATTCTGAATAAACAGGGAAGATCGCGCGTTGCGTGATAGTTATTTATTTTTGTTTTACGGGCGCGGTCATAACTCCCCGTAAAAATGATTACTCGTTTAAGGAGAAAAAAATGAGGAAATTTTGGATTATTTTAGCGGTTGTCACAATCGCGGCGCTTGTTGGATGCGCATCAACACAACAGCAGACATTTTGGGAAATTGAACGCCCCGCTCTGGAACCGATTGAACCGGCGCCCGAGGGAACTGCAAGGCTCATTTTAGGAAACGGCGGTCTTGCCGCTTTCAGATTTGATCTGCCCGCCGGACAGACATGGGGAAACTACAACAAATTAACAGTGGATTTCCTGCTGGATGACGCGAATCTGGGCAAATCACTGCGCAGCAGCGCGGTACGCCTTCTCGGCAATTACGCGGAAAGCGAATTTGCGGAAGATAACGGCACCATGACTGTTTCACTCGGACAGGACGTTAATTTCGCGCAGCGCATAATTGACAATCATATCACAACATGGGCTCAGCTCGGCATTACCGCGAACGAATGGTATACTTATGAGTATAACATTACAGGATCAAGAGCGCACGGTTCATTTAACAGGGACAACATTCCGGCGGCAGACGCGACAGGGCCGTTCTTCTTTGGACTGGGTCTCTCAGCTCAGGATGCCGGACCTATCAATTCAATTAACCAGTTAGTCAAAAATGTTACTTTACATCATGCTACTAACCCGTCATTGAATGTTGTCTCAACAGGATCAGGATTTGAAAATGAAGCATCCACCGCTTATTATCCTGCTGATGCAAGAAGTTCACTCAACTACTAAAAGAAACACCGCTTAAATGCGTAAAAACCCGGTGTAATGCCGGGTTTTTTATTTATAAAACGGCGTTTACATACATTGTCAAATAACGAAAATAGTGATACTCTGTACAGGACAGGGAAAATCGCGCGTTGCGTGATGGTGATAGTTTTATTACTTTGCGGGCGCGGTCATTGCTCCCGTGAAAATGATTACTCATTAAGGAGAGGAAAATGAGGAAATTTTGGATTATTATGGCGATCATCGCGATCGCAGCGCTTGCCGGATGCGCAAGCTCGGGCGGAACAAGCGCAGCGGCGGCTGAGGATGCTGTAGAACTGCCTCCGGCAGGAACAGAAAGACTCACACTGCAGAACGGCGCTCTCGCAATTTACAAATTCGAGCTTCCCGCGGGACAGACATGGGGAAATTACGTTTCCTTAACCGCGGAATATCTTGTTGATGATGAAAACATCAGCAAGACATTACGCAGCGGCGCGGTACGCCTGCTCGGTAATTATCTTGAAACCCAGTTCGAAGTAGGAGCCAGAAGCGCTACTGTTTCACTCAGTACAGACCAAAATTTCGCGCACAAAATATTAGACAACAACCTCACAACATGGGATGCCATGGGCGCTGTTGCCGGTGAATGGTTTACTTATGAATATAACATCACAGGATCAAGAGCACATGGTCAATTTAACAGAGCGAACATTCCCGCCGCTGACGCAGCAGGTCCGTTCTTCTTCGCGCTTGGTTTATCAAGCCAGGATGAAGGAAGACGCAACGCGATAACACAGTTGATCAGAAATATTACTCTGGTTCATGCTTCAGACCCGTCATTAAATGTCGTGACAACAAGCTCCGGTTTTGATAAACCTGCTTCTGCCGCGTACTATGCCGCTAACGTCCAGCGCGTAAGCAACTTTTAGTATTATCATTAAAAGATTGATTAAAGCCCGGCATAACGCCGGGTTTTTTTTCCGCCGGATCCGCGCAAACATTGTCAATACCGGAAAATTACGATATAATAAACGAATGAAGAAGAACATTATAGTAATTGCCGTTATGCTTTTTATTTTTACGAGCGCCGACTGTTTCTCCCAAAGCGCGGAAGCCCGGGTAAGAGAATTGCAGGGAACATGGCGTGTTATTGAAATGGCAGACATGGACATCTCAGAACCTCCCATTTCTGACCTGCTTGTATTTACATGGGCATTTACCGGAAATGAATATTGGATGAAATTTACAAATTATCAGACCGGCGATACAGAAACAGACGGCGGCACTTTCAGAGTAGTTGATGATTCGATTATATTTACCGATTATGAAGGAGTCGTCGAAAGTGCGGTTTTCTCAATCCAAAGAAATCTTCTTACAATCAACATCGAAGGCGTTCTTGTCGTGTGCAGAAGGCAATAACAACAGCATCTCTTCTTTAAATTTCCTCTTGACTAAAAAATATAGTCATTCTAAACTGTCATTGTATATTTCAAAGGAAGTGAGGTGCAAATCCCCCGCTATCCCGTAACTGTAATTGGGAAGATCTTGCCATTTACGGCCACTGTCTAAAAGAAAAAATTTTTAGACGGGAAGACCGGCAAGAGAATTGCCTGATCATCAAATTAAAATATTTATGATCAGACGGGCCCATAAGTCAGGAAACTTTGGTATACAACGGCAGCTTTAAAGAAGCCGTACATATTTTTTCAAGGTTCGAGGAAAAGCCTGTGAAAAGCCGTAGATGTTTACATCACATTAACCTGTCTGGAATTAATTCCCGTCACAAATGTAACCGGTCTTTTTATCTGACCGCTAAGTAATGGTCAGGCGCATCTTTTCTCCGGCAAGGAGAGTTTTATGGAATTGTTAGAAATGTGTTCGCAGAAGAGAAGGTTCTCGCAGAGTCGTGGTTTATTGTTCTTATCAGCTCTTACAGTTTTATCTGTTCTTTTTAGCTGTTCGTTAGATGAAGATGGACATCCGGATACAGGATTCATTCCTGCAGGTGAATGGGCGGACGATTTTGGAGGCAGTTATTTTATAACTGAAACTAAACTGGAATTTGATGATGGATTTGGGTTTACGCAATTTAAAGGAGATATCGAAACCGCAATTGACTTTTCTTCCGGTTCAGGTGTGCTAATTATAAAAGTAAATTCCTCTGAAACCGGTATTACAAATGGTAATTATGTCGGTGTATATTATAAAAATTGTACTTCATCCCATATACTCCTTGCGAACGCCGTTGATGAATCATACGCTGTTATTGAAGCTGACAGTATTATCAACGCAAAAAATATTTTTAATGTTGATAATGTCAACACACACGTTACATATTGGGGTTCCGGTTATACCAAATGATATTTCTGCTGTTGTCTCTATTAATTTCGTTCCCGTTATATTCCGAAGAGATTACTGTTTCTGACGATGAGTATTTTTTTGAAGATTACGAAGGTATCACGGTAACAGGAACAATACAAACAAGCCAGAGAATAACGCTGATTGAAAAAGCTCAAATTACGGCATCAAGCGCCTCCGACGTTGTAGACCTTTTACAAGAAACTCTTGGTTTGAACGTTGTACGCTACGGCGCTTATGGTAACCGGGCGGGGATTGTCCTTCGCGGATTTGATTCAAAGCGAATCGCGTTCTTGATAAACGGTATTCAGGTAAACTCTTCTATGGACGGAAGTTTTGACATTACGCAAGTTGACATAAATTCAATTGAACGAATAGAAGTAATCTATGGCGGCTCAGATACAAGGTATAATGTATCAGGCGCGTTCGGCGGAGTTGTGAATATTATTACAGTAAGAAGACAGGAACGTGGATTGCGCATAACAGCGTCTGTTTCAAACATCTCCGCGATGCCGGGTGAATACAGGGATCGAAACGGTGAAACACAAGGGCTGCAGCCGGAAGATTTGCTCGATACGCAGAATTACGCGTTTTCAATTAATTACGGCGGCGACCCATTTTCACTGACAATTAATGCTTTTGCGAATAACGCCGGAAATCATTTTTTATTTACAGATCACTACAATTACACCCGGCGTAAAGACAATAACGAAGTATGGGACGCGGGCGGAAATGTTACAATGGCATGGGAATTACACCGCCATACAAACCTGATTGTTTCTTCCAGTATTTTTTACAGCAACAGAAATTTTCCATCATCGGGATTTTCGGCAAATTTCGGTAACCAGCGTGATATTTCAGCCCGCCAGAATTTATTAATCGATATGCCCAGGGTTTTTTATAACGAGCTTTCAGCCGAGCTTTCCGTGATGTGGCAGTTTCACAGGCTGGAATACACATCTCCGGCGGAAGAAAATTCGATGCATGATCAAAATAACTTTTCCGCCGTTAACCGCTGGAACTGGCATTTATCGGACTTGCTCACGTTAAGAAGCGGAATTGATTACCGTTATATCAACATTGACTCAACAGAGATCGGCAGGCGAAACAGGCATGACGGCGGAATATTCATGACGGCGGAGTATCAGCCGTTGGAATTATTTATGGTTATACCGTCATTTAAGATAATTTTTACAAACGGAGGATCGGAAAATTTTTCGTTTGTCCCAAAGTTAGGTTTGGTATGGAATGTCACAGAAAATTTCACATTAAAAAACAACTATTACCGCAGCTATAAATTTCCTGATTTTGAGGAACTCTATTGGAACGGAGGCGGAGGAACCGGAAACCCCGATCTTCGTCCGGAAGACGGCTGGGGCTCAGATTTAAGCGCGTCATGGCGCATAACAGAAACACTTCAATTTGAAAGCGCGTTTTTTGCGCAGTTTATTACGGATTCAATACACTGGTTCTCCGGCAGCGGAGGCGTATGGCACCCGGAAAATGTCGGCGAAGCCGCATTATTCGGATTTGACAGTAAAATTATCATTATAGTTCCTTTTTCTACCGGATTTATTAACAGAATAATAACATCGCTATCATACAATAATTTAATAACATATCTATTAAGTTACGGATATTCATTTAATTCCAACAATAGAATTCCATACAGTCCGGAGCATACAATAAACATCTCAATAACGTTTGAATGGAACAGCGGAACATTTTCGATCAGCGGCAGATATGAAAGCAGACGTTATCATGATACAGCTAATATGACCATACTGGAACCGGTTTTCCTGCTTAACACAACATTTAATCAAAATATTAGCAGCAACTTCACAATATACGGAGCATTAAGAAACATACTTAACACATCTTATGAATCATTTTATGATTGCCCCATGCCCGGTATAACATTAACATTAGGCATACGGATGAACATGAGGTTATAATGAAAAATTATAAAATACAGAAATACATACAGAATATATACATGTACAGGCGGGGGAGGATCAAATCTGAAAAACTCCTGAGGAGTCCGCCTGCGAGCCCTTTTCAAGGTCTCTCCGGCGGGGAATTCCGGAAATGTTTTTCAGATCTGATCCTCCCCCGCCTGTACGCGTTATTTTTTTTGTATG